>Ga0209517_10001847_pt1 | contig 31039 bp, 39 predicted proteins | sample PeaSoiMetSII2010_FD_187695 | JGI IMG/M metagenome (GOLD analysis project Ga0209517, IMG submission 187695) | Peat soil microbial communities from Weissenstadt, Germany - SII-2010 (SPAdes) (version 2) | ecosystem: Environmental > Terrestrial > Soil > Wetlands > Peat | place: Germany...
TCCTGGGCGAGTGAAAGGACTCGCGGAGCATCTCATGGGAAAATAATCACCAGTAACAGGGTCGCCGAACCCCCTCTCGCAGCGAGAATCGCCGACATCTGCGCATTACGCAGCCCTGGCGATTACCAGATATGGTGCGGCTTAATGTCGATGACTCGCGTCGTACCGAACACTTCGCGCAGCTTCTTGAATTCCTGGCGCCGTCCTTTCTGCGTCTTCTTCGCCTTTTTGGACAGTTCCTCGGCTTCGTACTTGGCGATGATGTGATTCATCGTATCGACCGGTGCTTCAGCCTGCAGCCGCACGGCAAGTGCGGTTAGCGCGTCCGGATAAGTCCTAGCCAGAAGATGCCATTTATGGGTGGGATCTACGAAGAAATACGCGCCGTGCTTGCAGTAGACGCGGCGAGGCAGATGCTTGTCTTGCTTTCGTGCTCGACCCACGGGAGGCATGTTAAATCCTTCCACGTAGCGCGGCAAAGTTTGGCTCCGTCGTCCGAGTCGCTGGCACCTTTTCGAAGGCGTTCGCTGGCACTACAGGCTTGCCATCACCGCGAACGAAGTGCGTGATACCGTTCTTGCGGAGCCACTTGATCTGCGCCGCTGCCTGCACGTACCCAGTCAAGCTTGCGATGTCTTCAGGTGTCAGGAACATGTGACTGCGCCGCGGGATTCAGCAGATTGCCTGTTTATCGAATCCGAATGGCCGTGCGTCTAGAGCTGGCGCCCCGATTCCGGCGCGCAGAGCACGCAATGGTGCATTCCAAAGACAAACTCATCTGACAACTGGACCTTCGCTGAAGGAGCGATGTTGTGCCGCGCCTGTGGCCGCTTGCCGTGCGTGAGTCCTTCGCCATCCAGTTGAGCACATCGGCTCGCCGCCAGCCAATGCCCCGGCCGTGAAAACGCTGTTTTCGCGGAAACTGGCCAAGCGCGGTCATGCTGAGCAGCCACCATCTTGGCCGGCGCGTAAGCCGCGCGACGTCGTGAGCGCTTAGGAGCTGCTCCCAGGTAGGGAAGCGCTCATTCACCCATGGAGACAGAGTAACGTTCTTGGAGACAGCGGCCAAAGGCGCACGCTGTGCGGGCGTCGAATCTTCCGGGCTCATAAACGACCTTCATGTGTGGTTCCGGTCGTTTAGGGTCGAACTGTCACGTATAGCGCCATCATGCCCGACCTGGGAAGTCTATTCCAGCCGTGTTTCGCTTAAAATTAAGCGAATCCCTCAGCGAGCATTTCGCTGGCGAAGCACCTGCCGAAAGAGCTCTGTCGCGTCGGCACCCAATGCTTCAGCAATTGCGATGAATTCCGGGACGTTAACCTGGCGCTGATGGCTCTCGATCATGCCGACCACTGAATGTGCTCTTTTTAATCGAGCTGCCAGATCCCGCTGGGAGAGGCGCTTGTTTTCCCGTGCTCGTGCGAGCACGTCGGCGACCGCCCGCGACGTAGAGCTTCGAAGGGCCTTCATATTCTGTGCGCTCCGATTAACTGAGCGCGCTAGAGATAAGGCATAACCTCCGTGCTTTGATTTTCTGAGCAGCGGGATTACAATTCGCTACATGCGCCGCGATAACGCATATCGTCGCGAGATCATCCGATGGCTGTGGCACGCCGTGAGGCTGCCTGTCGTTATGTTGCTTGTGATCCTAGAGCCGGTGGTGGCGCTCGTGTGCGGGGCCTTCGCGCTGCTCGGTGTCCTCACCACAGTTTTCTTCAAGCTGATCGCGGCCCCGCACTTTCCGACGTGGACTATGCTGATCATTTCGATCGGCTTCGGGCTCGCCCTTGTACTGTATGAGGGAGCGATTGTGGTGCTGTCGGATTAGCTGGATTGAGGTATCGCAGTGCCAGCAGTCGCGATCGCCGTCGAACCGATCAATGAGGATGACGCACTTGCAGTTCCGGCATTTCCCCAAGCGTATGAAGTCACCCTTTGCGAGGCTGCTGCGAAGTGCTATCAGTTCCTCAAGCTGCACCTCGGTCCTTGGGTAGCAGGCACAATAGGCTTCGTACGTTTCGCACAGTCGCTCTCCAAAGGCGAGGGAGATCGCCTTGGGCATTGAGGGTACGTTGAGCTCAATGGGGATTTCGAAGAGCGAGCAAAGTGAGGCTAAGGCGGCACCTTCCGCGCGCGCCTGCGCACTGGCCAAGAACACGCCGAGCGGACTTCTTGTGTGTCCACGACGGCGTGCTTTATTGGGGACCATGAGACGCCGCCGCACGTTTGCTTGCCGATTGCGCGTCAATCCAGTCAGTTTGCTGATGATATACGTGCGAACCCCATGCAATATGAGCCGTCGCGCTAACTCTGATCGCCGGTTCTCGCGCAGGATGGGGTCTTCCGAGACATCCGGACACATAAATTCTCCTCGCTCACGATGCTGCAATTTCTCGGAAAAAACCGCGAAATGCAGTTACCTATTACTCGCCCGCCGATGCACAATTCCGATTCGTTTCAGCCGACATAGATTCGGTAATGCACGAAATGAACGGATTACGCCGCGCAGCAATGACACCGAACCGGTGGGCCGGTGTGAGGATGTTGCAGACGGCGCACCGTCTGAACGAACGTTGCTTCTCTCTGCTTGCGGAGACGGTTCGGATAGGAGGCGCCAGCATTGAGCTGCACGCGATGTACGGGCTGCGCGAGCTTTGGGCGCAGGTAGACGCGCGCGTGTGTGAGCGTGCTGGGCGCTGCCCGGTATTGCTGCTGGACCTTAACTTTCAGCGCGTGGATTTGTGGAGACGGATAGGCGACGGTAGAGCGTCGAATGTCAACGGACCGTCTCCATTTTTCTCGGAGGGGTACGCGACTCCGCTCTTGCGCGAGATACTGATGGAGTCTTGGAGCATCGGTCGCTCTATGCCGCATGTGGCTCGCCTCATTTTCGGCATGCAGCCGCGTGTGAGCTCAGCGATCGCACATCTCTCCGTGCCCGAGCTTGATCAATTGGCGGTGGAACATGCTCGATATCTGCGGCCGCGCTGGGAAGAGAGCTGCGTGTTTTGGCAGCAGCTGCTGCTGGCGGCAATTGGCGCGGACGACGAAGCGCTTGCCCATGTCCACCTTCATTGTCTACAGCTCCTGGGAAGTTAACTAACCTAGGTCTATGCGGGGGCATCATCGCCTCACGTTTCAATGGTGAGATCTGTGAAACCAACAGGCCGAGCCTCAGCTCGGCGGACACGACTCGAGTTGAGAGGTGAGTGGAGTGGACGAGTTGCCTCGGGGTTGAACGCTGCCGCCCCAAGTCTGTGACCGCGCGAGACATCCAGCGCAGAACCGGCTCGCCAACCTCGTCACGCGCTTGAAGGTGATACCCACTGCCGCGCGGTAATCGCGCTGGTGCCTCAGAGACGGCGGCAGATTGATCCCCGGCGTCTCGAGTTCAATGCTCATCACCGGCGTGACTGCCATGGGCACACAAGGATAGAGCCAGACTCGCTGGGGAAAGTTGAAGTGCTGGCGTCCCCGGCCGTCTCCGTAAAAGCAGGTGTCACCGCATGCGTCGCGTGCGCTGGTCGGTCTCCGTGGTGCCGCGGGGTCAGAACGGTGCGCCCTCTTGCATGATCGCCGCGATGCCTCATCCATCCACGCGCTGGATGACAACGCGACCCCGGGGGTGCGGGTTCCGATCCGTTCCACAGTCGAGGAATGGTGGGTCATTGCGGATCATCCCGTCAGCATTTGGCATCTGCTACATTTATAGCAGGTCAATATGCTACTTTTATAGCAGGAAGATATGCCACATTTATGGCAGGTCGGCAAGCTGCATTTATGGCAGAATGCGAGCGCTGATCCTGGCGCGCACGAGCGGAGGTGAAAGGGTGGGTGAGGCCGGCAAGGCGGCCCTTGCGCGCGCAGCGATGGCCGCCGTGGAACCACTGGTCGAGTTGTTCCTCGAGCTCGGTATCACCAGTTCCGAAGCCGAGAGCCTGCTGCGTAGCCTCTTCGTTCATAAGGCACGCAATTGGTTGACGGAATCGAGCGCGGATGGGGCACGTCCGTCGGACGTGCGCGTATCGCTCGTCACCGGCGTGCATCGCAATTTCGTCCGAAGAATCCTGGCCGAGCCACCCAGGATTGCCGCCGCGCGCGCACAGAAGAAACACCGCACCGCGAGGCTCTTGGAGGCCTGGCATGCGGATCCCGCTTACCTCGATAGCAGCGGCAAGCCGCGTGACTTGTCCAAAAGGCAGCCCGAGCCCAGTTTCTTTACGCTTGCGAGTACTTACGCGCCGGGAGCCGCGCCCGGCGTGGTGCTGCAGGAGCTGCACCGCGCCGGCGTCGTGCAGTTGCTGCCCGAAGAGCGTGTGCGGGTGCGCAGTCGCACTTTTCGCGTGCCTGGCGTCAATGCGAGCGGTATCAGCGAGTTAGGCAGCCGCAGTAGGGAACTGCTTGAGACCCTCATCCACAATTTGCGGGAGCCTGACAAGAGAATCCTCTGCGACTCGATGCCCGCGATTGAGGTCGATGCCTTACGGGTGCCCGTCATTCGCGATCTCATCGCCCGCCGCGCGGGTAACTTTTTGACGGCGCTCGAGCAGGAGCTGGCCATCGAGGCCAGTCTTTCGCACCGCAAGAAGTCCAAAAAGCGCGTGCGGATCGGGCTCACGGCCTTCGAATCCGAGCACTGGCCGGCGGGATCGACTCGGGAGGATTCGTGATTAAGAAGAAAGCGGACCCCAAGAGGCGCCGGGCGACGATCCGACAGGGCATAGCCCGACCTTGGCCGGCCGATACGCAAGACGAGCGCTTGCGCGATGCCTTGGCGAACGAATTGATAGGCGTGTGCATGCAGGCATTGAAAACTTTCGACTTGGATGGCAGGAGACTGGCAAAACTTGCCACGCGGGTTGCGGCGCGAGCTTCAGAGCGAACGAGTACCGCGACTGAGGTGTTAACGGATACCGACCAACTCGGCCACGCGATCAGCAAATGGGCCGAAGAGCCCGCCTACCGGGATGTCACGGGACGGCCGGCCGTGTTGTCCGTCCGCGCCCGTGGACACCGCGGTTTTGACAAACTGGCCCATGAATTCTTCCCTGGGTGGGATGTTGAGGACGTTGTCACGCTCGGCTGCAAGGCTAATGTGCTGGAGCGAGTGGGGTCGGATAAGGTCGCCCTGCTCAACAATTGCGTTCTCTACCCAGGCAATTCTCCTCTGATACTAGCGTTTGCCATACGCACCGTACGGCGCGTGTTGCACGCGGCGGATTTCAACCGTCGCGTGACCTCGGCGATAGAAGGCTGGCCAGATCGCGCGGTGTGGGTTGAAGTGACAGACGAGGATTTCCGCGACTTTGTTAAGTTTATCCGGCCGCAGATCGGCGGATTACTCGAGATCAGCCATCGCTGGCTGACGCGACGTTCCGCTCTTCCGAGGAATCGCCGCAGGAAAAAACGGCTCTCTGGGATACAGATATTTGTCTTTCGAGAATAGGGGCCGCACGGAGGACTCTGGCGCACGATCCGCCACGAGGGTCGGCTTGCAAGGTGAAAGGCCGATTGACTCCTCCCGACAGCCAAAAGTCGCCGCCCAGGCTCCTGCGCCGGCTTTCCCGATAGCGACTATTCGGATTAGCTGGCGGGAGCGGCTCAAAATGGTCTGAGTCTAACCATTGCCGGGTTGGACTCGAACCAACGACCAACGGATTTACAGAAGCAGATTTGGCGCATTCCGGACAAGCAATCGCACGTAAGCGCATGAATGCGCGGCGCTCAAGATCGAGTCGGCAATCGTGCAAGAACACGCCCTTCGTGCATCGCGTCGAGGCCGCCCGGCAATTACGCTGAAAAAGCAGCGAATCCCGTCGACTCCCTGATTACGGACCATGTTGTCATTGCGACATAGAGAGGTCTGTCAGGGGCTCACAATGAACCGATGCGCTTGGATGCAAAACGCAGAAGCGAGATTACGCGTCTTCATGGTGGCTGGAGTTCTTTTCCTACCAGACCTCGCTCTGGCGCAAGCTTCACCGTTTTTAACAGGTGCCAATGCGCTACAGACAAATATCCTCGCGTGGCTCACACCCGTTGCCATCATCTTGGTCATGGTGCTGGGTGGCATGGCCATGGCGAACCGCGTGGCGTGGGGATGGTGTATCGGCGCGATCGTTGGTATCGCGATCGCATTCGGTGCGCCGCAAATCGTGACCTGGGTCCGGGGAATGTTCGGAGTTTGAGACGCGATGTCAGCAAGAAATGCAGGGCTGACGGCTGACATTCTCTTCGTCGCGGTGACCAGGCCTCCGATGCGCTGGGGCGTCACGTTCTCCGCGATCCTCTTCAATCTCGTATTCACGATGGAGGTCTTCCTCCTCACCAAGAATCTGCTCACATTGTTGATTGCGGTTCCGATTCATGGAGTGTGCGCGTTGCTCTGCGCGCGCGACGCCCGTTTCTTCGATCTCGTCCTGCTCTGGGGACGCACGCGCATGCCGTCCTACTTCGCGAATTATCGCGTCTGGAAGGCGAGCAGCTACAGTCCGCTCGCGCTGGACTTGCCGGACAGAGCCGGCCGCCGGAGCCAGGCGATTCCTGTGCCTGTGGTTCCGAGCCGATCCGGGGCAAGGGTATGACGCGCGCCGCTGCCGTGCGTCGAGAGCTGCCGGCCTCGCGGCACATCCCCTATGCGGCGCACGTGGCTGCCGAGGTCATCGTGACGAGGGCCGGCGACTACGTGCAGACGTTCCGGCTGAGCGGCGCGAGCTTCGAGAGCGCGGACGACGAGACGCTCAACAACTGGCACGAACGCCTGAATGTCACCTGGCGGAATATCGCCACGCCTAACGTCGCCCTCTGGACCCATCTCGTTCGCCGGCGAGATGTCTCTGAGTTGGGCGCGGTCACAGGCACGAGCTTTGCGGACCGGCTCGCGCGGCGCTACCAGGCACGCCTTGCGACCGAGACGCTCATGGTCAACGAGCTCTACCTCACGGTGCTCTACCGGCCGATTACCGGTGCCGCGCCGACGCTCGTGTCAAGGTTTTTGTCGAAGCGCGAGACACCGAGCGCTGGCACGGAGCGCGACAACGCGTTGGAAGCCTGTGCAAAGCTTCGCCAGACCGTCGCGGCTTCACTTGCCCGCTACGAGCCGGAGCTCCTTGGCGTGTACACGCAAGGCGAGCGACGCTACTCCTCGATTCTGGAGTTCCTGGGTTTTCTCCTGAACGGTGAATGGCAGCACTTTGCTCTACCGCGGGCTGCGCTCTCGGAAGTCCTGGCAACCAGCCGCGCGCTGTTCGGCAGCGAGACGATCGAGTACCGGACGCCGACCCAGACGCGATTCGGCGCCGTGCTCGGGATCAAGGAGTATCCCACGCCCACCGTGGTCGGCATGTACGATGCCTTGCTCTCGGCGCCTTTTGCGTTCGTGCTGACGCAATCCTTCACCTTCTTGAGCAAGGCGACCGGGCAGGGGCTGCTGCAGCGCCAGCACGCCCGGATGGCAAACGCGGGCGACTTCGCAGTTTCCCAGGCCGAGGAACTGATAGAGGCTCTCGATGCCCTGACCAGCAACGACTTCGTCATGGGCGATCATCACTTCACGCTCCTGGTGCTCGCCGATGCGCCGACCGGGTCGGCCGAGGAGCCGCCCTTTGGGCCTCTGAACGATCATGTAGCGCTCGCCCGTGCACTGCTCGCCGATACGGGCATGACGGTGGCGCGAGAGGACCTGGGGTTGGAGGCGGCCTTCTGGGCGCAGCTGCCGGGAAACTTTTCCGACCGGCCGCGCAAGGCGCCGATCACGTCGCGAAACTTCGCGGCCATGGTGAGCTTTCATAACTACCCCTGTGGCCGCGCGACCGGCAACCACTGGGGCGATGCCCTCGCGCTGCTCATGACGAGCTCGCGCTCGCCGTACTACTTCTCGCTTCATGCGACGGACCCCAAGGATCCGGACGGCGGCAGCCGCAAGGACACGGGCCATACCTTTATATGCGGTCCGACGGGCTCGGGAAAAACCGTGTTCGTCGGCTTCATGCTCTCGATGCTCGCCCGCCAGGACGTGACCCAGGTGGTGTTCGATAAGGATCGCGGCCTTGAGATTCTGGTGCGCGCTTTGGGCGGAACCTATCTGCCCCTCAAGAACGGCGCGCCGACGGGCTTCAATCCGCTACAGCTGCCGCCGACCCCGACAAACGTGGAGTTTCTGAAATTATGGCTGCGAAGCATCGTCCGAGGGACCTCGCTCCTGTCGGTCCGGGAGGAGGCCGATCTCGACCATGCACTGCGCGGCACGCTTGCGCTCGATCCCCCTGCGCGCCGACTCTCACGGCTCATCGAGTTTACCGATGCGACCCGAGGCGATGGGGTCCATGCACGGCTCTCGCGCTGGTGCGCGAGCGCGAATGGAGATTATGCCTGGGCGTTCGATAATCCGTTGGACACCCTCTCGGCGAGCATCGTGGGGACAACGCTCTTCGGGGCCGACGTCACCGAATTCCTGGATAATGAGATCACGCGCGCACCCGTCACGCTGTATCTCTTCCACGTCATCCGAACGCTGCTCGATGGGCGGCGATTCGTGTGCTGGGCGGATGAGTTCTCGCGCCTGCTCACTGACGCGGCCTTCGAGCAGTTCGCCAAGGATGGCCTGAAGGTCTGGCGCAAGCTGAACGGCGTCCTGTGCGCGGCGACGCAGAGCCCGAGCGATGCGCTCGCAAGTCCCATCGCGCGCACGATCATCGAGCAGACACCGACGAAGGTCCTCTTTCCGAACTCGGATGCAAATCCTGCGGACTACATCGAGGGATTCGGGCTCTCCGAGCGCGAGTTCAAGCTCATCAAGGAGGAGCTCGAACCCGGCTCGCGCATGTTTCTCGTGAAGCAGGGGCATCACTCGGTCGTGTGCCAGCTGGATCTCAAGGGATTCGCATCTGAACTCGCGGTGATCTCAGGCCGAGCGAGCTCCGTAGAGCGGCTGTATTCGATCATGGACAAGGTGGGTCCAGATCCCGGGCAATGGCTGCCCGCATTCGAACACTCATTCGACTGACGGTTTGGTAACACATCAGGGGAGATGAGACATGCGCAAGACTCTTCCGGTACTCGTCCTGTTCACCCTTTTCTCAATAACTGGACTATGCCCTCAGGCGAGGGCGCAGTTCGCCGTCATCGACGTCAGTGCGATCAGGCAGCTCGTACAGGAAGTCCAGCAGATGCAGCAGGCGCTGCAGATCGCTCAGAGCCAGCTGAACCAGGCCCAGCGGGAGTATCAGTCCATGACGGGCTTGCGCGGGATGCAGAATCTCCTCAGTAACATCAACCGCAATTACCTGCCACCCACGTGGCCCCAGCTGCCCACGGCGCTGGCCTCTCCGATCCAGTCGCAGGTCAACTCGAACGCTGTCCTGACCGCCGCTCAAGTGGCCGCGCTGTCGCCGGCGGAGCAGCAGCAGTTGAATGCGGCGCGAGGAAACGCCGCCCTGCTGCAGGTCGCCACCCAACAGGCGTACGCCACGACCAGCAGTCGCTTCGCCTCGGTGCAGTCACTGATCAATGCAATCCCGAGCGCCACCGATCAGAAGGGCATTCTGGAGCTGCAGGCCCGCATCCAGGCCGAGCAGGGCATGCTGCAAACCGACAGTACCAAGCTGAACGTGCTGTACCAGGCCGCCCAGGCGCAGGAGTTGGCTCGCCGACAGGGCGCGATCGAGCAGGTCGTCGCGGGTGTGGGCAACTTGCGCACGCTGCCGGCGCTGCGCCTGCCTTAGAGGGATGAGTGATGCGAGTTCGGCCCGGTGCACGGTCCGTGCGGATGTGTTTAGGGCTTGCTGTCACGGCGCTCAGCGCCGCCGGCTGTGCACCGGCGCCGGATCGAGCCTCGCACACGGTCGAGGACTATAGGCAGGACGCGAAGCTGCGGCGCGAGGAGTTCGCGCGCTGTACGGCGGATCCGGGATCTCTTAAGAGTTCTGCCGACTGCGTGAATGTGCGCGAGGCGGAGCGCAGTGCCGGGGTGGGGTCGCTTCGGGAGCTACCGCCGCTGCGGCTGCCGGATAACCAGAGGTAGGAGGTTCATCGTGGCATTCTTTGCGACATTCAGCACCTGGCTCAACGGAATCCTCACCGGCTACATCGGCACCAACACGGCGAAGATCGCATCGCTCCTGCAGCCGGCGGTTCTGACCCTCGCGAGCATCTACGTGATGGTATGGGGCTACTTGCAGCTCACCGGCAAGATCGAGGAGCCGTTCGTCACCGGCGTCAAGCGCATCATCCTGCTGGTTGTTGTCCTGGGCGGCGCGCTGGATCTGTGGCTCTACAACGACGTCATCGTCGATACGTTCTTCAATGCGCCGGTCGAGCTCGCCGCCGCCGTCATCGGCGCCTACGACCCGGTCGGCATCATCGATCAGATCATCTTCTCGGGAGGAGATGCCGCGAGCCTGCTCATCCAGAAGGGAGGGGTCTTCAACGGGGATTTCTCGTACTACATCGCAGGCTTCGCGGTCTACCTGATCGTCGGGCTCACCGCGATCTACGCCATGTTTCTGCTCGTCCTGTCCAAGATTGCGCTCTCGATCCTGCTGGCCCTGGGGCCGCTCTTCATTGCGCTGCTGTTCTTCGAGACGACCAAGCGCTTCTTCGAGTCCTGGATCGCGCAGCTTGCGAACTACGCCTTTGTGACGATTCTGACCGTGCTGGTGGCTGCCCTCATGATGGGCATTGTGTCCTCGGCCGCGCAGCAGGCGGCGGATGAGGGCGGCGGCATCCATATCGCCGATGCCGTGCGCGTGTGCATGGCCGCGGGCCTCACGTTCCTCATCATGCGCCAGGTCATGCCGATGGCCGCCGGCCTTGCGAGCGGCCTGGCGCTGAGCTCCTTTGGTCTCGTCAGTGCGGCGCTGGCGTGGGGATTTGGAGGGGCCACGCGCCATACCGGGCAGTTCGCGCGGGGGCTCATCGACCGCGAGACCACGCGCTGGGATCCCTTGAGCCGAAAGGCAGGCTACTACCTGCGCCGGGGATCGGGCGCGGGCCTTGCGCGCCTGGCGAAGGTCGCCCGGCCGAACACCATACGGCCAACGCAATAGCGCATGGAGAAGTGTGAGATGAAAACGCCAATCTTCCTTGTCGTGCTCTGCCTCCTGGGCGCATGCAGTCATCAGGCGCGCAAGGTGGACTGCGAGGAACACCTCACGGCGATCAATCCGCCGACTCCGGTGGTGAAGGCAATCACGACACCAACAGCATCGCCAACGGCCACCAAATCTGAGACACCATGAAGACCGACGCTGCGCTCGAGACCTATCTGACCGAAGCCGCCTCCTGGGATGCAGACCGCGTCGCCATGCAGCGGCGCAGTGCGCGCACCGCCTGGTGGGTTGCAGGCGGCGGGTGGGTGTGCGCGTTGACGGTCGCGCTTGCGCTCATGCTCCTGATGCCCTTGAAGCGTGTCGAGCCCTTCGTCATCCGGGTGGATAACACCACCGGGCTCGTCGATGTGGTGCCGGTGTACGCAGGCAATGAGCCGATGCCTGAAGCGGTCACGCGCTATTTCCTCGATCACTACGTGACGGTGTGTGAGCGCTTCAACTTCGCCACGGCCGAGAGCGACTATGCCGAATGCGGCGCCTTTCATACCGCGCAGCGCAATGCCGCCTGGTATGCCGCCTGGAACAAGAGCAACCCGCAATCGCCGTTGAACCTCTACAAGGACGGCACGACGATCCGCGCGCAGGTGACCTCGGTGAGCTTCTTCACGCGCTCGGACGGTGTGACCGATCTTGCGCAGGTGCGCTACTTCAAGGGCCAGCGCCAGGCAGGCAGCGCCGAGGAAGCCCGGACCTACTGGATCGCGAGCATCCGCTACACCTTTGCCGCGCCCTCCACGGACCCGCAGGTGCGGCGCTGGAATCCTCTTGGCTTCAAGATCATCGATTTTCGCCCCGAGCCGGAAGTGGGCGGGCCGCCGACCCCCACGGGCGCCGCCCCTTCCGGCCCCCTCGCGTCCTCCCACGCGGCAGGTGTCTCGTGAACTTACCGGGTGCCCGCAGGAGGATAAGAGAGAGGCGCGCCAGCGCCCTTCTCGCGATTGGGCTCGCCCTGGCGCTGACCGCGAGTGCCGAGACCTTACCCAAGAGTGGGGGCGTCGATCCGCGCATCCGCTCGGTCCTCTACAGTCCGGACGAGGTGTACCGCCTCTATGGCTACGTCGGGTTTCATCTGGATCTGGAGTTCGAGGCGGACGAGACCTTTGCCTCATTGAGCGGCGGGGATCTCGAAGGCCTCACCTACAGCGCGCACGGCAACGTGCTCACCTTGAAGCCCAAGGTTGCCTACACCGAGATGAATCTCGCCGTGACGACTAATAAACGCCGCTACTACTTCGAGTATTCAGCCTCTGCCCGCCGGCCAAACCCTGGGATCGCCCCGGTCATGTATGCGGTGCGCTTCTCGTACCCGCGGTCGCACCGCAGCGGTGATGGCTTGACCGATGAGCAGCGCGTGCAGCTCGAGCTTGAGCGCGCGAAGCAGAACCGGCCGAGAAACACCGACTACTGGTTCTGCGGGGACCCATCGGTGAAGCCGACCGGGGCTTCCGATGACGGTATCCAGACGCGCCTCACCTTCGCCGCCCGCACCGAGTTGCCGGCGCTCTTCGTGCGCAATGACGATGGCAGCGAATCGCTGCTCAACTTCAGTATCGAGGACGGCGACGTGCTCATCCATCGGGTGGCGGCACGATTCATCGTACGGCGCGGCCATCTCACGGGCTGCATCGTGAACAAGGGCTTTGCCGGGGCTGGCGATCGGCTGAAGTCGGGAACGGTGGCGCCGGACGTCACGCGCGAGCGCAAGGACGCGCACCCGTGAATACGCAGCTTGAGGAGCCCGGGCAGGCACCGGACAGCATCGTCGGGGAGCGCGGCATCGCCTCCGTCAATCAGGCACGCTCACTTCAATCCCGTGTGAGTAACCTGCTGGCGATGGGCCTCATGTGCACGCTCGGCTTGGGCCTGCTCGCCTGGTACTACGTCCACACGTTTGCTCATCAGACGGAGATCAAGCGCACGGCCCAGGCCGCCTCGCGCAGCCAGGCCGCCGGCGAGATGCCCCTGCCGTCGCTCGGCAGGATCGATCCGCCAGCACCGGCGGTAACTGCGGTACTGGGCCCGGCGCCCGAGCTGCCCGCGACCGCACAGCCGACGACGGACATAGGCGCCGGTGGTATCCCGCCGGCGGGTGGCCCCGCACAGCCGGCAAAGCCCGCGTGGATGATCGCCATGGAGCGGCGCCTCGCAGGACCGGTGTCGGAAGGCCCGCAGGTCAAGGACGATAGCTCCAGTGAACCGCCCGCGAGCGGCGAGGGCGCGGTGGCCTTGCCCACTTCCGAGGAGCCAAAATACGGCGAAAGCGCGCTCGCAACCCTGCTGAAGCCCAGCGCAACCCCCGCCACACGTGCCCGCGTATTGCCGGCGCAGCGCTTACTGTTGCCGAAAGGTGCGTTCATCGACTGCACGCTCGAGACCGCAATCGACTCCACCTTGCCGGGCATGACGACCTGCGTGACGGCGACCGACACCTTCGGTGTCGATGGCAGTACCGTGCTCATCGAGCGGGGCAGCAAGCTGGTCGGGGAAACCCGCGGCGAGGTCGCCCAAGGGCAGGCGCGCCTCTTCGTGCTCTGGACCGAGGCACGCACGCCCACGGGCGTCATCGTGCCGCTCTCCTCCCCCGGCACCGACGAGCTCGGGCGTTCGGGCTTGTCGGGCGATGTGAATCGGCACTTCTTCCAACGCTTTGGCGCGGCGATCCTGATCTCCGTCATCAATGGCGCCGTACAGGCGGCGGTGACCTCGCGCGACTCGGGAGGCACCGTAATCTACAACCCGTCGGGCTCGCAGGACGTGCTGACGGAAGTCTTGAAGAGCACCGTCAATATCGCGCCGACCGTCACCAAGAACCAGGGCGATCGCATCCAGATCCTCGTCGCCCGCGATCTCGACTTCAGGTCTGTCTATGAACTCAAGACTGCAGAGCGCTGAAGGCGGCTCTCTTGCGACGGCTTCCGCGCTGGATCTGAACGTGCGCGCGCTGCGCCCGCTCCTGACCCGCTCGGACGTGACGGAGCTGTGCATCAATCAGCCGGGCGTGGCGTACCTGGAGACGCGTGAGGGGTGGCAGCGCGAATCGATCCCGTTTGCGGATTTTGAGTGGTGCCGAAGGCTTGCGAAGCTGGTTGCGAATTCCACCCGCCAGCGCGTCGATGAGGAGTCCCCGCTCCTATCAGCGTCGCTCCCGAGCGGTGAGCGCATCCAGATCGTGTTGCCGCCGGCCACCAGCGCGGGCTGTGTCGCGATCAGCATCCGGCGGCCGTCGGATCAGGTCTGGTCGATCGATGAGCTCTCCGCCAGCGGCATCTTTCGTGCGACGCGCCGCGCGAGTGAGACGCTCGATTACACCGAGAAGCAGCTCTCGAGGCTCCTGCAGGAGGAGAAGTACGAGGCCTTCATGCGCCTGGCCGTCGTCGCCCGCAAGAACATCCTGGTCTCGGGGCCCACCGGCTCAGGCAAGACGACCTGGACCAAGGCACTGATCCGGGAGATTCCGAGCGAGGAACGCCTGATCACGATCGAGGATGCCCAGGAGCTGGTCCTGGATCGGCATCCCAATCACGTGCGGCTCTTTTACTCCAAGGATGATCAGGGCCTTGCGCGCGTGACGCCCAAGCAGTTGCTGGAGTCCTGCCTGCGCATGAAGCCCGACCGGATTCTGCTCGCGGAGCTTCGGGCGGAGGAAGCGTTCGACTACCTGCGTAACGTCAACTCAGGACACCCGGGCTCGATCACGAGCGTGCACGCGGCGAGCGCCGAGCTCGCCTTCGAGCAGCTGGTGCTGCTCGTCAAGCAAAGCCGCGGCGGGCAGGAGCTGCCGCGCGCCGACATCAAGCAGCTCCTCTATCTGCTGGTGGACGTCGTGATCCAGTTCGGGGTCGAGCGCCACCGGCGCTTTATCAAGGAGATCTGGTTTGAGCCGCACCGCAAGCATCGCAGCCTCAGCCCCGCTGCCTAAGCCGCACCCGGGTGCGAGCTGGCTCAAGTATGCCTGCGCCGGCGTGTTCGCACTGCTCGTCTCGCAGTACCTCGCCGGCTGGCTGCTCCTTAAGTCGCTGCACCTGGATCCGCGCTCGGCCGGCCCGCTGACGATCGCGCGCTACGGCTACTACTACGGCGAGCGGGCCGACATGCGGTCTCGGCTGTGGGTCACGTCGCTTACCGGTCTGGCACTTGTGGGTCTGTGCCCGCTGGTCCTCATGCTGCCGCGCCGGCGTGCGCTGCATGGCGATGCGCGCTTTGCGACGCGCCGCGAAGTCGCCCGCGCGGGGCTCCTGGGCGAGCGCGGAATTGTGCTCGGTCGCTGGGGCCGGCGCTGTCTGATGCTTGCTGGCCAGCAGGGCGTGTGCCTGGCCGCCCCTCCCCGCGCCGGCAAAGGCACCGGCGTCGTGATCCCGAATCTCTTGAACTGGCCGGACTCGGTCATCTGCGTCGACATCAAGCGTGAGAACTGGGCCTCCACTGCTGGCTTTCGTGCGGCGAGCGGCCAGGACTGCTATCTCTTCGACCCTTTTTCCGATGATCGCCGGACCGCGCGCTGGAATCCGTTCTTCTATGTCGCGGCGAACCCTGAGCGGCGCGTGAACGATCTGCAGCGTATCGCCGAGATGCTCTATCCGGATCCGCCAAACGTGGATCCATTCTGGACCGCGAGCGCCCGGTCCTTGTTCTTAGGGATCGCGCTCTACCTCTTCGAGACCGCTTCGATTCCAAAGACCATCGGCGAGGTGCTGCGCCAGGGCATGGCCTCGGATGACGAAGGCTTTGGCCAGCACTGGAAACGTGTCGTCGAGGGCCGCAACAGCGGGAACTACCCGCTCTCCCCGCAGTGCGTGCGAGCGCTCTACGACGTGATCGATCTGGCACCGGTCACGGCGAGCTCGATCCGCAAGACGTTCACCTCACGATTGGATCTATGGTTGAACCCGATCCTGGACTGGGCGACGTCCGGCAATGACTTTGACCTGCGGGAGCTTCGCGCCCGGCACATGTCGATCTACGTGGGCGTCAATCCCGATGACCTGCACCGATTGCGCCCGGTCGTGAATCTGCTCTTCCAGCAGGCCATCGGACTTCAGACGCGCGAACTTCCCGAGCATAACCCGCGCCTGAAGTACCAGGTCATGATGCTGCTCGATGAATTCGCGGCCCTGGGCCGCATCCCGATCATTGCGGAAGCTATCTCGTACCTGCCCGGTTACAACGTGCGCGTCGTCATGGTGGTGCAGACTCCCTCGCAGCTGCGGGAGGTGTACGGCGCGCACAACGCCGAGACGATGCTGAAGAGTCTTGCCGCGCGGATCGTGTTCGCGGCGAAAGATCACGCCGATGCGCGGGAGATTTCGGATGAGCTCGGCTATACCACGGTGCGCGCGAAGAGCATCTCGACGCCCCTGTTCGGCTTCTCGGGCGGCAAGGGGCAGCGCTCGCGCAGCCAGAACGTGAGCGAGCAGCGCCGGGCGCTCCTGCTGCCGCAGGAGGTCAAAGCGCTCGGCGCGGAAGAGGCGATCATCTTCTACGAAGGCTTGCGACCCATCCGCTGCAAGAAAATCCGTTACTTTCAGGATTACCGGTTCACCACGCGGCTACTGCCGCCGCCCGAGCGTGCAGCGCCCCTTATCGTCCCGTCGGGTGAGCCGTCGGTGGCAGCCGATACGGTGCTTGAGAAGACCCCGACGAGTCCGCCACCGGCAGAATCGAGGCCCCGCGAGGTACCTGAGGTTCACCCGGCGGCCCGCGAAGCAACTGTGGCCGATATCGACCGCCTCGACTCCTTGACGCTCGACGATTTCGCGGTGGATTTCGACCGCGTGAAGATCCCGCAGAAGGCCGATGGCGAGCGGCTGACCGCGGAAGAGATGAACGCGGTCGTCGCGAACTTCGTCGATACGCTCAAAATCCGATAGGGACCCGACATGGCGACCAACACCACATCTGCGACGCCCGATGGAACCGGTGCTGAAAACTCGATCCGGCCGTCAAAGAAGCTGCGAAAGGAGAACGCCGCATCGCAGCCCGCCGCCGCGCCGGCGTCGTCGAGCGGCCCTGAGAAGCCAGCGCAGGAGCGCGCCGTGCCCGAGGAAGTTCGCCGGCGATTCGTTCAGGTCAAGAACCGCTACTACTTTCTGGATGGTGCCCGCGCCTTCACCGACCGCGGCACGCGACTCACAACCTCGAGTGAAAACACGGAAGTCGTCAGGAGCCTGATCCAGATTGCCGAGGCGCGCGGGTGGAGCGAGGTGACGGTCCGCGGGACCGAGCGCTTTCGCAAGGAGGCCTGGCTTGCGGCGCGCCTGGCGGGACTCGACGTGCACGGCTACCGGCCGAGCGAGTTCGAGCAGGGACATCTCGTGCGCACGCTCGGACGCCAGAGCCTGGCGCCGGCGATAGATAGCCTGGCCGCCGGGGATCGGCCGACGCCGGCGGAGCCGGATGCACGCGCACCCGAGAAGCGCGGGGGCCTGCTGACCGGACGGCTGGTGGATCACGGGCCGGCGCCGTATCGCCACGACCCGCACGAGCCGATGTCGTATTTCGTGAAGCTCGAGACGGGGCGCGGCGATCGCACCATCTGGGGTGTGGATCTGGAGCGCGCCTTCAGGCAATCCCTGACCCAGCCTCAGGTGGGCGATGAGGTGGGGTTACGAGCCGTCCGGCAGGAGTCCGTGAAAGTCCACACCCAAAAGCGGGACGAAGCGGGCGAGCTCGTCGAGCGAGATCTGGAGACCCATCGCAACCGCTGGATCCTGGAGAAGAGCCCCTTCTTTGAAGCGCGGGAGGATGCCGCCCGCACTGTGCTCGACACCTCCATCGATCCAAAGCAGGCGGTGAAGAACCATCCCGAACTCGTAGGCACGTACCTGCAAGTGCGCGCGGCTGAGCTTGCCGCAAAGCAGTTTCGCGATCCGCAGGACCGCGAGCGCTTTGTGCAGCAGGTCCGCTCCGCGCTAGCCGATGCGGTGGCCCGCGGCGAGCCGCTGCCCGCGGTTCGCCTGCGCGAGCGGTCAGCCGAGCGCACTCCCAAGGCCCCAGACCGCGAGGCCGCGCCAGTGCGCGGCTGAGCCTCTCGAGGGCGCACCGGATGACTCGTGGCTGACTCCGACGATCGCTTCGATGCCGGATCTCGCCGGCGCGAGCTCAATCCCCGTCGCGGCGGGCAGCTGCTCATCGGCCGGCTGAAAGAGCACGGGCCCGCGAACTATCAGTTTCGTGCGAAGGAAGACCTCTCGTACTACGTGAAACTGCTCACCAGCCGTGGCGAGCGGATTCTCTGGGGCAGGGATCTCGAGCGCGCTGTCACCGAGGGTGAAACCCGCCCCAAGATCGGTGATCTCATCGGCGCGCGCCGCATCGCCCGCGAAGCCGTGACGGTCACGTCGCGTCAACGAGACGCCGAGGGTCGGGTGATTGCCCAGGAGGAACGACACGCGCATCGCACGCGCTGGGTTGTCGAGAAAGTGACGTTCTTTGCCGAGCGCGCCCGGATGGCGCGACGCTTGCGCGATGAACAGGCGGACATTCGAGAGGCGGTTCGGGCGCACCCGGAATTGAAATCCACGTTCCTGAGCGTCCGGGCGGCCGAGGAGTTTGCTGCCAAGCGCATTGCGAACCCTGAGGATCGCGAGCGCTTCCTCGAGCTTGTGAGTGGCGCGATGGCAGGCTCCATCCGGAAGGGCGAGCCACTGCCGTCGACCTCGCTGCGCACTCGCTCGCAGGAGCCATCCGGACCGCCGAGGCCGGGCACGCCGAAACGGGAGGAACCGACGCGATGAATGCGCCGACGGCAGATCCCACCATCGACGAGGTGATGGCGGATCAATCGGCCTCTGAATGGCTCAAGACTGCCCTCAGAGCCGCACTGGAGCGCGATCCCGTGGACGCGCTCAATGATACGCTCGCGCTCGCTGGTATCCTGGAAGAAAGGCTGCGGAACGTCCTGGACTTGGACGAGCCTCTCTGAGCCGCCCCCTCAAGGCATCCGCCTTACGGCGCGCTGCAGATACATCATCGCGTGCGTTCCGCAGCTATCGCAGGGCACGCAGACCTTCGCTAGCTTTGGACTCGCGATAGCCGGCGGAATGCGGACCGAGATGATTGGCTTCTCGATGCGACCGCATTGGGGGCATTCGATCCATGCTCTCATCTCCGCCGGTACGTTGTCGCTCATTGCGCATTATGGTCCGCGCTCCTGGCGCCGCCCCTCAAGTCGCGTTTGTGCTGATTTTCACCAGGAAGTCAGCTTGACACAGCTTGCAGAGCGCTCGTACGCGCACTTGCGATTGTCCACATGAGCAAAGAGAAGGCGGGATTGCTGGACAATCAGTCTGGCACGCGGTTCTCGCCGTCAAGGCCGTGCGCGCGGCGCTGCGCGCCGTGCTCCGCGAGTCGGCTGCGCCGAGCCCTGACGGCTGCGCTGCCGCGTGCCTTTCCGCCCGCCGGGCAATCCCGCCCGAGCAAGACGGAGATCGATCATGAACGGAACTATCCTTTACTCCGCCGACGGCAACGCGGAATCGGGCTTTCGCCCGGCGACTCTCGAGGAGATCATGACTGGCGCGCGCCAGGCGCTCAGCAATCGCGTCCGAAGGGGCGCGGCGCTGACCTCACCGCAACTGACACGGGACTTTCTGACCCTCAAGCTGGGTGCCCTGGAGCATGAAGTTTTTGCGGTCATACTGCTCGATGGGAGACACAGGGTCATTGAATACGTCGAATTGTTCCGCGGCACGATCGATGGCGCATCGGTCCATCCGCGCGAGGTGGTCAAGCTAGCGCTTGCCAAGAACGCGGCGGCCCTAGTGCTGGCACATCCACATCCCAGCGGCGTTGCTGAACCGTCCCAGGCCGATGAGATCCTGACCCGCAGGCTCAGAGAAGCTCTGCAGCTGGTCGACATCCGTGTCCTCGATCACCTCATCGTGGCCGGTGGCGCAACTGTCAGCTTCGCGGAAAGAGGGCTCTTATAGCCTCCGGCTGCGGGCGCGGAGGTGTACTCCGCGCCCGTCGGAAGCTTAGTACCTGGTACATGCGCAATTATTTCTATACTGCGCCAGTGCGCCAATCAGTTACGGTACCTATTCGCGCGCTGCCAGAGGTCGATCTCCATGAACCCGCGTGACTTCAGAGTGCAAATGATCGGCGAGACACTTCTGGTCCTGCAGAGGTTCGAGCGATTCTTGGTGGCCGTGCTGATGATGATGTCAACGCCTGAACATGCCGATCGCCAACTGCGTAGTGCGCTCCTTCGTGACAAAGCGACTTTGGGCGGGCTGATAGCCTTCTTTGCAGAAAGGGTTGAGCTGCCAGAACATTTTGCATCAACATTCGACGGACTGCTCAAGCGGAGGAATATATTAGTTCATAGTCTCTTCATGGAAACATGGTTCGATCTCAGTTCAGCGCAAGGGCAGGGACGCCTTGATTCCTTTCTTGCCGAGATTCGATCTGCGGCAAAATTAGCCGTTCACGTCATGCTCAGTGCAATTAGCGCGTGTACCTTGCGATCGGAGGAATTAGAAGTGAGAAACTATGTTGACCGAATTACCTCTCGCATCCGGCAAACCGCAGAACCTGATTTTGGTGGCCTAACAGAAGATCAATACACCGCTAAGGTACTAAAGAACGCTAGGGACCAGTTTTCTGTCGAACCGCGAAAGAAGTAATCCGCACTTCCACTGAACTGCAGACGACGGCCCCATCAAGCGAGCAGCCTCGCCGAGGCCTCAGCAACCAGGGGCCGATCTTGGGCAGCGCCTGACGAGAAGGGACGACAACAGATACCTTCGCAAACTATCGAAGGCGCGCCCTTGTTGCCGACCCGTGGCGTTTCATCTGCTTCCGCAGCTTTCGTGCACGCGATGCGCCGACGGTAGTTCGATCAACGCCGTGCCTGTCGCACCAGTCAGGCTCGAAAATGCCTGACGGGTCGGGGATGCTTCGTTTTTTTGTCGGCCTCTTCGGCGTGACCCGGCTTACGGACGGGGCGAAGCCACTCTAAACGGCGTCGCTTGCTGTCAATGACGCTTTTTGGTCCCCCCTACGGTCTGCCCCCAAAAAGCTATGACAGCGGCGCTTGACCGCCGTTTTCTCGTGCTTCTTTCGCCCCCGCCGTGGGGGTCACTCAAAAGGAAAGAGGCCGAACATGACCAAGACACTCAGCAAAGCCGACCTGGCGCGGTTCACCGGCAGCGAGCAGTGGTACCGCCACTCGATCAACCGCCGCGTTCTCTTCACCGACGGCGCGAAGTTTGTAGCCGACGAGGCGGGCGCTTACTGGCTTCTCGACGAAATCGCCATCATCCAGCCCCACAACCAGCGCGTGGCCGCTGAAGAATTCCAGGTCTGGAAGCTGGCCGTGAAGCCTGACCACAGCGGCGTTCTCACCTGCGAGGACGGCAACGACAACGTCGTCTACACCAAGGAGATCGAATACACCGACTTTCCGCCGGAGGGCATCACGCTCTACTTCACCAACAACACGATCCTGCTGCCGAGTGAGTACTGATCTTTTTGTCCCGCCGGCGGCGCCGGCGGGGCTTTCTTCGGCGCGCAACGGGCTCTTTTCACGGTCGCACAAAGGTTAAGTTTTGCGACTAGTAGGTTCCGTGTAATGTAGCGCTCGCGGGAGCAATTCGTGCCCAACGAGAGATGGCCAGGTTCGACCCATGTCTATTACTGCGTCCAAACTTGCCTTGCTCCAACACATTGTGCAGCACCTTCGTTTGGAGCCTTGGAAACAAGGACCCTTTACGCAGAGCGATCTTGAGGCGCTGCAGATGTTCACGGGAAAAATCGGCCCGAAGGGATTTGTCGGCATCGGTGCCGAAGCCGCCGAGGCGGTCAATCTGCTAGCCGATGGAATATTCAGCAACTCGCCGTTTCAGCGTGGAACGACATTTCAGGCGGTCCAGAAGCAGCTCACAGACATCATTATCGGCAACTATGTTGGGCGCGCGAGCGCATCCGTCACCGCGAAAGACGTGGCATGGGTCCAGCAGCAGATTGCCGCTTGGTTCAAAGAGCAAATCGCGATGCACGAATTCTATATTCCATGCTTTATTACGCCTTGGCCTGCCGCGGCGTTCTCTATCGGACCGATTCGCTTCACGCATATTCAAGATTTCGCGCCAGTGGCGCAGTCGGAGACTGGCCCGTTGTACGAAGCCACCTTCGGCCCAGTGTTCGATCTCATGCGTCGCACTGCGGCCAATTGGATCGCTACCGTTCAGATCGACGGTTGCACGAAGGAACGCGCTGAGGAAATTGCAAACCTGGCTGTCGATGTCGCGCTCGCCGGGCTCCAAATATGCATTCCCGACGACGGTGCGCGGCACATGGCGCGAATGACGGGTCGCACGATGCCTGTATTCAGTCAGACCGTTTCGCGCTCGGCTGGCCACTTGTCATCTTCCACGCAAAACACCGAGCCAGGGCGCGCTTTCGGTCCAGGATTTCTGGAGAAGCGCATTTCAGAGGTTAAGCCGATTCTCGACTCCATCACCAAACGACTTGAAAGGTACGTCCTCGGCGTTGGGGGGCTCACCAAACTTGAGCAGGCTTGGCCTGACGCGGCCTATTGGTTTCACGAGGGCCTTGCCGAACCCCTCGATACGATTGCGGTGCCGAAGCTAGAAACCGCACTAGAAGTTCTGCTGCGATCAGAGAGCTCCAAAGGCAGCAAGAGGCGCGTGCTGAAGGCCATCGAAGCCTGCTACGGGAACAAGGCCACAGACCTAATAAACCCGCAATCGCAGATCACGGCGGAACAATTTGCGGAAGGGTTTGTCCGAGATAGGTCGCGTATCCTTCACGGAACATGGTCGACACTGACGCACTCGCTCCGGGCCAGTAGGCCCCACTTGACTACGCTGACCCGCGACCTATTGATTGTATATACGGTCGTGCTCGACCAATATGCCGCGAGCTCTTCGCCTACTGATGCGGTCGATGACTTCCTTAATTTTATCGATACGCAGCGGCAACACACCGCCGCGCAGGCAGCTTCTGCGGCGAAATCGCCGCCCGCCAGCGGCACATAGCAGCATAGGAAGCGTGGTGATCGCTGATCTCGACCGTTCGCCTTTCGCTCTTTGTCGTCTGATTGCTTTCTCGGAACTGATCATTCCCTCGTCGCACAAAGGGTAGGTCTTGCGACGATTGTGCCGCTCTGCCCCATCAAGGACTTGCGTGTCGCATAATGTGGTCGCGAAATTCTCTCGTTTGCCGGTAAACGGATGTGACAGATAAAGACGAGCTGCTTTCATGCTTGCGGAATTGGCCAGGTGTATGCGGTGAGCCGGAGATCCAGGGTGAAAGCCCTACATGGCTTCGGGTGGAGACAAGCGCCGCTGAGGACGTTGAAGGCGTCGTGGCCCTGTTGAATTTCGTGGGCTGGTCTGGCTGGGAAGTGAGGGGGCTTATCGTTTTCGTGGATTGGGATTGATGCGGGTTTCAACCCTCAACGTCTTTACGCGCGAGGTGCTTTCTACTCTGCGGGCTGATCTTCATAAGTTGCGGCTTTGGCCCGCCGCGCTGGCAATCCCGCGTCTAGCCCCGGTCGCTTACTGTGCGCCAAACGCGGCGGCGACGAATGGAACCGCGACTTGTGCCACTGGCGTCAGATCAGCGGCGACACTAAGCAGTTCTCGAAGCCGTCGGAGTAGAGGTCGGGCGACCCCCGCGCGGCGCTGCGCCTGTGGGAGCGTAGCTTCCGAACCAAGGGCGCTCAGAATCTCTATGGTTTCTTGTCGGGACGCTGCGTTCATCGCTGTGCTGGCGATGACCGCTTCAGTCAAGGCCTTCAGTGCCTCGGCTAATTGCGGTTCGCCCTGTTGGCCGATTACCGAAACTGCCGTGTCCACCTGATGTAGCTGACCGGTGTTAACGACGCCCACATTGCTGTTTTTAATGTTGATGTTGTGGAATGTCGCGCCGGGTAGGATTACTGGCGGCGCGGGTCGCCGTCGGGGGAGCCTTACACCCGCCACCATCTCCATATTGTCGAGTGCGGCCTCGGCCTGACGGTCCAGTGCCGCCAGTTGTTTATCTATGACGCTTTGGTGGAGAGCGCCGCATTGAAGACATAGCGGAATTTGCTGATCCCCAATCGCGTATATGGCGGGACGGTCGCATTGGCTGCACTTCGGCATGGGATTCCTCGCGTATCTGCGGACATTAAATCATGGATTATGCTTGCCGATGAATAGTGACCACGGTCGCCCCCTCGGCGGCGTTTTTCCGTCGCACAAAGGGTAGGAAGCGAGACCCAGGAGGCTCCGCTCATCGCGCGGGGAGCCTCGGTAGTTCTAGATAACATTGAATGCGTAAGCTGTGATTTCTTTGGGTTAAGATTCTTCCTATTGAGCATCACCTGAGAATTCCCGATGCAGCAGCAGCGACGAGCGGTTACATTCAGACGCTTGAAACTGCCAAGTCGTCGCGCGCTCTTTTGGGCCGGGCTTTCCCTTCTCGTCGTTGCCTTCGTTGGCAGCTTGATTGTTGCGTATCGCCAGGAATTGACAGCTCCGATGACGGCCGCAATGGCATTCCCTGGGCCACGAAAAGAGCGCTTGCGCAATATCCAAATCGTACTAACCGGCCAACTTCCCCGCGAGCCAGAATTCGAGGGAAAGATCTTTATTGGCCTTGAGGACACACCAATTGAGGTTGACCACCTTACTCTCCATCGTGATGCCGTGGGGGCGTACGCACCATCCGAATTGAGACTAGACCTGCTCAAGGATAACGCGTTCGGTGTCCACACTAATCCCGCCGACATGGACTTCCCTGCGGCCGACCGTGGCCATTCTCGCTTCCCATTTGACAGCTCGAACCTCGACTTGAAGATTTCATTCCAACCAGCAGTCCCAATCGAGGTTATTCGGATCACAAACCGCGTACCCGGCTTCATTCTCTCAAAGTGGACCGCTGATCGAAGCGCCGACGGCTCAATCCGCTTGCGCTTCTCACTGGATCGGAATCTATTTACACAGATACTTTGCGGGCTCATCCTTTTCGCCGGGTTCTGCTTCGCGCTTCTGATATTGGGCACGCAAACGGCGAGCGCACTCGGCAGTTCGGTCGCTGCTTTCTTTTTCTCGCTCTGGTCGCTTCGTGGAGTCTTGGCTACACAGATTCAAACCTTCCCGACGCTCTTTGATTACGCGATCGTCCTGCTCTGTTCGTTCATGCTGCTCGGCCTCATTTGGCGTGTGGCGACGCACCCGGAATTGATGGGCAAAGCGTCTCGTTAGGCCCCTAACGCCTGGGGACTGTTCCGGAATCGCTTATTTGATGTCGCATAAAGGGTCGCCTGCGCGCGCCACCCGGCGGGCGTCGCAAAGGGGCCAGGGAGGTTCTGAGGTGAAAGTGTATTTGTTGGTCGCCTATTGGCTTTGCTACGAACAGGACTTGGACGTCCAAAAAGCGCGTTGTCAAGACACAGACGCAGACGCAGTCGTAGCGTCAGTACTTGGGGTCTCGGGCGCAATGGAACAGAAAACCGGGTTAAGGATCGCCGTTGGTTAATCCCCTGAGCGACCGCCGCTCGCTCCGGATCGTCGGGTCTGGCGCGAGAACCACGATTGCCCCAGCGTTTTGCCGAGCTTTCGGACCACGGGTATCGCACCTCGGCTTGGCGGCGTTACGAAAGCCGTCGTTTGCGCAACGAATCGGAAAAGACCGAAACCCCGGCATTTTCGGTTGCAAAATGGTGTTGCATAGCTCACTTCAAGTGCAACAGGTTTCTGCAACCTGGGCGAATCGAAGACTCCACGATTTAAGCCATTCCGCAGTCGGTCCTCGTCCATGCCAGCGTCGCAGACGCGCCGCTTACCGGGGTTTTCTGTTCCGTTGCTCCCTGAACCCCTTATTTAGCTGGTCGGTACGAACAATGCCACTCCATTGGCCGGAAGGTCTCCGCCTGCCCCCGAAGCGGAGATCCGCTGAACCCCGGAAGATTGGCGGAGTATCATAGGCGGTTTCGCACTGGGCGACCTACACTCGGATGAGATGGAGTTCGGGGGATCTTCTTGGATTCGCTTAGCGTCGTCTCGCTGACGGCTTCGATTTTCTATTTCCTGTATAGGCTCGCGCATCTTCCCGAGATCGCGTTGGGCGAGGATATCAGCGAGCGCTACGCATTGGTCAAGATCATTAGCAAGTACGCAGGCCCGAGTGCTCTCTGTCCTAGTTGCGGAAAGACTGCGTGTCCACTGCCGCGCCAACTCATTCCGCATTTCCATGAGGGCGATTACGTTCCATCGTGGGTCGTTTATCCGCAGGGGATTTGTGCCGAATGCTGCGAGCGTCGTTTTTGGCCGCCGCTCAGAAGAACGCTGTTAATTGTAGTTACTTGGTACTGGCTGTGCGTTGCTCTTCGGTTGACCTTTGTTAAATCTCTCGGCCTCTCGGTTGACAGTCTTACGATTTGGGCTGGACTAATGATGATTGGTTCCGCACCAATCTTTATTCTGGAGCGGATGCTCATGACTTCGCGCGACAGGCGGGATTACGAAAGCAGAATGCGCGAGGAGTTCCTCGATACTGTAACGACGGGTGGTTCGTCGCTTGAATTGAGCAAGATGAAAGAGAAAGTCAGATGCTCCCAAACTGTAAGCAATTGACGCCAGACCTTGTGTTGCAGGACGTCCGGAAGCGGCTCGCCTGTGTTCGGGGTGGGAGGCATCTCGGGCGATGACCTCAACCATATTGACGATACTAGATCTCGTATCCCAGGTGTTTGCAACAATTCTCTTGGTAGGAGGAGTGCTCGGTTTCGCCTTTCGGAAATGGATAGCAGCATCTATCGACTCACACTTCACAAGAAAGATCGCCCTCGAGCTCGAAAAGGTGAAGCACGATTTTTCCCGAGATATCGAGCACGAAAAGGCTCAGCTAATCAAAGATCTCGAGGCATACAAACGGCAGCTGGATGGGGGCGTCCGGATAGCATCCCGTGTTTCCGACAAGAAGGTCGAAGCGTACGAAACCTACTCTTTTGAGTTCGGCCGTGTGCTAACTGACCTTCAGGCCCTGCGGCATCTTTACGTAGCCACGCCTCCTATCGCCCCGGAGCATTTGGAGCGCCTTCGCCTAAAAGCTTTGGACAGCCTTCAAGCAGCAAAGGATAAGCTTAATACCTGCAATTTCTATCTAGACCCAGATATCACGGTGCGGATTGCAACGTTTTACCGGGACTTGGTTCAATTCATTGCAAGTGGGGCCCGAGACGAGAGCCGTCTAGAGCAGCTCACCATGGAAGAGGCATACATCGGTGCAGACCTGCAAACGAGCCTCCAGCGAGCCTCAGGTTTTTCGAACCCCGCCTGAATTGGAGTTGTTCAACAGGATAAATGTAACCTAACAATGCGATCGAGCCTGAAGCGTTACCAGTGCGGGTCCGTAACGATTGCCGCGCGTCGCTCATCGCGAACGTTAAACGGCCGCTTTCAGACGGCTAAGAAGGTCCTACGCGATTGACCACTTCTGGCCGAATCTGCGCCGCATCACCTTCGTGCAAGCTGCCGATCACCGTTGCGCAAAGGGTAAGTTTTGCGACAAACGGAGCACGCCGTTAAATCCAAGGGCTTGCCTGTCTCAGAAAGCTGTAGCAAATTGCTCCCATGAAATACGGCTATGCCCGCGCATCGATCAAGAGCGGTAAGCCGGTGCCGGAAGTGGCTGAGCTGCTCGGCGTATCTCGCGCAACTCTTTACCGGCGCGTGGCGTGACAGACTACAAAATTACGCCTCAGACCGGCTACGTGCCTGTGTCGCCGTTCGGTTTCCACGATTGGGCGCTTCAGTATTTGAAGTGTCGCCGGAGCTTTCTTGCTCCGGCCGGGTATTCCCCGGTTCCCTATTTTCTTCTTTGTCATGCCATCGAATTAGAGCTTAAGGCGCGGCTTCTTGAGGCGCAGGGCTGGCCGCCGAAAGTCGATTTAATGAAGAAGCTGTACGGGCACGACCTTATGAAGGCTTACAACGCGCTGCCTAATCACCAACAGATACTGACGGCCTCGGAAATCGCAGTGCTGGCGGCAGCGAATAAAATCTATTCAAGCAAGGGCTTTGAGTACTTTCAGCTGGAGCAAGCCGTTGGCGGCTTTACTGGTGTTCCTTCGCTGGCTGCACTCGACGCCGTTGCTGAGAAGCTTTTACCCACGTGAGCAGTCAGGACGACGTTCGCTGATGTTGCTTTGAAGCTCCAGCTCTTGCCATTTTTTGAAGGCAGCATCGCGGAGAATCAAAATTTTTTCCGCCGGATACTCGCTCTATGCGGCGTCCGCCACGGCGGTACGCGCATCCGTCAGCTCTTGCCGTAATTGATAGAGTTCAATCATGCGTTTCATGCTACGCGCGACGTTTCCCGGGTGCAATTGCGGCAGACATAGCCCGGATAGCCGTCGATTGGCGCCCTGACCTCGGAGGCATCTATGTCCCCACGCTGTGAGGCGTGCGGCGCAGAAAAGTAACCCCCGAAAAGGCGGAGCCGAAGTACATAGCTGCTGCGCGCAGCGCCAGAACGCGCTTATGGGGGTTACTTTTCTGACCGATCAGGGAGCACTGGGCTTGCCATGATTACTCGACCGACCTCGGGGTGCATCTTAGATGCGAGGGCGTGTTCGATGAAGTTCGAAATACTGCGACCGTCCGTCTTAGCGACCGTTGCGACCCACTCATACAGATGCTCGTCCAAGTAGACCGTGACCGCCTTCTTGTCCGTTGCCATCGCACACACCTCCATCAAATACGGCATGGCTGGTAACGTACTGTAATGCACTGTGCATTACCACGCTGCTTTACTATTGATAACCTATTTTATCAAGAGGTTAGATAACGATCCGCTCGATCTCATCGGCCTGACTTCAAGAAACGGAATTTTACGTACGATAGCGGCAGTGCAACATCAAAGAAATCAGTCGACTGTGCAGTCGCGGCCCGGCGACTGTCGGACCACAAAAGTCGCCACGCGCCGCGCCGTGACAATCAACCAGTTGTCAGCAGTTGGCGTACATAAAATTCCGAATCTTGAAGCGACCCCGATATGGAAGGAGAAGGGGGTGGAACAAATGAGCGCTGTGCCTGCTGCTAATCCACTCAGAGGCTTGATGGGGCTTCTCACTGAAATAACGAGGTGCCAGGACGCGGGTGCGGTAACGGCAACCGCCGTTATGGTCTATATCGGAATCGATGTGATGGCGTTTCTTTCAATGCCTGCGGGGCAAGACAAGCAAGGACGGCAAGACTTCATCGCTTGGGTGAATCAATATTTGCGGGCGGCACCCGAAAGTACGTATCAGTACGAGGGCCGCGATGTGTATGGCGCGCGTTGCGCGCTGCTGCATAGCTACGCTGTCGAGGCTGATTACCATCAGCAGAATCCCGATGTAAAAAAATTCGGGTATCACGATGGCGGCAAGCATGCCTACAACCGCGCAATCGACGACCGGCTGGTCATCATCGGGATCAATTCCCTGGTCTATGACTTCATAGGCGCGTTTGAGGCGTTCGTGCGAAGCATGATGGCGGATGCAGGCCTGCGCGGGCGCGTGGCTGAGCGAATCCCGCGCATCGTGGACGTTTTTCCGTTTTCGCCGGCGTGACCGGCCGGGGGACTTGCTAGAAGATTTGTAAGTAAACCTCTTTTTCCACGGCGTTCGCAAAATTCTCCACCTTCTGCGGATTAGCCTTTGTTCCGGCATACCCCCATCTTGTTTTGATCATGCCCGGTTTCGCGCTTTTGGCCATGTACGTGACTCTTCCCTCGTTAATCTGGGTTACGAAGCGCAGCTGCCGCGTCTTCGTTACGAAGACGCGGCCTGGTTTAACTTTGGTCGGATCAATCGGCATGGTGTATTTCTCCTTCAGTGGGTTTTCGCTCTTTGCTATATCACAATTCGCTCGACTTCATCGAGGGTGGGTTGATCCGCGTGGCGATCGTAGAGGCCGGTGGTGCGGGCGCTCTCATGGTTCGCCATCTGCTGCGCAATCTCCAGCTTTCCGCCGTTTTTCAGGTACTCCGTAATGCCTGTGGCGCGGAACGAATGATTACCGATCTTGGTACTGATGCTGGCGACGGCCGCGCGCCGGCGGATCATGCGCCAGGCATAGGACTGCATCATCGGGCGCTCGGAGAGCTCGCCTGTGCTACCCAGGGCAGTGCGAAATAGATACCCTTTCTGGTCGCCGGTGATCCCGACACCCTCGATGTAGGCATGTAGGTATGCTTCGAGATTGTGATGACAGGGCATTTCGTGGCGTTTGCCGCCTTTCTCGTGCAGCCGAACCCAACCCCGACGACCCAGAGTAGTCCTCGACCCGCATCTTGATGAATAGATCGGAGAGAGAGGGAGGGCGGGTTGCTTGCATTCCCAACATATCACGCCGTGCTCGCCGTCAAGGGTCGCGCTACGCGCGCCCGGCCGGTCGGCCGGCTGCGCCCTTGACCGCTGCGCGCGCCGTGATCCCGGGGATGCGGGCAATCCCGCCCAAGCACAGATCCGAGGATCCGATCATGAACACGTCACCTGATGTTTCATTCACGAGCCATGCCAGCGTCTTCGATCGAACGTTGTCGTTGGAGACGATCCGGCAGCAAGCACCGGCGGTGTTCGCACCATCGGCTGACGAGCACCGGAGCATTCGCTACACGTTCATACCCACTAAGCGCGTGCTGGCTGGGCTGCTACAGGCTGGCTTCGTAGCCGTCGAGGCCCGCCAGACGCGGACCCGGTCGGCGAGCCCGCTGCATGCCCGACACGTCGTGCGGTTGCGCCGGCGGTTCGAGACGGTGCAGCTACGGGACTCGGTGCCCGAGTAATCGACAGCTCGCGATTACTCCGGTAATCGCCAGGGCTGCGTAATGCGCAGATGTCGGCGATTCTCGCTGCGAGAGGGGGTTCGGCGACCCTGTTACTGGTGATTATTTTCCCATGAGATGCTCCGCGAGTCCTTTCACTCGCCCAGGA
>Ga0209517_10001848_pt1 | contig 31036 bp, 25 predicted proteins | sample PeaSoiMetSII2010_FD_187695 | JGI IMG/M metagenome (GOLD analysis project Ga0209517, IMG submission 187695) | Peat soil microbial communities from Weissenstadt, Germany - SII-2010 (SPAdes) (version 2) | ecosystem: Environmental > Terrestrial > Soil > Wetlands > Peat | place: Germany...
TAAACTCCCGCATCCAGGGTGGCGATAGTCGCGACTAGAATAACCACAAGGTAAATAAGTAAAAGATCAAACGCCTGCCGGGCTCTCTGGAGCGGCACCGACATCGGGACAGAAACGATCTGCGCACCTACGATGGAGTCCGGTTTCCACCCAAAGCCGTTGTTCGACCCGTAGGTGGCGGTCATGGCGGGTGGAGCTGCTGCAGGGCTGCTGTGGCACTCCATGCACGCCGGAGCCGCCGCGATCGGAATCGCCAAATACATCGAACGCCCCGTCGGCGTCTCCCGTTCCCCCTCGAATTCTTTCTGCTCGCGGTGGTCACTTAGATATCGAATGACGTCGGCCTCCCAATCGGTCGCCCGATGCTCCGGATTGGTTGGGTTGAGCGTGGCCTCCCGGTACGTGTACTCGGGATAGTTCTGCCTCAGCTTGTTGAAGGTACTCATCGCTCCAAAGGCCGGTACCGTTTCCGCCAGGAACCTCGTCTTGTGTTGGGGGTTCTGCTCGAGCAAGGGCGCCAGGTCGGAAGACGTATAGTCCCTCACCGACTTGGCGCTGGCCATCATCAAGCTTGCTTCCTGGAGGACTTCGCGTTGCGCGTTGCTGATGAGGAAACTGGAGATGGCTTGCGAAATAATCAGCCCGCCGGCTCCGAACAACACCAGCAAGATGAGATTAAACTTCGTGAGCAGCTTCATTTGTGACTCCCCTTTAAGACCAGCGGGAGTCGGGTCAACGATCAAGACCCGACCTATTTTCTGTTCCAGGAGAAACGGTAGTGTAACTCCAATTGAGGAACTCAGTCGGTACTTTACTACAATTAAATAAATGCCCGGATGCCATTCGGTGGGAAGTTGAAATTCCCGCGACGCTTGCGTCCGATTCTGGTTGGACGGCGGCGTGATCGCCAACGATCCGCATGGGTTCGGAAACTGTCCCACCATATGCAAGACATCGCCACGTTCATGACCCAGCGGTTATTTCGTGCGGGAACGGCAAAATGATGCAAAATCGTGGCGGAGCAAACGGCACGCATGTTGAAGCTTGGAATCATCCTGACCGCGGCAACCGTGACGATTCTCGTCGTGGAATTTTTCCGCGCGCGACGCAGGCCATTTCCCGCGCATGGCTGGCTCGGCCTCTTCGCGCTGATTTGCTCCGAGTACTTGATGTTTCACGGGTTCGAACCCGCGGCGACTTATTTCAGCCCGGTGGCGTGGACGTCGTACCTCTTGATTGCCGATGCCGCGGTCTTCGCGACCTCCGGGCATTCGCGGCTGCGCGAGGAGCCGCGCGGGTTGCTGAAGATGGCGGCCCTCTCGATTCCGTTGTGGCTGATTTTTGAAGCGTACAATTTGCGGCTTGCGAACTGGGCGTATGTCGGTCTGCCGGAAGGGCAGATCGAAAGATGGATCGGCTACGGCTGGGCGTTCGCGACGATCACACCGGGGATTTTCCTGACCGCCGCGCTCATCGAGTCCTTCGGCTGGTTCCAACAGGAATCGCGCCCGCTGCGTTTCAGCCGCGCGACGGAGACGTCGTTCATAGTGCTCGGCGCGGTGATGCTTCTTGTGCCGCTGCTTGTCCCCACGCGCACCGCCGCGTATTTATTCGCTTTGGTCTGGCTCGGCTTCTTATTTCTGCTCGAGCCGATCAACTACCGCCTCCACTTGCCTTCCTTCGAGGGTGATCTCGCGCGGGGACATCGCGGGCGTCTGTATTCGTTTCTCGCGGCGGGCTGGGTGTGCGGCTGGCTGTGGGAATTCTGGAATTACTGGGCGCGCGCCGGTTGGATTTACACGTTTCCAATCGGCCAGCATTGGAAGATCTTCCAGATGCCCGCGCCGGGCTATCTGGCTTTCCCGGTGTATGCGCTAGAATGTTTCGCAATGTACGTAAATGGCGCGTGGCTCCTCAGCCCAAAATATATCGCCGAGAAAAAATATCAGGAATAGCCGGGTGAGCATCCTAATCCGATACTTCCGCGCGTTGATCTGCCTGGCGATGGCGGCGCTCGCATCGTTTTCGCCTCGCGAGGCGCGCTCCTCCGAACTCGATATCCCCCCGGACGCAAAGGAAGCCATCGATCTGATGTACATGGGCAAGACGGAGGCAGCCGTCACGCTCGCTCATAAGATCGAAGACGCGCGACCTGATCATCCTCTCGGCTATCTCATCGAAGCTGACGTGCTCTGGTGGAATATTTACTGCAAATGGTCCGAGCGAAAATACAACACGATTGACGCTTGGAGCCACACGCGTCCCGCCGACGCCGATGACGACGCGGAACTTGCGCTCGCCGATAAAGTGACGCACCTGGCCGAGGCCGGCATCGCCAGGTCCGACACGGCCGAGATGGAGTTGTACGCGGGATTGGGCTATGCGTCGCGCGCGCGCCTGCTGGGCTTGCGCTACGAGAAAATTCCCGTGGCTCGCGCGGGCGTCGAGGCGCGCAAACACCTGCTGCGCTGCCTCGAACTGGACCCCAACATGGCGGATGCTTACCTGGGCCTCGGGCTTTACAACTATTACGTCGATACTCTTTCGGCCTTGGCTAAAATTTTGCGGTTTTTCATGGGCATCCCGGGCGGAGACAAGCGCGAGGGTTTGCGCCAGCTCGAAATCGCGTCCACCAAAGGCGAACTGACGCAGGTGGAGGCGCGCTTCAACATGGCCAAGAGCCTGCGCAATTACGATCGCGATTACGCGCGCGCCGAACGGGCCGCCGCGCTACTGGTCACCGAGCATCCCGGAAATTGCATCTTTTTGCTGCTCGCAGGCGATATCGAGCAGAAACTTGGCCACACGGAAGAAGCTGCCGTGAGATTTCGCGCCGCCGCCGCGGCTCCCTGGGAGGAGGCCGCGTGCGCGGACCGCGCGTACAAGCTCGCGATCGAAGCCCTCGCCTCGTTTGGCACAAACCAATAGGGGTTCGTGTAGCACAGTCACTCTTGGCTGTGCGGTTTTGTACACCGCATATACAAGCTACCAATCCAGTGACAATCGCGAAACCCACACAGCCAAGAGTGGCTGTGCTACCAACCCCCCGGGCAACGGGCCGGCACGCGCTGTGCATCTCACGACTGCTGCGGTAAGCTGTGTGAGGCGGGTCCGGGTTGACTTGGGCGTGCCCCAGTGGTATCAGAAACAGGCCGGTTTGGTGGGGGTTCTTCCTATTCTAGGGCGCGGGCTGCACTTTTACGCTGAAGGTTTCACCTCCGCAGGGGCGGAGGCGGAGCGTGGAGCCTGCCGAAAACTGGATCATCGCTGACTTCCTCAGCACCCGGAATGAATTCAATGCGTTTTTGTCTGCCCGGAGTCCCGGCAGGATGGCTCGCGAGGAGCGTGTTCGGATGTGTTCGCGCAAGTGGCTGATTGCGGCGTTGGTGGCGTGTGGGCTGGCCTCCGCCTGTTCCGACTACAACACGAACCTTTCCATCCAAACCTCCTCCTCCGTGCTGGCCTTCGTGAGTCCCAGCACAGCGAGCGTGGGAGGGCAGGGCTTCACGATTACGGCCAATGGACAGGGCTTCACGACTGGCGCGCTGATCCTGTGGAATGGAACCGCTCTGAATACCACCCTTGTCAGTAGCATTCAGCTGACGGCGCCCGTTCCCGCCACGGACCTCGTCACCGCAGGGACTGTCCAAGTAGCCGTACAGATCCCCGGCTCGGCCCAGTCGGGAACGCAAAACGTCAACAATACGACCACGACCGAGGTTTCAAACATTGTCCTGTTTACGATAGGTGCGGCCCCGGGGACACCGCCGGCGATTGCGTCCCTCTTGCCCGTCTCGGCGCCATTTTGTGGCAGCCTCAATGGTTTTCAGCTGACTGTGAACGCCGCGACCGGTACAACTTTCACGAGCGATTCGGTTGTGAATTGGAATGGATCGCAACGCGCGACTACGGTTGCGAGCTCCACTCAGCTATCGGCAACGATCTTGCCTTCTGACACGGCCTTGAATGCCACGGCCGCGGTTTCCGTATCCAATTCGGCGGGAACGTCGAATACATTGCAGTTCACCATTTCGACGCCCACTGCAAATCTTCCGCCGCCGGTCCTCGGATCGGGCTCGTTGTCGCCAACCAGCATCCTGGCCGGCAGTGCGGCGTTTGTGCTGACCATCACCAGCAATGCTACTACTAACTTCGTCCCGTGCTCCGTGGTCCAGTGGGTGAACAGCAGCAGCGTCACGACATCGCTACCTACCACTTTTGTTCCCGCTGTTGCCGCGACGGCGACTAGTCCGGCCGTCCCGCCCCTGCTCCTGGCGACCGTTCCGGCATCCGACCTTCTCGCTCCGGGAAGCGCGAGCGTCAAGTTGTTCACTCCCATTCCGGGCGGCGGCACTTCTCAGGCGGTGGCCTTTACGATTAATCAACCGACCACACCTACGATTACATCGGTTTCCGCAATGTTAGCCGGGTCCACGACACTGTCCCCCACGGCGCCGACTTGCAGCCCGGCCAGTTTCACGCTCGTCGTAAATGGCACGGATTTCGTGAACGGCGGTTCCGTGGTGAATTGGAACGGTTCACCGCGTCCAACAACATTTGTTCAGCCGGCGGCGACGGCGGGGAATCCAACACCGCCACCGTATCTTACCGCCATCATTCCGTTTTCGGACGCAGTTACCCCGGGATCTTTCCCCATTACGGTCTCGAATGGCTTTGCTCTCTCCAACTCAGTGCCCTTTTCGGTGGCGACGCTGCCCGGCACGACTTTCCCGGCGCCAACCGCCACGTTGCTCGCGCCCGCCGGCACGACGGCCGGAGCAGCGCAGTTCCCACTGACTGTGACCGGGACCAATTTTTTGCCGTGTTCCGTCATCCAGTGGAACGGAACCCCACGAGCGACCACCTATCTCAGCCCGACGCAACTTGGCACAACAATTCTCGCTGCGGATGTCTCATCTGCTGGGTCGTCGCCGGTGCCCGTCACCGTATTTACTCCGACGCCGGGCGGGGGGACGTCCAATGCAATTTCATTCACGATTTCTCCTCTGGCCATCGCGTCGCTTTCAGCGTCCACCACGCAACTGCCCTCGACGCCGTATTGCAGCACGACAGGTTTTACCCTCACCGTGACCGCCGCGACTGGCACAATTTTCACGAGCGATTCCGTTGTGAACTGGAACGGCTCGCCGCGTCCCACCACATTCGTCAGCGGGACGCAACTCAGCGCGGCCATCACGTATGCGGACACGGCAGCCCTGGGAACGGCGACAGTTTTTGTATCCAATTCCTCGGCGAGTTCCAACTCTCTGCCCTTTACCATGACGGCGCCCACGTCATTCCCGGCGCCATCGATCGTTTCGCTTGCGCCTTCGAGCGCGGCGGCCGGAGGGGGCGCCTTCGTTCTCACGGTGAATGGAAGCAATTTGTTGCCGTGCTCAGTCGTACAGTGGAACGGTAGCGCGCGGACGACCGCCTTTGTAGGGACAAACGGACTCACGGCGTCGATCGCCGCCGCGGATATCGCAACGGTTGCAACGGATCAAGTTACTGTGGTTAATCCCTCGCCTGGTGGGGGAACTTCCGCCGGAAGTCCATTTACCGTTTTTACGCCGGTGCCCGGTGCGGTACGAATCGCCGCGGCCGCTCAGAATGCGAGCAGCGTTGTCACTGGAACGGAAGGCTTGCTGTCATTGCCGTTGCTCAGTTCGGACCATCGCTACGCCGTGCAGGTTCTGGCTTCCACGGACGGCGTCACCGAAATTCCAGGGACCATTCAAAATATCTTTGTCCGCGATACTTGCCTGGGCGCGCCGTCCGGCTGCACGCCTTCCAACACACTGGTATCCATTGGATTGAGCAGCAACCCCGCCGATGGCGACAGTTTTTCTCCGTCGATCAGCGCGGACGGGCGCTACCTGGCGTACGTTTCTTCCGCGATGAATTTGGTGGATAGCGATACGAATGGCGTGCCCGATGTGTTTGTCCGCGATACCTGCGCGGGCGCGCCGTCCGGCTGCGCGCCTTCCACGCAGCGCGTTTCCGTCGCGACCGACGGATCGCAAGCCAATGGCGCGAGCACTTCGGCCACGATCAGCGCGTCGGGCCGCTACATCACGTTCAAGTCCGCCGCGACCAATCTCGGTTCCATCTCGTCTTCCGAAACCGGACTTTTCCTCCGCGATACCTGCGCCGGAGCAGCCTCGCCCTGCACGCCATCCACGCAACTGCTGGACGCTCTTAAGTAGCACAGCCACTCTTGGCTGTGTGGTTTTTCCCGACGCTTAACAAAGGCACACAGCCAAGAGTGGCTGTGCTACCCGGCTTCTTCCGCAACCTGTCAGCCTGTCGGGTTTAGTTCGCGCAAGGAATAGAACCCGCAGGCTGAAGCCCGCGCCGCTAAAGATCCCCTCAATCCGGCAAGAGAAAGACGCGTTCGGCGGCAAGTTCGATCGCCCAAGGCTGCGGAAGATTCCGGAACGATTCCCACTCCTGCTTGAAGACCTCGGCCTGCAATTGAAAATCATCGGAACCCGCCGGCGGCGCGCCGATGCGCAGGTCGAGCGTGACGCGGAAGGGGGTTTCCGTCATCGACGCCAGCCAGCACGGGAATACGTTCCCGGAGTTTTCCAGATTCAATTTCTGCGGAGGATGCACGCGGACATGATTCGCGCGGATCGCAACATGCTCGGGCGGCTTTGCGAACTGCTGCGCGACGCGAAGCGTGCAGCCCCAATCGAGCGCTTCCACGCGTCCATCGGGCAAACGGCGCGCGCGGGAATAATTCTTGCATCCGGTGACGCGAGCAACCTCGAGCGTCGGAGGATGGCGGAAGATTTCTTCCTTCGGCCCTTGCGCCGCCACGCTCCCGTTCGCGAGCACGACGAGTTTTTCGCAAACGCGATAAGCCTCTTCTAGATTGTGGCTCACGAACAATGTCGATCCGCCGTAGTTTCCCAATGTTTCGCGCAACTGGCGCTCGAGAGCGCTGCGCAGATGCGTGTCCAGGGCGGAAAAAGGTTCATCGAGCAGCAGCGCGGCCGGCTCGATGGCGAGCGCGCGTGCGAGCGCGACGCGCTGCTGTTCGCCGCCGGAAAGCGTCGCCGGGTAGCGCTCCGCGAGGCTGTCAATGTGCGCCGCGGCAAGTTGATCCGCGACGCGCCGATTTTTCTCCGCATCGGGAAGTTCCCGCAATCCGAACGCGATATTTTCCGCCACGGTCAGGTGCGGGAACAGCGCGTAATTTTGAAAGAGCAAACCGATGCGGCGCGCGCGGGCCGGCACATCGATGCCCTGCTCCGAATCAAAGAGCACGCGCCCTTGAAGCACGATGCGCCCGCAGTCCGGCTTCTCGAGCCCCGCGATCGCGCGCAGCGTCATCGTCTTGCCGGAGCCCGAAGGGCCGAGCAATCCAAGCGGGGCGCCGTCCGCTGTGAATTCCACAGCGAGCCGAAAACCTGCGACGTTTTTTTCAATCGCGACTTCGAGTGACATGTTCGCTTTTAGTAGCACAGGCTTCAGCCTGTGGGTTTGGGTCCTTGCAAGCACGAAACCCCACAGGCTGAAGCGTGCGCTACTTAAGGCCTCCGCCAGATGCTGAGCGCCCGGCGATTGGTGCCATAAATCGCGGCGAGAACGAGAAAGGAAAACAGCAGCAGAACCAGCGCAGTCCGATTCGCCACGTCGTAATTCGCGGCCTGCACTTGATCGTAAATGTCGATCGAAACGGTGCGCGTCACCCCGGGAATGTTCCCGCCAACCATCAGGACCACGCCAAACTCGCCGATCGTGTGGGCGAAGCTTAGCGCCGCTCCCGTAACCGCGCCTGCGGCCGAGAGCGGCAGGATGACTCGAAAAAATGTTGCAAAGCGCGAAGCGCCGAGCGTCCATGAGGCTTCAATCAGCCGGCGATCCACTGTTTCAAAACTTGCCGAAAAAGGTTGCACCGCGAACGGCAGGCTGTAGAGCACGGAGGCAAAGAGCAAACCACCAAACGTGAAAGGAAGCGTATGGCCGAACCAGGATTGCCAGACCTTCCCGGGAAAGCTTCGCGGACCAAGGCCGACGAGAACGTAATAGCCGAGCACGGTAGGCGGCAGAACGAGCGGCAGCGCGACAATCGCTTCGACTAGGAACTTCCATCGCCACCGCGAAAACGTAACCCAATACGCGATCGGCATTCCCGCGGCGAGAAGAATCCCCGCGACACAAACCGCCAGCTTCAAGGAAAGGACCATTGCCTGCCAGTTCAATGTTTACCTCCGGCCGGAATCTTGTTGGGAAGGACAAATCCGTATCGCTCGAGCAGGGCAGCCGTTGCAGGCATCTTGATGTAATCGAGAAATTGCCGCGCGCCTTTTGGATTTGGCGATGCGCGAACGAGCACGACGCCTTGCTCGATCGGAGCGTATAACTGCTCCGGAATATTCCAGTAACGTCCCTCTTTCTCAAGTCCAGGCGCCAGAGCGATGGAAAGCGCGAGGATCCCGGCGTCCGCGTTTCCGGATTCCGCGAACTCCGCCGTCTGCGAAATATTTTCGCCGAGGACGAGCCGGTCCTTCACGGCGTCATAGACTCCCGCTTTGCGCAGCGCTTCTTCCGCGGCGCGGCCGTACGGCGCATGCGCGGGATTGGCAATGGCGATTTTTTGCACGGCGGGATCGCGCAGCGCGGCAAACCCTTTGCTGATGTCCACGCGGGAATCTTTTCTCGTCCACAACACGATTTTGCCGACCGCGTAGAGGTAGGTGCTCCCCGGCGCGGAGAGCCCTTCGGTCTCCAGTTTTTTCGGATAGGCGATGTCCGCCGAGAAAAACACGTCAAACGGCGCGCCATTTTCAATTTGCGTCAAAAAATTTCCGGACGACCCCAGGCTGAGGCGAACCGTGCAACCCGTCGCCTTCTCGAAATTCGCGGCGATCTCGTTCATCGCGTAGGTCAGGTCGGACGCCGCGGCGACAGTAACGGTGCCGCACGGTTTTGCCGCCGCTTGTGGCGGCAGCGCTGCGTTACCTGCGTGAGTGGCACGAAACGGTACGACCAGACCGAGGGCAGCGAATGCGGCCAATGCAAATATTGTGAGAATTCTTTTCATTTTTGCACCGTCCGGAATCACATTCGCACGATCATGACTTCCGTGGCTTTAATGAGGGCCGCCGCGGTCTGGCCCTTTTCGAGGCGCATTTCGCGCGCGGCATCCGCCGTGATGATCGAGGAGATGCGCTGCCCGCCGATCGAAAGCTTCACCTGCGCGAGCAGACCGCTGTAGCGCACCTCGACGATCCTGCCGACCAGTTGATTGCGCCCGCTGATCCGGCGAAAATTGCGGCGCCCGGCCAGGACATCCTTATCCTCCGTGCGCGGCAGAAAGCGTTCGATTTCGGATGCGGGGATGCGGTGGTGTCCTCCGGCGGTTCGGATGCTGCGCAATTTCTTTTTGTAGATCCACTGCTTGAGCGTGGGATAGCTGATCCCCAGAGAGCGCGCGGCGTCGCGGGGACTGAGCAATTCGTCGGATTGCACGGACACCTCCAGAAAATACATTTATACACGTATTTAACAGCTATGTAAATACGGATTAATACGGTTTTTAGTAGCACAGACTTCAAGTCTGTGGGTTTTGGTCCTTGCTTGCACTAACCCCCACAGACTTGAAGTCTGTGCTACTACTGCTCCGGCGCAAATGCCAGCAGCACATTGCCCGGCATGCCGCCGTTGCGCGGATATCCGGAGTTGACGAACATCATGCCGCCTGCAATGACCGGCCCCGCGCCGTCGATCGAGCCGCCGTGGGCCGGCACTCCGTTCACCGTCGAATAGGTCTGAGCCGTATCGAAATCCCAAAGCATCTTGCCGTCCTCGGTGCTGAACGCGCGCACGTGCCCATCGAGCGCAGCGGAAAATACCACGCCGGGAATCAGCGTCAGCGCGGCGGACTGGCCGGGACTGCAACCGGGCCGCGGCGGATCACACGGATGGCTCGGCGCAAACCAGGCTTTCGTGCCGTCTTCGAGATGCAGCGCCGTCAGCCCTCCACCCTTGGCGGGATCGAATGTCGCGCCACCCACGGGACCGGCGGTGTTCATCACGCCCGACGTGTCGTTTACGGCCGCGTACACTTTTTGTCCGTCGCTGGCCATGCCCCACTGCACGCCGCCGTTGAGGCCGCCTTTTCCGACTCGCGTCTGCCAGAGAATTTTGCCCTTTGCGTCCGGATCAAACGCGTAGACCATGCCGGACTTTTGTCCCGCGACCAGAATTTCCTTGCCGTTCGGAGCGCGAACCAAAATGGCCGACGAACCGAAATCGAAATCCGGCCCGTTCGTCGGCGGGCAATTCACGCCTTTCGTCCGGCATGCTGACGTATAGGCATCGTTCGCGAGCACCTGCTGCGTCCACACGATGCGTCCGGACTTCAGGTCGAGCGCCATCACTGCATCACTCGTCGTGGTTGCGGGGACTGAATAATTGTCGCCGGTGGTGACGTAGAGTAATCCTCGCTTGGTGTCCACGGTTGGCGCTGACCAGACCGGAGCGCCGGAAGGTCCCCACTGAGCCGATCCCGCGCTGTTCGTTTCAGTCTTCTGCGGAGCGTCTATCGTGTATGTCTTCCAAACCGTGGAGCCGTCGCGAACACGAAGCGCCGTGACGCTCCCGCGAAACGTGCAGCACGCATATTGCGGATCAAGCGAGCGCGTTTCCTCCCACGACGCAGCCGGAATGAATACGACGCCATCGAGCGCCACGGACGATCCCGTCAGCCGTGCGGCTTCGTGATCATCGATGCGCTTTTTCCAAAGCAATTTGCCGGACTTGGCGTCGAGCGAGTAGGCCCAGCCGATCAGGTCCGTAAGCACGAGCGAAGTTGCGGAACCGTTTGCGACGGGAAGAATGGCGCCGCGCACCGGCCCATTGGCTTGAAACACCCAGTGCGTGCAACCGGTCTTGGCATCCACGGCCTCGACCGCGCCGCTGGCGCTGCCGACAAAGAGCGTGCCGTTCACAACGCTCGGCGCCGCGAAAGCCGTGACGTCACCCGGAAAACCAAGCGCCCATTTCAACTTGAGGCGCCGAACCTGTCCCGGCGCAAGACCCGCGCGCTCGGCAGTCTGGTAGCGCGCATTGGAGGTCGAAGGGCTCCATCCCGCCCAGGTGTCATTTGCTGGACCGGACAGGATGGAAATGTTCGAGGAGCAAAATGCGCTGGCGGGCAGCGGCAATTCTTCCGTCTTCGTTCCCAGAAAATTTGCGACGGCCTCGCGTTCGGCGCGATTGATGGGATAAGCCACGGCCATCATCAAACCGAAATCGAGCGTGCGAAGAATTCGCGCGGCGGATAGTTTCTGCAAAGCGTCCCGCGAGGGCGCGCGCGAACCTGCCTGATCGTGGCATGATGCGCACCGTTTTTGATACACATCGGCACCCGATGCTGAGGTCTGCGCCGACGGAGAGGCGGGCGCGGAATTTTGAGCCTCAACCACCGGGACTACACAAACGTAGGCCACAAAAATGGCAATTGGAAAACATAATTTTTGCAATGTCATCGCACGTCTCATCGGATTTTTCCTCGACGGCATGAAAGTCAGGGGGAATCATACGATATTCTGTCCAGTGGCGCAGGCTTCCAGCCTGTGGGTCTTGGTAGTAGCAAGGACTAACCCCCACAGGCTGGAAGCCTGCGCCACTAGATCCTCATGTCCCAGGGTTGTTTCACGACGCGGGACAATAGGCGAGAGACAAACTAAATGTGGGAAGCGGCTTCCTGCTCGAACGCGTGATACGACGAGCGTACCAGCGGACCTGACTCGACGTGCGCAAAACCCATTTGCTCGCCCAGTTTTTTGTACTCGGCGAATTCATCGGGGTGGACGTACCGCACGATGGGCAAATGTTCGCGCGTGGGCTGCAAATATTGGCCCAGCGTCAGAATGTCGGTGCCTTGCGCAGCCAGATCCTGCATGGCGGCGAGGACTTCCTCGCGCTCTTCGCCGAGGCCGAGCATGAGTCCAGTTTTCGTCGGCATTTCCGGCGCCAGCGCTTTCGCGCGGCGTAGCAGTTCGAGCGACCGGCCATAGACCGCGCCCTTGCGCACTTCGTGATAGAGGCGCGGAACTGTTTCCGTATTGTGGTTCAGAACGTCGGGGCGCGCGGCAACCACGGTTTCCAGCGCGTTCCAGTCCCCGCGAAAATCGGGGATCAACACTTCCACTTTGGTGGCCGGAACACGCCGGCGAATTTCCGTGATCGTGCGCGCGAAGATGGCCGCTCCGCCGTCGGGCTGGTCGTCGCGGTTGACGGAAGTCACCACCGCGTACCGCAGGCCCATGCGTTCCACCGCTTCGGCCACGCGCTCCGGTTCCTGCTCGTCCGGAGGACCGGCCGGCTTGCCCGAAGGCACGGCGCAAAAGCCGCAAGCCCGCGTGCAGATGTTTCCCAGAATCATGAACGTCGCCGTGCGGTGCTCCCAGCATTCGCCCATATTCGGGCAACGGGCGCTCTCGCACACGGTGTTGAGTCCCAGCGTGCGCATGATGCGCTTCAGGTCCTGGTAGTTGGGCCCGTTAAAGAACTTGACGCGCAGCCATTCCGGCCTCGGGTGCGACGCGGGATCGGGCAAGCTACCAGCCGCAGGCGGGGGAACCGAGTTTGAAATAATGTGAAATGGCGAAGCCATCGATAACAATCTCAGTTTTCTATTCTAAGCGCAGCTTCGAAGAGACACAAGCGCGTCAGGCACGTAGTAGTGTTCCAATCGCACAGTGCCAAAAGTCCCGTAGGGACGACATACCTTAGCGCACCGCGACCCGGTCGAGGTGAGGAAATGTGTGCAGCCAGATAAGTAAGAAGCCCTGGAGGGGCACCACACAGTTTGGCCGGGGATCGGCAGCTCCCGACCAAATTGATGCATTTCGACCACGCCTTAAGTTGTGTTTTGTGGCTATTTTACCACGCCCTATTGTCTGATACGCTCCAACTTACTGATTATAATGGCCTAAACATTGTTCTCATAGGGCTTCGACATGCTACTATGATCACTCCTGTGAGCTATCAAACCACCATCGAAAAGCCGGTCGCCACAAAGGGAGTCGGCCTCCACACCGCCGTAAAATCCCACCTGCGGCTGGTGCCTGCCCCAGCCAATACCGGAATCGTGTTCCGGCGAGTGGATCTCGACAATTTTGAAATCGAAGCGCATGTGCGAAACGTGGCGCGCGTCAGCTATGCCACAAGCTTGATGAAAAAAGGCGTACTGCTCTCCACGACCGAACATGTCCTCGCCGCTCTTTATTCATGCGGTGTGGACAACGTGTACATCGAGCTGGACGCGCTGGAGTTGCCGATCCTGGACGGCTCCTCGCAGCCATTCATTGAAATGCTCGGGCAGGCCGGAATTCGGAGGCTGCGGAAGCGGCGGCGTTTTCTGAAGGTCGTAAAGCCGCTGGAGGTTTCCGAGGGCGGACGGCGGATCGGAATTTACCCGGCGGACGATTTCCGGGTCCAGTGTTACGTGGAATACGCGCATCCGGCCGTAGGAGTGCAGGAAGTCGAGTTGCGCGTAGGGCGTGAATCGTTCAGCCGGATGCTCGCACCCGCAAGAACGTTTGGCTTCGTGCAGGATTTCGAAGGGTTGCGCCGCATGGGTCTGATTCGCGGCGGCTCCCTCGACAACGCCATTGTCCTCAACGAAAGCGGGGTCATGAACGGACCGCTGCGGTTCCCGGACGAGTTTGGCAGACACAAGGCGCTGGACCTGATCGGCGATTTGGCGCTCGTCGGCCGCCCGCTACTTGCACGCGTCGAGGCTCATAAGGCGGGCCACGCCCTGCACACACAGCTGGTTACGCGCCTGCTGGCCGATCCTTCGCTCTGGACCGAGACCTACGACGAAGCCCCTTCAGACCGTTCCCAGTTCCGACCCGAGGCTGCTGCCTCCGCCGCGGATTGAACCCGCCCCTTGACGAAGCGCCCTGTGTTCGTTCGATGAAGTATTCGATTCGCATCGCTGGCGGTTACCTCGCATTGTCATTCCCCCTGGAAACGCTGAGAATGCAGGCATGGCAAATTCCGACTTGGTGATTGTGATTCTGGCGGCCGGCAAGGGGACGCGGCTGAAATCCGCGCTGGCCAAAGTGTTGCACCGCGCAGGCGGGCGGACGCTCGTCGAGCACGTGGTGCGGGCCTGCCAGCCGCTCAAGCCGCGCGAGATTGTGGCAGTGGTGGGGCATCAACCCGAAGATGTAAGCGCCTCAGTGACGCCGCTCGTCGTCAAAACGGTATTGCAGGAGCCGCAGCGAGGAACAGGCCACGCCATGCTCGTGGCGCGGCGCGCCATTTCCTCGCGCGCGAAGTTTGCGATTCTGCTTCCGGGGGACGCGCCTCTTGTGCGCACGGAAACGATTGCCGCGCTGGCGCGCGCGCACCGGGAAAGCGGCGCGGCAGCCACAATTCTCTCCGCGGAAATCGAAAATCCGGCGGGTTACGGACGCATCGTGCGGCAGGACGACGGTTCCGTGGCCGCGATTGTGGAAGATTCGGCGCTCACCGGCGAGCAACGCTCGATCCGCGAAATCAATTCCAGCATTTACTGCTTCACGCTCGAAAAATTGTGGCCGTGCCTCGCGGCGCTCAAGCCCCAGAACGTGCACAAGGAATTGTATCTGACGGACGCGATCGCGGTGTTGCGGCAGAAAGGGGAGAAAGTGCAAGCCGTCCTCGCCACGGATCCCGATGAAGTTCTCGGTTGCAACACGCGCGCCGATCTCGCCGCCGTGGACGCCGTGTTCCGCCGCCGCAAGCGCGCCGCCGTCATGGACGCGGGCGTGACGATTGAATTGCCGGAGACTGTCTTGATCGATCCCGACGTCATCGTGGGCGCGGATTCGCGGATCGAGCCGGGCGTGCAACTTCTCGGAAAAACGCGCGTCGGCGTAAGCTGCACGATCCGCACCGGCAGCGTTCTGTCCGACTCCGTCCTTGAAGACAACGTGCTCATAAAGCCCTACACGATCGTTGCCGCAAGCCATCTCTCCAGCGGCGCGCAGGCCGGACCGTTCGCGCATCTTCGCGACGGCGCGCGCCTCGAAGAAAACGCGCGCGTCGGAAACTTTGTGGAAGTGAAAAAGAGCGTGCTCGGCGAAGGCGTGAAGTCCATGCACCTTACGTATCTGGGCGACGCGCGCATCGGCAGCGGCACCAACATCGGCGCGGGCACGATCACGTGCAATTACGACGGCGTGAACAAGAATCCCACGACGATCGGCAAACGCGTCTTCATCGGCAGCGATACCGCGCTCGTCGCGCCCGTGCGCGTCGGCGATGGCGCCTACGTTGGAGCAGGCTCGGTGATCACGAAAAATGTGCCGCCCGACGCGCTGGGTCTTGCGCGCGGGCAACAGGTGAATAAGCTCGGCTGGGCCACGGCGCGCCGCCGCCAACTTGCCTCGGCAGGCAAGCCTGTAAAACGGCGCTCCCATACAAAATCGAAACGCCGAAGCAAACCGCGTCCCGCCAAGCGAAAACGCTAGACCATCGCACTATCATTTCCCGCAGTCGAACTTCATACCAGAATGAAACTGTTGCGCGCTGTTACACACGGTGATATCGTCGCAGTAAATCTCCTCTTAGGAGGACGGGTCTATGGGCGGGTGGGTGAATTGGGGCCTCGTAATAGGTGCCATTGGCTTCATATTTGGTGATCTCGTTCTGGAAGTTTATAAAAACGTGAATCTTGCGGCGCTGGGGATGTTCCTGCTGGCCGGCGGGGTTCTAGGGCTGGCCATCGACTCGGCCACGGTCGGTTTGGGAACCGCAATCATTTTGACGCTCCTTTACTTGGTGGTTCATCGCCGTCCGGGCCACATGCAGCCGAAACATGTTTCCGGCCACTAGGACGGGTCGTAAAGACGTTCGAATAGCCCCTCTTTTGTGCCTGACCTAACAGTGCCTCGTTGCGGAAACCCAGATGGATCTGTGTCTTCTCTACTTTCTGGACTAGTTTCCAGGAAGAGGGCGTTGGCGCGGATACCCAATTAAATACGTGATTGGCAGGCCGCCGAAGGTCCCTGATTGCTCACCTGTCTCCCACTGGAATTCGGGCGCCGCCAGGCCTTCAATCAACTCGCGCAGCTCTCGTGGCTGGTATGTGCGAAGGCAGGACACAAGTCCATCGAACAACAAAACCAGTGGAATGATTGGGAGCACATACGCGTAAAACAGACGCGACCACCGGAAAGGACGGATTGAGGGCGTGAATACGAATGGCGTTAGAAACCATAGGAACATCATGGCAAGGGCTGAGGCAGTTCGGCTCGTTACTTCAAAGATCCCTATGCCTTGCTTGGCATCGACGGCATTTTGCAGGATGGCGCGAGCTTGCGCCGGCGGGAAATGATGGAGCGAGGAGAACATCGTTCGGAACCCATCCAATTCAACAGGAACTTTTGTCGCGTCCACCGGGCTTCGATGGAAATCAATGCCATTCGCGGAAGCGGCTTTGACGTTTTCAAACGCCGCAAGGTTGGGGAATTTAGCTGTGAGCAAAATGCTGTACGGCGCTGCATTGCCTCGCAGCTTTTGAGAAAGGTCCAACCAGGGCCCTCCACTTCCTGAACATATATCCGCAATCGAACGGCTCCGCGAAGCGTCAAGCGCGCGTAGAAGCAATGTGGAAACGGAAGCGTAGGCTTTCAAGTTCTCCGATCCGCACTGAAGCGCGTCTGTAATTTCATTTCGAAGCGTGGGTGGAAACCACGGTTGTTCGTGAAGTTCGATGAACTGTATGCGGCGCATGGCGAACTTTTTTTGTGGGCAATCTGAAACTATCTGCCCCGGGTACATCATATTCAAGCTAAAAACTTTCACATGAAAGATCGCGCAACAGCCCCGCCATTTCATGTGGGATTCGAGTTCCTTCGATGCACCGGGAAATATCGCCGCGCGCTGTGATAAAATGTGCGCGAGGGGAGACTCCGCGAGATGAAATTTGGGGTGGTCGTGTTTCCGGGCTCGAATTGCGATCACGACGCCTGGTACGCGCTCGGCGAAGTTCTCCACCAACCGGTCGAATTCCTGTGGCACCAATCCGAAAAAGTTAACGGCTTTGACGCGATCCTGCTCCCCGGCGGATTTTCTTATGGCGACTATTTGCGCACGGGGGCCATCGCGCGGTTTTCTCCAGTGATGCGCGCGGTGGAACAATTCGCGCGCGGCGGAGGACTCGTCCTCGGCATCTGCAACGGATTTCAGATTCTCTGCGAAGCGGGTTTGCTGCCGGGCGTGCTGCAGCGCAATGCGGGAATGCGGTTCGTGTGCCGCCAGGTGCACGTTCGCGTGGAAACAACGGACACGCCGTTCACCTCCGCGGCCAAGTCCGGCCAGGTTCTGCAAATGCCAATTGCGCACGGTGATGGAAATTATTTCTGCGACGAAGCGACGCTCGCCGAACTCGAACGCCATCATCAAATCGTGTTTCGGTACACGACGCCGGACGGGCGCGAGGACGCTGCGGCCAATCCGAACGGCTCGCTCGCGAATATCGCGGGCATCTGCAATCGCGAGCGCAACGTGATGGGTCTCATGCCGCATCCGGAACGCGCGGTGGAAGCGGCGCTCGGCTCGGCCGACGGGCTGGTGATTCTTCGCTCGCTGATCGAATCGCTGAAGCGGCGCGCGGCGGTTTCGGCTTAGGTAGCACAGACTTCAAGTCTGTGCTACTGGAGCCTTCATCAACTTGTCAGCCCGTGAATCGATGTTAGAAACCGAAATCAAAGTCACGCCGGAACTGGCGGCCGAGCATGGCCTCACCGCCGAGGAATACGCGCGCATCCAGAAAATTCTCGGGCGCGAGCCGAATTTCACCGAGCTGGGCATCTTCAGCGTGATGTGGAGCGAGCACTGCTCCTACAAATCGAGCAAGGTGCACTTGCGCCGCCTGCCGACGCGCGGGCCGCAGGTCTTGCAGGGGCCAGGCGAAAACGCGGGTGTGGTGGACATCGGCGACGGCCTCGCCGCCGCATTCAAGATGGAGTCGCACAATCATCCGAGCTACGTCGAGCCGTTTCAGGGCGCGGCCACGGGCGTCGGCGGAATTCTCCGCGATATTTTTACGATGGGAGCGCGGCCGATTGCGGTGCTCGATTCACTGCGCTTCGGGCCGATTTCTTCGGGCGCTTCAGGGGCTAAAGCCCTTTTAAATCCGTCGGACGAAATGTCGCGGCTAAAGCCGCGACCCACAACACCCTCGGATTTCTCGACTGGTACGTCCGCTACCTCTTCGTCGGCTACTTCCGGAAGCACGCATTCTGCGAGCTTTGTGGGTCGCGGCTTTAGCCGCGACATTTCAGCCGCTCAACAGAGTGCGGCTTTAGCCCCTGGCGGAGTCGACGAGGAAACGATTGCGCGCAACCGGCGGATTCTCGACGGCGTCGTGCGCGGGATCGCGCACTACGGCAATTGTTTTGGCGTGCCGACCGTCGGCGGCGAAGTGCAGTTCGAACCGGGCTATTCTGCCAATCCCCTCGTCAACGTTCTGGCGCTTGGCATCGCGAAAAAGGAAGACCTGTTCTTCGCGAAGGCGCGCGGCGTGGGCAATCCCGTCATTTACGTAGGCGCGAAAACCGGGCGCGACGGCATTCATGGCGCATCGCTCCTCGCGTCCGCCGAATTCACGGAAGAATCGCAGCAAAAGCGGCCCAATGTGCAAGTGGGCGATCCCTTCATGGAAAAGCTGCTGCTGGAGGCGTGCCTCGAAGCGATGCACACGGGCGCGATCGTCGCGATTCAGGACATGGGAGCCGCGGGGCTCACGAGCACGTCGTGCGAGATGGCCTCGCGCGGCGGCCTGGGCATCGAGATCGAACTGGCGCGCGTGCCGCAGCGCGAACCCAGCATGACGGCGTACGAAATGATGCTCAGCGAATCGCAGGAGCGCATGCTCCTCGTGGCCGAACGCGGCCGCGAGAAGGAAGTGCTGAAGGTATTCGCCAAGTGGGGACTCGACGCGGTCGAAATCGGGCGCGTCACTCCGGATGGCTTGTTGCGCGTCCTGCATCGCGCAAAAATCGTGGCGGAAATTCCCGCGCATGCGCTGGCAGAAGAAGGGCCGGTCTATCAGCGTCCGCTCGCGCCGCCCGCACCTGTCGCGCAGGAACGTTTGGTGGAATTCGGCGCTGCGGGCGCGAACCTCACGGAAAATTTCCGCGCGTTGCTCGCGGCCCCCGCGATTGCCTCGAAGCGCTGGATCTGGGAGCAATACGATTACATGGTGCGCACGAACACGCTCGAACCGCCGGGAGCGGGCGACGCGGCAGTCGTGCGCATCAAAGGCACGAAGCGGGCGCTCGCGCTCGCGTCCGACGGCAACGGCCGCTGGTGCCGCCTCGATCCGTTCATCGGCGCGCAGCTTGCCGTGGCCGAGGCCGCGCGCAACGTGGCCTGCTCGGGCGCGAAGCCCATGGCCGCGACCAATTGCCTCAATTTTGGCAGTCCGGAAAAACCGGAGGTGATGTGGCAGTTCAGCCGCGCGATTGACGGCATCGCCGAGGCCTGCACCGCGCTCGAAATTCCCATCACCGGCGGCAACGTGAGTTTCTACAACGAAACGCTTGGCCGCTCCATCGATCCGACGCCGGTTCTTGGCGTGCTGGGAATGATCGAAGATGCTTCGCGCGGGCTGGGGATGGCGTTTCGCGCGGAAGATGATTACGTCTTGCTTCTCGATGGAGATACGAAGGACTGGCTTGTCCTTACGCTAGGGAGCCTGGGCGAACTAAAGATGTATATACCTGTGGACAGATCGACTGACGCACCAAGCATGAAACGCGAATTCTCGTCATCCGAATACGCGCGCACGATTCGCGGCATCGAGTCGGGCGCTCCTCCCACTGTGAATCTCGCAGCAGAAAAACGGCTGATCGCGCTGCTGGTTGCGCTCGCAAGCGACGGCAAGGTGCAATCCGCGCACGACGTGAGCGATGGCGGCCTCGCCGTAACACTTGCTGAATCGTGCTTCGCCAGCAATGGCCTTTCACTTCGCGCCGCGCTCACGAGCAAGGAACCGGACGAAGCAGCGCTCTTCGGCGAACGGGGCGCGCGCGCCATCGTATCGGTTACTCCCGAAAACCTTGCCGCTGTGCGCCGAATTGCGGCACAATATGAAGTGGCAGTCGTGGAAGTTGGCCGAGTCTCCCGCGGCGAATTCCGCATCGAACTAAATGGCCAGACAGTTGTCAGCGCCGAAGTCCCCTCTCTCGCTGACGCCTGGAGCGGAGCCCTCGAACGGCTCCTGAGCGCGAACGATCTCCGAAAGGCAGAATGATCAGCCTGATCGAAATAGAGAACGACCGATTTCACGATCACTGCGGAGTGTGCGGCGTTTTTGGCCATCCCGAAGCCGCGAAGATGGCCTACCTGGGCCTCTACGCGCTGCAGCATCGCGGACAGGAATCGGCCGGGATCGTTTCGAGCGACGGGCGCGAACTGCATCTCGAAAAAAGCATGGGCCTGGTGGCCGATATTTTTCAGCCCGAAGTGCTCGCGCGTCTGCCGGGCGACGCGGCGCTTGGCCACACGCGCTATTCCACCGCCGGCGACACTTCCTTGATGAACGCGCAGCCGATCGTGATCGACTGCAACAAAGGCAAGCTCGCTCTCGGGCACAACGGCAACCTGCCCAGCGCGGCGAGATTGCGCCGCACGCTCGAGCATCGCGGCTCGATCTTTCAGACGACCAGCGACACCGAAGTGATCGTGCACCTCGTGGCGCGCAGCCAGGCGCGGAATCTTTCCGGCGCGCTCGCCGATGCGCTGAACCAGGTTGAAGGCGCGTATTCGCTGCTGGTATTGACGCGCGACGAAATGTACGCGCTGCGCGATCCGCGCGGCTTCCGCCCGCTGGCGCTCGGCCAACTGGACGGCGCGTGGGTCGTCGCCTCGGAAACGTGCGCGTTTGACTTGATCGGCGCGACCTACATGCGCGACGTCGAGCCCGGAGAAATGCTGCGCATCACGCGCACGGGAATTGAGTCGCTGCATTTCGCGGCGGAAAAACCGCTGCAGCAATGTATTTTCGAGCATGTCTACTTCGCACGGCCCGACAGCCTCGTCTTCGGCCGCGTGGTCGAGCAAAGCCGCGAAATGCTGGGCCGGCTGCTCGCGCGCGAACACGGCGTTCCGGCCGACGTGGTCGTGCCGGTGCCCGATTCCGGCGTGCCGGCCGCGGTGGGATATTCGCAGGAATCCGGCGTGCCCTTCCGCATGGGCCTGATTCGCAATCATTACGTGGGGCGCACGTTTATCGAGCCGGTGCAATCGATCCGCGATTTCGGCGTGAAGCTCAAACTGAATCCAGTTCCGGAGCTTCTCCGCGGCAAGCGCGTGGTGCTCGTCGACGATTCCATCGTGCGCGGCACGACCAGCCGCAAGATCGTACGCATGGTGCGCGAAGCCGGAGCGACGGAAGTTCACATGCGCATCAGTTGCCCGCCGACGATTTCGCCGTGTTACTACGGAGTGGACACGCCGACGCGCGAGGAATTGATCGCTTCCGATGAATCGCGGGTGCGCCCGCGGCTCACGCCCGAGGAACTCGTGGCCTTTGAAGCCAGGCTCGACCCGCGTGGGCCCCGATCCGACCGGGCGCAGCGCTCGGTCGAGGAAATTCGCCAGTATTTGGGCGCGGATACGCTGGGCTACTTATCGCTGGAAAATTTGCGGCGCGCGGTGGACGATACGCGCGGATCGTTCTGCACGTCGTGCTACACGGGCGTATATCCCGTGGACGGGGCGCAGGGCGAGCTCGAACCCCGCGCGGCGGAGCCCGAAGAAGCGCCCGCCATGGATGTTCAAGGGGAAATTCAGGTGGTGCCAAATGAACGCTGAAGAAACGCTCCCGGTTGCGGCCAGTGCAAAACCGGATGTTGGCAAGATCATCCTCCGCGAGGCGTTGTCCTGGCTGTGGGTCATCCTGGCGTTCCTGTTCATCACCGGAACGATTGTCCAGGCCCGCGTGATTCCCTCCGGCTCGATGGAGAGAACACTGCTCGTCGGGGATCACTTGCTGATGAGCCGCTTCGGTTACGAAGCCGAATTGCCCATGACGCCACTGCACATGCGGCTCTGGCGCAACCCGCACCGCCAGCAGATTATCGTGTTCCGCGCGCCGCTGCCGGGAACGCCGGATTACATCAAGCGCCTGATCGGATTGCCGGGCGACGAGCTGGAAATTCGCGAAGGCGTTGTGTCCATCAACGGCAAGCCGCTCAATGAACCGTACCGCGCGGACCCGCCCAATCCGACCGACAATTACGGCCCGGTGACCGTTCCGGCGGGCGAATATTTCATGATGGGTGACAACCGGGACGATTCGTACGACAGCAGATACTGGGGTTTCGTGCCGCGCGATAACATCATCGGCACGCCCGTCATGGTGTATATGTCGATCGATGCGCCCGAGGAGACTTGGAATCCGGGGCACATTCGCGACCGGATGACGACGTACGCAGGCGTTCTTTTGCATCCGAGTATCGTGCGCTGGCGCCGCATCTTCAAATTGTTTTGAATTAACGGGAGCACGCCACCCGGTTCCTCTCGCCACGGCAGAAAGAGTTCTTCGTTCAGGGTGCGGGCTGTACTTGCAGCCCGCCAATAATATGGATTACACCGACGCAGGTGTGGATATTTCGCTTGCGGACCAGGCCAAGCAGCGCATCCGGCGCCTGGCTTCGCGCACGTTCACGCGGGGCGTGATCGGCGGGATCGGTTCGTTCGGAGGGTTGTTCGCGCTGGACAAAAAATGGCGCGAGCCGGTGCTGGTGTCGAGCGCCGATGGCGTGGGCACGAAGTTGAAAATTGCCATGGCCATGAATATCCACTCCACGGTTGGCGCCGACCTCGTCAATCACTGCGTCAATGACATTCTCACGCTCGGCGCGGAGCCGCTCTTCTTTCTCGACTACCTGGCCATGTCGAAAATGGATCCCAACGTGGTCGAACAAGTGGTCGAAGGGATTTCGCGCGCCTGCCACTCCGCGGGATGCGCGCTGATCGGCGGCGAAACGGCGGAAATGCCCGGCTTCTACGCGCCGGGGGAATACGATCTCGCGGGCTTCATCGTCGGCGTTGTGGAACGCGCAAGTTTGAAAAAGACGAATGCCGTAAAGCCGGGCGATCTGGTTTTCGCGCTTCCCTCCACGGGACTGCACACGAACGGCTATTCGCTGGCGCGCAAACTCGTCTTCGATCACGCGGGCCTGCATCCGGAAACCTACGTTGCCGAGGTCAGCAACAAAATCGGCGCGGAACTGCTGCGCCCGCACCGCTGTTACTGGCCCATGCTGAAGACCACCGTCGCGCGCGGCTGGCTTTCGGCGATGGCGCACATCACCGGCGGAGGCATCCCCGGAAATTTGCCGCGCGTGCTGCCGCGAGGCGCGCAGGCGGAAATCGAGCTCGGCTCGTGGCCCGTGCCTCCCATTTTTTCCTACCTCGCTTCGCTCGGCAAGCTCGAGCGCGACGATCTGCTCCGCACGTTCAACATGGGCGTGGGCATGATCCTGATCGTGCCGCTCGAGAATCATCGCGCCGTCGAATCCGAACTGAAGCGCCGCCGCGAAAAATACTATCGCATCGGGCAAATCCGCCGCGGCGATCCTCGCAAGCCTCAAGTGGTGTTCTCCGGAACTTTGCCGATTTAGTAGCACAGACTTCAGTCTGTGGGTTTTGGTTGCGATACGGGCGACCGTGCTCCGACCAACCCCCACAGACTTGAAGTCTGTGCCACTAAATTCACCGCAACCCGGCTTGCTGGATCAGCGGATACGTATGTTTCTGAAACCAGCGCATGTCTTCGATGTACTGCGGCCAGGAAATGAGCGTGCCGTCGAATCCCATCCTGGAAACTGTTTCGAGGCCTTCGACGATCTGTTCGCTCGTGCCGATCAAGGGATAGCCGCCCCAGCCCGCCATGAAGTGAATCTTCATCGCGCGCAGCGTGTCCGCGGGCAACGTCTGGGCGTTGATGCCCAGTGTTTCGACCAGATTCGTGGCCGCCACCCAATCGCCTTTCTGGTGCACGTAATAGTCGAAGTAGTCCTTGGCTTCTTTCTCAGTTTCGCCCTGCACGGCGTAGCTCGCGGTCCAAACCTGAATTTCGCGGCCGTATTCCTCGCGGGCAAGCTTGCGGTAGCTCTCGACCATTTTTTTCGCGCCTTCAAAATCACGCGGGTCAAAAACAAGAAAGGCCACATCGCAGTACTTGGCCGCGAAGTGCTGACCCTTTTTCGATCCGCCGGCATTCATGATGACGGGATGTGGTTTCTGGATGGGCTTCGGCTGTAGATAGCCTTTCTTGATCCGGTAGAAATTTCCCTCGTAGTCGAATTCATCGTCCTCGGTCCACAGCCGCTTGATGATTTCGATCCACTCGGCCGCCATGTCGTAGCGCTTGTCGTGTTCGAGGAGCGGAATGCCGAACATTTCGATTTCGGGCTTGTGCCATCCGGTGACGACGTTGAGCGTGAAGCGCCCGCCGGTAATGTGATCGATCGTCGTGCATTGTTTCGCGGCCATGATCGGGTGGACCGTCGGCACGTGCGAAGTGGCGAATACGCTGGAATATTTAGTGGACGCGCCGATCCCCGCGGCCCAGGAAAACGCCTCAAAGCCGGGCCCGTTGAAATTGGTGACGCCGCCGAATCCTCGCCAGCGTCCCACGGGCACGAGGGCCTCGAATTCCATCTCATCTGCCAGCTTGGCGAGGGCGAGCGTGCTCGGCCAATCGGCCTTCAGCGTCCCGTCGATGGACGTGATCGCGCAGCCGCCCTCGAGGTTCGTGCTGAACGTTCCCAGTTTGAGCTTGCGGTCGTTGTAAAGCGGATTCGTCTTCCGGCGCGTCGCTTCGGTCGCTTCTTTCATTTCGATTCGATCTCCCCTGCCGTAAATCGAAATCTACAGCACGGTTGCGATGTTCTCAATTTGCATGAAGGATAGCAGTTCGCCTTTGGATTTCTAACGAAAATTGCCGGACTTTTTGAATTCGCCAAGACTTAAATGTTCGGTGCCTTGGTTTTGGTAGCGCCGGCGTCCCGCCGGCTGTGCCTCCTGCTCGAACTTGAACGCGGCCGGCAAGATGCCGGCGCTACGGACCGATTGCCGCGCGTGCGGCATCGTGCTAGCATCCGCGAATTGGGGAACGTGTCCGGGCACCCGGAACACGGACCTTCATCCTTCCAGATTTCACGCCGCAAATGATTTCCCGGTGCGGCCGCCCGCCGTCGCGGGCGCCCGCCGGGGCGGGAACGGCGCTCAGGGGGAAGAACGATGAAAGCCTACGCAACGCAGTCTATCCGCAATGTGGGCATTGCCGGTCACGGCGACACGGGGAAAACCCAGCTGGTGTCGTCGTTGCTGTTCACCGCGGGGATGACCACCCGGCTGGGAAAGGTCGCCGAGGGAAACACGGTCACCGACTGGGACGAAGAAGAAATCGCCAGGAAAATCACGATTCACTCCAGCCTGGCCTACGCCGAGTGGGCGCCCTCGGGGCAAGCAACAACACCGGGCCAGGCGGAAAAAATAAAAATCAATTTTCTGGACACGCCGGGCTACAGCACGTTTCTGAACGACACGCGCGCGTCCCTGGTGGCGGCCGACGCCGTGCTGATCGTGGTGGACGCCGCGGCGGGCGTGCAGGTGGTCACGGAAAAAGTGTGGGACTACGCGACCGAGTACGACGTGCCGCGCGCGTTCGTCATCAACTGGATGGACCGCGAGCTGGCCAATTACGACCGCGCGATGGAATCGATCACGCGCGTGTTCGGCCGCAATGTCGTGCCGCTGCAATTGCCGATCGGCGCGGAGAAAACGTTTCGCGGCGTGGTCGACCTGATCACCATGAAGGCGCACATCTACACGCCCGATGGCGACGGCAGGCCGAAGGTCGAGGAGATTCCCGAGGATCTGGCCGAGGCGGCCAAGGTCGCGCACGAAACGCTGGTGGAAATGGTCGCCGAGGGCGACGACGCGCTGATGGAGGAATTTTTCGAGAAGGGCACGCTGCCCATCGAGGATCTGAGGAAAGGCTTGCGCGACGCATTCCAGGCCAAACGCATCTACCCGGTCGTGCTGACCTCCGCGCTGCACAATATTGGCAGCGCGACGCTGCTCGATTTGCTCGTGGAAATGTTTCCGGACCCGTCGCAGCGTGGCACGGCCATCGGCCACAGCGAGACCGCCAGCAAAGGCGGCGAAGTGCAGCGAAAAATCGGCGACGCCGAGCCGCTCTCCATTTTTGTGTTCAAGACGCTGGCCGATCCCTTCTCCGGGCGGATCAGCTATTTCAAGGTGATGTCGGGCGTCCTGAAAAACGACGCGATGCCGCAGAATTTTACGCGCGGCACGAGCGAACGCCTCCAGCACATCCAGGTAATGCAAGGAAAGACGCCGACCGCCGTCTCCGACCTCCACTCCGGCGATCTGGGCACCGTCGCGAAACTCAAGGAAACTTTCACCGGCGACACGCTCGGCGACAAGGCGGCGCCCATTCACTATCCGCTGCCGCACGTTCCCGAGCCTTCCATCACGTTCGCGGTCGAGCCCAAGACGCGCGCGGATGAAGACCGTATCGGCCCCGCGATCCATCGCATTCTGGAAGAGGACCCGTCGCTGCGTTTTTCGCGCGACCCGCAGACCAAGGAATTTCTCCTGGCGGGTTCGGGACAGCAGCACATCGAAGTGGTCGTCGCCAAGCTGCACAAGCGATACCACGTGGACCTGACGTTGCACCCGCCCAAGGTGCCCTACCGCGAAACGATCCGCGGCAAGGCCGACGCCGAAGGCAAGCACAAGAAGCAGACGGGCGGCCACGGACAGTTCGGCGTTTGCCGCGTTCGCCTGGAGCCGGCGGCGCGCGGGACGGGAATCGAATTTGTGGACGACATTTTCGGCGGCGCGATCCCCAAGAACTGGATTCCGTCGGTCGAGAAAGGCATCCGCGCCTCGGCCGAACGCGGTTATCTCGCCGGTTTCCCCGTCGTGGATTTCCGGGCCATCCTCTACGACGGAAAATATCACGACGTGGACAGCTCCGACATGGCGTTCAAGATCGCGGGATCGCTCGCGTTCAAGGAAGGCATGAAGCAGGCCCGGCCCGCGCTCCTGGAACCCGTGATGCACGTGGAAGTCTACGCGCCCGACCAGTATTCGGGCGACATCATGGGCGACCTCAGTTCCCGGCGCGGACGGATCAGCGGCAGCGAGGCGCGCGGATCGAGCGTGATCGTCAAGGCGCAAGTTCCGTTTGCCGAGATGCTGAATTACGCGACCACGCTCACGTCCATGACGCAGGGCCGCGCCACCTACTCCATGGAATACTCGCACTACGACTATGTGCCCACCGAGATCGCGGAGAAAGTAATCGCCGCGGCGAAAGCGGCGAGGGGAGTCGTGGTGGAGGAGGAAGAGCAGGTCTGAATTCTGGATGTTCGAGGTTGGAGGTGGAAAGGAAACAGATAGCGGCATCCCATTCCAAGCATTGATGAGCCAAATTGGAGGTTGTGGGTTCCTGTGAATATGAAAGAATCTTGGCATTATGCCGAAGAAACTTTCTCCCCGGTGGGCCGACGCGACGCTCGCCGTTCATAGTGGTGAGCCGAAACACGGACGGAACGCTCCGGTCACCGCGCCGATCGTTCGCTCCTCGAATTTCACCTTTGCCAGCACGGCGGAAATGAAACGCTGGGCCGAGGGCAAATCCAAAGCCTACATCTACACGCGCTACGGCAATCCGACGCTTGCCGTGGCCGAAGCGAAAATCGCCGAACTCGAAAATGGCGAGGACGCCCTGGTGACGGCCTCGGGATCGGCCGCGATCTCGAGCGCCCTCCTGGCCGTGCTCCGGACGGGAGATGAATTGATCGCCACGCGCCAGCTCTACGGCGGCTCCTACCGCCTGATGCGCGACGTCCTGCCGCGCATGGGAATTCGCGTGCACCATGTGGAAGCGAATCTCGAAGGCGTGGATCGCCTGGTGAATGCAAAAACCCGCGCGCTGTATGTGGAGTCTCCCACCAATCCCACGCTGGGCCTCGTGGATTTGAAAAAGGTCGTGGCCCTCGCGCGGAAGCACAAACTTGTTTCGCTCATCGACAACACCTTCGCGACGCCCATTCTGCAAAAGCCGCTGGACCTGGGCTTCGATCTGGTCCTGCACAGCGCGACAAAATACCTGGCGGGACACTCCGACATCGTCGCCGGCGCCGTGGCCGGAAACCGGGAATGGGTCGGAAAAGTCCGGGAAATGATGATCTCCCTCGGAGGATCGATGGATCCGGATCCCGCGTATCTCTTGATTCGCGGATTAAAAACACTCGAAATTCGCGTCCGGCGCCAGTGTGAAAGCGCCATGGCCGTGGCGCGCTTTCTGGAACGCCATCCGAAAGTCGGACAAGTGCAATACCCGGGCCTGCCGTCCCATCCTGACCACCGGCTGGCAAAACGGCAGATGACGGGCTTCGGTGGAATGCTTGCATTTGACCTCAAAGGCGGCCTGCCTGCGGCATGCCGGTTCTGTGACAGGGCAAAAGTTTTCTTGCTGGCCGTCAGCCTGGGTGGAGTTGAATCACTCATTGTGCTCCCAATCTACACATCCCACTACCGGATGGGTACAGCGGAGCTGGCAGCGGCAGGGGTGAAGCCCGGGACGGTTCGCATGTCGATAGGTCTCGAGGACTCGGGAGACCTCCTCGGGGACTTGAGGCAAGCTCTCTCCTAAGACGTTGTTTTTAATTGGGTTAAAGGGATATTAACAAGGGTTCATAATCCCTATTGACCCCGCTGGGGGCATATGATCTACAATTAAGGTCCAGACTTTCAAGCGGCGGAAATGTGTCTCTTAGTTTGGCAGGTATTGTGCTCTCTATCATCGCGGAGGGCAGCGCCGGTCGTCGGTCCAATCGGTCCAAAAATACATTTATGGTAAACCGCATTCAAAAATCGGCCGGCTGGCTTTTCGTCGCCGCCGGTGTTCTTTTCGGCCTTGCTGGTTGTGAAGACTCGGCCAAGACGCCTGTACAAGTCCGCCCGCCACAGATCGCTTTGCCCTCGCAAGACCAGGTCCTGCCTACGCTGCCAATCAATGCGCAACACAAAGTTCTGACGCCGCTTGTCATTCAGGCCCCGGCGGATGGGCCGGACCAGCTCGCGGCGCGGAGCCAGGCCGCGTTCGACGCGGGCGAGCAGGATTTTCAGGCCGGCCATCTTGGAAAAGCGCGCGAGGAATTCGATGAGGCGCTCGACCAGTTGCTGGCCAGCGGACTCGATCTCGACGCCGACCCGCGCCTGAGCAGTTTGTACCACCACATTATCGACACGGTAAGCCTGGATGAACTCGAGGCCTTCCGCGCCGGCGACGGTTTCAGCGAACAGAAATCCACGCCCGCGCCCATCGATGAAATCGCCGAGGAACCGATCCCGCAGCCGGAAAAGTTCGACCCCAATTTGCGCGGCCGCGCGGAAGGCGAAGTGGACGCCATCGCGCATGACGTTCCGTTGACGGTCAACGATCAGGTTCTCGCTTATTTGAATTTTTTCAAAACGGCGCGCGGGAGCGCGATCGTCGAAACCGGGCTTCGCCGCGAGGGGCGCTACCGCGACATGGTCCGGCGGGTTTTGAAGGAAGAAGGCATGCCGCAGGATTTGATTTACCTGGCGCAGGCCGAGAGCGCGTTCCAGCCGCAGGCGGTGTCCAAAGCGGGCGCGCGCGGGATGTGGCAGTTCATGTCCTTTGCCGGACGGAAATACGGTTTGCAGAAGACCTGGTGGGTGGACGAACGCCAGGATCCGGAAAAGGCCACGCGGGCCGCGGCGCGCGATTTGCGCGACCTGTACGGCCAGTTCGGCGACTGGTATCTGGCCATGGCCGCTTACAATTCCGGCGCGGGGGCCGTCCAGCATGCCGTGGAAAAAACCGGCTATGCCGATTTCTGGGAACTCTACCACCGCAATGTTCTGCCGAAGGAAACACAGAACTACGTGCCGATCATTCTGGCGCTGGATCTGATCTCCAAGGATCCCGCGCGGTACGGCATCGAATTCGAGCCCGAGCCCGCGCTTCAGGCCGACACGGTCAAGCCGGGCCAGGCCATTGATTTGCGCCTGGTCGCCGAAACAATCGACACCGATCTCGAAACCCTGCGCAGTATGAATCCGGAGCTGTTGCGCCTGGTTACGCCGCCCGACCCTGAGTTCGTTCTGCGCCTGCCCGAGGGCACGGCCGAGCGTTTCTTCGCGGAAATCGCCGCTATTCCTCCGGAAAAATGGGTGAGCTGGCGCCGCCACAAAGTCGAGCAGGGGGAAACGCTTTCCTCCATCGCCAAGCAGTACCGTGTTTCGCCGGCCGAAGTGGCCGATGCCAACGAACTGTCCACCGGGGCTTCCCTGGAGGAAGGCCAGAAGCTGATTATTCCCGCCGCCGCGCGGTCCGAGGCGTCCACGGGAAAACTGATCCGCTACCGGGTGCGCCGTACGGACACGATTGCCACGATCGCCGACGAATTCGACGTGACGCCTGCGGAGCTGCGCAAGTGGAACCACCTGAGGGCCGATCGCGTGGCGCGCGGCGTGTCGCTCCGGATCTATCCGGGGGGCATGACGCCCGCGCCGCAGCAGCAGGCCAAGACCAAGGACTCGGCTCCAAGCGTGGCCGTCGCGCAGGCGAATACCGCGACGAAGAAAAACCTCCCCGTCATGGAAGCGCGCTCGGCGAGCGCCGTCGTGCACCGCGTGAAGCCGGGCGAAACGCTATGGTCGATCGCCCGCGCCTATCAAACCACGGTGGAGGCCATTCAGGCCGGAAACCGCTATTTGTTCAGCCGGCCGCTACAAGTGGGCGATACCCTGACCATTCTGCCGACCCGCTAGTCCCATCTTGCTTTTTATTCCGACTTGTCCCTATATTGTCAGCGGGGTCGCGGTCGTTCCTTGCCGCGGGGCGGCGCGTCGAGAGGTCGCCCGACAGGAAGGGATCCGCGAAAAACAGCACGGAACCGGCGGGTCCTTGCGCTAACCCTTGACAAACATGCCGGAT
>Ga0209517_10001849_pt1 | contig 31034 bp, 24 predicted proteins | sample PeaSoiMetSII2010_FD_187695 | JGI IMG/M metagenome (GOLD analysis project Ga0209517, IMG submission 187695) | Peat soil microbial communities from Weissenstadt, Germany - SII-2010 (SPAdes) (version 2) | ecosystem: Environmental > Terrestrial > Soil > Wetlands > Peat | place: Germany...
ACTCGTTCACCTTCACGTACTCACGAATGGCTTCGGTGGCCACATACGAACGGCTGCGGCGCTGCGCTTTCGCCAACCGGTCAAGCCGCTCGCGCAGGTCGGGCTCCAAGCGTACTGTCACTACCGGGATCGTCGCCAAGATGCACTCCTGACACAACTGAATACGTTGTATTCTACCACGGCGCGGTGGGGAAGAAGGAAGCGGTACCATCTGCCTGTCGCGGAAAGCCGATGCCCTTGGCCGCGAAACGACCCCTCACCTGTCCTGCGACGGCTGATGAAAACGCCGCCGCAGGACACCCTCTCCCCAAGGGAGAGGGTGTCTGTATGCAAGAAGGGAGAGGGCTGCTTGCCGATAGCCCAGCCATTGCCTAATTTCGAACCTATTCGGGGTGCCGCGCCGGGGGGGCCTGTCGCGTGTAGCCGGGGGGCGGTTGGAAGATGGTGGGGTCGGGCTCGGCACCGGTGAGGTTGATAAGCTCGGTCACTTGCTCGCCGGAGCGCGGATCGCTTCTGCGCCGCAGCACGTCGACTCCCATGCGCTCCTCGTACCAGCATTCATCGACCGATACAAAACTCACCGGGTTACCAAACATTCCCGCTGGAAACGTATGTAGGGTCCGTCGTCCCCAAGCGTTTATGCCCTCAAACTCTTTCGTGCCGAGTTTCTCGTTCTTGATCTGTTCTCCCGGCCGAGTTGCCTTGAGGGTCAGATACTCCAAGGCATCGTAATGGATCGGCCGATCAATAGGCCTGATGATGACGTTGTGGTTTTGCGGGTCGATGTGGATTCTCCGCTTTTCGACCGGATCGTAAATGTTCACGTAGTAGATTGGATTGTTGGCGTCCTCTGTCCATGGCAGGTGTTGTTCTCGATAGATGCGCCCTTTGCTGTCGCGTGCGATCCTGTCCTCGACCGTGCGGGTCTTCTTCGTTCCGTCGGGCAGGACCTGGACGAGCGTAGTTCGGGCCGTGGCAGTGAAGGGTTTCCCTTTCACTTCACTGACCTCAATCTCCGCCGGCATGATGACTCGAATGCCTTGTGCCCACAGGCAGAGGCCGAAACCCAGCATTGCGGCGATGACGCCGGACGCTCTCTTCATATGGACAGCATGTTAGCACGAAGCCGTTCCCGAGTGCCGTGTCCCACGTTATTCTTGGCGATGTCGAGCTTGGCACGAACCCCCTGACCCGTCCCGCAGCGGCTGAAGAAAGCGCCCGCTGCGGTCCACCCTCTCCCCCTTGGGGGAGAGGGTATCGTAGCAAGGGGCATTGTCAACGAGTATGCGGGACAGGGCACTAGGCCCCTGGCAGGGGCGGTTCGCGAACCGCCCCTACGTCTTACTTTTGCGGCACGGGCGGTGTATCGGTCGGGCCCTGGCCCATGATGTTGTAAACACGCCGGATCGTGACGGGTCCTTGCAGGGAGGAGTTCTCAAGGCGGGAAACTACAGTCAACTCCTTGCCGTCGTCACTTACGCGGAATGATTCTGTGAGTTTGGTGCCGTGGTCCAGCTTGGTTTCGGCCACGAGGGTATTGCCCTGCCAATCAGTCTTGGTTGAGGAGATCTTCTTTCCGTTGTCATCTTTATCGTCGTGCTTCTTGCCGTCCAGGTAATAGGTTTGAGCATGGGCGGAGTCGTCGGTCACCACCAACTGACCGGATTTTTGGTCGATTTGCAAGAGTTTCGGAGTCTGCCCAAGACGGTCCCAGTCTTCGGCGCTCACGGTGCTTCCGCGATTGCCCTGTTGTCCTCCCCGGCGGCCCATGCCGCCACGGCCCATTCCGCCGCCTCCCGGCCAGCCACCACCACCGCCAGGGTAGCCACCTCCGCCGGGCCACCCGCCGCCGCCACCCGGAGAACCACCGCCTCCCCCTCCCCCGGGATAACCACCGCCGCCGTTGGAGGTTGTGCGCTGGTTACTCTGTGCATCGGTAATCTTCTGCTGCGCATCGTCGCTTTGGTCTTTGTTGAATTGCCACCGTCCGCTCAGTTTCGGCTGGCCGTCACCCGCGCGTACCACGCCCGGCAGTGCAATGGCCAGTAAGATCACTACGCCACAAATCAGGCTAATGAGCGCAAAGTTATAGATCTTTTGCATGGGTCGTTCACCTCCCAACAATCAATGTCCTTGTCCCAACTCTTACGATTCAGCGCCTGCGGCGCTGGTTGTACCGAAATCGGGTGACGCCGACCTTCAAAGCCTGCCCTGAGCGAAGCGAAGGGTCGACACCCCGCATGCTGACCTGAAGGTCAGCGCTACACGGGAGCGAGGCGCCCGCACTACTTGTTTAACTCCCGCCGTGCGGAGTGCGTGGGGGCGGCTTGACGACAGCCATGGTCAAGCGTGTGAAAGCGACGAGGGCTGCCCCCGGATCAAGCACGTTCACCTGCACGGTGTAGCGCCCCGCCGGAAACTTCTCCAAGGGGATCTGCGCAAAATAAGTGGTCTTGGGCGAAGCGCCTTTCTCGACTTTGGCGTTGAACGGCCCGGCCTCGGCAAATTTCCTGCCGTGGCGGAGGAACACGAAGGCCACGGAGGGCGGCGGAGCGGCGCCTGTCGCCGCGCCCTGCGGTGCCGCCGCCGCTGGCGGCTTGCCGGCGTACGATTCCAGGTAAACCGAAAGTGTCTGGTTGGTGCGAAACACGCGGGTCACGCTGGGCAGCACGGTGCGGTTGCCCACCTGGAGCGGCGCGTCGCGGTTGCGGTCGAATCGCGTGCGCGGGAGTTGCTCGGAGGGCCGCACTTCGTTGGAAAAAACCACGGTGCTCAAGTTCAAGCCTTGGTCGGAGACATCCGGCAGGACAATCGGCGCCTCAAAGGTTCCGATCTTGCCGCTTTCATTCTCCCGAGCTACGACTTTCAGATTGTACTTGCCCGGCGGAAGCGTGATTTCGCCCTCGTAGAGAAGGTTGCCGCTGGTAACTTCCTCGAAGGTCTCATCAGTCATCTTCACGGGCAGGGTGTCGTGCAGTCCGCCTGCGACATGGTTCTGCGCATCGGTAAAGCGCCAGGCGAAGTCGAATTCGGTCTCATGCTTTCCGGACTTCTTCAGGAAAGAGGCTTCAGAGCCGGGAATCTTGGCGGCCAGAACAACCGTGTATTTCTTATCGGGGCGGCGGAAGTAGGCAGTTTCAATCGCAAACGGAAGATCCACGAAGGGCACATCCAGATCCATCACCTGCTGGAGCTGAACTTCCTTGTCCTCCCGCGTCAATTGCCGGAAGTTCTTGGGAGCGAAGTAGCCGGGCCGCGCCTGGAGCTTCAACCCGGGCCGCGACACCTCGACGCGAATGTGCCGGAAGCGGCCGTCGGAACGTTTGTTGGTCGGCGAGTAGCCGATCAAATAGTAGCTGGAATTCTCTCTTTGGACCTCTTGGAAGGCGGGCGAGAAATCGTTGAGGTCGTAGAAAAACTTTCCGCCTGTGTCGGTGGAGAGCGAGGCAAGCGTTTCGCGGCTTCCCTGCAAGGAGGAAACCTGCGAGGCGTGGGCCGAGCCCGAATAGATGGCCGTGCCGGAGGGACTGGACGTCGAGGCATCGCCGCCCGGAGGCAGGGCCAGCAGGCCGCGCGCGTCCATGGTGTAGAGCGATACATCGGCTTGATTCGCGGCGTCGATGGTGGCCCGCAACTGCGCCTGGTTTTCCTGGCCGGTGCGCGAGATGCCGCTCGAGAAGTGGATCACGTTCTTGCGGCCCGGCACTTGATGAAGCATGGTGGCCAGGGATTCGATGGCCGCCAGTTTCTGGTCCGTATTGAAAATGTTGAACTCGGTTTCATCAGGAGTGAACGCGTCGGAGACGTCTTGGGTGACAACCTCCATGCCGTTGGCATCTGTTCCGCCGGCTTCACCGATGGCGCCCGCCGTCGCCAGGTTGGAGGATTCTTCGCCAACCAGAATGGTGCGCAGGACCTTGGTGAGCGAGCCGCGATTGTTGGTGAAATCCTGTACGACACGAAGGTTCGAGGAATAGGTAACCACCGCGATCAGGTCTGCGCGCGTCATGCGGTGGGCAATAAAATCACCCGAGGCCTTCAGGGCGCGCATCAACTCGTCAGGCTGCATCGAACTCAAGTCAAAGAAAAAGACCAAGAGGCGATGGTCCTGGAGCACCTGGTCGGCATTCACTTCCGGCGGAAGTTTGGCAAGGTCGATCACCTGCGCGCGCTCCTCACCTCCGGTGACCTGCGCCAATTTCTCAACGTCTTCGAGGCTGAAGTCAGAAATGGTTTGCGGAACGCCGTCTTCGAGGACGCGAAAATCGGTCTGCTTCAAATCCGTCACCGCTTTGCCGGATTTGTCATACACACGCACATCGACCAGCACTTCGTTGATCTGGGTGCGCAGGATGAAGGCTTGTTGCGGGCTTCGGGAAGTGGGCGTGGCAGGCTTCTGCTGGGCTAGGACGGCAGATGGGCAGATGGGCAGGCAGGCAGATAGGCAGATGGCTAGAAGGGCCGTGGGCAGGTAGGCAGATGGGCAGGTCGGCGAGTGGACGGTGGTGTAAGCCTTGCTCGTCGACTGTCTGCCAGAACGTTTGGTTATCGTCGTCGCCTTATTCCTGCCAACTGCTGAGAGCTGCATAATATGACGGACCAACCCCCTCACCCGTCCGTCTACTGACGGACACCCTCTCCCCCAAGGGGGCGAGGGCATAAACTCCTACCCACCTGCCTACTTGCCGAACTGTCGCCGTGCCGATCTGCCCATCTGCCGACCTGCCGATCTGCCGACCTGCCTAGAAGTTAAACCGCAGCGCTGCGTTGAGCGAGCGCATGGCCGCTACGCTGGTCACCCAGCCGAAATTCTGCGCGTTGATGGTGGTTGCCACTCCGGCGTAATTCGGGTGGTTGAAAATGTTGTTGGCGTTGATACTGAACCGCCCACGTATTCCTTTTTCGCGCGAAAAAGTAAAGAAGCGCCCGAGCGACATGTTAAAGGTCACTTGACCCGGCCCGGTGATGGTGTTGCGTCCCGCTGTGCCAAGTTCACCCGAGGCGGGCAGCGCGAACGCACCGGTATTGAAGAACTCCAAGGTTGTTCTCTCGGAGCGCGGCAGGCTGACATGAAGGCCGGTGGCATCGGGGCGCTCGGACGCAAAAACGCCCGACCCGTTGTTGTTCGACTGGTTTCCGGCCACCGCCGCAGTCAAAGGCAAGCCGCTTTGCAAAGTTGTAACGCCGCTGATCTGCCAGTTGCCGATGATTCGCGCCGCAAAGCTGCCGCGATTCAGGAACCGGCGCTGTTCGCCGAAGGGTAATTCGTAGGTGTGATTGACGACCAGCTTCTGTCCGACATTGAAATTGGAAAGGGCGCGTTCCGCCTCGAGTTCGAAGCTGTTCTGCGGCACGTTGTGGCCATTGCCCCCAATATTCGCCGCATCGTCAATCGACTTTGACCAGGTATAGAAGCCGTTTATAGAAAAGCCGCCGTGAAACTGCCGGCGCAAAACGACCTGGAGGCCGTTGTAAATCGAGGCTGCGCCCGAAGTTTCATAGAGGAATTGCTGGACACCGGGGATGGAGGTTTCGTGCGAACCGGAGGCGCTGGGGTTGACGCTATTGGGCGAGAGCAGCAAATCGAGTTTCGTTCCCTTGGTGCCAATGTACTGGACCGAAAGGACAACGTTGCGGACAATCTCATCCTCGACGCTGAAGTTCCAAGACTGCGCGTAAGGCCGGCGGTAATTCGAGTCGGCCGCGTAGGTATTGTGAATCGTGTTGGGAGAGAGAGCCGGGAATCCGTTCTCGAGCGTCAGCACTTGTTCGGGGTTGGTGGTCAAGGTGGAAGCTTGCGCGAACGGCGGCTGGTCCACCATGTTGCCTACCATACGCGAGTAGATACTGCCATCGTAAAAAACCCCATAGCCGCTGCGCATCACCAAGTGGTGTTGAATCCAGGGTCTGTAGGCGATGCCCAGGCGGGGCGAGAAGTTGTGCCAATCGCTGTGAATAAGCGAGCCCGGCAGCGAGCCGGGCACTTGGCCGGTAACCACCTCGGGCGAGCTGAAGCCGGGCCCAAAGGCCAAGTCCGAAAGATGCCCGAATTTTTCGTTGAACGGCTGGAAGTATTCGTATCGAACGCCGCCGTTCAAAGTCCAGTGGTTGCCCGCGCGCCAGTCGTCCTGGATGAAAGAAGTGGTGACCCAGGTTCGCAGGTAATTACTGGCGACGCCGAAACGGACGGAGGTGGTTTGGGGAAGGCCAAGGAGGAAGTCCGCGAAGTCAAAGCCTGTGCCGGGGACCGGAAATCCATTGTTGAAGTTGCTGGTGCTGTAGCCGGTAAAGCTGAACGTCCCGTCGGCGTTGGGATCCGTCTCGGTGTTCTGCTCGACGCGGCGCAACTCCCCGCCTAGTCGAATGTTGTGCTTGCCATGGTTCCAGATCAAAACGTCATTGGCGCGGACAGTTTGCGGACGCGACAGAGAGGCTAGCGGATCGTTCAAACCTCCGAAATTGGTGAAGCCAATGGCGGGAATTGCCCAATCGAAAGGGTTGCTCGAAACGCCGGTGACGCCGAGTTCGGCGGCAATGTCCTGCTGGAAGGCAAAGTCGTTGAGCAGGGACGTGCGCTGGCGGTTGAAGTTGAAGGAAAGCGTATTGACGAGGTGGGGATTGAAGGTGTGGGTTTCACTGGCGCTAGCGTTCTGGCCGCGGCTGGAGCTGTGGGATTTCAAATCGGGAAAGGCGGTGACCGACTGGCTGCTCGACCGGTTGAAGTAATACATGACGTTCAAGCTGTCCTTGGAATCGATCTGCCGGCCAATGCGGCCCATCACGCGATCGTTCGCCGTGGGCAAGGGAACCTGCAAATGAAAGTTCTGCACCTGTCCCGGCAGGTTAGGCAAAGGAATGTAGGCCAGCAAACCTTGGGCCGCGGAAGAGATGCGTTGCGCGGGGATGGTGTTTTGCGGAAAAGGCGTGCGCGCACCGGTAGTGCTGCTCAAGGGGTCGTAGATTATTGGAGCCGTCCCCGCGTACTGCCCGGAGGCAATGACCGCGTCGGAGAAATTCCCAGTGCGCTCCGCCGGTGTGGGGACTGTCGAGAAGTTGTCGAAACCGGTCCTGCCGCGCTGTAAGTTGTAGCTTGCGAACCAACTCGTCTTGTTGCCGCCGTTGTAAAGCTTGGGAATCTCGAGCGGCCCGCCCAGAGAGAACCCGAAGGTTTCCTGGTAGGAGGGGATGCGAGGCGACTCAAACACATTCAGCGGGTAGGGGTGAGCGTCGAAGCCCGAATTCGTGTATTGCTCAGTAAAGTTGCCCCGCACCCGGTTCACCTGGGCGCGATTACGGCCCCAACCTCGCGCCCCTCCGCCTCCTCCTCCGCCGAAACCGCCGCCACCTCCACCAAACCCGCCGCCGGCTCCGCCTCCACCGGGTCCGCCTCCGCCGGGGCCTCCGCCACCGCCGAAGGGGCTGCCAGCGTTTCCTCCGAAGCCGCCGGGGCCTCCACCGAAACCCATACCCCCACCGCGCATTCCCCTGCGTCCGCCCCGGCCTTCCCCTGGGGTCGCGACATCACCCACCCCGCCGCCCAGCAGGAAGGAGTTGGCCGCACTCGTAGAGGCCTCGGGATTCTCCGGCATGGCCTCGCCGGCAGCAGCGTTCTCCGCGCCGGGGCTCTCCGCAGCGCCATTTTCCGCAATGCGGAGCAGTCCTTCCTCGCCTCCGCCGTCGCCAAAGGAATCCTCTGAAGCAGCCGGGAATTGGCCGCGATTCCGGGTTCTCGCCGGGAGCGTTGCCAGGCCGCCGTTGCCTCGTCTGGGCGGCGGACTTCCCCCGCCATTTCCCTGAGCTAACACTGCGCCTTCGGGCATGGCAAGAACCATCGCCAGATTGATCTTGAGCGGCTTATCTGCGGTCACGGGGATCGGCTCCCGGACGTCAGGCCTGAATCCCACGAGCGACAGTGTTATACGGTAGTTGCCAGGCGGAATCGCGGCAAAGGTAAAATTCCCGTCTTCGTCCGATAGTGTTTCTTTGCGCTCGCCGGTTTGCGGGTTGATCAATTGGACCGTGGCGGCAGGCACGGAAACTCCGCCGGGGCCACGCACGTGGCCAGTGATTGATCCGGTTGCCGGGGTTTGGCCGGAAAGCGGCAAGGGCAGCATACAGGCTAACGCCCAAAGGGCACAGGAAATGAGTGCAGTGCTCTTAGATCGAATAGACATCCCCGGGTCACTAACCTGTTGTCGCCTTTTGGGACTTACAAGGAATCAGCGACTATTGCATCTTTGCTGCTTGCCGTGACCACCTCAAGAAACCTGGTTTAGGTGGACCGACAAATTCCTGCCACTGAGTTGTGCTCGAACCTCGCGCCACTGTTCGCGCCGCCCGCTCCTACCGCTTGGTATTCTCTTTGTAGCTCCGTAAAGTTCCACAAAGCTGAGAGTATAGTACTTTTGTTGCATTGCCTTGGCAGGAGCGCTCTGTTAGTATCCCCACTCGGAAAGCGGGAGGGTTGGTATTTCCTTTCCCTCCTCCACCCCGGACGATCGTTGGTGGCCTAGGAGACCATGGCACTTCCAACCGAAGATACCCCCAATGACAAAGGGCAGCGCTTGCCCCTCTATGCCGTTCTGCTGCTGACGACCTTTGCTCTCTTCGCCGGTGTTTCTCCCGCCCAGCAGGGGAAGGAGAAGCGCCCGCAGCGCGGCACCGTATTGGAGACGATTCGGCAAGTCAGGGAACTGCCTTCCGAAAACGCGCGGTTTGGCTATCCGATTCATGTGCGCGGCGTGGTGACTTATTCCGACAAAGCGCAGGGCGATCTCTTCGTTCAAGATTCCACGGCCGGTATCTACGTGACCACGGATGCGACGACCCTTGAGCTTCATTCCGGCCAAACCGTGGAGGTCACCGGCATCAGCGGGCCCGGGGACTTTGCTTCCCAGATTGAGAATCCCAGGATTCAGGTGCTCGGTCAAGGTCCCTTGCCGCCCCCCAAGCGCGTCGCGGGGGAAGAGTTTGTCACCGGTTTCGAGGACAGCCAGTTTGTAGAAATCGAAGGCGTGGTGAGATCGGCAGCAGAAAACCAAAACCGCTTGCTGCTGCACGTGGCCTCGGGGACTGCAATCATTCCCGTCTATGTGTTGGACTACAAACCCATCCCCCGAGATCTTGTAGGGGCCAAGGTCATTGTGCGGGGCGTCTCCGGAGGGACGTACAATCCGCGCATGCAGTTTCTTGGCGCCACACTCCTGGTGCCAGGGCTGAAGAATCTTACCATCGAAGAGCCGGCCTCTGCGGACCCCTTTTCCATACCCTTGCGTCCCATCCACCTCGTCCAGAGACTGGCTCCGGTCGGGGCCTACAACCAAGCCGTACACGTTCAGGGGATTGTCACCTTGCAGAGCCTCGGGCAGCGGGTCTTCATACGAGACGCGCAAGAGGGCTTGAAAGTCGAAACACGTCAAACAACTCGCTTGAACGTGGGCGACCGGGTCGACGTTGTCGGATATCCTGCCGTGGGCGACTTCAGCCCCATGCTCCAGGACGCAGTCTATCGCAAGATCGGGTCCGGCGCCGACCCTCCTCCTCTAGCAGCGACTGCTGCCCAGGCATTGTCGGGAATCTATGATTGTGAACTCATCCAGATTCGAGGACGCGTGCTGGGCGTCTCTCTGCGCGGCAACCAAAGATCACTCACTCTCAACTCGGACGGGGTCATGGTCGAGGCCGAGATCGAGGGAGCGGAGGAACAGGCGGCGGTGGTGCACGCCCGAACCGGCAGCCTCGTGCAAGTGACGGGAATCTGCGATGTCAGGGTTGATGAAAACCGGAACCCCGCGGCGTTCGCGATGCTCCTGCGCGCGCCGAATGACATTGTGGTGCTGCAACAGGCGCCTTGGTGGAACCTTCAGCGTACTCTTATCCTGCTAGGCATTTCAGCCTTGGCAGTCGTCGTCGTGCTGGTTTGGGTGGGCATGTTAAGGCGGCGAGTCGGGCATCAAACGGAGACCATCCGGGCGACCCTCGAGTCCACCGCGGACGGAATCCTGGTGCTCGACGCTACAGGAAACATCGTTGCTCACAACACGAAGTTTGCCGAACTCTGGAACATCCCCGAGGCGGTCCTTGCCTCGGGGAATGACCGCAAATGGATGGATTACGTTCTCCCCCATTTGAAAGATCCGGACGCTTTCCTCGGGAAAATGCGCAGTTTGTACGAGGATTCGGAGTCTTTCTGTGACGATTTGGTGGAGTTTAAGGACGGGCGGGTTTTCGAGCGCCATTCCGAACCTCAGCGGGCTTGGGGCAGGAACATCGGGCGGGTCTGGGGATTTCGCGACATCACCGCAAGGAGGCGCGCGGAGGAGGCCTTGGAGGAAAGCGAGGAGCGCTATCGCAAATTGTTCCAACGCAATCTCGCCGGCGTCTACCGCGTCAGTCTTGCGGGACGAATGCTGGATTGCAACGAAGCCTGCGCGCGCATTTTCGGCTACTCAACTCCGCAGGAATTGGTGGGCCGGAATGCCTCGGACCTTTATTCCAGCCCCGTGGCGCGGGAGGGGTTTACTTCCAGTCTCAAGGCGCAAGGCGCTGTGAGCGATTTTGAGCACTGCCTGCTAAGAAAGGACGGCACTCCGGTTTGGGTGCTGGAAAGCGCCACATTGATTCGAGACGGGGAAGAGCTGATCGAAGGCACTATGATCGACATTACGGCGCGCAAGCAAGGCGAAGCAGAGCTGCAAAAATCGAAAGAGGCGGCTGAAACTGCGAGCCGCGCCAAGAGCGAGTTCCTGGCCAACATGAGCCATGAAATCCGCACGCCCATGAACGGCATTCTGGGCATGACCGAACTCGCGTTGAGCACTGACTTGTCCGGCGAGCAGCGGGAATTCCTCACCATGGTCAAGGCTTCGGCGGACTCCCTGCTGACGGTGATCAATGAGGTGCTGGATTTTTCCAAAATCGAAGCCGGGAGACTGGATTTTGATTCGATTGAATTCAATCTGCGGGACAGTCTTGAGGAAGACGTTCGAATGTTCGTGTACCCCGCGGATCGGAAGAGTATCGAACTGATTTGTGACGTGGCTCCTGAGGTCCCGGACGTGGTGGTGGGGGATCCTACCCGTCTGCGCCAAATCATCGTCAACCTTCTCTCCAACGCGCTGAAATTCACGGAGCACGGCGAAATCCTGCTGCGGGTTGAAAAGGACTCTTCAAGCCAGGATGATTCCGTGCTCCACTTCTCGGTCCGGGATACTGGAATTGGCATCCCCTGGGACAAACAGCAATTCATCTTCGAGGCCTTTGCGCAAGTCGATAGTTCCACCACTCGTCGCTTCGGTGGGACGGGGCTGGGATTGACGATTTCGGCGCGGCTGGTGGCGATGATGCGCGGCCGGATCTGGGTGGAGAGCGAACTGGGGAAGGGGAGCACCTTCCACTTCACCGCTCGCTTCGGGCGGGCCAAGGCAGGCGTGGCGCCGAAAAAGACCTCGCCTGTAAGTCTGCACGGTGTGCTGGTTCTGATTGTAGACGACAATGCTACGAATCGGCGTGTGATGGATGAGACGCTTTCTTTCTGGGGCATGAAGACCTGTGTGGCGGCGGACGGTTTTCAAGCCATGATGACACTGAAAAACGCCCAGGAGAGTGGAAATCCCATTCCTCTCGTTCTGACCGACGCTCACATGCCGATGATGGACGGGTTCCGGTTGGCGGAGGAAATCAAGCGCGATGCAAAACTGGCCGGCACGCAGGTTACCATGGTGACCTCGGGCGGACAGGTCGGAGACGCGGCGCGCTGCCGCGAACTGGGAATAGCCGCCTACCTTACCAAGCCGGTCCGGCAGGCGGACCTGCTGGAAGCGATTGTCAGAGTTCTGAGCTGCAACCTACGTACGGAGGCAACGACTCAGTTGGTGACGCGCCATTCATTGCGCGAGAATCGCATGGGTCTGGAAATTCTGGTGGTTGAAGACAACATAGTAAACCAGCGCCTGGCTGAGCACCTCCTGCGGAATAAAGGCCACATTGTAACCATTGCTAACAACGGACGGGAGGCGTTCGAGGTTCTCGAGCGACAGCGTTTCGACCTGGCCTTGGTGGATGTGCAGATGCCCGAAATGGACGGACTCCAACTGACGGCTGCAATTCGGGAAAAGGAGAAAGCGACAGGAGAGCATTTGCCGATTATCGCTATGACCGCTTACGCGATGAAGGGCGATCGAGAGCGTTGCCTGGAAGCGGGCATGGACGATTATGTTGCTAAGCCGATCAATTCCAAGCAGCTTTTTGACTTGATCGCCGGCCTGCGAAGCGTCGAGCTCAAGTCGTCGCTCGCAACGAAGCCAGCGGTGAATAAAGAGATCCTCGATGAGCCGGCGCTCCTGGCGCGATTTGAAGGGGAGGTTGACTTGCTTCGCGATGTGGTCAATCTCTTTACGGACGACTGTCCGAGATTAATGGACGGAATTCGAGGGGCAGTGGAACGAAGCGATGCCCACGGGCTCGAGCGGGCTGCGCACAAATTGAAGGGGACAGTGGCGAATTTCTCGGCTCGAGCTTCTTATGACGCGGCGCTGCGTTTGGAAGTGATGGGTCGCGAGGGTCATCTCGAGAAGGCCCGCGAAGCCCTGGCCACGCTCGACACGGCCATCGAGGAACTGAGGCCCGTCTTGATTAATATAAGTGGCGGCATAAAAGCATGAAAATCCTGGTGGCCGAAGACGATCTTGTGACAGGCCGGATGCTACAAACCTATCTGGTGAAGTGGGGTTATGAGGTCCAAATTGTGACGGATGGCCTGCAGGCATGGCGAATCCTTCAACAGGAAAATGCCCCTCGTCTTGCTCTGCTGGACTGGATGATGCCGGAAATGGATGGCATGTCGATTTGCCGCGAAGTGCGGCGGCTTAACGTGCAGCCTTACATTTACTTGATTCTTCTGACCGCCAGGCGGTACCAGGAGGACGTGGTGGCGGGACTCGAGGCCGGTGCGGATGAGTATTTGACGAAACCTTTCGACCCTTATGAGCTCAGGGCGCGCCTGCGCTCCGGAGCCCGGATTGTGGAGTTGCAGGATAGCCTGATTCAGGCGCGAGAAGAGCTTCGCGATCAGGCAATGCACGATGCCCTCACTCATCTCTTGAACCGTCGCGCCATCATGGAGTTCCTGGCGGCGGAATTGAGCCGCGCCGCGCGCGAACAAAAACCCCTAACCCTGATGATGGCGGACATCGATCACTTTAAGTCCGTCAACGACAAATTTGGGCATCCGGCTGGCGACGGGGTTCTCTCGGAAGTGTCCAGGCGGCTGAAGGCGTCCGTTCGAGGCTATGACAATGTCGGCCGTTTTGGAGGAGAGGAGTTTCTGGTCGTGGCCCCCGGTTGCGATCGAGCGTCCGGCCTGACCCAAGCGGAGCGGCTTCGTGAAGTGGTCAGTTCGCAGCCTATAACAGTCAAAGACATCTCCATCAACGTCACCGTGAGCGTGGGAGTAGCAACCTCGCACGAACTTAACGCCCAGCATATGGAGGCCCTCCTCTCTGCGGCTGATAAGGCCCTTTATCGCGCCAAGGAAAAAGGCCGCAATCGCGTCGAAGGAGACGATTCACCAAAACTGTTCTCTCTTCCACTCCTGCTCCGCCTGTGACAGCCATCCCCGAATAGCCCAATGCTCTGGGCGTCCACGGTATAGTCTGCTGGCTTCTAAATTAACCTGCCAGGTTAGGGAAATTTCTACATTCGGAATGCAAGTCTGCCATAGCGCTCGCCGCACGGTGCTCGGGCCAGGCCTGTAAGTTGTTGAATTATAAGGGTATTCGAAGGGTGAGATTGGCATCATTCTTGCCACACTCACTCAAGAGCCTTTCAGTTTAGCTGGAGGCTCGCCAACTCTGTTTAATGCAAGAGCCGATGACCATTTTGCACGTCGTACTATTTTCCGCAAGACCAACTGCTTGTACCTGCCATGCCAGGGGCATTTCGCCAGAATTCGAAATGCCCCTCCCGCATCTTGTTTCCCTCGGGTCCAATCCTCGGGACGGTTAAGAGAGTGGCGGCTTTTTCGCGCCCCGTTGGGCACGGGAATTGCTCTGTGTCAAACGTGGTGGCTCAAATGAACCGGCAAGGCTGAGTTTGCCTGGTCGCAGGACGTAATCGACTTGAGCCCCTGCGGAGTGCGCGATGCTTATGAAACTAAAGATATTATTAGCAGCAGCAGTGATTCTATTGGTGGCGGGAAGCTACTTGGCGCAGGAAAAGAAAGAAGAATCACAGAGTCCCGCCGACTCGAGTTCACAAGCAGCCCCTGCGTCCTCACCGCACAACAACGAAATATCGCCAGAAGACGCAGCCAAGAAGAACCCGATCAGGTTTACCGATGCCTCGGTGGATCGCGGCAAGAAGGTATTTAAGACCCAGTGCGCGTTGTGCCACGGAGATAAGGGAGACGGGAAAGGTGACCTAGCCAAAGAAATGTCACTGACATTGCCCGACTTCACACAAGCCGACTCTTTGTCCAAGCGCACTGATGGCGAGCTTTTTGCCATTGTCAGCAGCGGGAAGGAACCTATGCCAAGCCAGAAAGGCCGAATGCCCACGCCGCAAATGTGGAATGTGGTCAACTACCTTCGGGCTCTAGGTGGAAAGGTTCCTGCCAAAGCGACGCCAAAAGAAGCCGCTGACGAGAACGTCGTCTTGATTCCGCAGTAACGCCTCGGGTCGGAGCGGAAGTGATCGCGAGACGTTCTATCCGGGCGGAATTACCTACCTTGTCGCCAGGGAGTCCCGGGTTGTCCGACGGGCTCCCTCAACGAGCGGCCAATCTCTTGGCCAGACTCAGGATGACGTCTCGATCGGGCTCGGTCAGCCGGCCCAAGATGCTCCTGAGCTTCAACAGGAACTGAGCATCTATCCCCTTGTCCCCGTTTCCCCCGCTTAATTCTTCAAGCGTCTTCCTCGGCGTGAGATTTGGAGTTGGCGGAGCCTCGTCTCCGGTGAAGAAGAGCTGGTACAACGGAACATCGAGAACCCCGGCAAAGCGCTCCAGGGTCTCGAGCGAAGGAACTGTGTGACCGTTCTCTACCCGGGATACATAGCAACGCAGCAACCCCGTGCGTTCTTCGATATCCCCTTGCGATAATTGCTTTTGCTCACGAAGTTGGCGCAGGCGCGTACCGATCAGCATAAGTTCACCCTCTTCTAATGTGTATTCTGCAATTGCCGTTCACAGCCAATAACCATGATGGTAATGTTCTCAGCGTTGCCCCGTTGAGACAACGGCACTGAGGTACCGGTACGGAGGTTAGTTGGGGGAGTACCGTCGTCCTGGGTTGCCTTCGATCTGCGGATTTCGATGAGCTCGCGGCTTCCGGGCGAAGACCCGGCCTGGCGTCTGAGCGGCCGACACCCGCCTGCGCGGGCTCTGTAACTAAGATATTAACCCTGGCGATAATAGTAATCAGAACGTTAAGTTCGTCTTTGCCGCGAATGTAGGCGGTGGCGCGGAGGCACGCGTAGCATCGCTCCGCGGTTCTTTCTAAATTCGAGAAAAGCCGCGCGGAAACGCAAAATACGCGTACCTGTGCGCTACCCTCCGCGGCTGTTTGTCATCGCCAGGATAATACTTGCGTGATGGCGACTGTTCGAGACGAACGCCGCACGCGGATCAAAACTGGACTGCAACTTGTGATCGTGCGGAGAAACAGTGAACTCTTGTATATGCGCCCCGAAATATCCATAATACGATTTTGCCTTTGACCCAATCCTGGGCTTATCCCATAAAGGAACATACCATGGCGACGAATATCGGTAATCTCGATATCGGGCTCGTAGTGGGTTTTATCGGCGGGATCGTAGCGTTTTTTCAAGGCTTCCGCTCCTACCGTGTGGCTCGCTTTCTTCAGGACACCCCCGAGACGCCCATTCGCAGTATTGCCATGGGCTTTGTGCGCATTCACGGCAAGGCCAAAAGCGACCAGTTCGTCACTAGCCCTGTCACTCACACCCCCTGCTGTTACTACATCGTGCAGATCGCGAAATGGAAGGAACTCAAGGATAGCGGAGCATATTCTTCGGATGAGCCGAGGGGTCCGAGGGGTCTATGGATGCCTCATGGGGCGGACGCTGACGGCGTCTGGTTCTACCTTGAAGACGCCACGGGGCACGTGATGGTGGATCCCCATGGCGCAGCGTATGAGCTGGACATGACAGGGACTCGTGAGGTCGGGAGTTTGGGACCTTCCAGTTTCGCTACCGGGGGCGTTTCCGAACGGGAGTTGCTCGCCTATGTGGCCCGTGTGGGTGCGACCCCCCTCTCCATGATGCCGAGGGTCGTCCCCGGGCTCGGTCCCCTGATGGCCGAGATGCAGCAGAGTCAAACGCAGATGCAACAAAGGCTGGAGGCCCAAGGGCCACAGTCCGATCCCCGCGCAGAGGAGCTTCGGCTCGCCTATATTGAACTCTCTAAACTTCCCCTCTCGGATTCAAAATATGGGCCGATGAGTAGTCGCGTTGCGAATTTGCAGGAGCGGAACAGAAGGCTGGGTGTGCTCTCCACCGTTGCCCGGCCGCAGCCAAAGCCGCCGAGTACCGATGTGGCAGCCCCGGTTGCCAGTCCGCCGGCTGCCAACCCCCCGCTTGCCGCCGACCCCCCATTCTCCTCCGACCAACCGATCGCCTCGGGAAGGTATCAACTCACCGAGTACTGCATCCTGCCTGACCATGACTACGATATCAGCGGCACCTGCGCCGAGAATCCCGCAGCCAAGGATTTGAATGACCGCAATTTAATTCGCAAGGGGAAAGACGAGCCCACCTACTTCATTTCCAGCCAGGGCTGTGAAAAGATCAACGCCGGGATGCAACGGGGATCCATGCTTATGATTTATGGAGGCGCGATTGTGGGAGTCTTTTGCCTGGGGCTCCTGCTCCTCCGCTTCGGCCTGTTATAAGCGGGTACGAGTTCTCCAGTTCCGCATGGTGGCGCATATGTGCCGACGGATTTTGCCGGCATGTATGCGCCCATCGGGATCGGCAGGTCAGAGACACACCAAGACACGTCGCGTTTGCGCCACCCGCCTGGCCGGACTATCACCGTATTCTTTTCGCCACTGATTGGGCCAGACGCGTGCGAATTGAACCCACAGGTCGTTGAGGGGCGACACTACCGGCAGACCCGAGTTTATCCCGAATTCCGAAGTTGCGAGGCTCTGTGGGAAGAAACCCCTCACCCGGCTCGCTACTCTCGCCACCCTCTCCCCAAGGGAGAGGGCTGAAACCAATCATCGTTGACGGCCCTCTCCTTTGGGGAGAGGGTGGACCGCAGCCGGCGTAGTCATCAGCCGGTGCGGGACGGGTGAGGGGTTACTTCCGAAGAATCCAAACACCCGTTTCGTTCTCAAGGTCATCAAGGCAGGCAATTCAGATTCAACGAGTTGGCTTGGAAGCGCCAAATTCAACTTCGGAATTCGAGTTTATTGCTACTGGGCCCGGCGCTCCGGCCGGCCTCGATCTCAAGAGCTCCGAATGATCACCGTTCTGGTGGTCAAGCCGTGACCGAAATGGGGGTGTAGGTGGTCCCCGACGACCCGCGGGAGGTCGAATTACTCTGCAAAAGCTGCTGCATCGAACCCCAGGTTGACTGCGCACTTGAGAGATCTCCGTATTGCAAATCTTGACCTAATTGATTGAACAGTTGGGAAAACTGACTCTGTCCACCTCCGCCGGACCCGTGCTGGTGATGGTGACCATGTGCGGCGGGGCTTTGGAGGTCTTGTTGAAGGCTTGCATAGTCCTGCTGGGCGGCTTTGAGGTTTCCGGACTTCAGGTCCTGCGAAAGCTGACTGATCGCCTGCGAAAGCGGGTTGCTGCTTTGCGAGTTCGCCGTGGAAGAACTGGATTGTGGCATCTCTTTCAGTAGGGCCGCAAAATCGGACTGCGCCGCAGTCAGATTTCCCGAACTCAAATCCGTGCCGAGTTGCTGGAATTGCTGCAAATTACCAAGCATGCTACTGGAAATACTCGAAGTGGACATTTCTGATCTCCTCGGAAAACAATTCTACACTCCAGCTTAAATCGGCAGTCCGCGCAGGAAACCTGAGTTTATCAAACCGGTTGTTGCTGATGCACAGACCAATCGGGCAGGCCGCCGGTCATCTGACCCTGAAAAAGTCGAAGCAGACGTCTTCGCGGGCGGGAGTTCCGGATTAGCAGCTTGTACGACCCCTTGAGGGTCGGGCATTTGCCGGCTGGCATTCCTGGGAGGTTGCCCTCGGCTGCTGACTCGAGCCACCCTAGCCTAATACCATGGTCAGCAGGGCCATCCTGACGCACACGCCGTTTTGCGCCTGCCGGAAGTAAGCAGCCCGCGGGTCGCTGTCGACTTCCTTCGAGATCTCGTCGAGGCGGGGCAGCGGATGCATGACGATGGCGTCGGCCTTCATGATCCGCAGGGATCCCGGAGTGATTAAGTATACGCCTCGGCATTGTTCGTAGTCGGCAATGCGGTCGCCGAAGCGCTCCTTTTGAATCCGCGTCTGGTAGACGACGTTCACCTCCGGAAGCACTTTGTCGAGGTCGGTTTCTTCCGTGTACCAGACGCCTTTTTCGCGCAGATGATCGAGGATGTCTTCTTTCATTTTCAAGAGAGGAGGAGCCACGAAATAAATGCGGATGTCCTGGTACTTGCTCAGCAAGTAGGCTAGTGAGCGAACCGTGCGGCCCTGCGCCAGATCGCCTACCATAGCGATGCGCAAGCCGTCGATGGAGCCGATCTCCTTATGAATGGTGTAGAGATCAAGCAGAGCCTGGGTGGGGTGCTGGCCGGCGCCGTCCCCGGCATTGATGACCGGGATGCGCGATACGGACGCCGCGCGTTTGGCCGATCCGACTTCGTAGTGCCGAATCACCAGGACATCGGCGTAGCCATTCAGGATGCGAACCGTATCCTCGAGTGTTTCGCCCTTGGCTACCGAGGAAAATTCGGCGGCGTTCTCCGTCGAAACTACGCTGCCGCCGAGGCGGTGCATGGCCGCTTCAAAGGAGAAGCGGGTGCGCGTTGACGGCTCGTAGAAAAGGGTGGCCATGATCCGTCCGCGGAATTGTGAAGTCCCACCGCCCGCCACAGCCTTTTCCATTTCCTGCGTAGTTTCAATGAGGCGCGAAATCGTAGGCAGATCGAATTGCTGGGCTTCAATGACGTGGTGCAAATCCATGGGAAGAGCCTCCGAAGAAAGAAGAAGTCAGGAATCAGGAGTCGGAAGTCAGAAGACCCACGACGACAGACCGGGTCCGGCCAAAACAGTTTGCCGATACCATTCTCCGTTTTTCATTAATGCAGCGAGCAAGATACTCCGAGGATCCTCTTTCCGTCAACTCCACCTCTGCGTCCCCAATCCGTCGACAACCGGCCCGCCGTAGGGGGGCGGCTTGCCGTCCCCGCGTTTCTGCTGGTCCTGACGAGTGTAGGGCAAGCCCTACCCCTACACCGCCCGGGTCCAACCGCGTGCGGCATAGAGGCGCGAGGCCATGGGCCCTACCGCCCTCGACCTCCCTTATCGACGGATTGGGGTGTGTCTCAAGCGTGCACTGCTGCGCTGATCTCGGTGCTTCGCCCGTGGCGCGTAACGACTGATCGTGTGAAAAATTGACGCCTGTCATCCTGAGCGAAGCGAAGGATCCCGGCAGTTTTTCAGGGTTCGGCGATTTACGAACAACTGCAGAGATCCTTCGCTGCCATGAAAATAGCGAGCCTGGACCCCCTCACCCGGCCCGCGCCGGCTGATGAAAGCGCCGTCGCAGGCCACGCCTCTCCCCCAAGGGGGAGAGGGCATGTTCATGACGAATGGTGAGCCGAAGGATCATGGAATCTGCGCTCTGGATGACACAGTCCGAATTCCTTCACGCCTTCGCGTCGCATGGACCTAATGTCCAGGATTCTGACTCCTGAATCCTGATTCCTGCTTTTGACTGGCAATTCTATTGCAAGGTGATATCATTCGGGGGGTTAACGAGATTGTACATGGGTGCTTTTAGTCCGGAAACCGACGCAGCCAGCAGCACCACTGGAGAGTTTTCACCACACCTCGTCGAACCTTCCGAGGGATCGCGCGGCTACCTCTGGCACTACCTCCTGGCCTTCTTTGCGGGGGCCGTGCTGATCTCGGCCCTGACAGGATTTCACATTCTGGAGAAGCGGAAGGCGACCATTGCCTATTGGCAGGACCAGCAGTCGACCATCGCCGGAGACCGCGCGCGGCTGATATCAAACTGGCTGGCGGAACGGCGGGCCGACGCCGAGCTGCTTTCATTGTACCCCTCCGTTCAACGCTTGCTCTGGCCCGTTGAGGAGTCCGGATTGACCGGCGCCCTTCGCGCGGAGGAAGCCGGTCACCTTTCCGCATTCATGGACCAGGTCGCCTTCACGCACAGTTATGCGGCTATTTCCCTGGTCAGCTCCGACGGACAGGTCGTGGCGCGGTCTGCGACTTCGGAGAGCATGGCGCCCGCAGTGATCGAACGGGCGCGGCAGGTGTCGCAGGGCCGCGCATTTTGGGTTGGCGCATTGGGCCAAACGCAGGCAAGTAGCTACGTCTATTTCCTTTCGCCGGTCCTTGCCGGGGCTCGCTCGAGGGCGGAAGTCCAACCTCCGTCATCGTCCCTCGGCTTGCTGGTCTTGCAAATTGACCCCAGGAAGGGGCTGTTTCCACTCCTGAAGGTGGAGAGCGTTCCCACCGAGAGCGGCGAAACGCTATTGCTCGAGCGCCAGGGGAACGAGTTGGTTTATCTCTCGCCGTTGCGCAGCGCGCCTTTCCCGCAGAGTTCTCCGCACGGTCCCCAGGCGGTGCCCGCGGCCGAAGCCGGGCAAGTGGGAAAATCGTTGAGCGGCGAACGGGTGGACTACCGCGGCGTTCGCGTTCTGAGCGCCGTGCTGCCCATCCCCTTAACCGATTGGATACTGGTGCGAAAGATCGATCGGCAGGAGGCGCTGGAGGATTTTTCCACTCGCGCTCGCCTGGAAGCGATGGTGGGGTTGCTGATTATTCTTGTTTACGCTTACCTCCTGGTCGGATACCGCCGCACGACGCTGGGTCGCGCTTTGGAAGAGCGGGTGGCGCACCAGCAGGCCATCCTTGCTCTCCAGGCGTTTGCGCAGGAGATGGTGGACAACGTTCCGGTGGGCCTGTTGATGCTCTCCCCTGATCTGAACGTCCTTTCCGCCAACCGGACTTTTCTGGAGGGATTTCACGTCCGTCCCGAGAAAGTGATAGGACGCTCGTTGCCGGAGGTCATCCAGGCAGAAGGGCCGCCCCGCCGTCTGATCGGGGATACAGAGGTCGGCAACGGTCCGCACGATGTGCTGTTGAACCTCGCCGCGTTAGGTGGAATGGGGACTCGGCCCGCGCGGCTCGGTCTGACCCAGATCTCCAATGGGCAAGGCAAGGGTCGCCTCCTGCTGACTGTCGAGGATCAGACGGAAAGCGAGCGCCTGCGGACGGCCGCCGAAGCGTCGGAGCGCCGCCTGCGGGAACTGGTGCAGAGCATCGATGCGATTGTGTGGGAGGCCGACGCGCAGACTCATCAATTTACGTTCGTGAGCCAGCGAGCTGAACAAATCCTTGGCTACCCCGTCGAGCAATGGCTTAATGAAGCTGGTTTCTGGGAAGGGCATCTTCATCCGCTCGATCGCGAACAGGTTGTGGCGGCGCGCCGCCAGGCGATGGCGGAGGGCCGCGATCACAGTCTCGAGTACGGGATGGTCGCGGCGGACCGGCGCCTGGTTTGGCTCCACGATACTACGCATGTGGTCTTGGACTCTGAGCGGCGCCCCATCCATCTTCGCGGTGTGGCGATCGATTCCACCAAGGAAAAATCGGCGGAGGCGGAAAGAACCCTGTTGATCACCGCCATCGAACAATCGGCAGAGGGGATCTTCATCACCGACGCCAAGGGCACCATCGAGTACGTCAACCCCGCGTTCTGCCGGGATTCGGGATACTCGCGCGCGGAAGCCTTGGGGAAGAACCCGCGCATTCTCAAGTCCGGAAAGCAAAACGAGGCTTTCTACAAGAAGCTCTGGACCACCGTCCTGGGCGGCGAAATCTGGCAGGACGAAATCGTCAATCGCCGCCGGGATGGAAGTTTTTATAGCGAGCACATGACCATCACGCCGGTGCGGGACCAGCGCGGCGAGATCACGCATTTCATTGCCATCAAGGCGGAGGTGACAGAGCGCAAGCGCCTCGAGCAGCAGCTTCGCCAGGCGCAGAAAATGGAGGCGGTGGGCAGGCTGGCGGGCGGCGTGGCGCACGACTTCAACAATATGCTGACGATTATCAGCGGTTACAGCGGCCTGCTGTTTGACTATCCTGGCATGGCCGAACCCTTGCGCGGGTACGTCGACGAAATCAGGAACGCCGCGGGCCGGGCCGCCTCGCTGACGCGCCAACTTCTCGCCTTCAGCCGGCAGCAAGTGCTGGCGCCCAGGGTGCTCGACTTGAACTCTGTGGTCTCGAACATTCAGAAAATGTTGAAGCGGCTGATCGGTGAAGATATCGACCTGGTCACGGCCCTGGGCGAACGCTTGTGGCCGATCATGGCGGATCCCGGTCAACTCGAGCAGGTGCTGATGAACCTGGCGGTCAACGCGCGCGATGCCATGCCGGAGGGCGGTGTGGTGACCATCGAGACCTCTAATGTGAAAATGGATGCCGCTTCTGCGCAGGCCCACTTTCCCCTCAAGCCCGGGCCCTACGTTTTGCTCACCTTCAGCGATACCGGTATCGGGATGGACGCCGAAACACAAGCCCGCATCTTCGAGCCATTCTTCACCACCAAGGAGATGGGAAAAGGTACGGGCCTCGGGCTGGCCATGGTTTACGGCATCGTCAAACAGAGCGGGGGATACATCTGGGTTTCGAGCGATGTAGGGAAGGGAGCGACCTTCAAGATTTACTTGCCCCGCACCGAGATTGAGGTCGATGATCCGAGCTCCGGTCGCGCTCGACCCGAGGCCCTGCGCGGCACCGAGACGCTGCTGCTTGCCGAGGATGACGACTCGGTGCGCGAGTTGGTTCGGAACGTATTGCGAGAAAGCGGCTATAAGGTGCTGGAAGCCAGCCGCGGGGAAGAGGCGCTTGAGCTTTCTGAACTGTTTGCGGGCAAGATCGATTTGCTGGTCACCGATGTGGTGATGCCGCAGATGAACGGACGCGAGTTGGCCCGTCAGTTGCTCAATCAGCGCCCGCAACTCAAGGTGCTGTACATCTCCGGCTACGCGGACAACGCCGTTTTCTACCCTGGGGGCCTCGATGCCGGCGGCGCATTCCTGCAAAAGCCTTTTACCCCTGAGGCGCTGGCTCGCAAGGTGCGGGAGGTACTGGGCGGCCCATACCGGCGATCCTAACGGCAGTTGAAAGTCAAGAGTCGAGAGTCAAGAGCGAAGGCTGCGGAGAAACCCTGTTATCTGTCATCCTGAGGAGCCGCAGGCGGTCCTGAGTGAAACGAAGGAAGGATCTCTGCAGTTCATTGGAACTACAACTACGGAGATTCTTCGCTCCGCTCAGAATGACAGAGGCCAAGGGTTTTCTGCAGCCTATTAGAAGGCAAACCTTCTGAAATCTCAAATCTCCAATTTGAGATTCCGAGCGCCCGTCTGGCGCAAGCGTACGTCGAATCTGGAGTATTGAATCTTGAATCTGAGATCACCCGCGCCGGCATTCCAGCGTGCCGCCGGCGCGGCCCTGCCTTTGTCCGGCGCTAGCATCGGATGGTCTTCCGCTTCTTTCCTACGCGGCCGGCGGCCTCGTTCTTTGCGATGGTCGCACTCGCCAGCGGCACTTTGCACGCGGTGTCGCCCACGTCCACGGAAACTGCCCCAATTTTCTGAGCGGCCGCCTTTGCTTGTTTCAGCAACGGTTTCACGTAAGTCCCCACCGCGATGACGAATCCATTCATCACATTCCGCACCCGGTTCGGCGCCGCATGAATTTCCTTGACGACGGTCGCGAGCAATCTCTCGATTTCCTCGAGATCCAAAAGCGCGTCGGCTTTTGTGGCGACGAGTCCGGAGTAAGTGCACCAACCTGAGGCAGCGACCGACTCGTTCTTTGACTTCATCCACTCGAGCGCCAGCGCGCGGCCTTCCGGATTTTCAGTTGTCACCCACGGCACGGTATACTCGGAAATCATAGGCATACCCGACGCACCTTCCGCCCAGGCCTGCAACTGTTGCGCGTTCATCTGGGATCCGGCGGCTACCATGCCGGCGAGATACATGGCATCGAAGTTTCCTGTCCCGTAAAGCTCACAGGCCAGAGCCTGTTGCCCCTTGATGGTTTTCGCGACCTGCTTGAGATTTGCCACGCTCACCCCGAACATCTGCTTGGCGTGATTGCCGTGACGCGCATAAATGCTGCGCGTCTTCTCACTGCCCTTGCTACTCAGTTCCGCCATGATGGACTTGAGACTCGCCATCGATAGTTCTCCTCTGCCTCGAAGAAGCCGAAACCGCTTTAGTTCGTAGTCTGTGCTGATTGACCCCTGGCTCCATGGTAATGCGCGAAAGCGCTTGAAAGCAAGCAGTAGGGACTTGCCGCAAAAGGTCGAGCCGATGATTCGTAATAGTTCGCTCTCCTGTTGCCAGGCGGGCTGGCGCAGACCTCTGCCGTTTGAGATCCGCGATGTCCCGAAGAGACACGTTGCCCAACGCAGCTCAATCCCGCCGGTCCTCGCAGAGAAGAGAACTGTTGAAAAGATGTCAGGAAGGTTTGCTTCAGGCCGCCTCGTGGGGCAGTTCCACCCAGGTGCGAACCGGATTTCGACAGGTCTCGCCGCGCATTGCGGAACAGGCCGTTCGATGCAGGCACTGGTCGCAACTCCCCTTCTGGCGGAAGCCGCGCCCGGAGTCGGCGATGCCTTTCTCTGCGACTGCGGCCCGGCCTCGATCGATCAAAGCTTCGGCTTCAGCGTCTTCCATGCCGCGTCCATGAATGTCTTTAAGGCCTTGGCGTCGTCCAGGGTATATTCATTCCCCTTATTTCCCACGCCAACCACCATCGCGATGTGCTGTCCTTCGAGAATGGGCAGATTCATATGGCGGCGCAAGCGCACGTGGCCGTCTGGATACCCCTTCTTGGTCGGCTTCACCAGGCTCGCGTAGTCATTGGTAATCACGGGCTTGCGCTCGCGCACTGCGTCTCCCCAGAGGCCCGTATTCTCGATCTTATAGATGATGGGCTTGTCGATCATGGAGCAGTGGATCATGGCGGACTTCGACCAGCCGACCATAGTCAGAACCTTCTCTGTAGCATCCATCGTGGCGAAATAGGACAGGGTTGAGTCTGTGACCTGGCAGCACAAGGCACAGATCTTATCCTTCAGTTCCTCGATGGGCTTCGAGGCAAAAGAGGCCAGCGACTTAATCGCTTCTTCGGGTGTCATCTGCATTTCTCTTTCTCCTTTTAAGAAACACTACTTTTCTATCGGCAGACGCCTGAAGAAACTTGTGCTGAAGCCGGGGAGAAACGGCGGAAGAAACGGTCTGGTACCGTTTCTCCAACCAGACACTCGGCGCTACGAATTCAAACTGAGACACTGCCGCCCCAATCCGTCGATAAGGGAGGTCGAGGGCGATAGGGCCCATGGCCTCGCGCCTCTATGCCGCCCGCGGCTGGACCCGGGCGGTGTAGGGGTAGGGCTTGCCCTACCCTCGTCAGGACCAGCAGAAACGCGGGGACGGCAAGCCGCCCCCCTACGGCGGGCCGGTTATCGACGGATTGGGGTGCGGAAAATGCGCTTGACAGCGGCGCGGGGGTACAAGTAGATTAAGAATCGGGCTTAGAGTCCGACAATCGTTAGAGTTGAATCTCCTTTTCGCGTTAAATTTGAACTTGGACCCCAGGTGCGGACATAGAGTCGGGCACAATGCTTCGATCTGTGCCCCCTCACTTCCGCCACTCAAATTTCAGGAGGTGTTTCCATGGCTACTACAGCAATGACCCCCGCGTTCGACGAGGCGAAACTCAACTCTTTCATGGAAAGAGTTGTGGGCGACATGGGCGCGGCAATGCACGCCGCCCTGATTGTGATTGGAGATAAACTGGGCCTTTTCCGGTCCATGGCCGGCGCGGGGCCGATGACCCCGACGGAATTGGCTGCCAAAACACAGACGTCCGAGCGGTACGTACGCGAATGGTTGAACGCGAACGCGGCCAGCGGGTTTGTCACTTTCGACTCCGCGACGAACCAGTACACGCTGCCTGCGGAGCAGGCGTTCGCTCTCACCACGATGGACATACCGGGAGCTTTTCACATCATTTCGGCTTGTTTCAAGGATGAGCCGAAAATCACGCAGGCATTTCGAACCGGCGAGGGCGTCGGCTGGCACGAGCACGATGCAAACCTCTTCTTTGGAACGGAGCGTTTCTTCCGGCCGAATTACGCCGCCAACCTCATGCCTAACTGGATCCCGGCGCTCGAGGGGATGGAAGAGCGCTTGAAGCGAGGCGCGACTGTGGCCGACGTGGGCTGCGGGCACGGCGCCTCGACGATGCTGATGGCGAAGGCGTTCCCCAAATCGCGGTTCTACGGATTTGACTATCACAGCGGATCGATTGAGTACGCCCGCCATGTTGCCGGACGCGATGGCTTGCTTGACCAGATCACGTTCGAAGTGGCCAGTTCGAAGAGCTACCCGGCAAACGGCGGCTACGATCTGGTAACTTTCTTTGACTGCCTGCACGACATGGGCGATCCGGTCGGCGCCGCCCAGCACGTTCTGAGCACTCTCAAGCCGGATGGAAGCTGGATGATCGTCGAGCCGTTCGCCAATGACCTGGCGCAGCAGAATCACAACCCGGTTGGCCGGATCTATTACTCGGCTTCCACCATGATCTGTACGCCCGCATCGCTGGCGCAGGAGGTGGGCGCGGCATTGGGCGCGCAGGCGGGCGAAAAGCAAATCCACAAGGTGACCTCGGACGCCGGTTTCACGCACTTCCGCCGCGCCGCCGAGACCCCGTTTAACCTGGTGTTCGAAGCGCGTCCGTAACGAAGAATCAGTGGCGGCTTTACGCCGTCATTTGGCGAGCTAAACTCGCCGCTACGAATTCAAACCGAAATACTGTCCACTAACAGGAGGAGACGATGCTTGGAGATAAGCTTGGCGAAGAGACCGGGAAGGTAACAGTGCGGCGGGTGCTTCCGTCCCAGGGCGCAGGTCCGATGATGGAGACTTCGTTCCAGGCGGAAGGCTCGATTCTGGGAGTAGGCCATAGGACGACGGGCACGTACACGTCAACGCTGCGGCCGGACGGCAGCCTGATTGGCAGCGGGCAGGGCGTAGTCATGAACGTGGAGGGCGGCGCCGCAAGCTGGGTGGGTCAAGGCGTGGGCGTGATCGGGAAAGACGGGTCCGTCCGCTATCGCGGAGCCATCTTTTACCAGACCGCGTTTCCCAAATGGGCGAGGCTGAATAGCGTCGCGGCCACGTTCGAATACGACGTCGATGCGCAGGGGAACACGAAGGCGCAGATGTGGGAGTGGAAGTAGCGAAGTATCGCGGACCTGCGTTTCAGGTTTGCGGTTCGTGCGGGCGGGAGACAGCCCGCAGTGCATGAAAATCGGGTCCGCGCAACCGACGCGATACCTTTGGAAGGGTTTAATCCCCAAGTCGCTTCAGGGAGGAAACATGCCGAAGTACGTCATCGAACGCGAAATTCCAGGGGCAGGAAATCTGACCCCGGACCAGGTGCAGGCGATTTCGCAGAAGTCCTGCAGCGTGCTCAATAACCTGGGGCCGCAGATCCAGTGGCTGCACAGCTATGTCACTGCCGACAAGATCTACTGCGTCTACATTGCTCCCAATGAAGAGATGGTTCGGGAGCATGCGAAACAGGGAGGCTTTCCAGCGAATCGCATTTCCGAGGTCAGGCTGGTGATCGATCCAACCTCGGCGGAAGGCTGACCGTACCGCAGAGGTGCAGAGGCGCTGGGGAGATGCTTTGGGGTGTCAGCGCCAGTTGGCCTGTATTACGATCGTCAAATCGCATTCGAGGACACAAATGACACGAAAACTCATCACGTTTCTCAGCATAGCCGTGGTCGCGGTAACCATGAGCTGTGCGCAGGCGCCCAAGCCTGCTGAGACTCACGACGCCGATGTTCAGGCGCTCAAGGACACCGAAGCTCAGTGGAACAAGGACTATGAATCCAAAGACGCCGACAGGCTCGCCGGGCACTACACCGACGACGCGGTGTTGATGGTTCCGGGCATGGCCCCTTTAGCCGGGAAGGAAGCCATTCGCTCCGCACTAAAGCAGATGGTGGCCGATCCCGCTCTCTCCCTTAAGTTCGAGGCGACGCGCGTTGAAGTCGCCAGTGCCGGGGACTTGGCTTACACTCAGGGTTCGTACACGCTGACTGTGACGGATTCAGCTACGAAGAAACCGGTCAACGACAAAGGCAGCTATGTCACTGTGTACAAGAAGCAGGCGGATGGTTCCTGGAAAGCAGTCTCAGACATTGCTTCGTCCTCGACACCACCTATGCCTCCCCCGGCGCCGGAGAAATGACGCCGGGCTTCGACGGAGTCGTTCAAGCTCGGAGCGGCACACCGATGTAGCGCGGGCGTCTCTCCCGCGCTACGGTTTTCAAATCTGCCACTCACACTCGTCTGCTGACGGGTACCCAGAAACCATGAAGAGACGATCGTAGGGGGACGGCTTGCCGTCCCCTGGCTGGATGGATCTCACACAATCCAGGGTAGGGCAAGCCCTACCCCTACACCTTTTCAAAGCAGAGGGAACAATGACGAATACCGACACATCTGATCTGCGCAAACGGCGAGAAGCGGTGGTGAATGCCCATATCGAGGCGGAGGCCGTGACACATGATGTCGCTGCCGCGCTTGCCACCTTTCATCATCCCCGATACGAAGTTCCGGCTGTGGGAGCTGTTGCGGACGGAGGCGAAGCGGTGGAAGGTCTGCTCACTCTGCTGCTGGGGGCTTTTCCCGATTTTTGGCTCAAAAGACTGGCAACCTATCACGCCGATGACGCAGTTATCGTCGAATGCAAGTTCGGCGGTACGCACCGCGGCACGTGGGCTGGAATCGCTCCCACGGGAAATCAGATGGAGGTGCAAAGCGCACTGATCTTCGTCTTCGAGGGCGAGAATCTGGTGTGCGAGAAAGTCTATTTCGACCATGCCACGATCCTGCGCCAGCTAACGCCATCCGCGTGAACGCCACTCCCTCTTACACCGCATAGACGCTGAAAGTTGAATACAAATGGTTCTGCCGCTGCGTCTCAGCGGCCCTGCCGTCAGCATTTCGCAAGCTGGAGCGCAGGCTGCTTACACTTGAAGAACGCAGAGGCGCGGCACGCTGAACTTCATGCCCTCTTAGATTCCTCGCCTCGAATCGAGGAGCTATTTTTCATTGATCAGAATTCGAGCCGGGTCTGCCTCGTAGCCCTCATCGGCCAGGGTTTTCTGGACAGCCGCGCGAAGGCTGTTTTCGTCGGCACCCTTCGGCGCGTCGCAGTGCCGCCGGATCACCTCTTCGCCCGACGTAATCCGCACCAACCATTTCGACTTGGCAGCATCCCATGAGACTTCCGCACCATCTGCACGCATGGCAGCCTCCTGATACATCCTATATACCATTAGTGCAACGCGAAATGCTAGTCTCCTGTTCTAGGAAGAAGTGAACTGAGCGGGGCCGGGCTGAGATTCGTCGATGGAGCCGGACTTCCCAAGAGCGACTTTGAAGCCCCGTCAGGGGCGGCAGAATGTAGCCCACGGCGCAAGCCGTGGGTCCCGAGCGCGGCCCCTTCCCCCAGCCCCCTCCCCCGCCGAGCGGGGGTGGGGGCAGCTGTTCCCAGGGCTTACGCCCTGGGCTACTATCTTTCGCCCCTGCCGGGGCTGGTGCGACTCACAAGCATGCGCAGTTCACTTGTCAACGAGTGATTTCATGGTATAAGTACAGTCGAGTGCCCAGCGCGCGCCCAAGCACGTCGATAGCGCGCAATTCAACTTAGGAGACTGCCATGCAAACCCGCATCCTCGGCACCACCATGCCGGTGCTGGAAATTGTGCTTGACCCCAACGAGTCTGTCATCTCTGAGGCCGGGGAACTTTCCTGGATGACGAGTTCCATCCAGATGATGACACACACTCAGTTCGCAGGGGGTGGAGGCATCTTCGGTGTGCTGAGGCGTGTAGCGGGCGGGGGATCGCTGTTCATGACAGAGTACCGCGCCATGGGCGCTGCGGGCGGGATTTCGTTCGCCACCAAGCTGCCGGGGCACATTGTGCCCATCGAAGTCGGCGGGGGACAGGAATACATGATTCACCGGCACGGGTTTTTGTGCGCGACGCCGCAAATCCAGCTCAGCGTCGGCTTCCAGCAGTCACTGGGGGCGGGAATTTTCGGCGGCGACGGATTCCTGCTGCAGCGCGTCAGCGGTGTGGGCCATGCTTGGATCGAGCTTTCCGGCGAGCTGATCACCAAAGACCTCGCTCCGGGCGAAAACCTGCGCGTGCATCCCGGCCACGTGGGCGCGTTCCAGGCTTCAGTTTCCTTCGAGATCACCACCGTGCCGGGAATCAAGAACATGATTTTCGGCGGCGACGGAATCTTTCTCGCTTCTCTTACCGGGCCGGGAAGAATCTGGCTGCAAACCCTGCCCATCTCCAGATTGGCGCACAAGCTGATGGAGTATATGCCGCGGCAGCACAAGGAATCAGTCGAGGGCGGGGTCGTCGGCGGCATCGTAGGGTCGATTCTGGAAGGGATGAAATAAGCGGCGGTTTCTCTTACCATGGTAGGAGTCGACCGAAACGTCGAGGCTTCACACGATGCGGGAAAGCCTCTCTCGGCGCTGTCATTCCGAGTGGTCATGGGCCTGCGGCCCACCCAAAGGGATGAAAATTCGCGCGAGTGGCCGGCCGGTGTACGATAGGGTCGGCGTGGAATTGTGAAGGCCCTCTTCGCTCTGGATGAGTTGAGGCCGTTTCCGAGTGTGGCCCGGAATGTGCGTTTTGAACCCATAAATGTGTCGCGACCCCTCCCGCTCGCG
>Ga0209517_10001850_pt1 | contig 31031 bp, 35 predicted proteins | sample PeaSoiMetSII2010_FD_187695 | JGI IMG/M metagenome (GOLD analysis project Ga0209517, IMG submission 187695) | Peat soil microbial communities from Weissenstadt, Germany - SII-2010 (SPAdes) (version 2) | ecosystem: Environmental > Terrestrial > Soil > Wetlands > Peat | place: Germany...
TATTGGGGTCTACCTGCTGCTAGTGCTTGGAGTGGAGCAGCAGTATCTGGAAGCCATGGAGCCTATTGGGGTCTACCTGCTGCTAGTGCTTGGAGTGGAGCAGCAGTATCTGGAAGCCATGGAGCCTATTGGGGTCTACCTGCTGCTAGTGCTTGGAGTGGAGCAGCAGTATCTGGAAGCCATGGAGCCTTCTGGGGTGCACCTGGTGCTAGTGCTTGGAGTGCAGCATCAGTCGGTCAGGGAGCCTTTATGCCTCCCTATCTTCCATATTAGAATCAACACCTATTTCGCTTCAGAGCTTTCAGCTGCTAACTTCGGCAGCTAAACTAAATTTCAGAAAAGCGTCTGCGGATGCACAACATGAATCTCTAAAATTATTTCAGAGTTTGGTCTAATGTGGATTCTGGGTTTAGTCTTCGGAATAATTGTGATCATCAGTGCTTTGATGCTGAATCGTCGTCCGCATGAACACAAAACGTGGGGAATACTCATCCTAGTATTCTCAGTGCTAAGCGTCTTCGGAAGCATGATGGGAGGCTTCAGCATCGGCGTCCTGCTCGGCCTCATCGGCGGTGTACTCGCTATAACTTGGAAACCCTAGGTTATCAAAAATAGACGCGATTGGACGGACGTGTTATTTCGGCACCCAGTCTTTCGGATATCTCATGTAATAATAATCCACTAACTGCATACGACACTATGCAACAAATTAGAGAGATTAAGACGGTCCCGACGGCACGAGCGTGGTGCAGTATCTCAGCTAGGAGGTGCCGGGTTTGTCGTATGGTGGGCCGAGCCGGATTCGAACCGGCGACCTAGATTTTGCATTCAACTAAACATCACAGGTATTCATACTGCATATCGTACTGAAAACTATTGCAGGTTCTTTGATGGCGTTGATTGAGATTTGGGCTTCTCTGCATATGCGATTATGATGGCCACGGCAACAGCACCTATGAGGATGAGGAGAAGCTCCTGTGTGTTAAGCCCTAACCGGACGTAAAGTGGCTCATTAGTACTCGTAGAAACCGACGACAGTGTTATCGTGCTCGCTAACGTAGAAACATTATACCAACTAGAAACTGCACTGTAAGTCGTGTAAATTGTTGAGCCTACAATCGTGCAAGGCCCGTTTTGGAAGGGCAGTGTGATTGTATCGGTGTCGCAGTAATAATTCAGCCACGACTGAAACGCCTGAGCGTTATACTGCCCAAATGGAGTTGAAGTGCAATTATCGATGAAAATCCATGAGTTTTGCGTTAAGGTAACGCAAGCTACCTCAAAGCTCCAGGTCGTAGGTGCCGAATATGTCTGAAGAACCCCATAACTGACTGAATTAGATGTGAGCGTAACCGAAGTCGTCTGAGTCTCGAACGGGTATGATAGACTGATCAATGCAGCTGCAGCGACCACGATCAAAGTTGCGGAAAGAATCTTTGACCTCAATGAGTTCGAACTCAAGTACTGAAATTGAATCGTAGTGTCATGTGAAAGTTATGGTGAAAGTTACATTACTAAGCAGTGGTGAACTGCCAAAAAGACTGCCTACGGACGTTGTGCGCCCATTTGGTCCTATAATTCCCGAATCTTCCATGGCCAGAGCTACGAACTTGTACTGCACCCCCTTATCGATACCAGGCTGATTCAGGTTAAATGACACGGTTTCATTTGAGTTCCAAGCAACACTTGATAGGACGCACACGGCCAAGCTTGCAGCTTGTGACTCAATCATGGTGCTATTACATGGATCAGGTGATGACGTTGCAGTTCCATTTGCATACAACAATTTCCATTCATTAGTAACAGGAAAATAAGAGGAAAATTCCAGGCCAACCAAGAGCCGGTTGCATGGAACCATGGGCAAGTTAGGGAAAGCGTTCGTTGAGCATGACGGTAGGTAAATTGAAGCGACTGTTACGGTGATTGTGGCGTGGCCGATATGGTCGGCTCCAACGTTAGCATTCGATACATTTACGTCACTTACGGTAGCGTAGCCCCCAAACAATTGACAGTTGGCATACGGTAGAAACAGTATCGTTGAGAACGTTACCACAAGAAGAACCGATAAGACTCTTCGAGAGAACAATCTTGTTATTCGATATGGGAACAAAATATATGCAGTAAACTATTGAATTAATCGATATAACTCATCTATTATCAATTCCCATTAAGGGAAACGAAGCAGCTAATCACAGAATATAATTGATCTTCAGTCAGCTCTTAGTGGTTTGATAAACGGACGACTCATTCTCATTTGAGGCACATAGAGCTGCCCAATGAATCATATAGAGAATTTATTGCGCCCAGCCAATGTGTATGCTTATCGATACGGTAGCTGTGGAATCGCTCATGTTAACAATTGTCAACCAGAATGGCGCATCAACGGTTGAAGTGTAAGGAGCAAACCAATCAAGTGTTTGAGAAGTTACGGGGGATTGGGTACCACCACAACACGGATTCGATGGCACAACACCGTTCATCATCTTTTGATGATCCTTATTGCTCATGATGAATATCATGATTTTATGATCGGCACTAATTGTTCCCGTTAACGCTGCACCTTGAAGCATTACAAGTTTGAAAGCTTGTGATTGGCAAGTTCCGTTCACACAACCCGGTACAGTGAAAGTTTCCGTTATTCCTTCATACGAAATTTGCGCTCTAACCATTGGAGTTACAGAGGCCAATATGGCGACTAACAGGAGAGTACCATATCCTACGACTCGACGCTTCATTTGAATAATTCCTCTGACTGTAGCTAACTGTAGCCTTGGCTAGGAAGTCGATTAAGAAAGCAGACACATGCGCTTATACCCGTGCTTTACAATTCCCAACTCTGACAATGAGCTCGCAAAGATTATCGCCCCGTCTTAGGCGTTGAAGTTCTCGATCTTTGTCTGGCCAAATCGAAAATAGTTTTGGATAACCACTTTCAATTCCCCATCAATCTCCCTCCATGGCATCCGACACATTGAGCAGTAATATTGTAGGCCTGTGTTAACGTCTAACCACGTCATAGGATTAAGACAGAAAGGGCACTTCATCTCGATCATTGAAGTTGACCTGGTCTGGAATGACTAACTCGTAAGTTATGCGAATAGAACAGGGAGAGAACTGAATCTACAGAACTTAATACCGTTAGTTCGGTTAACTTCTACGAGTGTTCTCAATGGTTTTCTGTGGTAAATGTGGAGCACAAGTAACTGTTGAAGATGCGGCTTTTTGTGGCAAGTGCGGGCAACCAATCTCAAAGCCTGTTGCATCGGAAAATCGGAACAGCCCAGAACTAATCCCGCCTTGCAAATTATGCGGAGGGAATCTGTCGCCGATGAGCATCATCCCTGGTCAGGAGAAATGGTACTGTTACAAAGACAATCAGGTTTGGTTGGTACAGGAAAAAAGATGGTTACATACTACGTTTAGCTGGAAATGTCAGTGTGGGCACTCAATTACCGAAAACCTGCTTGAGGGACAACAAGCAACATGCAGTGAGTGTAAGTTTGTGTATTCTTACCCTGCCGCCGTTTTTGCTTCCAGAATCGGAGAGAACGCTATCGCTACTTTCGCAGCTATTTACATTGAAGGTTTAGGGGACGTTCAGTCCTCCGGCGGATTCCTCTTCATGCTGGAACCATCGATCACAATAATTTTTGACAGTGGAAGAGAATTAGAGATCAAGTACGCTTCAATTGATTCATTAAACATACTTCTGCAACGTGAAATCACAGCATTACGAACATTCCTAGTTGGCCCTATGTTCGCCGCATGGCTGAAGAAAGAAACCAAAACTCTTGCGATCGGATTCAGAGACGAGTTGAAGCTGGTCCAGACGCCTAAGTTTGTTCTACAGGATAACGACGAACTATCACGTTGCTACAACTTGATCATGGAACAAATCCGAAAGAACAAGAAAAATGAGGCTTGAACTTGAAACTTCTAGTCTGCATTGTCGTGTTTCTAGCTTGCAGATCAGGTGTAATTCCACGGCCGAATCGTCACAAATTACTTAGGAATCTGATCGGAACGAGAGACGGTGTTCCTTGAATAAGTCCATAGTTGTGTCTACAATTATTCTCGTTATTGCTATCGTCTCTTTGGGTAGTCTTGTCTATCCTTCAACGCCTGTAAGCAGAACAGAAACCGTGACCACAACCTCAGCATACCTCACTAATGGTATCACTGAATTTGAGGAAAGTTATACGACGACTTTTCAAGCTATTGCTCCCCCTATGACCGTAGGTCCAATTGTTGGCTGGACAAGCTGCAGTTTCGGCATCCAACCCGGTATCATTTATGCCGTGTGCAGTACCTATGTGACAACTACCGAATATGTTCCATATCAAATCACATCAACCTACCCAGTTACTACTACAGGTCCCATGACATCAACCGTGAGTATGTCGGAGATAGTACCAGGATATGTTAGGTTTGGACTCAATCAAAATGATTTCATATTGATTACTATAATGTCGCTGGGTCTCATTGCTGTAGTTATTTTGTTACTTTCGAAGAGAAGCAGAACATCTCATCTCTGACCACTGATAGCTTAATCGAGATGTTATAGCATCAGGTTGGAAAAATTCATGGCGTTAACTTGCTCAATAGGTCAGACCATAAAACCTCTAAATCCGTAAACGACTATCAATTCTGTTGGAATTGGAGAGACATTACAAGTACCTAACGTATGTGCTACTCCTTTCATTAACGGTCACAACTGTGGTACCGTCGGTGCATGGACAGCTTACTTGCAGTAACCCCAATCTTCCGTGTGAAATTCTTGCCCAAGTCAAAGTGGATTCCACATCAAAGGCAGCGTTACAGTCTGACGGAACTGCTTCATTCACGGTCACCGTAGACGTAACGTTTCCGTGGCCTGCAATAATTCCTGGGCTTAATTATTTGCTCTTCGGAGTCGTATATTATGCTACTACTTTCACTCCCCAGAATGATCAGAATTGGAAATATGTGAACGGAACTGCAACGTCGTCGCCCGACTCATGCATGACGGGGATGATCAAACCACAATACTCCGAACAAGCAATCTGCGTTGTCTCTTCTACTGTTGATACGGAGCGTGTTACGTTCAACCTGAAAATCTTCGATGCTGGAAAAGGCCAACAATATCAATTCACAGCCATGGTGATGCAGGACAGGCCATCCGATCCATATGTTGCAGGCTCCGCTAATTTCAATGTGATTGTGACCGATTGACCATAGACTAGTTTCATTAGGCTCTAGGGTTATTCGGATACGTCATTCCATTATGTTGAACCTAATGTCGCATTGGAGCATGGTTCTCGGAAATAGGATGGATGATTATTTGGTGTATATGTGTACTAGGTGCGGGAGAATTGCCACTCTAGAATTACGCTTGCCGAATTATGTGAAGATATTTTCTTGTGATGAATGTGAGAGAAGTATGAGAAGAATACATAGAGAGGCAGAGTTTAGGAAACTGAGTCTAGCGTCTTCAGTAAACATTGCCGTAGTAGATAGGCCCTGAATGATTCGTCGTGATACTCACCGTTCCTGAAATTACACTGGTTGAAATTTGAGTAATGTCTGGTTCTGCTGGAACGATGAAGTTACGACGTGTGCCACTGCAACTTAGGTACTGAGGGGTCTGATTGGCAACCAAACTTTGAATCTGGAAATTGTGAGGGTAGAGCTTCATACCCAACCCATGTTGGTCATGGTAGCTATCGTAATGAACTGTAAATGTTCCAGAGCATGACACCATGTGAGGCCCCGTTGCGTACCCACTCCTCAATGGTTTCGCCATTATCCATGTCAGCTCACCATTTTGTTTCATGACAATCTCATATGTTTGTCCGCCGTCGAGTACGCATTTCCATTCTGTTTTCAATCTTGTACTACCAGCGTTGAACCATAATGGAAGCACTTCATGGGTGTAGTTGGACTGATCCCCTGAGATACAGATACATCTTCAACGCCCCGTAGAATATTAGGAGGCAAGCAAAGAAGCCAATCCACTGATACTGAACGACTTCTTGTGCCGCAAAACCCGCTTGCGTCATGGAGTAGCTAATCTCATTGGACACCAGCCACGCAAAGAAAACGGGTACACCATGCTGGATTAATGAACGATAGAGCTGATCCTCAACTGACAAATGCTCAGGACCTAGGAATCCCCATATAGAAAGTGTGATATAAATGTGAGTTTTTACTCAGATGACGCACGCCGAAGATGACGCAAAGGAGAGTTTTGCTTTCCTTTGCTAGCAGTTCTGTTAATGCCTATTTAATCATCCTATTTCATGACTGGTTACGTCAATACGCCGTATACTACGCCGTTACATGAGGTTGGTATTTTATGCGTAGCTTAGCAAACCACTACATGGAATGACAATCTTAGTGTAATTTAAGTGTAATCTACCTAGTGTCTCCACACCGAATATTTTTGCTCAAATATTTACTATCAACGTAAAGTGCAGATGTACACTAATACAACCCCGAAGATGACGCAAAGGAGAGTTTTGCTTTCCTTTGCTAGCAGTTCTGTCGTAGGCTAGACAAAGAGAAAACTGAATTTCGTCATGGTCTACAGTGGAAGCTGTGACTTACTAGTTTGGTTTCGTGATTGTTATGGTAAATTCAATTCTCCTTTCTCAACAGGAGTTGACGAGACTTCAGATAATTGCCAAGGAGCAGCGTTTGAATCTCCGACAACCCACGAACCAGTATGAGGTCATGAGAGTTTTCGATCACAATATTCAGTTGATACTCTATAGTTCCGGAAAAGTTGTGCATAACGATTCCCCTGAAGGCCTCAGGCTTCTCCGCCAGTGCTTGGCTCCTGTTTCTGGCATGGACTACGTGGGAGGGTCCGATGAGGCGGGAAAAGGAGAATGGTATGGCCCACTAGTCGTTGCGTGCGCTGCGTTGACTCCGCAACAATATGACGACGTACGAATATTTGGCGTGCATGACAGCAAACAGCTTGATGCTACTAGACTGAAATGTCTCGCTTCACAATTGGTTAAGGTAGCGGTCTATGATCTTGTCACGTTACTGCCAGAAGATTACAATCGACAATACAGCTCGCTCAGGTCGGAAGGGAAGTCGCTTAACGACCTATTGGCCAAGGCTCATGCAACTGCAATCAATAACGTTCTGGCGAAATTGGACAAAGGGCGCATTAGGATATTCATAGATCAATTCGATGAGAGGAAAACCAATTCTGAAATTGCGTCAATCCTAAGCAGTAACCCGAATCTGGAGATATTACAATTCTCAAAAGATACTGAAACGTCGATTTCTGTGGCAAGTATTCTGGCGAAGAGCGAGTTCGAGAGTCAAGTGGACCGACTCGAAGCCAAGTACGGCGTGACCTTGAGAAAATCTGCGCCTGAAAATTTGTCAAGGGAAGTTTTGCCTTATGTTGCAAAAACCCATTTCAGGAATGTGGCTGCAGTACTTACCTAATTGTTTCCGGTTACACCAGTTTGAATTAGTTTCCCGTATCTCTCTAGATTAGTCAGATATCATATTGGAATTTAGTAAGTCGATCCAGTTCTAACCGTATGTTATTGGATACGAGAATGGATGATTACATGGATTTCTTATGTGGAAGATGCGGTCACCTTGCTACTCTTGAGTTCACGTTACCACATTACGTGAAAATATACGGATGTGACACATGCGAAGAGTCGATGCGACAAATGTTTCGAGAAGTAGTGCAGACCAGAAAATTGTCATGTTGATGGTTATGGACGGCTTACAGAAACTTCGCAGTATAATGTGGCGTTACTTAGGTCTGAATTCTTAGCCAGTCCTTAACTAGCAACTGGAATCGAGCAATGTCATCATCGCTAAGATCGGCGCTATGTGCGATGATTCCACGTAAAGAGTTTAGTTCTGAAAGAATTCTTTGCATTGCCCTCTGACTACGAATGGTATCAGCAAAATCTGACCAGTTTGAGTTAAGAATGTCTATCAGTTCCCCAAAGGTCGTATAAGCCAATGGATCCGTAGAGCGAATCGACATTGGGGTGTCCTTCTCTTTTTCTTGACGTTCTTTTACTTCATCCCTCACCTTTTCGGGAACTTTAGTGGTCCACCACTCCGCATGGTATTTCTCTAGCATTCTCTCGGAAATGAGTTTTCGAATTGTGTTTTCGATACAATAGTACAGTACGTAGAAATCTGCCATTTTCCTTGCCTTAGATAGTATCTCAGCTTCGAATAGGTCGGTGTCGACAACCTCTTGTTTCTTGAGCAGCTGACTGCGGCCTGTGTTTATGCCTAACCGTTCGAGTTTGAGTAGTTCAGATTCAAGAGCGAGATTGCTTGCAGCAAACAGCTTTAGACGATTAGATGTACTGGCATCACTCATGGAGAATGTTCTCTCTCAAGCTTTTGAAAATGGCATTGTACACTTCAATCTCTGTTGTCGAAGGTAGATTGAGGACAATTGTGTACGACAGATTAAGGCCACTCGGTTTAGGTTGAGTTTGCTTATCTTCACGCTTTTCTTCCTTTTTAGGCATGACTCCTTTGAAGTCAGCCAGCCCGCAAAGAGCTGAAAATGTGCCGACGATTGCATCGAGTGTGGGCGAATCGCCGAGTCCGGTTACTCGTTTGACGGTATTGCTTAGTTCAGTCTTGTTAAGCTCATAGGCGAATTCATTTGCACTAAATATTGTCGGATACGATGCTTTGATTTGATTTGCCATCACAACTTTTGATTGCAATGCATCTCGATAGTCCTTGTAGGCCTGTGTGGGAACGTTCGAACCGTCGAGAAAACCAAGGCGCTTGAGGAAGGATGGAAAGGCTCTGTCACTCGAAGATTTGAAGCCCAAGATGGTTTCGAGATAGTCTTGAGTGAATTTTGACGGTGCTGCAGCCTCACGTATTTTCTGAAATAAGGTATTGAGTTTTCCGTAAGCGTTCACGTAGGGAGGGTACTCAGGCATCTCGGTCACTAACTAAAGCAAAGTAACTCCGCCTAATTAACTGAGAATCAACGCAAGGTCGAACAGTGTAAGCGCACGTTTGGGGAAAAGGTCGTCGTTGGCATAATCCTAGCAGCGGGAACGACCTTAACGCTTACAGTGATAATCCAGATACCACAAAGGGTGAGTTGCAGATGCCTTCACTCAGGAAAACGGTCATTTATTGTAGCTATAGCAGCGTCAAGAATAATCAGGTCAGGATTCCTATCTTCCTAGTTACGTCTGTTATGGTACACTTGACGAGTGATATGGTTGCAGGACCTTACATTTGACCGTACGCAACCTTACATTTTGACAAGATTCAACTCCAAAAACGCCTCATTTTACGTCTTTTAAGCCGTGATCTACGCACAATTCAGCCATTTTACGGCTGACAAGGTCAGATGGTACGCACGTTGGATGACGTTCGAATATTCCAGACGGAAAAAAACAGCCGTCAACAGTGGCTATAACTATGAAGAAAGAACACTACACGCTAGTAAAACCTTGGTTATGCAACGGTAGGTCTACAAAAAATCGTACATGCCCCCGAAACCTGAGACGGGGGCCTGAGTAAACGAGGGTAAATTTCACCTGCGTATGGGGGGACAGGATACAGCCTGACTATACAGGCAGATCTCCCCACTGACCGCTTTTAATCGCTTCATTAATTGCTTGCATTTTCCTATCGATACGGCCTTGTACGACCTGCGCTCCTGCACCTTCAGGGTCGTCTAGGTCCGTCTTCTCCCATGCCTTCGACCCGATAGCTAATCCTTGACCTACGAGTGTGTAGCTGTCATATGTGTCTCGTTTTCTCTTGGTGTCTCCTCTTAGGAGTTCGTGAAGTTTCTCGTTATCGAGCGTCAATTTCTCGCTTATCCAGTATCCAAGTTCTGTGGTTGCGACTAGTCTGTTTTGGCTCTTCAAGGTGCGTCTCACGTCCATAGTTGTTTTTAGCGTTTCCACTTTGCCGGTGTATAACTTGAAGTAGTCTTCTAGTCTGTAGAGCCAACCTCTCGCTGCATATGTAGGATTCTTTCTGCCTAGATCAATTGGTTCGTTTTCATTCATCAGTATGTACATGCCTGTCTTGAATTGCGCCAAATTCCCTTCGCCTTTTTTGCTCAGTATTACTGGGTAGTCGTATAGATCAGTGCTCACATCGAACTTCTTTCCTTCCCAGTCCGTTTGTCCGAAGATGCTATCCGTCGCAATGCCGAGTGGTAGGTCTGGGTACTCTCTTAGCAGAGTTGCCATGATTAGGTGCGAATACGCTAACAGTGTTGAGTAGGCCGGAAAGTTTGTTTGTGGTGTTGGGTATGGCGTACTTTGTGCGAGCTTTCCTGCGGCTGCGTTCAGTATAGCCTTGATGCGCATTGATTCGATCTCATCTACGTTGCCATCAAGTCTTTTCATAAGTAAGTCGTGGAATTTCTGTTGACTCTTGTTCTGTGCTTCGCTGTAGGTTGGGTGTATAATTCTCACGATATTGTGTACTGTCGCTTCCGCTGCAGCTAAATCGCATGAATGATAAATGCCTTGAACCTTTCCGGTCACGTAGTATGTACGGCCATATTTCTTGACCGGCAATCCCCAGCGGTCTGAATGAGTCTCGAACGTTCCCTCAATCCAGCCGTATACGGGATATCCCTCGTTCGTCATTTCTAATGCGTTGTTTTTGAGTGGCTCAATATACTCTGCCCATGTGTTCTCGTCTGGATGGTTGATCGGTGTTACTTTCTGTATTTTGAAGCATTCTGTTGCTGCCATGGCTAATGGGTAAAGTGATTTACAATCATGGTAGATTACTCCGGTGAGGTACCCCGTCGTATATGTGTCTAAGTGTCCGGCATAAGTCGCATCCCGAATGGTCTGCTCCAGTGGAGGAAGCCTTGCGATTCTTTGTCCTCTTATGTACTCCAGTCGTTCAGGGAACTTGAACTCTTTTGCAGCAAGAGTTCCTGCGCTTGCAACGTATTGTGGATCTGCTTCTTGCTCCTGAATTAACCATGCCGTGATTCTTGCGGTGATGTTGGCGTCCCTTCTTGCGTACTCTCTGAATGCCTTCCATTCTTCCTTGTTTTCTGGTTCTCTTTCTCCAAGGAATTGTGGCCTCGTGAGTTTACTCATCCCTAAGAATGCGCCACAATCGGCGAGTTTGCTCAGTCCAAACGACTTCAGTAGTGGGTGCGCATCATAAAGTGTGAACTTGCAGTGTTTGTATTGGACTCTTCCCCTGAATTGGATTCCAAACATTCTTGGTTTGTGTGTTTGTTCTCCTAACCAAAACACTAGGCTTCCGTAATCGCAGAGAGCATTGAAACCGTACACAGTCGCCATTGTTCTTCTATTGTTTTCCAGAAATTGCTTTAGAGCGTCTGCTGATTCTAAAATCCAAGAATTCTGCCTTGGCCCTCTTTCGTAGACCGGTTCGTCTGCTGACTCGCATTTCGAGAACTGAATGGTTGTGACTCTTCCTTCGGTTCCCAGTGACTTCAGCCGTGCTGCTTGCTTTGCGTCCTCTTCGGTGGGAAGAATGAATTCGCTGTCAACAGCCCACACCACTCTCAAACTGTTCACCCTGTGACCCAGTATCACTTGCGTCTCTTTTTGTAGAATATCAGACCTAATCCGACGATGGCAATGACAACTACGGTAAGCAATAGTGGTGTGTTCAATGAGTATTCAGCAGTGAGGGTGTGTGGTTTATCCATCACGATTGATCCGTTATTCGATGAAGTGACTAAGTTCCCGTTAGAGTACCAGCCCTGAAAAGTCCAAAGAAAGTTATCCGATGTGGTTGAGAAGGTTGCATTTGATCCATCATCATACCAACCTGCACCAATCGAAGTATCATGTAGGTTGATGAGATTCAGTTGGTATTGTGTCACGTATGTGGCGGCCAATGTAGTGTCATCTTCAAGGATCAAAGTTCTGTTGTTCATTGTTGAGCCGTCTGACCAATGGTCGAATCTTAATCGTGTCAAATTTTTCGATTGGAAGAATTGGGGAGCCGAAACGATGTGCGGTGAGCTAGGTGTTAACGAGTAATTATATTGCTGACAGAAAAATTGTGGTTGACAGTGAATGTACGGTCCGTTTGATTGGTATGCGCCGTCAACGCTCACCCCGATCTCACTTGGCATATCGATGGTCAAAACTGGTTGGTCTGTTACAGAGATTGCCAAATTCGAATAATCGAAGTCCAAATCGGAGCTGGAAGTAGTGCAACCTTCGCTGCCTCCGAATGAGCCGTAACATGACACATTGAAGAGAGAACCAGAATACCCAATCGCATAGATTTGGAGATTATATTCTCTGATTGAGTTGAAAATCATACTAAACGTGAATGACTCTGTCTGCTGACTCGGCTCTGTGACACAGAATACTCTGTCCGTAATTTTTCCCATATTGAACATAACTTGAGCGGCCGCTTCGTCAGATACGCAACCATCTGGAGTTGCCGTGCCTGTTCCGTTGAACCCTGTTTGGTCAGGCGGTGAGGAATTTGCGTTAGTAATCCAAACTATTAGGAGGGGAAAGTCGTTTGCAGAAGTCACGTCGAATGTTACAGCGATTTGTTTTGTTCCTTCATTAGAATATAGAACATGTTCAGGATATTGCAAATTCGTGATGGCAAATCCCGATGTATATTGAGCTGAAACGGCTGCGATGGTGGTTGAAGTCAGCAGAAGGAGACATATGACAGCCATAAGAAGCGCTAATTCAGCTCTTTGAGAGAACAAAGCATATGCGGGGGAGAGTCGCTATAATTTGTATATACGGCTTTGCTACCCCTATCGACTTACATTCTTACATATATCGACTACATTTCCCTTAGAATCGACACCCAATAAGCTGAAATTCATTTCACGAAAAACTTTACAGTTAATTCTCTTAGCGTTACTCAGCGTAGTCACTAACGTAGCCTTATCGTAACCGAAAACAAGGGCCTCAGTTAATTGTCCTATACCTCTGGTCACATCATCCTTAGGTGTTTTAATCTCTAGGGCTATTCTCTGCCCGCCACCAATCACTTCCCCATCGATAGCACAATTACCTAACTTAATCGAACATATTCTGACTCTGAATCCTTGTTGTCGATAATATCTGGTAATTATCCATCTTAGCCAGCGGAGATTGGTCATTTGCGTTTCCTGAATAATTTAGTGTCTTGGAAATCTGTGACGTATTCGAATCCGATCTCGATTAATGCTGAAGCCTCTTCGATGGTCTTAGCGACTTTGCAGCTGTAGTCGTCTGATTCGAAATTTACCAAGTGTGTGTAGACGAGTGTGTTCTTGATGTTCTTGTGACCAAGCAATTGCATGACGTGGAGTATGTCTTTCGTTCGGTGGTATTCCATGGTCGCTTTGAAATGCCTCATAGTCTTGAAAGTAATCTGCGCCAGTCTAGGATTCTGTAGTTTTTCTGCTAAGTGTTTTCTCCTTCTCTCAAACGTCCTACGAAAATACGTTAAGGTCTTTGATGGGTCAGCCAACGCTTCATGGAATACGTACTGTCCCATCCTTGGTGTAGTGTGTATCATTGCGATGAGTTGGTCTGACATTTTCAATGATCTAGGGTTGGAGTTCTTCTCAGGAGTTACACTAATGGTTCTGCGTTCAGTGTCCAGGTCTTTCCATTGGAGCTGCCATGCTTCGCCGGGCCTCATGCCTGTTTCTTTTAGCAGGCGTAGAAAGCACGACTGCTTCTTACCGCAACCCGAAATGAGTTGATCTACCTCCGAGTCGAGAGGTACGAAAGGCAGCTTCTCTATTCGTCTGTACCTTGGAGGGGTCCACGTTATTCCTTTGAATTTGTAGAATCGAGCAAGTCTTACCGTTAATGCCTCTTTCCTTCCTTCAGTCAGTTGTGCGGTTCCCAGATAACATTTAACTGATTCTGGGCTTAACAGATCAGCTTTTCTGGCGATACTTTTCAGGCTGCTTACTGCCGACTCGATCGTGCTTCTTCGATAGCCTTCCTTCTGCATCCAAAAGGCGTGGGAAAATATTTCGCTAAAAGTTGCGGGAACGTTGCCCTTACATGGAAAGGGCGAACCGGAACGGAGTGGAGGTTCGTGTTCACGTAGCGATAACGGAGTGAACATCGACCGGTTCGAGCTAGAATTAGATGGTGGGCCGAGCCGGAACTTCGCCGATCTACCTGTCGTGGGTTCATCCCCACTGTCGTTAGACCGGATTCGAACCGGCGACCTTTGCCGTGTAAGGGCAACGTTCAGGTCAGACGTTTACGTCTTCTAACCAGGCTGAACTACCGGCCCGCCTTCCGCATTCATCTCATCCGACCTAATCTATCTTACTCGACAAGCTTCTCGTACTGAAGTAACGATTTAATAGAATTAATCCCAGTAAGAGATACTGATTCAGGTTGACTGACAAAGAACCCTTAGTGTACGTTGACGGGAAATTGTTGCCAAAGTCGCAGGCGACAGTATCCGTCTTCGATCACGGATTACTCTACGGCGACGGCGTATTCGAATCATTCCGCGTATACGGCGGAGTCATCTTCCAATTCAATGAGCATCTGAAGCGCTTGTACGTTTCGTCAAAAGCCATCCGGCTTAAGGTCTCACTTTCGCCAGAAGAGATGACCAACGCCATAGTAGAAACGGTAAGACGTAACGGATTGAAAGACGCCTACATCCGCTTGATGGTAACTCGAGGTGTCGGCGACATGGGTGTAGACCCACGAAAATGCGGCAAAACAACAGTGATCATCATAGTCGAAAATATACCACCGTCCTTCGGAAACGCTAAGCAAGGAATCTCACTAATCATCTCATCCATACGTCGCGACACAGTGGATGCTACAACGCATGAGATCAAATCTCTAAACTATCTGAACAGCGTACTAGCCAAACAGGAAGCAGTAGACCTAGGGGCCGACGATGCGCTAATGCTTGACAAGAATGGCTTCCTGTCAGAATCCACTACAACCAACCTATTCATCATCAAAGGAGAAGAAGTGTACACTCCACCCAGTTTCGCTGGAATATTATCAGGCGTAACACGCAACCGTACAATCAGACTCATCCGCGATTTGGGCTACAAGATTTCTGAAAAAACCATAACCCCATTCGACCTCACCACTGCCGACGAAGCATTCCTAACAGGCACATTAGCCGAAGTCGCGCCCATAGTCAAAGTCAAAGGATATCCGATCGGCAACGGAACACCAGGCCTGATAACACGGAAGATCATCACTGAGTTTACTCGAATCAGAACCAATCCGGAAGAAGGCCTAGCAGTATACCCCGAACACAAAGTGCTAGCCTAAGCTTGCTGGACGACTTCAACTTGGCGTCAGACTAAAGAGTTCAGTGCCCGCACCAACATACGCTTGACAGAACCTTCAGGTAAAGTATTTATACATAAAGTGTTACTACTGGTAACAAAGTTTGGGGTAATGGAACAATGGTGTGGACGTTCATTAAGACGACTTTACTGATAGGCTTCCTTACAGGTCTACTATTCGTAATTGCGTACCTGCTGGGGTTATCACCGATTGCCGCATTGGGATTCGCGGCCCTCATGAACTTCGCGATATACTGGTTCAGTGACAAATTCGTATTGAAGATGGGCGGAGCAAAACTCGTTACTGAAGATGAGGCACCTCGAGTCTATGCCGCGCTTCGAAACCTCACAGCGGTTTCGGGAACGAAGATGCCCAAGGTCGCGTTAGTCAACAGTCAGGTTCCGAATGCGTTTGCGACAGGACGCAGTCCAAACAATGCGACTGTCGCGGTGCACACCGGTCTTCTTAGCATCGTGGATGATGAGGAGTTGGAAGCGGTTTTGGCTCATGAGCTTACGCATGTTCGTAATTGGGATACGTTGACCGCAACCATCGCAGCTACCGTTGCAGGCGCGATAACCTACCTTGCCCAGTGGGGCTGGTTCTTCGGCGGCGCCTTCGGATATAGCGGAGGCAGTAGCCGTGATAGGCAGGGAAACATCATCACTCTGATTCTGATGATGGTCTTGGCCCCGTTGGCCGCTATGATCGTTCAGCTAGCGGTTTCTCGCAGCCGAGAATACGCGGCTGATGAAGGCGGAGCAAAATTGTCAGGGAAACCCGAAGCTCTAGCCAGCGCTCTTGGGAAGATCGAAATGTGGAACAAACATAGGCTCCAACCGCAAGCAGCGAAGAATCAGAATGCAGTGCTTTCAACACTCTACATCATCAATCCCTTCCGTGGAGGCATCATGATGGAACTTTTCTCAACACATCCGCCGACGGCTAAACGAATTGCTCGTCTACAGCAAATGGCCGGCAACATGGGCTACGGCCAATTCAACCTCTAAGCGCAGAATCCATCAAGAATTCGCTTGAACCGCAATCACGCGGGCAGGCGATCTAGCCGCCTTCAAGTTCAACGGCAACGCGAGTAACTGAAAACGCGGCTCCTCGATCAGATCTAAATTTCGAAGATTCTCAATCACGAGAATCTTCCTCCTAAAAAGAACCGAATGAACTCTCAATTTGGAATCAGTAGGGAGGTCTACGCTTGGCGCATCAATCCCAACTGCGGTCACACCCTTGAAGGAAAGATACTCGGCCGCGTTCACACTCAAGGCCGGATGAGCACGATAACGTTTGGGTTGCGAATAGAATTGCTCCCAGCCGGTTTGTATGATGGCGATTTCTCCATCACGAATGGCTAGGCCAGCGCCTTCTTCCGCTCCCTCCAAATCCTCATCATCCACGACCCCCTTCGACACTTTACTTCTCAAATCCAGTAATACAGCCGGTCTCACTAGACGCTCTGGTCCGAAGGCGTCGATTGTTTTCCCATTCATCCTGATCAAAGCGGGAGATTCGATATGTGTCTCAAGTGAACGTTGATGCTTCCTAACGATACTTGATTTTCGAAGCGGTAGCATGATGAAGGGTTGAGTCAGGTCGACATACTCCAACAAACCCTCACCGATAGCTTACAGTTTTCATGTGCAGCAATTAAAGTAAGAAGCTTCGTAAACTGCCAGAACTTTTTTAGTATCCAAGAATAGAAGAGAAGCAGTTAGACTTTGGGAGAGACACTGCAAACTCAAACGCCGCCCGGACAATTGTTCGCAAAACGCTGGGCAATCTACGCAGCCCTAGGAGTACCAACAATAAGCCTGGACGATTGGACGTTATCCACTAAGGGGTTGGTAGCGAAACCACTTATTTTGAAATTCAAGGATCTGGAAGCGCTTCCGCAAGTGAAACTGACTCGAGATTTTCATTGCGTAACTTCGTGGTCAATAAAGGATGTAGTGTGGGAAGGGGTAGCTTTTCGAGAAATCGCGGCACTCACCGAGGTTAAGCCCGAAGCGAAATGGGTGATGTTTCACTGCGCCGACGGATACACCGCGCCCGTACCATTGGAAGATGCGATGGTGGAAGACTCGATTGTGGCATACAAGATGAATGGTAAATCAATCCCTGTCCAGCAAGGATTCCCTGTCCGACCATTCATACCGCATCTATACGGATGGAAGAGCGCGAAGTGGTTAACAGAAATCGAATTCATTCCTCAATATCAAGACGGATACTGGGAAATGTACGGGTATCATGAACGAGCGAACGTTTGGGATGAGGAACGTTTCAAAGGCCAAGGAGGAAAACACGTACGTAGGCGCGGCCTCGGTTCCGTACCAGTGTGACATCATCAACTTCCAAAAAAGGCGTCAGAGTTGTCTTAGAGTAAACGGAGAGTGAACGGGCTGCTTACTCGTCGAGGTACATTGTTCCTAATATTCGTATTAGGTCCGAAGAGGCGCTGATGAACGGCGTCGTAACGTCCGGGTTGTAGCTTAGGAGCACGATAACTCTCTTGACCCTGAAGAAGGCGAAAAGAAGTTTTTCATATCTCACTGTCACAGACTCCAAGTTGCCAAGTACTCGCTGGAGTTTTTCGGCTGCGTCTATGATGATTAGCGGCATGACTTGGACATAATTGTGGCGATCCTCAGAAGTAAATACACTCTCGATACCGTCTCGCATTTTTGAGAGTAGAACATGATGCTCGTTGTCTACGATTCCTACATAACGAATCCTGTTATCTCGCCTGAATGCCTCCTCTGCGAACTTGTCGACATCCAACACTCAAACACTCGGCTGGATTATCGAAACGAATCATAAATTACTTTTTTGTATCCGAAAAAAATTATGCTTTGTAGTAGAACGTAGGAGCTTTCAGTTTCTGCATCGCCGTGTCCCAGTCAATTGCACTGTTGGTGCTGTTCCATTCGACGAAGGCTGCACCCTTTCCAGCCCAGTCTTTGAATTTGCGCACGGCCTCTGCGTGCGGTTCGACTTGAACGAAACTCTCGACAAATTTCTTGTCCTTCCAGACAGTAAGTGTCCAAAATCGTTTGTGGAGAAAATCAGCTCTGACACTATATCTTGATAGCCCTAGAGTTTGCTTCAATTGTTCCTCTACACGACCACTCATCTTCATAAATGGAATTACATACCCCCAGCTTCGGACTGGGAGGAATGTTGCTACACAGTGAAATTCGCTGCCCTCGCCTCCGCCTTCCACCTCAACCCTCCTCTCCAACGCCGCCATTCGAACACACTCTATCGAGGGGAGATTCAATGGCCGATTTTAGTCTTAGCGTGTGTGGGCACCGTCCGACGGTTTGGAGGCGCTAGTCTGGGCCCAGGATTGGTTCTTGCTTGAAAAAACTCGTCCCCCGACCGCGACAATGAGAACGATCGCGATCACAAGCGGCAGTAGGACTAGCGATCGTTGTCATAGTGTTTGTAGCTGTCCAGATGCGACGAAGATCGCGTTTGAGAAAGATGTCTTGAGGTTATGCAAACGTCTGGTCAAACCAGACCTTGGCATCTTGCACTTCTCGTTCTGCAAGAGAATGACCAGTATTCACCCAATTCAGAGTAACATCGGCTCTGTACTCTCGAAACATCTTCACTAGCCTCTCTGTTTCACGTCTCGCAACGATCGGATCTGTCATGCCGGCTGAGATGTATACCGGATTACCAGCAAGATCAGGTTGTTTCTCAGGTACAACGGGCACCATCGGTCTAAAGAGGACTGCTCCTCGAAGAACTCCTGGATGAAGGAGTAACAAGCTTGCTCCAATATTTGCGCCGTTCGAGTACCCAACGCCAACAATTGAATTCTGATTAAGACCATAACGCGACGACGCCGCTTCGATAAAGCCAGCAAGCTCGTTAGTGCGATATTTCAAATCCTCTACGTCAAAGACTCCCTCAGCAAATCGCCGGAAGAAACGCGGCATTCCATTCTCCAGCACGTTTCCCCGGGGGCTTAGCATGGATGAACCAGGCGAAAGTTCGCTTCCAAGCGGAATCAAGTCATCTTCATTCCCACCGGTTCCGTGAAGCAGTAGTAGGGTTAGGTTATTGTTCGGCCTTGTCGCCGGAACCCATTTGTGAATGAAATTGAGTCTCGCTGACACTAGGGACCACTCGCAGATCCGATGATGACTATTTCGAGAAGCTCTTCTTGGGGAGGTGGACAGGCGGAAGTGCCCGTTCAAGTTCCTTTCTTAATGGTTCAAGCCAGGTTGGAAGTACCAAACGTGTTCCTAGTTCAGCAAGTGGTTGATCGACCGTGAAGCCAGGCGGATCAGTCGCTATTTCGAAGAGCACGCCTCCCGGTTCTCTGAAATAAATTGAGTGGAAATATTTTCTGTCAATTACAGGCGTAACGTCTAACCCTATGTCAACTATGTTTTGTCTCCACTCCTTTTGCTGCTGATCGTTCGGAGTTCTCCAGGCTACATGATGCACTGTGCCGACGCTTACGTATCCGTGAGGGCTGTCAGGAGTGCAGAGAACGTCAACAATACCTCCGGCCTCGGATTCTCGAGCTTCATATCTGAATCGGTTATTCTCTTGTTTGGTTGGTTTGAACCCTAATATGTCCTTCAGAAGCCATGCGGTTCTCTCGTATCCTTCTTCCGACAGCGTTACTCCATAGAAACCCCTTATCGCTTTTTCTGGCGTGACTGGCCCTTCTTCCCAAGGCTTTCTTCTGTCCGTTCCGTCTTCTACCAGTTCAAGTCTCAAACCATCATAATCATGAAGCGATATGATCCTTCGATCGAAACGCGTAGTTGGCCCTTCAAACGCAATTTTGTGTTCATTGAAGCGCAGCATCCAATATTCAAGTGAATTTTCGGGTACTGAGAAAGATGTGGTTGTGAGCTGGCCAGTTCCATGTTGTCCCTTCTCGCCACCTGGCCACGGGAAGAACGTCATGATTGAACCGGGATGACCATTTGTGTCACCATAGTACAAATGATATGTACCTGGGTCGTCGTAATTCACAGTTAACTTTACGAGCCGTAAACCTAGGATACCGGCATAGAAATTGATATTCTGCTGAGGATCTCCAGCTATTGCGGTAACGTGGTGGATGCCAGCGATCTCTTTACTTACCAACCTTTGCACCTAGAGGAAGAATCATTAGTTCACATAAGAAGGCTTCAGTTCAATTATGCTTGTCCAGTATTGTCGAGGTGGCGGGTAATCGCAAATTTGGGAACGCGACAAACGGAGGGGCCATTCCGTCCATGAGTCAAGATAAAGAAGCTACGTTTGCAGGCTTGGGTAAGGCAAGAATTGAAGGTTTGACGGACGGCATCTTCAGCACGGTAATGACCGTACTCGTCCTTAGCTTAAGCGTGCCAATAATTGTAGGCGGCTCAGTCAATGCTAAACTGCTAATCGATCTTCAATCTTTGTGGCCTAACTTCGTGGCATACGTAGTCAGTTTCGTGGTTTTGGGCGTGTACTGGGTCGGGCATCATAGCATGTTCCATTTTATCAAACGCACAAACCGAATGATACTCTGGCTCAACATGATGTTCCTCCTCTGCATCGGACTCATCCCATTCTCAACTGCAATGATTGGGCGTTATTCAGGGGAACAGATTGCAGTAATAGCGTATGGGGTGAATCTTACTGCTGCAGGAGTGGCTATGAATGTGTGTTGGATGTATGCAACCCATAATCGTCGGCTGGTCGCTAAAGATCTTGATGTTCGGATCATAAAATTGGCAAGGAGAAGAATTATCGTCGGGCCGTTGATCTGCCTGATTGCAATCATCGGATCTTTCTTCAACACGGAGATCAGCCTCGTACTGTACGGTTTGATGCCAATCTTCTACATTCTACCCGGAAAAATCGATGTACATTTTACGCATCCACATTGAGACAAGGGGATTCAATTTACTTTCTCAGCTTTTACTAGCTTAAAGTGACTTTCGCGCCAAGCTTTCGAATTTTTGATCCAGATCCTTCGCCGTCTGCAGAATGTCATTCGAACCAAGCCTCCCGAATGTTGTGGACGGTTGATCGTAGGAGATGCAAGTTTTTCCTTCACTGATATAGATCAGCACGCGTATCGGCGCATACAGAGCCGCAACCGTGTTGTGAGCCGCCATCTTGCTTGCGATTAAAGGGTTACCAACCAAATATTGGCGAGCAGGCGTAGATGAAGAAGCCAATGCCGGTAGCACGCCCATTTCCAACATTGTTAGGATCATCAATCCGCTAGCTCCCTCCATTCGCTTGACGCACCCCGGAAAGTCTGCGGGTGACGACATGGCTTGGTTCTGGTCATATCTTCCAAGTTGCTTCTCAAAATCCGATATGACTTCATCAAAAGGCTTGATGGAATTGAACGTCAACAGATTGATCGGATATGCCTGCTCTGCTCTCGAAACCTTTGATGGATTGTTCATGATCTCTCTCCTACCGTGGTTCTATACCTGACCTCGCCTTTTCATGACTATCGATGCCATATGCGCTTATCTTCGTGCCAAGCAAGGGACGTAGGAGAAGAGGATTAGCGTCCCGCTCGGAGGTGGACCTGGTGGCCAAGAGATTTGATCCTCAGCGAATAAGTTGTCTACAATTGATCAACCTTTCCTTGTTCCCATTGCGGATATTCCTTCCGGCGCCGTTGGCCTACGGTATTGCTGTTCTTAGAGCCCACTTGCATTGTAGGTTTGGCTACCTCTTCAGCGAGCTTGACAGGTCTTATTTTTCGCGTGAGGAAATCATATGTGCTCTCAAACGTGTTTTCGGCGATCAACTGAGCCTGAAAGAGCGTGCCTGGAGCTATTAAAATTGCGCAGCTCACCGGTGCACGGGTCCTGATGATGTTCATGCGTCGCTCATCCGATTGGCGACACCAAGTTTTGGAGATTTCTCCACCAATGTCAATGGAAGGCGATACAGCGACTGTTTTTCGACGTTGCTTCGCCCAAGTCGAAGCTGCTATTCGTCGGGATCCGGCTCATTGGCGTAGATGGACCAACACAGACCTCATCGTAGGCAAGAAAGCATGGCGTAATGGCGTAGATGGAGTACCGTCACGTAACGTCGCCGTCACTTAGCTCAAGGAGGCAAAATTGAACTTGGATCTTTTGTGCGGAATCATTTCATGTTTGAGTATGGCGTGGGCTTCAGTAACATATTCGTGATACTCTGTACGATAGGTCCATCCTTTTCCGACTCCTGCATCGCCTTTTTCCACTCTGGATCTGCCTGGAAGGAACTCCAAGCCTTCTCTCTCTCAGCCATGCTCTCCCACGCAAGCATGTAGTAGAGGATGTTCGTCGTCCCTACGACAGCCTCCCAGAAACCAACCGGTTTGATACCGTGCTTTTCGAACAACCTTATGGTGTTCTTCTGGAATCTATCGTTCAGGGCGCCCATCTTCCCCGGAACTGCATTGTAGATCCTCCATTCGTACAACATCATGATCAACCTTTGATTAGAAAATTTCCAACTGTCTCGCTTATTTAACCTTGAATTTTTTATGCTTAGCTTTCTAGCGTAAGAAGGGTCTCTAATTGTCGTGGTTCAGTTTCTCTTAATTATTATTAAGTGAAGACATCCGACTCTGAGTTCGAGGTCCGAGACTAAGGACAGAGCAAAAGTGCGCTCATTCATCTATGTGACAAAATAGTATATCCACTGCGCCACGATCTATAACGTCTAGAGGTTGTATTCGAGTCGAAAATAAAGAAGCATACAAAGCCTAGGCGTCAAGCGAAATCACGGGGTATTCTGCTGGCTGGAAGGAAAGCGCCTAATTTTGTTTTGAACACGACTCCTGATCAGAAGGTTTCCTTACATGATTTTCATGGACGACCTGTTGTTCTAGTGTTCTATCCAGCGGACTGGAGTCCTGTCTGTACGGACCAGCTCTCATTGTATAATGAGATTATGTCTGAATTCAAGAAGTTCGATGCTGAGATTCTGGGAATATCTGTGGATGGGATATGGTCTCATCTTGCGTTTTCCAAGGATCGTAAACTAACATTCCCGTTGTTGGCTGATTTTGAGCCTAAGGGAAGGGTATCGCAAGCCTATGGCGTTTACAAGAACGGGATAGGGGAGTGTGGTCGTGCGCTTTTCGTGGTTGATAATCGTGGGATCATCGCGTGGAGTTATCTCTCTCCGGACGGCGTGAATCCAGGAGCCGACGGAATACTATCCGCTTTAGAAAAGCTCACCAACAAAGCTAGGTCATAAAGAAGCGGTATTTTTGCCGAAGTCAAAAACATCAGGAAAGATGGTTAAAAAAACTAGCCATCCTAATGCCGCAGTTGGAGAGTATGAATCCCCAAGGCTAGTAATTCCAGTAACGACTGAGCGTGATCACATTGAAGGACAACCCAATGCTCCGCTAACATTGGTTGAGTATGGCGATTATCAATGTCCATACTGCGGAGCTGCTTATCCTGAAGAAAGTTCAGAAAGAGCTGGGTTCCAAATTGCATTTCGTTTTTCGAAACTTTCCAATCACAAGTTCGCATGAATTTGCGGAACACGCGGCTGAGATTGCTGAAGCGGCGGGGGCTCAGGGGAAGTTTTGGGAGATGCATGATTTCCTGTATGAACATCAGGACCTTCTTGGTGACGACAATAGTATTTTCGCTTACGCGGAGGAACTTGGATTGGATGTGCAGAGACTTGCAGAAGAAGTTATGAACAGTACTTACTTGAATCGGATTAAGGAAGATTTCAACGGAGGAATTCGAAGCGGCGTAAATGGAACTCCAACCTTCTACATTAACGGAACAAGATATAACGGCTCTCCAACTGCCAAAGACCTCTTAGAAACTCTGACAACTAAATGATTCAATGAGCTGGCATCATTACCTGATGAATCCGAGCATCATCTAAGCATAGAGGCACGCGTAGTGACTAGGATCCGTTTTTCGAACTCACGTGATCCCACCCCGCGGACAGCCTGAGCTGAACTTCCTCACATCGTCAAGCTGAAGAGCTATGGGTAACTTTACTAGCAGTAGAAGGAAAAAGCAGCATTGAAGAGAAATGGTCGATGTAGATTCCACTGCTTGGGATAAAGTTGTACTCCAATCCTCTGTTCCAGTGATAGTTGATTTCTGGGCGCCTTGGTGTCCTTGGTGTAAACGACTTATGCCTGATTTTGATTCGTTGTCCAACGAATTTGTTGGACGATTAGCATTCGTGAAGGCAAATGTGGAGCAGACTCCCGATATCGCATCTCGATATGGCGTTCAGAGTTTGCCTACCTTGAAGTTCTTCTGTGGAGGAAGACCACTAGCAGAGATCGTAGGCTATCTCCCTAAACCTTCGCTTAAAACACAATTTGAGACGATGCTGTCGAATCATAAAGACTGCCTCGCGCAGAGCAGCAGACTCGAGACTAACGGATGAGTCTGTAAATGGAATTCCGGGTGGGGAAATAGATGACTCGATTGAAACTAAGCGTTGATTTGGGTGAGAACCATAATGACCCGTTACGTTTCGTTGAATGTGCTGCGGTGGCTGACGAGTATGGTTTTGATACGGTCTGGTTCGGGGACCATTTGATGCCTTGGATGCACGATGGTAACAGGTCAGCTTTTGTTTGGTCGGTCATGCCAGTAGCCCTTGATAGGACGAAGAATATCAGAATCGGACCGGATGTTACTTCTCCCATCGGAGGGAGATATCATCCGATCATCATTGCACAAGCCGCAGCGACACTAGATAACATGTACCCGGGTAGACTTTGTTTGGGTGTAGGTTCGGGTGAAGCTGTTGGAGAAGCCATGTTCTTCCCTTCAGGCTGGCCCAAATGGCTCGAACGTACCAAGAGACTGGTCGAGGCCATCGCTTTGATTGAGAAAAGTTGGACGAGCAGCGATTACTTCACGTTCGAGGGTGAATTTTTCAAAATAGAAAACTTCTTCCTTTACACAAAACCGAAGTCCCAGATTCCAATCTATTTCTCGGCTATCGGGAAGCAGGCAGCCCGTTTTGCTGGAACATACGGAGACCACCTAGTAACAATAAACCCGCCTGAACTCTGCAAAGAAATCATATTCCCCACCTTCGATTCGGCAGCCTGCAAATCCGGCAGAGACCCTTCTAAAATGGAGAAGATGGTTCTTCTTGATATTTTCTTCGGAGATAAACTTCAAGGCGTGAAGGAAGCCAGGAGATCCGGAGAAGCAGGAATCCTCGCGGAAGGAGCTTTTGAACAGAGAGATCCAAGGAAAATACAAGAAATGTCCGCGAATGTTAGCGACAGCAAAATCCTAGCCAACAAATTTTTCATCTCCTCACCTGACGAACTCATTGAACTCATCGACAAATACTGGCAGGCTGGAGCCACACATATCGATTTTACAACTCATTCATTTCCGGATAGAATAAGAACTATCGGAAGCAAAGTCGTCCCCTACTTTACGGAAAGAAAGGACGATTACGTTCGGATGGAATAATCGATCGCGTTAGTTTACGAACGTAATTGTATTAAGAATTGGAATCGATTGATCTCCTGTAAAGGGATCCATTAGAAACTAAGCTATCACACTTCTATCCCTGCTGCTTCGGCAAGTGTTTTAACTGCAAACGACAGCTAGGAAATTGACGATTATGCGACGCTCTACTGCTCTACCATCCTTCGTTTTAGTTGTATTCGTGTTAGCGACGTTCCTAACGGGACACGTCTCAGCGCAATCTGCAGGTCAAGCATTTGCTCGGATTACGAGTGTGAATGTTCCGAGCAGTGTTGGTTTAGGACAAACTCTGACCGTAAGTATAAACGCGACTTACAGTACAACTCGAATTCCAATCAGAGCTTGTTTATTGAAATCGCGGATGGTCCACAGGGTGCCAATCCATTTCCTGCGACAGCCATTACTGGTTCCTGCTCCAATCCAGCGGGACAACCGACTTCGGTCTGCTTTGCTAATACAACTAACTCGTGCACCGATGGCGGGTCATCCTGTTCAGGTTTCTTCACCACATCTTTTACGTTAACTGCGCCCAATCAGACTGGAACATGGACTCTTTACGTGTTTGGCCAGATAACCGCACCCAACCTCAATCAGCCAACATCCTATAATGTGGTTACGCAGGACGTAAAGATTGTACCGATAGCAGTCACCTAGTGCGGGAGCATTAGCAGTGCTCGAACAGAATCAGAGCCCGAGGATTGCACTTAAAGAATTAAGCGAATCCCAATTCTCTTATTATTGACACCGACGAAAATGGCGTTGAATTCTGCCGAGTAGAAAAACGGAGATTGAGCGAATACCCACCGAGTCAGTTGGTCATGATTCGAAAGTGACCGTTGGAGAGATTCAAGAAATCCTATACGTTTGCTTGCGATACACTTCCTACGAGTCGTAATGTTAGAAGCGGTTGTTCGCATAACCCCGCCACATAGCTGGATAAAACATTTGACCGATGACTTCCCTGCAATCATCCGCGTATTGGACTGCAGAAGCCTCTCGGACGGCAAAGGAGTCCAAGAACTCTTTGAGATAACGAGCGCTCCCGAATATTCAAAGAAAATTGTATCGCATCTTCGAAAGGATGATTACGTGTATGGCGTGGATATTGTAAAGAGTGAGCGCGGAAGAATTGTTGGGTCACTCAAAACTCATAACTGTACGGCTTGTCGAACCTTTGCGTGCGCTAATTGCTTCTTAGTCTCTGCCTTGAGTAAACCTGACGGAAAACTAGAGTGGACACTTCTTGGCAGCGATACGATGGTAAAGTCACTCATGCATGAATTGGAGCAAGAGAACGTTATTGCTGAAGTAGTCCAGATTTCAAAGCTGGAAGATGAGAAGGAGCTAACGGCAAGACAGGAAAACCTTTTGCAAATCGCGCTTGAGAAAGGTTACTTTGAGTTCCCGAAGAAGATTACACTTCGCCAATTAGCTAAAATCCTCGGCGTCTCGCCCGCGACCTTAACGGAGATTCTGAGAAGGGGACAGAAATTGGTATTGCAGCAACACTTCAAAGGCCACCCTTCCGTGCTAGGCAAACGAACTCATTCTCATCTTCATTGATTATCATATTAGGAAATGACCTAACAAGTTAGGGCATACCGATATTCGAAGCCTGTACCTGAATTACGTCCTGTGCGTGATACAGGATGCGTGCCCGAGTTTCGTAATCGGAGACCGTATCCGCTCACAGTTACTGACGAAATCTCTAAGCAGCGAATATTGACTGCATTAGCCGATCCCTACTCAAGAAGAATTATGAGTGGAACTACACGAAAACCACGAAGCGTCCTAGAGCTAAGCAAAAGATACGAAATACCCTTGTCAACCGCGTACCGGCGCATCGAAGAATTAACTCAAGCACAACTACTCGCCGCTGTGAAATCGTCCAGAACCAAAAACGGGAAATGGTTTGAGGTCTACCGATGTCTGGTCAGACGTATAGGCATCAGCTCAGAAAACGACACATTACTGATTGGAATAGGAACCTAAAGTTCACTCAAACGATAGATCACTTCGGCTTTGCTCCTTCAAGTGTCCGAGCAATTTTTGCCATTTCATTGTAAATGAAAGCGTCCCCCCAATGCGAATTATCTCGTAGGTATCTGTATCGTTTTTTCTGATCTTCAGTCAAAATATCATATGGCGGCCACTGCTTTTCATTCGCTTCCGAGGTCATTGTCGGCGATCACCGCGTATCTGATGAAAGAATTAAGTTGAGCCGGACCGTTTTACAACCAACTCACATGATGTTCGCACTCGTGAAGAAACGTGTGCCAAGCTTCATGAATACACTGGCACTCTCCATGAGTTGATGAGATTCTGCTGCATGTGGCACATCGTTTCTCTGTATGCAGCGGGTTCTCTGTGTCCAGAGCCATAATATTTTGATGTTTAACTTCCATTGTTGTCAAATCAAATCGTTGCCCCTTTTTATTTTCGGATACTTCATTCCGTGAGGTCGACGCCGCCACGTGCAATGCCTTTTTCATGCTTCTTGAGCCAATCTTCAATCGCTTCACTAACAGCGGCTGACAAGTCTCCTTTTTTTCCGCCTTTCGTGGAAACTATTGCGAACCTGAATTTGCGCTCCAAGTCGTCGGGAACAAGGACCAACAATCTACCTAAACGTGTCACCAGAGAGCTAATTACTACGTTGCAGCGATATATAGCTCTTTAACTGGATAAAGCCATATTTGTTAATGCAGCGTGATATGAGCCGTTCATAATTTCGTTTCCGCCAAATTACAAAAGGGTGGATTTCGTGAAGAAGGGGTTACGATGGAACAATACGGTCAGAGGATGCAGAATCAGAGAATACGCTTGCGGCATTTTTGATTGGCGCCCAATTGCCGAATAAATGCTTAAAGAAGGATCACGTGTTTAATTTCCACATGAGTTCCGATAAACCTGTTGAAGGCGTCGTCACTAAGCTTAGCAAGTATACCGTCGCGGAAACGTTAGAGCGTCTTGAGAATGTGATTCGGTCGAAAGGGCTTACGATCTTCGCGCGGATTGATCATAGCGGAGAGGCAGAACGAGTTGGTCTCAAGATGAATGATGCGAAATTGTTGATTTTCGGGAGCCCCAAGGCTGGAACACCGTTAATGATCGCTTCCCCTCTACTCGCTCTAGATCTACCGCTCAAAGCATTAATTTGGAAAGACAACGAAGGACAAGTCATGGTAAGCTACAACAGCGTAACATATCTCACCAACCGATACAATGTACCGTCCGATCTAGCGAAGAATATTGCGGGAATCGACCCACTAATTGAAAGCGCAGTATCACCAGCATGATGATAGAATAATCTGCACTTGGCAGAACTTTTAGACGAATGGCACGATCGAAATAAAAAGCGCGGGATTCGAGCCATGCACCGTCGTCTGGACAAGTACCTTTGAACCAAAGAACATCCATAAGGGTCAGGTGCTAAGGAAGTCTCCGCTCTAAGCCGTTTCTTTGATGGCCGTTATTTTATGAATCCTGATTACTTACTTGTGGCGGCTGGGGAATGATTTTTGTTTGAGGTCTATATGCTGGTTGGCTGCGTTCGGAGGGTTCCGGTAGATGACTGAGCCGTTAATTTCTGAGTTGAAGAAGGCGTTTAGGGGATGGTTCTTACCGTTCAAGTATAACTTGGAACGTTGGGCTTACGCGCTTCAACGCTTATCGGGCATCGTAGTCACAGGTTACTTCCTGGCTCATATAGTCGAGACGGGAAATGTGGTTGGAGGATTGTCGGTTTGGAGTGTTCCGTCAACAGATATGGCGCGTGATATTTGGACTGCAACGTTTCATTTCCTCGATAACCCACTTTTCGACACCGGGCTTGTGGTGATTGGTTTCATGCTTGCGTATCACACGATAAATGGAATACGATTGACGCTTGCCGAGTTTGGGTTCCTGGAAGGTAAAGCTTCTCGGCCTGACTTTCCGTACGAAGCGAAATCATTGTCAAAGATTCAACGAGCAATCTTCTGGTTGAGCATTCTCTTCGCTGTCGCCACAGCAGTGTATGCGATCAACGTATTCTTTGGAGTGTAAGGTTTTGAAGGAATCTACTAAGATGCTGCTTCATTACGTGACTGGTTTGGGGATTGTGATTGCAGGTGGGGTTCACCTCTTTACTGTATTCTTAACCGGTCCGTACTTGCAGAATTTAGCTTTCAGCGGTGGAGCCTACTCAGTGATCTCAGTATACCGTAACATAATCCTGGCTGTCACCCTCGAAGTTCTCCTGCTATTCGTCGATTACCATGCTCTAAATGGAATTCGAGTAATCTTAATTGAGTTTCATCAGGGAGAAGCTTGGGAACGAGGCGTTTCATGGATTCTAATAGTGGCAGGGATTCTACTACTCATCTATGGTACGCGAACAATTCTCATCGCAAACGCTCTGGCATGAAGACCTAACGTAATTGAAAACTATTCTTCTTCAAAAAGAGAAAACTCGAGCAGGTAGGATACTGGCGATCCTACGCAGCGCGCTCACCATTCGTGACGAAGATTTCGCGTCCGTTTTGATAGCTAAAGAGACAAACGATCCTTTCCGCGTGCTAATCGTAACTATTCTGTCTCAGAGTTGCACCGATATCTCAGCCCTACGAGCGTACAGGATGTTGGATAAGCGAATCGGTGTAACGCCTGATAAGTTGAGTCATGCGAGGATTCACACGATTGAAAATTCTATTCGCGTGGCCGGATTGTTTCGACAGAAGGCGAGGGCGATTAGGGCGTTGGCAAAGGTTTGTGATTCCAGAGACCTGCGTCATATTCTTCGCGAGGACGTTGAAACCGCTCGTTTGGAACTTCAGCAACTACCGAAAGTTGGACCGAAGACAGCCGATGTACTTCTGAGCATCTGGGGAAGACCTACGATTTCGGTAGATACACATGTGGATCGGGTGTCGAAACGATTAGGTCTAGCTCCACCAAACGGGAAATATGAGGAAGTCCGAGAATCTCTGAGGACATTATTCGATGAAGCGGATCAGACGTTGATTCCATTACTTTTCATGGCGCACGGGAGGAGATTTTGCAAGGCACTCTCCCCATTTTGTTCAACTTGTCCGGTTATGAAATTCTGCCCATACCCACTTTCTACGCACGCCAAGAGAGCGCGGTGAATTATATTCCTCTAACTGTTTGGGCGATGAGTGGGGCAACACTCACGAAACTTATCGGACCGGGGATCGTATCAGTACCAATTATCTGTGCAGCTCCGGCTTGACGAATTTTTTCTAGCGCGTTTCCTGCAAGAATCGGATGTGTG
>Ga0209517_10001853_pt1 | contig 31000 bp, 22 predicted proteins | sample PeaSoiMetSII2010_FD_187695 | JGI IMG/M metagenome (GOLD analysis project Ga0209517, IMG submission 187695) | Peat soil microbial communities from Weissenstadt, Germany - SII-2010 (SPAdes) (version 2) | ecosystem: Environmental > Terrestrial > Soil > Wetlands > Peat | place: Germany...
TCCTTCGCTTCGCTCAGAGTTTGTGATTTTTTTGGATTTTTGGCCATTTTCGAGCACTTAACTCTTTTGTTATCAATGGCACTTTTTCGCAATATCCAAAAAAATCACGCTCTCTCAGGATGACAGCGCTGATTTTTCGCGGCATCGAAATCCCAGTTTCGATTTTCGAGCTTCGAATTTCGATCTTCCTCAACTCCGAAACCCCGTTCCTTTCCACACACCCACGATATGAGCAGAGGCCTGGTAGGCGATCGCCATAATCGTGAGCACGGGGTTGAAACCTCCGTTGTTCACATGGACGCTGCCGTCGACCACAAAGAGGTTATCGATGTCGTGCACCTGGCAGTATCGATTGACCACAGAGGTTTTAGGGTCATTGCCCATTCGGCAAGTTCCGGCCTGGTGTTGACCTCCGCTCAGGCCGACGCGCGGCGGGCGCGGCCAAGTGGAGACGGCTCCCGCTTCCTTTAGCCAGGCATCGGCTTTCGTGGCCAGCATTTTCCCCAGTTCGACCGTGTGCGGGTGGTTTGTACCGGACAGGCGCACCACCGGTATTCCCCAGTAGTCCGTGACGCGCGGGTCCACCTGGACGCGGGAGTCAAACATCGGCATTTCCTGCGCCGGCCCCATCACCACGATGGTCCGCCGGTAGGCCTGGCGCATGAAGTCTTTGTGCGCCTTCCCCCAGTGCGGCAGGTTGGGCGGAGTCATTGAAGAAAAATGGATAGGCAAGCGGATAAACTCATTGCACAGCGCGCCGCCGCCCACCATGCCAGGGTTACCGTGGTTGAAATCGCTGATGGCGATAGACGCGCCGGGGCCGATGTCATCGTACACGTCGTAGTCGAATAGCCCGTAAGCGCCCGCATAGCCGTGCCCCTGCAAATTCCGCCCTACCCAGTCGTGGCGATTGCCGAGCCCCTGAGGGAAGAGGCTGCTCTTGGAATTGAGCAGCAGACGCGCCGTTTCCGTGGCGCCGCCGGAAGACACCACCAGGTCCGCCGGCTGGATTTGGAGCCCGCCCTGAGAATCAAAGTAGGACACACCAGTTGCCCTGCCACGGCTGTCGGTCAGGATTTCCTTCACCACGCACTCGGCGCGCAGCTCGCAGTTGCCGCTCGCCAGGGCTTTGGGGATCACGGTGTTCTGCGTGCCGTTCTTGGCGTCGACTTCGCAGGCAAAGCCCACGCACCAGCGGCAGCGCATGCAGGCCGCGCGACCGTTGTAGGGCACCGAGTTGCGCAGCATGGGAATGTCAAAGGGATGCAGGCCCAGCCGCTTGGCGGCAGGTTTCAGAATCTCGTGTTCGCGCCCGGGCGGGAGCGGCGGCATGGGCAGCGGCTTTTTGCGCGGAGCGCGGAAAACATTGTCCGTGTCGTCGCCGGAAACGCCGATTTCCCACTCTGCCTTCTCGTAGAAAGGCTCGAGATCTGCGTAACTGATGGGCCAGTCTTCGAGAGTGCTTCCCGCGACCGCGCCGTAGGTGGAGCGCATGCGGAAGTCTTTCTCCATGTAACGCCACGCCATCCCGCCGTAGCTGGCCGTGCCGCCGCCGACGCAAGCGGCGTTGTTGCCGTAAACGCCGTCGCTCGGCAACACCACCCGCTCGTGACCCTGGGGATCCACGAACACCCGGCGGTAGCGTTCGTCGTCGGGACCGAATCCGCAGCCCAGAACGGAAGTTCGCTGATTGCGGAGATCGTCCTTGCGGCAATCGAAGGCTGTGTACCACTTGCCGCGTTCCAGCAGCACCACGCTCAAGCCGGCTTCCGCCAACTCTTTCGCTACGATGCCGCCCCCCGCCCCTGCTCCTACCACCACCGCATTAACACGTTTGAGTGCCATGATTTTATTTGTGCCGAAGGCGTCTTGGAGTGCGGCAGCGAAGCTGCCGCCATTTCTGCCGGAATTCCAAGGCGGCAGCTACGCTGCCGCACTCCGAAGCGGCTAGACCCCTGGTTTCGTCAAGTCGTAGTGCAATCGCCCGCGAATGGGCGGGTACGGCAAGTTGACCATTTTCCAACTCGCTCGCCCGCGGTTTCCCCCGTGGCGGGGGTCGCCGTAAAAGCCTTGCATCGTGTGGCCGAGTATGAGTGCAAAAAAATCTTTGGAGGAGATTTCCTTCCAGGCTTCTCCCGTGGCGCCGCCTCGTTCAAGCTCCTTTAGAACCGCGTCTTGCTTTTCAGCGCTCAACTGTGTGAAGCGGCCTCCATACATCTGCCGGCTCGTCCAGTCGACGCCCTTCAGACCTTGGCGATAGCTGGCCCGAAACCGCTTGTACGGACCCATGAGCTGAGTGTCTAGGAAGTTCACTACGCCCGCGTCCGACGCTCCGGGATCTTGATCGGCTGGAATAAGCCGTTCGCCAATCGCGTCTGCTGTCCGCCCTTCCTCGAGGGTGAAAAACCGCCACGGACTTTTCCGGTTTGTGCAGCAAACCATGGATCCGGCGGCCGCGGCAGTCGCCACCTGGATGAACTTGCGGCGTGTTACTCGGTTCATTGTCGTTCCTCTCGTCGGAGGTTCGCACCACAGAGTCAGAGAGGCGCTGAGAGCGATATAGCGAACAGCGCGTGCTCCCCACCCGCGATAAAGCAGAGCAATCGAGGGTCCACTCTCGCCAAGGGACAGGCAGTATAAAGCCTGTGCAGGAAAACACAAGAGACACAATGTCACTTGCACCGCGCTCGCTCTGTGCGAAAATGAGAAAGGAGGAAAATTGGAAACGAGAATTGAGAGATTAGCAACTAGCGTCTCGAGTCAGGGACTCGTTCAACAGGTCAGCCCGCGAAGCGGGCGCCAGAATTTAGCCCACGGCGTGAGCCGTGGGTCAGGCCGATTTCCCTCACCCCCTGCCCCCTCTCCCGCTTGTGCGGGAGAGGGGTGCCGGAGGCGGGGTGAGGGCGCCCAACCCGGGGCTCACGCCCTGGGCTACTTTCTTTCGCCCCTTACGGGCCTCCGAAAGGGCCGCTGCCGAGAACATATCTATATAAGCGAACGACTGGCGAGGGACGCTCGAAATCATAAGCCCGAACCATCACGCTTGCGGCGGCGGCTTCCGCTTGGTGCTTTCTGCCTTCTGCTTTCTGCCTTCAGCCTTCTTCTATTCTCCGGTACCGCGCCAGCCCAATATGAACCGGGCCTGACTCCCACCGACTTCCGGGCGCCCGAATTCCCATCGTCCTCGAACCCTGAGGCCAACAATTCCAGCCCGCTTGCCGCGCAGACTCCCGCCCGGGCTCAGCCGGGCGCCGCGGTAAGCCCGGGAGGTCCGGCTGTCTCCCAGCCGGTCAATACATTGCCTGACGGTGATCTCGAGTCTTCGCGGTGGATTAATTCAGGCCCTCTCACCATGGACGAGCTACGCGGCCAGGTGGTGCTTATCGACTTCTGGGAATACTCGTGCATCAACTGCATCCGCACCTTCGCCGAGAATAAGAAGCTGTATGAGCGCTACCATAAGTACGGCTTCGAGATCGTCGGGGTGCACGATTACGAGTTCGACATCGCCTCGCACTTCGAAAACGTGAGAGCTGCCGTGAAGCGCTTTGAGTTGCCTTACCCGATTTTTGTGGACTCGACGTTTCAGCTCTGGCAGGCCTATCACAACCATTCCTGGCCCAGCCTTTTCCTGGTCGACGCCACGGGCGTGGTGCGTTATCACAAGGACGGCGAAGGCAGTGAGGATGCGCTCGAGCACGCCGTCCAGAGTCTTCTCCTGAAGGCAAAGCCAGGATTGAAGTTCCCCGCTGACTACACGATTGCCCCAGAGCCCGACGCTTTTGCCACATCCTGCGGAACGCCCACGCCGGAGATGTATGTGGGTGACTGGTCAGGCCGGGGAACGCTCAGCAATCAAGAGGGCTACCACGACGGCAAGACGATCCACTACGTACTGCCGGCCGACATCGATGACGGCCGGGCGGCTGTATCCGGCCCGTGGGAAGCCGATAAGAACGGCGTGATGTATCGCGGCAAGAAGAATAACGGAGAGGAGGGACCTGACAAACTCGAAATGCGCTACCACGCGCGCGAACTTTATGCGGTGATGAATGTGTCCCGCGGCCATCCTTCCTCCGTGTATATTCAACAGGACGGCAAGGATTTGACCGCCGCTGATAAAGGCGTGGACGTGAAGCTCAATTCCGAAGGCCACTCCTATATCGAAGTGCGCGAGCCGCGCATGTATTACCTGGTCCAGAATCCGGCCTTCGGCGCGCACGTAGTGACGTTGACGCCTACCAAGCCCGGGTTGACGGTGAACTCGTTCACCTTCGGAAATGATTGCCAGACGAAGTTTCCACACCTCTAGGGACTGGCAGTGGGCAGATGGGCAGGTGGGCAGGGATCGAAAGCTGTCTTCCTCATCGACTGAATAGCTCTCTCCCCCAATTGAACGAGTGGCCCTCACCCCCATCGACTGAACAGCCCTCTCCCCAAGTGAGAGGGTTGTTAGACCGAGTGGGGAGAGGGCTGTTGGATCACCGGGAGGAGAGTGCTGTTCGAAAAGGGCGGGAGTGCTTATGTTCTATGCGACAATCAAGATCATCTGCATCCAATTACTTATGGCAGCGTTTTTTCTCCTCGCTTTCCCGGTAGGCATGCCTGCGCAAGATGGCGCCGACGCGCGGGCTCTCGAACGCTTGAAATGGATGCGCCAGAACGAGGGAAATCTCTGGAACGTTAATGCTGACGAGGGCGCGTTTCTACGCAGCCTGGCGGAGAAGGTCCATGCCCGCGAGGCGCTCGAAATCGGCTCCTCAAACGGCTATTCTTCGATCTGGATAGGCATGGGGCTGCGCAGGGAAGGCGGCCACCTGGTGACCTTGGAAATTGACGAGGGCCGGGCGAATCTGGCGCGGGCCAACTTTAGAGCCGCGGGCCTGGACTCAGTTATTTCGCTCAAGCTGGGCGACGCGTTGGTGGAAGTTCCCAAGCTGCACGGGCCTTATGATTTCGTCTTCATCGACGCCTGGAAACAAGACTACGTGAAGTACCTCAACATGGTAATTCCGATGGTGCGGCCGGGCGGCGTGATCGTGGCCCACAACGTCACCGACCTCAAAGATGAACTCACCGACTTTATCCGAGCCGTACAAACAAACCCGCAATTGAAAACCGACATCGAGAATCCCGGCCCCGGGGGATTCTCGGTCAGCTACAAACTGCCGATTCACCACTGAGACACAGAGGCGCTGAGCACTTCAGAGCTTTTCTCCGTGCCTCCGTGCCTCAGTGGTTTATAACACCATGCGCTTGATTCCTTGGCGCAACACCGGGACGTTGAAATTCAGGATCAAGCCAGTGCGAATGCCTGCCAGGCGTAGATAAGTCAGCAACTGGGCTTCATGGATAGGCAGAATCCGGTCAACGGTCTTCAGCTCGACAACGACACGGCCTTCCACCACCACGTCCAGGCGGTAGCCGCAGTCCAGGTGCACCCCTTTGTAAACCACCGGCAAAGGCTGCTGACGCGCGAAGGTGATTCCTCCCAGATGCAGTTCGTGGCACAAGCACTCTTCGTAGGCAGATTCGAGCAGGCCCGGGCCGAGCACCCGGTGTACCTCAATTGCTGCTCCAATAATCTTCTCGGTCAACGCATCGTTTTCAATCATATTCTTTTCACCACTGAGACACCGAGGCACTGAGAGCTTCAGAGTTTTTTCTCCGTGTCTCAGTGCCTCTGTGGTTCAACCCCCCCAAAAGAAAAGGGGCCAAGACGGCTTGGCCCCTGAGTCGAGCATCTTAAGTTGTTGCTGGCCTTAGAAGGATACCCGCAAGCCAAACTGGACAATGCGCGTGTAGTTATTGTTGAGCACGTTGAATTGGGCGTTCATGACGCCGAAGTCAGCCGGATCCTGGAGGTTGAGGCAAGGACTGTTCCAGCACGGGTCTGCATACTCCATGTGATTGAGGGCGTTCATCATCTGTCCGTAGAACTGGACGCCCACGCGCTCGGTGACTCGCGTGTCCTTGGTGATGCCCAGGTCGAGGTTCCAGCGCGCAAGCCCGCGCAGATCACCCACGGCATTACTCCGCCCGTCGATGCCGGGAATCAGGGGGCGGAACGAGTTGTAGATCTGCTCCGCATTGTTGCCGAAAATGTTAACACCCGGTCCGCCGTTTTCAGCATTGCCGTTCGAGCCGACAAGTCCGCTTTGCGTGAGGCCGAAATGAGGTGAGTTGCTGAATTTCGCGGTGTTTGCCATGGGTACGGCCCCGTCGCAGTAACCCGCAAAGCCTTGCCCGAACTCCTGGCAGGAACCGGTGTACATGGGCATGGGCAGGCCGGTGCCGAAGGTAAACACGGGAGAGATGGACCAACCGCCGATGAGCCTGTTCACCACGGGGTTACTCGAGGCCCAGCGCCGTCCTTTGCTGAAGGGCAGTTCGTACGTACCCAGGAAATTGAAGGCGAACTTCCGGTCCCAGGGCTGGGGTCCGTAGTCGGTGCGAAGGTTCCATGGATTGGTGGAGTCGGCCTCCGTATATTCCTGGTTGATGGAGTACGTTCCGAGGCTGTGTGCATAGGTGAGGTTGCCGTTGAACGTCAGGCCGTGGGATGCCCGCTTCTGCAGAGAAACGACCATGCCCTGATAGTTGGAGAAACCGTTCGTTGTGTCGGCTAAACCGAGGTTGGCCTGGTTGGTTGAGAGCATGGCAGGCCCAAACGCCCAAGAGCTGTCCAGATCGCTCCATATGTTAGTCACCGCGTTAGCAAGGATGTTGCCCGATTCTTGAGCGGCGACGGCCGCCGTGCAGTTGGCGTACCCTGCGCAGTAACTCGAGCCCTTCAGAGCCGCCTCGAAGAAGGGCTGCGGAGTAGTCGTGGAGGTTCCGGGTGGTATGCCCGGCAGCGGCTTACCCGACAGGGCGGTATAGAGGCTGGCGTAGGCATTGGCGAAGGTCTGTCCGTTCAGCGTCATCATCCAGGGCACACTATTCAAGTCCATCCCCTGGTAGATGTGCTTGGCCCAGCGGCCCACGTAGCCCACCTCGAGGATCATATCGCCCTTCAACTGGCGCTGAACGCTCAGGTCGACCTCATCCGAGGTTCCAGGGCGGAAGTTGTACCCCAGCGACTCGGCGAGAGGCACATAGGGAGCGGTAACGCCGGGCTGGACGGGACTGGCCAGGGTTGATGGGAGGGTCGGGAACGGTGCGACGTTTCCGTCTACGCCGATCCGAAACGCCGTGGTCGGATCCACGCCGCTGGGGCCGAGGCACTTGCCGGTGATCGAAGCGCCGTAGCAGGATGCCGGCTGCAGGAAGCCATCGCCGAGGCTTGGGCCGGCAATCTGGTCGATAGCGTTGATCCGATCGTAAAAGCGCGCATAACCGCCCCGGATCACCATCGAGTTATGGCCGATCAGCCTGCCGAGCACACCGCTATCCGCGCTGGGGCTCCACGCCACACCGACGCGCGGGCCGAAACCTCCATAGAAAGGAGCGTAAGGATACTTCAGCCCCGAACCGACCGAGCCGATAGGTGTGAACCCGATAGTGGGGTTATACGCTTGGCCATTGAGCGCGGCGCGCAGACGACCGGCGTAATAATTCTCCGGCGTGATGATGTTGCCGGTAGGGTCCACCTCAATGACCTGCTCGCCATTGGTATCGTAGGGCGGCATCTGGACTGCCCAGTTGAGACCGTAGCTAACGGTCAAATTGGGCTTGACTTTCCAGGCGTCGCTGAAATAGAGGCTATAGTTGTCGTCGATATCGAAGCTACGCAGAGGCGTTCCAAGAGGGTTCAGCGACAGGTCCTTGCCGGTGCGCGTGGCCACGACAGACGACTGACCCACGATACCCAACAACTCCCCGTACCAAGACTTCCAGGTAGGAATCTCGGTGTCCGGCAGGCAGTTGGTGCTGGTTGCGCCAGGGCACGGCATAGGCAAATACGTTGGATCCATCACTACGCTGCTGCTGTTGCTGAGCTGATAGACCAGTTGGGTCAGCCCTCCGACTACGTTATCGTAGCGGTCGAAGTGCATCCAAATGTGGCGAGCTTCGCCCCCGAACTGGAAGAAATGAGTGTTCTTGAGCCAACTCATAGTATCGCGGTAATCGAAATCGTGCGCGTCCCAGAGCCGCTGGCGCGCGTTCTGGGTGTCAATGTTCATGGGGATCATGCTCGCCGATTCCCCGAATTCCATTGCAGCCGGAATACCGGAAATCTGGGGCAGAGCGCCCGCCCGGCGCCACTGCCAGTAATTGCGGGTGTAACTGAAATGGAATTCGTTGGTCACGGTGGGCGTGAGTGTAGTTGTGAGCCCTGTCACCCACATCATCGGCTCGTTGGGCATACTGGAAGCAGAGGCGAACTGACCTTTCTTGTCTCCTGGCAGCAGGCCGCCGACGTCGACTTGGTGAGTATTGGGGTTGTTCTCCTTCCACATCCGGTATGTGGTGAACAAGCGGAATTTCTGCCCAAAGTCGTGGTCGATTCGCACCACCCCAAAGTCATCCCGAAGCGGGTACACTAGGTTGCCGCGATAACCGTAGGTGTTACCCAGGTGGTCGCCACCGCTCATGTCGTTGGGCTCAGGCATGTATTTGGACCATATCTCGGTGGCGACGGGATTAAGCCCGACGCCGCGCGGGTCGCAGGGCAGCCCGCCCGAGGGTCCACATTGAGTGGAACTCTTCATGTTGTACTGCACCAAGTTGCCCGAAGCGTCACGAAGTTGGAGGATGCCCGCCCTTAAGGTGTCGGACGGTACCGTCCACTCGTAGGGGCCAGAGCGCGGATAACGCTGACCCTCGTAATTCATGAAAAAGTAAGTCTTGCCACCAGCCATGGAGGGTAGCAACGGCCCGCCCAGTGCGCCGCCGAAACGGTTAGAGTGGAACGAAGGTTTCGGGTCGCCCACGAAATTGTTATACCAAGCGTTGGAGGCCGTTGCACTTGACTGATAGTAATCATAGGCCGCACCGTGGAAGCTGTTGCTTCCACGCTTGGTGACCACCATCATTTGGCCGCCGGTGGAGGTGCTGAAATCGGAGGTCATGTTGTTCGTGTTGACCTTGAACTCCTCCACACTTTCGATGGGCGTGGGAACTACGCCGCGCCCCGCGTCGAAGGTGCCGCCGTAGGCGGAGCCGTAGCCGTTGTCACCCTCGAGCACGCTGGTGTTGCTGCCGCCATCCAGTATGAACGTGTTCTCGTCGCTCATGGCTCCGGCGATTTGCCCGCCCGTCTCGTTGGTTCCTGGGTCGCCCTTGTATGCCGGCGCAGCGGTGGGTTGCAGGTAAAGGAGTGTGGAGACGTCGCGATCCGAGACGGGCAAGTTGAGTATGGTGCTACCCGAAAGGCTGGTGCCCATCGTGGAGTTCATGGTTTGGAGTTCGGCCCCGGGTGTGGCGGATACTTCCACGGTTTGGCTCGAAGTCCCAACTTCCATTGTCAGGTTGAGCGTGAGCTGCGCGCCGACGATAAGCTCCTGCGCCGCCACCAGCAGCTTTCGGAAGCCCTTCATCGTTACTTCAACGTCGTAAGTCCCGGGCTTGACATCGCTGAAAGTGAAGCGCCCCACTTGATTGGTAGGTTGGACTTGATAGGATCCGGTAGACTTGTCTGTGACCCTCACCTCCGCACCTACGATAACGGCTCCGGACTGATCCGTCACCGTACCGATAATCGTTCCGGTCCCGGCGACCTGTCCGTAAACTATCACTGGCGCCAGCGCTGCGACTGCCAGCGCGAACGAAAGCACAAGAACAATCCTCACTCTACGCATTAGCCATACCCTCCTTAGCTATACCTGCTGCGATTTGGCCAAGACGAATCCTGGCATGAGGCCGGTGTGCCCCCAGTCGGCCGAAATTATGAGAACAGTTTTGTTGGGATTTACAACTGCGCGTGGCGCTCCTCCGTTGCACGTATGCTTCCCCCCTGCGCAACGTAGGCCGCCAGACCGTTGCGTCCGCGACTTACCTGAGTGTGTGAGAGAACTCTAACGCTACCCGGGATTTACCGCTCTCTAATGTCCTGGAAACGCTTTATTCTATTCTGCGACTTCACGGATCGATCCTCTCCGGGGTGAGGAGGGATCAAGGGATGGTGCTCGGACACTTATCGAGCCTTTGCAGTTGTGCAATCTGCATTCCAAATTGGAAATCGCATCCAATCCTATGATTTATCTAGCGAAAGCTCGTCTTTCTTGGCTCCAAGGGTCGTCAATGGCATTCCAAAAAAAGTATTTATCTACAGAAAACTGGAGCGCTATATAATTCCTATCATCGCTATATCAGTGCTAGCCGAATTTCCGGACGGTTGATTTTGATACATCTGCTTAATACTTTTGTCAAGGGAAAAATGACAGGCGAGAAGGAACGCTGAAGTCGGGATCGCTGCGACAATCGCAATTCATGCACCCAGGACCGGTTTCGGACGGGAGCCGGGAATAGTTACGCTTCAATCAGATGATGACTGTTTCGTGCTGTGAAGGTCTATCCTCGAGTGGAGCACCTGACAGGTTCCGGTTGGACAGAAAAGAAAAGGGGCCGAGATATCGGCCCCTTAGTCGAGTGCAGTTTCCATCCCGAGCCCGGCATAGCAGCCACACAAGCCCGTCAGGCGCTTGTGTGGTGCTAAGCCGAGAGCATCCAGCAACCCGCAAGGGTGCCGGGGCAAGGGCCTAGAAGAGAACCTTCAGGCCGAATTTAATGACGCGGTTCCCGCCGCTTGTAAGGGAAGGAACGCCAAACCCGGTCCCCTCATCCAAATACCCCGCATCGTCTAAGTACGAATCGACACTGGAGTAATTGGGATGGTTGAGCACATTCAGGAATGCCGTGTGGAACTGGACGTTCACGCGTTCGGTCACTTTGATGTTTTTGAGGAGATTGAAGTTCGCCGTGTTGGTCCTGGCGTCCCGCAAGGTGTTGCGTCCCACATTCCCCCACGGCGTCCCGTAGACGCTGTCCGCATAGGCGCCGTTGACCAGGAAGCGAGCGCCGCTCGCGTTGATCGTCTGCACCGCCCCCGTCGTGTTGGCGGCATTCCAGTTCAACAGCGTATTGGGAGTCATGCTGCAAGCTGCGCCACTGTAGTTGCAAAGGTCACCGGCAAAAATGGCAGTCTGTGAAACAGGAGCCGAAGGCGACGAGAGGAAGGGGCGAGCTGACTCATAGGGCCCGACAAAGTGGGACATGAAAGCCGTATCATAAACGTCCCCACCCGTACAGTAGTTGAGGCAGTATTGGATGGGGGTGTATGTCTGGCCGCTGGAGAGAATGTAGGTACCCGAAAGCTCCCAGCCGCCCAGAACGCGCCCTACGAACCCGGATTGACGACGGAAGAAGGGGATTTGTTCGACGAAGCTCAGCGTCCAATTCAAGGGGTAGTCAATTCCCGAAAGCCCGTGCTCGCCATGCACAGTGTCGAAAGGATTCTGAGCGAAGGCGATGGGGTTGCCCGGTCCACCTGTCGGGAAAATATCACTTGCATTATCGGTCGTCTTGCTCCAGGTGAAGCCCGTGCGGAGGGTCACCTGCCTCCACAGATTGGTGGCGCGCAACTCGTTCTGCCAGCCTGCATAATCAGACTCAGACGCGTTGTTGCGCAAGCGTTCGATGCCTAAGTTGCAGTACTCTCGTCCCACGGCATGAGCAATTGCGGCATCACCCTGCGCGCAACCCGTCACTCCGGAGGGGACCAGGCTGGGGAAGCTTGACGCCAGCCCGGAAACCAAAGGGTTGCCATCCCAGGAATTGAAGAGGTTGCCTCCGTGATTGCCCACATAACGTGACTCAAAAACGGCACGGGGGCCGAGTTCACGCTGGATGCCGAAAGACCACCCTTGCACGTGGTCGGGCCCAAAATTGGGCGTTACAGTTGTCTGGTAGGAATTACGCGGATCCTGCACGCCCAGAGTCAAATAACTCGCCAGATCGTTTCTGACGGTATAGCCAAGAGGATTGGCAGGCATCGGGTTGCTGTTGGCGGTCGCGCCACTAAGCGACTGGGACAGCACCTGCGGCGTGGAGTTCTGGATGTTCAGGTAGATATTGTAGAAGGCAGGGTCATAGGTCAAGCGGTATCCGCCACGGAAAACCGTCTTCCCGCTCCCGCCGAAGATCCCGCCCCAATTCGGTGAATAAGCGAAGCCGATGCTGGGCCCGAAGTCGCCTTTGTGGGAGCCGAGTTTCGGGAAGACCCGGGTCGAAAGCGGCAGGGAGGGATCGAAGAAGGGCGCCGAACTCGTCTCGTTCCTCGTGTCTTCTTTGTTAAACAGATTAGCCGGTTGACTGAAATAGGCGTAGGAAAGACCAAGATTCAAGGTCAAGTTCGGCGTCACCTTGAAGTCGTCGCCAAAATAAAAGAAATTGTCATGCTCGCGGAAATCCAACTCGGGATTTCCCAGCGTGATGCCGATTGTGTCGGGAATGTCCTGAATGTAGTGCGCAATCGTCGCGAACGAATAAGTCCCGTTTTCGTTAGCCGGGAAGACATTCGGCGAGCGCTGGTAGTTGATGTTCACGCCGGCCTTGACCGTGTGCCTGCCATGGATCCAGGAGAGGTTGTCCTGCCACTGGTAGGTGTTGATGATCCGTCCTTGGGGCGAATTACTCGCATAGCCGAAGCCCGCGTAATTCGCGGGCGCGCTGATGCTGGCAAGTCCTTGGGCCCAGTTGTTCATCTCCGGGATGGTGTTTCCGTAGGTGTTTCCGCCAAACTCCACCGTCAGACGCCCATAGCTCATGCGCGCTTCGTTCACCACCGAGGAGGTGAAATTACGCGTCCAGTCCAAGCCCGCTTGCAGGCCAACACTGGGAACGTTTTCGGGGTAACCCGCCCAACCGGGGCCGTCGGTGGTGTTCACGTTGGTGATGCTCTGGTGGATCAAGCGCCCGTAGACACGGTCCTTGGTTCCCTGAATGTCCATACGGCTCATCCAGTCGTAATCTTTATACGGGTCGGTGACAGTTCGCTGTACCCCCGCGAATTCAGCCGTTACGGCCGCAGCTCCGCTGCCTGCGCAAGTCGCGTTATTGACCAGCGTAATCGTCTTGGTGGTCAGAGAGCTCGCCTGGGGGGTCGGATTGCCCTGTGAAATGGCATAGGGCCCGTACTTCGCCAGCGCCTGTAAAACCCCACTATTGGGGAGGCAGGCAGTAAGCGTTTGCAGGCCGTTGGGGGTAGGCTCCAGGCTCCCGGTAGTGGAGACATAGGATCCCGGAATGATCTCGTTGTCGAATCCCCCGAACACGAACACCTTGTCCTTCTTAATGGCGCCGCCGATGCTGGCGCCGCTATATTCGTCGTTGTATTTCGGAACCTGCGTAAGACCTTCAAAAGCCTTTTGCGTGTTGGTCAGAGTAGCGGTCTTCCAGCTATTCTCGGAGCCGAAGATGGAACCATGCCAATTATTGGTGCCTGATTTCGTCACGATGTTGACTACCGAGCCCGAGTCCCGGCTATATTCGACGCCGAAATTGCTGGTGGTCAACTGGTACTCTTCCACCCAGTCGGTGTTACCAAGAAAAATGCCCGGCCCGGTGACGGAGTTGTCGTTGTTATTTTGACCATCGAGCTGTTGGTCGTTGCTCCGGCCGCGGATTCCATTCGAAGTAAAGCCGACGCCGTTGGTATTCGAAAAGCCGTCGCCACGAACGTTGTTTACTCCGGGAAGGAGAAGGGCCAGATTGTCCATGCCCTCATTCCCCTGGACCATGGGTAGCTCGGTGATGGTCGAACTCCCCAGGTTGTTGGTAATTTGAGCGTCGGTGGTTTCCATCAAGGGGGCGGCGGCCGTGACTTCCACCAAAGTGGTAGCCCGGCCAACCTCCAATTGCAGTTTCCCCACGGTAGTGGTACCTGCGGAGTTTACTCCAACCCCAACTATTTCCAATTTGCGGAAACCATTCATGGTAACCGTCAAGTTGTAGGTCCCAACTGCCAGCAGCGGGATGCGGAAAGCTCCGGTGGCGTCCGAAACGGCTGAGCCTGAGGAGCCGGTGGCCGGATCACGCACTTCGATTTGCGCCCCTGGCACTACCCCGCCCGAGCTATCTACTACCGCGCCTTCTATGGCCCCTTTGACAACTTGAGCCCAACTCCTGCTTGCCCCGAATGTCAGGGCGAATAAGAGCGCCGTCAGCAATGAGAATGCCAGCAACGCTGTCAGTCGCTTCGAGCTATTGCGCATGATTCCTCCATAACTAAGAATTCACTCAACCTGCAGGATGAAGCTTACAAACCTCTAATCGATAAAATTCATTAAGTTACCGGTGCTTGGGAGGGGTGTCGTGGGTGGTTTCCCTGGGCTGCGCATCTTCACCCCGATCTGCGCAGCCAAGGCGTGGCGTTTGCGACTCACTGGAGTGGGAGAAATACTCTAAGACTACCTGGGAGCAACCGCTCTGTCATGTCTTCGAGGCAGCTTTCCACCGTTTTGCGACTGCACGGATCAATCGCCTCCTGAGCCAGGAGGGATTAAAGGGATGACACTCGCACACTTCCCGAGCCTGTAAAACGGAGCAATTCGCATTCCAAATTCGAGAAGCTTCCCAACCCCATGATTTATCTACTCAAAGCTCGTCCTTTCGCGTTCTTCGAGCCCCCATTTCATTCCAAAAAGAGTAGGCATCTACAGAAAATTGGAGCCCAGACATTTTCATTGCTGTGGGTTCCAGTGCTCTTCGGACTTCGGCATCGTCTTTTTGTCGCAAAATGATGATCCGCCATGCCTCTTCCGCTCCGCCTCTCAGGGGACGGTTGGTGAACAAAGTGTCAGCGAGGCCTGTGCCGGCTCCACAACAGTTCTTCCGCCTCGAGGTGAGCGCGCATTTCGCGAATCATGCGGCTGCCGAGGGTCACGAGCACGGTAGGGTCTTTGGAAAGGCCGTACGAAACCATCTGCCTTTCGAATTTATCGAGGTCGACTCCAAAACGCTCGTGCTGGGCGCGGAAAGCCGCCAGCATTGGAGTGACGTCGGCATTCTGCGGGAAGCTCGGATACAACTCCGATTCTTCGCGCCGGCAATGCGTGGTGAGGACCGTTTTGAAGTATTCCAGTATGTCGCGGAGTAGTTCGGGCACTCTTGCCTGTGGCTCTTCCGTTGCAGCACAGGCACTCCTGCCCATGCCGTCGCCAGCACGGCCAAGAGTGGCTGCGCTGCCCAAAACCGCCTCCCAATCGTCGAGACGGGCGCGAGTTTGCGCGTGCTCGTCTATCCAGCGCTTCGTATCAATCGCAGTTTCCATGGCTGGCGCCGCAAGCGCGATCCGGCAGGGCGTCTCTTCGGCGAGGTATTGAGCGGCAAGGCCCCGCTGCTTGAGCGTAGCGGCAACTTCCCGGCGCGGCGGGTAGTCGTGAGTCGAAAACTGACCGGGGAGGTGGCGGCGCAAGTAAGCGCCTGGCAGAGTTTCGCAGTCCACGGTGAAGAGATCGCCGGCAGACACGAGCGAAAGGTTCAGTTCGTAACTTTCCCGGGTGTTGAAGAACAGGCGCGAGGTTGGGAAGGCCATATGATAAGCGCTAACCACCAGGCGAAAGTCGTCGTCGGAGACTGTGAAACGATTGGGCTTCTGCGAGGCCAGCACACCACGCGCGGGTTTCAGGCGCGGAATTCCCAGAGCGTGCGGCTCAATTCCATAAGTGCGGCGCATATAGTTTCCGTGCTCGATAACCGCCAAGGCATCGTGGCGGAAATCGTAGAGCCCCAGCAACGCACCCATTCCAATCTTGGTAATACCTGCGGCGACAACATGGTCCCAAAGATCGAGGCGCGTTTCGAAGGCGCGTTTCGGCGAGCTGCCATAGTGCCAGCGGTCGAAGTGCGGACGATGATAGGTTTCTTGCCACTCGACCACCCAATCGAGTCCGGCTTCGCGCAACCGGACGTAATCCTCTTGCTTGTACACAGGGGAACACAAAGCGACCATACCGCCACCCAGGGCATCGAGCTTCCGGCGCGTGGCGGCAACATAGCGCGCCACCATTTCCGGGCCGAATTCAGGGTCGTCCGAAAGCACCAATTCGATTTGCCGGTGCCCCCAGGAGAGAATCAGGTCCAGTTGCTTGTCGAAGTCCTCGAGGCTGAGGCGCACACGCTCGGCGATGGCGTTGCTTTGCCGGTAGCCGCAATAAAGGCATTCGTTCTGGCAAAAGCTGGTCAGGTAGACCGGGATGATGAACTCAACTGTCTTCCTCGCCCATTGCATTCGAATTCGGCTCGCAGCCGCCTGAATCTCTGCTCGGGTGGCCTGATCGCGCGCTGAGGCGAAGAGAGATGCTACGTCCCCAACCTCGAGACCCTTCCCGTTCTCCGCATCCCGAATAATCTCCAGCGGCTGCCGCAACGGTTCCGCGATGGCTGCCAGGCGTTCGAGGCGGGCTTGCTGACTTACAAAAATCTCGCTGAATCCAGCCACTTTCGTTAAACCTCCCACAGCGTCTCAGGGAATCATTCTACTCCCCTCGCGAGTTCTGGAGGACAACGGCTTTCGGTCTCAGCACACTCGCGCCGACTTTTTAAAAGGACGGCAATTCCCGTGTCGACTCCAGGGCGGCATCACTCCCAGTGAAGCGAACGGTTAATTCTGCGGGCGGCGCTGAAGCCTGCCACCCCACCGATCACTCCACCTAATCCAATGCCCAAAAAGTACGAGGCCACGAGAACCAGTTTCGCCCACGAATCCGTGCTCCTGAGCATTTGTGGCCCGGCCCACAACACAAGGGTTGAGAGCACCAGAGCGACAGCGATGCCGCCTGTGGGACAGAGGAAAAAATAGAATGACAGAAAGCGGGAGGTTCTGAAACAGCACAGCACCGTGCCGGCAACCACCGAGAGAAACCACAAGGGAAGTAAGAAGAAGAACGGCATTGGCTGTCCTCGAAACTCCGAGCGGTCAGTATATCAATACGTTGAACCCGCCTGAAAGTGCTGACCCGAAGTATTGCGCGTCGACATTGAGCCAAATTGTCTTCGTTTGGTGAGTTCAGGCGCGAACTTTAGGGCAATTTGGCGGTTTCCTATGTCAATTGAGACAAGCTCACTCTCTCACGAGTCGCATGACTCGGATTAGGATGGTATAATGCTTCTTTCCTAATGCCTCTTTCCTTTGGAGGACTCATGCCATTTGATCCCCTTCCTGATTTATCTCCTGAACAAAACTTCGCCCATAAACTTGCCGCACAGGAACTGGCCAAGTACTGCCAGGAGTTTTCCAGCTGGCGTAAGACCAGACGGGGTCGGTCAGCCATGGACAATGTTCCTGCAGGGCGCTGCAGGCTTGAGGTGCCTTCGATGAAGGAGCCGAAGCAACCCTCGTCGTCCTCTTCCACATAACGTCGTTCGTAGCGCGGCCCCCCGGTTCTGGGGTCCGCGGATTTTCCGAGGGATCAGAGTTAAGCCGCGGACCCCGGAACCGGGGGGCCGCGCTACCCACCTTTTCGATTGTCAAGGCAGTCGCTCATGCCCGTCGTCTGGCGGGCAACCGGAATCCGTGAAAATGCGTAGAGCTCCATGGAGTGCGGCAGCGAAGCTGCCGCCGTGGAATGCGTGGGGACGGCGGTAGCTGGCGCTGCCGCACTCCAAGGCGCCTTCGGCACAAGGATTTTCAGGGCAGTCGCGCACGGCATGTGCGGCACTCAGAAATCACGGAATAAGTAACGTAGTACCGCCTTACGGATTGCCAGAGAGGAAGGTGTCCATGCAGCGTCGAGGATTTGTTGCCCAGGTTCTGGGCAGCGGAGTTGTTTGGCGCGCTGGCGCGGGGGGCATGGGCCAACCGCGCGCCGCGGCGGGCGGGCCTCCGGAATGGGCGCGCGTGCCGGAGGTCGTGGTTGAACGTCCGCTTCGAGGGAAGCCCCATTCCGGCAAGGTCCTGGCGGCCATCCAACCCCACGCCGACGATATCCCGTTCTTTGCTGCGGGGACGGTGGCCAAACTCGTAGGCGAAGGGTACACAGGGCACCTGATCAGAACCACCAATGATGAGAAGGCCGGCAGCGGCACGGTGGGCCAGACCATCCTGAATAACGAACGGGATAACGATGCCGTGGCCAAGGCGCTCGGGATTGAGCAGGTGTTTAGTCTCGAATACCGCAATCATCAAATGGATGGCATAGCGCGCGAGGAAATGCGGGAGCGCTTGATATTCCTGATCCGGCTGCTGAAAATCGATACCGTCGTCTGCTATGACCCTTGGGGCGTCTACGAAGAGAATCCCGATCATTACGTTACCGCCCAGGTGGTGGAGTCAGCGTGTTGGATGGCTGGAATGGAGAAGGATTATCCGGAACACCTGGCGGCGGGGCTCGAGCCGCATAGCGTGCGGGAGAAGTACTACTTCGCGCGAGGGCCACAACTGGTAAATAGAATCGTGGATATATCACCCTGGATTAATAAGAAGGTGGAAGCCAATCTCTGCAATAAGACTCAAGGGGCAGCGGGGGATAACGGCGCACGGCTGCGGGCCCGCTTGGCCGCTCAAAAACTGCGCCTTCCCATTCTCGGCGATAGTGACGATGCTGCCAATCGCGAATACATCAAGCATTTCGTTCTCGATCAGGACTCCAGCTTTCTCAGGGGAGTGCCCTCCGACCGGGAAGTCGGCCGCCCCTACGGTATCGAGTGGGCGGAAGCTTTCCACTACATCGGACCTATCGAGTCGACGCTCGATCGCTATATCGCAGAGCACGCCGTGCCTCTCTAGCGGCGTGTCCCAGCAGTTCGTCGAATGTGTCAGCCCGCGGAGCGGGCGTCAGCGAGTAGCCCACGGCGTACGCCGTGGGTTCGGGGGGCCCTCCCTCACCCCCGTCCCCTCTCCCGCTCGGGCGGGAGTGGGGTGCCGCAGGCGGGGTGAGAGCCGCCCAACCCAGGGCTTGCGCCCTGGGCTACTCTATGGCGCCCCTGACGGGGCTGCTGACGCGTGGCCGAATCGTCTCGACTTAAATTGCGAATCACTGGGACAGGACACCAGCGGCGTGTAACTGAAGAATAGTGAGACACTCCTTGGTCTGTCACCCTGAGCGCAGCGAAGGGTCTCTGCAGTTTCTTTCTTTACTGAACTGCGGGGATGCTTCGCTTCGCTCAGCATGACAGTGTACGGGTAGCCTAGCCTGTAGCGCTTGCTTGCGTAACGCCGTTCAAGCGTGTGGCAAATCTCCGACGATGGTAGTAATATGCAGAGCGCCCGTAGAAGAGCCACTGTTGGCTGTGCTGTCAAATGCCCAGGGAGGAGTGCCCGCGCTACTTGTAGCTGACGAAGCGCGAGGACCAAACGGAGGAATCATGGGAACACTAAAAGTCTCTCGCAGGGATTTTAACAAGACCACGGCGATGGCTGCCGCGAGCCTGGCGCTTTCGGCGGGGCCTGCGGTACGCAATGTACTGGGCGCCAACGAGCGTGTGGGCATCGGGTTGATCGGAGCCGGCGGAATGGGGCAGGCGGACTTGCGCGATTTTCTGCGCACCGGCCAGGTTGATTGCGTGGCGATTGCCGATCCCTATCAGCCCCATCTGGATGAAGCGGCGACGACGGTCCCCGGCCAGGTGAAAACCTACAAGGATTTCCGCCGCGTGCTCGAGCACAAGGAGATCGACGCGGTAATTGTGGCCACGCCCGATCATTGGCACGCAATTTCCATGATCGCGGCTTGCGAAGCCGGGAAGGATGTGTATGAGGAAAAGCCTCTCTCCCACACGATTTTCGAAGGACGCAAGATGGTGGAAGCCGCGAGGAAACACAATCGAGTTGTGCAGGTGGGAACCCAGCAGCGATCGGGAGAACACTTTCAAAAGGCCGTGGAGTTGGTGCGCAGCGGCAAGATTGGAAAGGTAACTCTGGCGGAGACTTGGATTCACGGCAATCAGTACCCGGAGGGAATCGGCAATCCCCCGGACAGCGATCCTCCCTCCTGGTTCGATTGGGACTGGTGGCTGGGCCCCGCGCCCAAGCGGCCCTACAATCGTAATCGCGGGATTTACAATTTCCGCTGGTTCTGGGATTACTCGGGCGGGATTCTGACCGACTGGGGTACTCACTTGATCGACGTCGTTCACTGGGCGATGGGAGTCGAGGCGCCGAAGACGATAATGGCGACAGGGGGGAAATACGTTCTCGACGATAATCGCGAGACACCGGATACTCTTGAAGTGCTGTACCAGTACCCCGCCTCGGCAATGAGCGGAAGGGAATTTGTGGTCCGGTTTTCCAACCGTGTCGCCAACGACCGCGGTCCGGACGGCCACTCCTACGGAATTCAGTTTTACGGGACCGACGGAACATTGTTTATAGACCGCGGAGGTTACACGCTTTGGCCGCAGGCCTCGCGACTTGGCCCGGAGCGATTCAACTCCGAAGGCACGATCAACGCCGGAGGTTCCGCTCAGCATTATCCGCACGTGCTGAATTTCCTGGACTGCCTTAAGTCCCGACAGAAGCCGAATTCGGATGTGGATACAATGCACCGTTCGACAAGCGCCGGTCTGCTGGGGGTGATTGCCTACAAGGTGGGCCGCAAGCTCACCTGGGATGCAGAACAGGAGCAATTTCCGGGCGATGCGGAAGCGAACAAATTGCTGACGAAAGAATATCGAAAACCTTGGGTGGTCGCATGACTGCAAGAATCTTGACACCGCTGGCAAGGCCGATTTTGCTGGGGCGTCACGATTATTTCCGAGCCAGACGAATCTCCGCGCTGATGGAAAGAGTAGAGGATGTGACAGCTGCAAAAATACCAAAAAAGGTCTTGACAACCTTTTGTTGGTCATAGTACCTTTATACCGAAATCGAAAAGGTTGGAAAAACACACGATGGGTTAGGGGGCGAGGAGCAACCCGGCCCACAAAAAAAGGAGAACCAATAATGTTGAGCAGGAATTGCATCGCGCGTTTTTCGCTGTACCTTATCCTCCTGGGATTGGTCGCTGTGGGGCCGGTGTTTGCGGGATTAGCGGTTGTCGGATCGGTGGCGGGCACCATGAACGCGACAGTAGGCGGCCAGACTCTTCTTCCTAACACAACCCTTTTCAGTGGTGACAGCCTCCAGGTGAAAGATGGCGTGGCCGTGGTCGCACTGGGGAATGCGAGCCGTATGGTATTCGGCCGCGACACGGTGGCTTCGTTCCTGCGGGATTCGGACGAGGTAACAGTACTGCTGGGCCAGGGCAACGTTTCCCTCTTTCATGATGTGTCCGGGGCTGCGGTTCGAATGAAGATCGGAGACGTTTCCGTGGTTCCAGTTTCCGGCTTCAAGACCCTTGGTGAAGTGGCCATGTTGAATGGCACGGTCGTCGTCACGGCGAAGGACGGAGCATTGCGCGTTGACGAGGGCAACGGCAAGGTAGTGAATGTTGCCAAGGGGAAGACGCTGACCGTGACTCCGCAGATGAAGGCGCCACAGGGCGGCGGAGGAGCAGGTCGTTGCTGCGGTGGCAGCGCAGGCGTTTGGCCGATCGTGGCCACAGCGGCTGCGGGAGCCGCAGCGATTTTGGCAGGGGTAGCAGTTTCTCGCGCAGGAAACGCGAATACCAATGCACAGAGTGCGACTTCGGCAGCGGCAGCGGCGGCAGCAGCAGCGGCAGCAGCGGCATCAGCGGCTTCAGCGGCTGACTCAGACGCTGTGGCAGCGGGCGCGACCGCGAATTCGGTAGGTTGCGCACTGAACTCGCTTGCCAACGGCGAAGGCGAGCCGAGTCCGTACACGCCTCCGGCCGGCGAGACCTGCCCGTAGTTATTCGTTAGAGCAGGAAGTTTAGGGATTTGGATTGTTGGGCAAGGGGCGGAGCCAGTCGACACACTGGCCCCGCCCCTGTCTTTTCTCAGGCTCGCCCCTCCTCAAACCACGTCAATCAGATCTACTTTTTCCGTAAGGCCTCGAGCTGCGCTGCGGGAACGGAAACGCGCTGAACGTGTAGCTTGTCGTCAACCCAAAGATCGACATGCGTGACATCAGTAGTGATGAGGAGATGCCGAAGACCGGACCCGGCCGGGCTGTCCTGCATCGCGGATGTTCCCAGGTCTTCCACGGTCATGAGGCTTGGCAGCGCCTCTTGTGGAACGAAGACGCTAAGAGTTTGTTTCCCGCCCCCCAGCGCCTGCAAGCGGGCTGCGATCAACTGGAAATGATGGATTACGTTGTCGTCCAGAACCATCACGTCAGGCAGAAGGTCGAACTCCCTGGTATCTTCACTTCCGTTGATCGTATGATAGCGAACCTTGGCGGGTCTGGCGCGAAAGTCAACCTCCAGCCGGGAGGACTGTGGGCCGTGTAATCTCCACGCATAAGTAAGCGGGCGGAGCTGGGAGTCCGTGACCAGGTCAGGGAAACTCTCGACGCTCACTGTCTTGCCGTTCTTCTCAATGTTGAGGCGGATGTCACCCCGCGCCTCGATCCTGCCCCGCGAGGAGCGGATCTGGAAGCTTTCGCTGCCGACGGGGCGTCCCGCCATGGAGATCAGGAAGACGCCCTCATCGTCCACGTTCACGGGACTCGGGCCGCCGGCCGATTCCTGGGGCCGGGCGCCCAGGTTGCAGGCGAACACCGCCGCCAGCAGTTGCGGGAGCAGGATCCTCGAGGCATTGTAGGCTAGATAGCTTCTACGGTTATTTCTATTCAAACCAACACCCCCTGCTGCTCCTCCTTAAGGCCAAACAGCGGCTTAACAGGTTGCGGAAACAACCGCCTGGCTGTCATCCTCTGCGGAGCGAAGGATCTGCATTTGCTTGTTTTTAAGGAGATACTGCAGATGCTTCGCTCCGCTCAGCATGACAGTTAACCTTAGCCCGCTAGGCCTTTCCGCTTAGAAGTCCCCCAGGCGTAGAATCTGCTCGGTGACTTCCTGTGCGCTCCGTCCTTCCGTGTAGACTCTGAATTCCGCCAGGCGATAGTAGGGAAGCCGGAGATCCAGCAGGCGCTCGAGGGATTCGGGATTGCGAAAGAGCGGACGGGTCACCATGCCGGAGCACCGTTCGAGCAGGATCTCCATAGGGCAATCCAGCCAAATGGTGGTTCCGCCCGTCTCGCGAATCAGTTCGACATTAGTTTCGTTCGCGAAAGTGCCGCCTCCCAGCGCGATCACCACGGGCTCGGTTTTCGAGACCTCGGTCAAGGCAGCACGCTCAAGCTGGCGAAAAAAGGCCTCGCCCGACCTTTCAAATATCTCCCGGATGCTCACACCTTGTCCGGCTTCGATAACCGTATCGAGGTCGATGAAAGGCCAGCCGAGTTTCTTGGAAAGAAGTTCTCCGACAGTTGACTTGCCACTGCCCATGAATCCGAGCAGATAAATCTGTTTGCGCCGGTGGCGGATCATGGTCCGAGGAAATTATAACAGAGTCGAAAGTCGAGAGTCGAAAGCTGAGAGTTGAGAGTCGAAAGTCGAGGATTGATTGTAGGGTCGCGAAGTTGAGCAGTGGGGAGTCGAGAGATCTAAAACTTCCGGCTTTCAACTCTGGACTTTCGACTCTCGACTGCCTTCCGCTACCGTTGCCGAATGCGAATCGTACCGCTGAACGACTTCAGATTCACTGTGGCTTTGCCGCTCAGGTGGGTGCCGAAGAGGCTATTGGCGGAGGAGAGCGGTGTAGCGGGTTGGTGGCGGATGGTGATGGGCATTTCGTTCTCGAGCTTTCCCCGATCTGTTTTGGCATTCAGTTCGAAAGACGCCGAGGGCGGGCAGATGATATCCATATCGCCGCTGTATTCGGAGAGTGAGTAGTCGCCGCCATCCGGAAAGTCTCCCTCAAAAAGAATTCGCCCGGAGGTTGTAGTGGCGCGGAGCTTGGAAGTCGTAGGAGAGACGAAATGCAGGTCTCCCGTGATTGAATACGCTTCCACGCGTCCTGCAGCCCGGATTACATCGATGTTTCCCCCGATCGAGCGCACGAAAAGGTGGCCGGTGAAATCGGAGACGACAATGGATCCCCCCACCGTTTCCACGGTGGCATCGTCGCCCTGAAGCTTATCAATCTTCACGCTTCCTAGCGTATCGCGGATTTCAAGGTCGGTTCCCATGGGGACGTCCAAGCTGTAATCTGCCGTTTGATCCTTTCCGGAAACCAGGGGGTCCAGGATATGTGTAGAGAAGTGAACTTTATCGGCGGGCCCGCTGGCTGGAATGACGTCGCTATCCACTTCCACACGGGGTGATATGACGGAATACACTATGTGCACCTGCTGCTTGTCCCATCCTCTGACAAGTATCTGGCCACGCGTATTCGACAACGTGACGCGAGGATTGGGCGCCACTTCGAAGGTCTTTTCAATCCGGTTGCCTTCGGCAGCAAGCACGATGCCTGGCAGCGCCAATGAGCAAAGAAATATGCCCAGGGCAAAAGGCATAGCCGTTGTTTTAATTGTTTTTTGTTGTTGACGATCAGCCACTGTTAAGTCCCCCTTGGGCTGGCCTAACGGCCTTCATCAATTTCCAATGCTGAGGATAATACCTCAGCTTTTTGGGAATACGCTGCAAACAAATATTCGTGAGCAAGCGAATTGCCGGGCTCACGTTGCAACGAATCATTGCATTCCCGGATTGAAGCATCGAGCGAACTCAAGCTATTCTCGTAGGTCGCCTTGACGTCCGGCGCGAGAGTTGCCTCCCGCGCTTTGAAAGCTTTCTCCAACTCTCGGACCGCCTTTTCCAGGCCCTCACCGCCAGCTAGGAAGACCATGGATCGCACTACGGTGGGTTCGCCCGCCGAGGTGGGGAGGGAAGCGGTGGTCTTCGTTTGCGGATTGTTTTGGGGCGCCGTCAACCAGCAACCGAGAGCCAGCATGCAGGCAAAGGCCGCCACAGGAACCGGGCGGCGAAGGAAATCCAGTTGCCAAAACCAACTCCACACGCCGCCCTTCTCGGCGAACGCCCCCTCTGCTGACAATTGAGCCCGGATATTTGCCCAAACTACTGGTGAGGGCTCCTCAAGCGGAAGTTCGCGGGCCGCTGTCCGCAGCGCGGTCAAATCCTCGAACACAACCTTGCAGAACACGCACTCGCGAAGGTGACCCGGCACAGAGGGCCTGACTTCGCCATCCATGTAGGCGTCAAGCTCCAACTCAAAGCGATCGCATTCTGCGGTCCTGTAGCGTCGAGTCTCATCCATAGCCGCATTACCTTTCGGTCGGGGCCTGGTCGGAAGTTACGGGCTCTCCGGGAGTCATCGGCCCCTCGTTCTGGCGCAACCAGTCGCGCAACTTCATTCGCGCTTTGTGAAGTTGAGATTTCGAATTGCCGACGGAACACTTCATGATTTCGGCAATTTCGTTATGCTCGTAACCTTCGACATCGTGCAAAACGAACACGGTCCGATATCCTGGCGGAAGTTCGGCGATGGCTCGCGTCAGGCTGATGCGGTCCACCGACCCCATCAACCTCCGATCGTTGTCGCCGTAATCGCGCTTGACGGGCTCATCCTGGCTGGTGTCAACCTCGTCCAGCGAAACTTGTTGCAGTCCCTTCTTTCTCAAGTGCATCAGCACGACGTTAACAGCCAGCCGATGCAGCCAGGTGGAAAAAGCGGACTCACCTCGAAAGGTGGAGATCTTACGGAAAAGCTGAAGGAAGGCTTCTTGCGTTAAGTCCTCCGCCTCCGCAGTATTGCCGGTCATCCTTAAGCAGAGCGAGTAAACACGCCGCTTGTGCATCTCGAAAAGCGCGGTGAATGCTTCCTCATCTCCACGCTGCGCGCGCGCAACCAGTTGAGTCTCGGAAGCGGCCTTGGGAGCCGCCGTCTTCTGTTGGCTCAAGGAAACTCACTTCCAGCCGCACCCAGACTCGAATGGTGAGATGCGGTGGCCCATGCCAGAGTTGTCTTAATCCTTGCTCGATTAGCGTGGCGCAGGCACTCGCGTGGCGCAGGCATTCTTGCCTGCGGAACGCTGGGAACAGGCAGGAGTGCCTGTGCTAGCGCGGGGCAACCCGCAGAACAGCCTTGCCGACGCCAAGATTCCCCGCCGTGTCGTAGGCCCGCACTGAGACAACGTGTTCGCCGGCGTCGAGCTTGGAAAGCCTTATCGTAAAGGTCTCCTTGCGAGAGTCAACGATGCCGTCGTCAGACACAATGTCCTTCCATTCCTTGCCGTCCAGCGAAGTCTCGGCGCTGCGGAGCGGCGAAGTACTATCCTCGACCTCGAACACCACTTCTGCCTCGCCGTCAGTGGCATTCTGTCGCAGCACTCGGACCTGCGGTGGCGTATTGTCGACCCAAAATGGGGCGCTTAGCAACTCCGACTCTCGCGCCAATTCGGGGGGGTTGGACTCTCCATCCGAAGCGACCAGCTTGGCGATGTATTTCCCATCCGGCAGTGAGCCAGGCTCTATCGTGTAATTCGTCTGGCGCAGCTTGTCTTTCAGGAGGTGCCATTCTTGCTCGTCTGTCGCCTTTATGTAGAGCGAGTAGACGAGTTGGTCGTTGTTTGGGTCATCGGCCTGCCAAGTCAGCGTTACAGGCACCTTGCCGGGGGAACTTGCACCAGGGGAAGTGCCGATGGAAATAGCCGGTCCGCCAGGCAGACCGGCCGAGCCACTACCGGCTGGGCTGGTGCGTTCCCCTGCCGTGCTCACATTCAGCGACCGGATTTGCGGGGGAAGGTTCTGGTTCAAGTAGGATACTGTAACGTCATTCAACGTGGGGCTGCTCGCGCCAGAGGCGTGGAAGACCGCCTTCCATTGAATGTAGCGGGCAGGAGGGCTCGAGACCGGACTGCCATTCGAGCTGCGATACGGGCCTGCCCAGTCGCTCCAGGTTTGGTCGGGGCGCTCGGAGTTGCCGGAGCGCGTGAAGAATTCAAGGGTTGTCCCGCCGGGCGCTTCACCTCGCCAGGCAAGCACGCCCCAGTGGGAGATGAACTTCGTGTCTTTGACCGGAGACTCGTAGCTTCCCTCGGCGGCAACACCCTGTTCAACCCTCAACAGTTGGGCAATATTGCTGGTGGCTACGTAAAGGTCAGATCCCTCAGTCATCAGGCGCGTTGCCAGGGACCCATGTGTTTCGGTAACAAGGTTCAACTTTTCTGCGTTGCGCCCCGGAATCATGTCGAAGATTCGCCCATTAGAGTCCGTGGAAAAGAGGATGTGGTCTCCGCGCACAGCCAAACCGAAGACGCTCTCGCTGTTCGAATTCCAAATCGTCTCAGCCGTCGAGTCCGGGAGTATTTCGATCAAAGATCCTCGACCCTGCGGGATCTGAAAATTGGGAATGGCGTTAATCACAGGGGTCGGCCGGTTAAAGCTAGGCGGATTTCCTCCTTCGTTGGGAGGAGTCTGGGCCTCAGTTCCACTGCCGGGCCGAACTTCATCAGAAGCCAGTACCGTAACGGTGGTGACACCGCCGGGAACCGCGCCGCCAGGGGGAGGGACGAATAGTTCGGGGGAACCTTTGCCTCCCGCGCCCCCCAAGGCTGCGGCATAAATGCGCCCGCTCGAGTCAGTCACCAAGTCATGGATTTCCGGCAGGTTGGCCTCATAGAGAACAAAGCCCTTTCCTTGCGGAGTTATGCGGTAGATGAGCCCATTCGGGACGCTCCCGGCAAGCAGGTTTCCATTTCGCTCGAAGGCGAGGCACATCATGTGGGTCTGCTTGCTGTCGAAGAACAGGGTGCCCTTTCCTGCAGCGTCAACCTGGAAAATCTGGCCCTTGTCTCCGGTGGCCACATACAGCCGGCCCGCCTGGTCCAGAGCCAGAGCCCAAATGTACTTGGAATGTGGGTCGTAGAATACTCTCGACTGGCCCTCCGCCGTAATCCGATACACTTTGCCTTCCGGCGAGCTTCCTACATAGAGCGAACCATCCGGGCCGGCGGCCAATGCGAAAATGTCGGGCTCGCGGGCTGTAAACAGCAGGTTGGAGTGCAGCGCGCCGTCTACTCGAAAGACTTTTCCCTGATGGCCCGTGCCGATGTAGACGTTCCCTTTCCGGTCGTGAGCTAAGGAGAGGGCGAGCGCTTCCTCGGGATTGAAAACCACGCGTGCCCCGGGGGCGAGGTGTAGCTCCCCCTCTGTATCCAGCGAGACGTTGGCGAGCGTCCCCTGTAGAAACTCCTCAAAGGAGCCGACCTGCCAAAACACCGTTTCCGTGCCCGCACTGGCCAGAGAAAAAAGCAATGGAAGTATCAGGAACAGGAGCTTCTTATTTGGTTTCATGCCTACCTTTCGTGGTTTCCTCCATCGTCCTGGCAGGCCGACGATACAGTCGGCCTGCATCGCGTAGCGGCGGGTGTACCCCACCACTTCTCATTCCCTGTCAGCGTTCGATGGCGGCGTAAATTAGGCTGCGGAAAAAGTCCCCCGGCCTGTCATCCCGAGCGAAGCGAAGGATCTGCATTTGCTTTTTTTCAAGGATATACTGCAGATGCTTCGCTCCGCTCAGCATGACAGATGACCCTTTGCCGCAGCGTGTAAGGCCACCACCACTCTCCTTCTGATCACCATGCTACAGGCCCGGCCCCACGACCTTTAGAAAGAGCACCTTTTGGCCCTGGATCATGAACGAAGACGCCGTTCCCTCAAAGTCTCCGACCACCGAAGTGCCGCTGAGGCTAACGCTCGAGGCCGCCGCGGGGTCGGACATGAAGGTTTGTATCAAGGAAGGGGGAGGGGAGGGGTACTCGTCCCCTTCCAGCATGAACGAACGCTGCGGGGCCATGAGCAACGCGTAGAGCCGGTTGTTTCGTCTCATGCGGTTCAGAGCCTTGACCAGTTGATGAACATCGCGTGCCGAGCTTCCAGGCTGGGCGAACCGGTATTGCAACCCGTTGATGGCCGTTCCGCCGCCCACCGCGAGCATCAGACCTTTGTCGCTGACGTTTTCGGGTATATCCACCGGAATTCTCTGGGTCACCATCTGCCCTCCCGGGAGGCGCAGGAGACCGAAAACCTCGATGTGATCACCCGGTTTAACCTCTGACCGCGAGCTCCACACCTGCTCGAGCATGGCTACACTCCGCTCGTCCCGCGATCTCACCGAGAGTTCGATGCCCTCGATGCGCAAGTCAGGAAAGCCGCTGCCCAACAGGAAGGTAAGGGGCGTCGCCACCACGCTGCCTGCCAGCGAACTGATCCCCATTTCACCCGACAGGACGTCTTGAAAGCTCACCGCGTCTGCCCCCGCCAGGCGAATCTTCCCATCAACTTCCAAAGTGGATGCGCCTACGGCTCTCTCCGTGTTGCCCAGGGTTGAGACAAAACCCAGGTTTACCAACAAAGGCGATAGGAACGGTTCCTGAATAACCTCGAACTTATAATTCTCCTGGGCATTCAAGGTGCTTTGAATGTTCACACTAACCGGGATCATGGGAGGGCTTTTCTCCCCCACTAAGCCGTAGACGGCGTCAAAACGGTCCTGGCGAATCGTCCCCATGACCTCCCCTGGCGCATCCAGCTTAAAGGACGACGCGAGGCTCGGCACGGTGACTAGAACGTGGGCGGGCGCAAACGGGATTTGAATTGGACCCACGGCAAGGAACCGATGCCCGCAGGCGTAGAGTTTGTTCCCTTGCCGGTACGTAACTGTGCAGTCCGCACTCATGTTAAGATCGCCCCGGACAAGCAGCATACTGATCATCGAACCGGGGCTCAGGTCCGAATCCACCGGGGTTGAACTCTGTCCGCCCGCCAGCGCTCCGCCCATCATCGGTTCGAAGCCCATTTGCCGGAACAGGGGCAGGTACGGTTCCACGGCCTCGGCAGCAAACCCGCCAAACCGCAGTGGAATCTGCACGTTCGGATATGAGATCCCCGCTTCGCTTGCTGGAAAGAAGCGGCGAAGGGTCGCAGGGCCGAAATCCTGTTGAGGAATCAAGCGCGCGCTGTCGCGAGGGTCGTCGCTGCTTCTTGCCAGGCGAAAGTCGACGGGAAGCTCCGCTTGGGATGGCGCGTGGCTCTTCTCCTCCGGGACCACCTGCACCATCTGGTCGATGGGCGTAATACCCGCCAAGGGTTCTTTCGAAAACGGAAATGAAATAGAGACTGCGCCAACGAGCTTGCCATCAATATAAACCGGGCTGCCGCTCATTCCGGCAATGACTCCTGTCTTCGCGAGCGGTCCCCCTGCAAGCCGCGCCAGTATCAGGTCGCGCTTGGGCGCCAGGACGTTTTTCAACACGCCTAGAATCTCGACCTGGAATTCTTCAATCTGTTCACCCTGGAAAATCGTACGGCCAACGCCCTTCATTCCAGCTTTGATATCCTTGAGAGGGAAAAGTTCTGTGCCGCTCTGGCACCAGGCGAACGGACTCAGCGCCAAAGCGAGTGTGAATGCAACGGCAGTCTTTCGGAATGTCATAATCTTCGAAACCAGCTCCCAATCATGCGGGCATGTTTTAAGTCTATGGGGAAAGCGCAGACTCGTCAAGCAATGTGGGCGGCCCCAATCCGTTGATAACCGCCGCGCCGTAGGGGGGCGGCTTGCCGTCCCCGCATTTTTGCTGGCCCCGACGAGGGTAGGGCAAGCCCTACCCCTACGCCGCCAGGGTTCAGGCGCGTGCGACGCAGCGGCGCAAGGCCATGCGCCCCACCGCCTGCGACTGCCCTTATCGACGGATTGTGGGACTGCAAGGTTACTTGCGGATCGGGCGCCGATTTTAAGAGACCCCTCACCCGTCGTGCTCCGGCTGATGAAAACGCCGGAACGCGACACCCTCTCCCCCGGGGAGAGGGCTAGGCACCTGGGCCGTAGGGGCGGCCCTGGTGGCCGCCCTCTGGCCACTCGAACCTTGCCTGTAGTTTTCTCCGCCTCAAATGGCGGTGTAATGCCTCCTCCCGATCGAACGAGCCTTTTCTGCCCATCGTTTCATCCTCTGTTTTCCTTGCTCCCAGGTTATAATGGGCGGCTCTGAATTGCGGTTACTGTCCTAGTTTGATCGTAGCGCTGGCCTTCAGGCCAGCATTTGCCGGCCCTTCGCTCAGCTCAAGGCAGGCTCTAAAGGTCGGCGCTGCCCCAAACTAGCGCTTACTTGCAGAAGTAAGCGTTCTTATTCGTTTGGCGTCGGAAGGGCGGGGCTTCAGCCCCGCCGCAGAGATCAGGCCAGTCCTCGGGGCTTTAG
>Ga0209517_10001854_pt1 | contig 30984 bp, 23 predicted proteins | sample PeaSoiMetSII2010_FD_187695 | JGI IMG/M metagenome (GOLD analysis project Ga0209517, IMG submission 187695) | Peat soil microbial communities from Weissenstadt, Germany - SII-2010 (SPAdes) (version 2) | ecosystem: Environmental > Terrestrial > Soil > Wetlands > Peat | place: Germany...
AAGGCTGACTGGCGGGCGACTCCAGAATGGAGCCCGGCACTAAGATGCCTGATAACGGATGTTTTTGACGAACCTGATGAGAACGCCTTCCGCGACAAACTCGCCGTTCTTGATTTGCTCCATTCCGACTGGCGTTCATCACAGGCAGCCTTGGAGGCGGCTAGGGGAGAGAGTCTCGTTGATTTGGGATACACTGTAGCGAGATCCGGGGGCGAAACTCCCCTGGCGGAAATCAGGAGTTAGTTGCATGTCAAAACGCATTCCACTGGTCGTCTGTCTTTCGCTCGCTCTTCTCGTGCTGGCCACCGGCGCCAACAGTCCATCCACTCGCCTGCTGCGGATGCCCACGGTGAGCGCCACGCAGATTGCGTTCGCCTACGCCAACAATATCTGGATCGTCGAACGCGCCGGCGGTATGGCGCGGCGGCTCACGAGCTTCCAGGGCCAGGCGACGAATCCCCATTTCTCGCCCGATGGCAAGTGGCTGGCATTCAGCGCCGAGTATGCCGGCAATACCGACGTCTACGTCGTGCCCTCGGAAGGCGGCGAGCCGAAGCGGCTGACCTGGCATCCGGGGGCCGACACGGTCGAGGGCTGGACGCCCGACGGCAAGTCGGTGCTGTTCGCCTCGGCGCGCGCCACGTGGGCGCCCAGCGCGTCGCCGCGCTTCTGGACGGTGCCGGCCGAAGGCGGAGTGGAAGAGCCGCTCGCGCTGCCTCGCGGCTATCAGGGTAAGATCTCACCGGACGGCACGCACATCGCCTACCGCATGAATAATTCGTGGGACGAAGAACGCCGCAACTATCGCGGCGGGCAGAACCGGCCCATCTGGATCGTCGATCTGAAAAGCTATGAGCTGGTCTCGCCGCCGTGGACCGATTCGAAAGACATGGATCCGGCGTGGGTCGGCGACGTCGTGTACTTCATCTCGGATCGCGATGGCGTGGCCAATGTCTGGTCGTTCGATACCAGGACGAAGAAACTGGCGCAGCAGACCAGATTCACCGACTTCGACGTGAAGACGCTCGACACAGCCGCGGGCGCAGGCGTGGTGGTGTTCGAGCAGGCCGGCTACATCCACGAACTGGATCCCAAAACGGGCAAGACCCACGTGGTGAACATCACGGCCACGGGCGATTTCCCCTGGATGATGCCGCGCTGGGAAGACGTGACCAGCCGCATGACCGGCATGAAGCTCTCGCCCACCGGCAAGCGGCTGGTGGTGGAAGCGCGCGGCGAGATCTTTACGATTCCGGCGGAAAAGGGCGACGTGCGCAATCTGAGCCACTCCAGCGGCTCGGCCGAGCGCGATCCGGCGTGGTCGCCGGACGGCAAGTACATCTCGTATTTCAGCGACCGCTCGGGCGAGTACAAGCTCATCGTCGAGGCGCAGGATGGCTTGACGCCGCCGCGCGAGCTCGCCTTGCCGCATCCGTCGCACTACTACACACCGTCTTGGTCGCCCGACTCGAAGAAACTGCTGTATTCCGATACCAACCTGAAGGTCTGGGTGCTGGATGTGGCAAGCGGCCAGACGAAGGTGGTGGGCAACGATCCGTGGATGGTGCCAGAGCGCACGCTGAATCCGGTATGGAGTCCCGATTCGAAGTGGGTGGCGTATGCCAGCCGCTTGAAGTCGCTGTATCACGCGATCTTCATCAGCAACGTCGAGACGGGGGAGGCGCGCCAGGTGACGGATGCGCTGGCCGACTCGGTATGGCCCGCGTGGGATGCCAGCGGCAAGTATCTGTGGTTTCTCGCGTCGACCGATTTCGGGCTGAAATCGCAGTGGCTCGACATGACTTCGTACGATCACAACGAGGACTTCGGGTTGTATTTCGCGGTGCTGAAGAAGGGCGAGCCCAGTCCGCTGCTGCCGGAGAGCGATGAGGATCGCGGTGTGGGCAGCGCCACTCCGGCGGCGGGTGGAGGCGGCCGCGGTGGACGCGGAGGCCGCGGGGGCGACACGTCCGATGTGCCTCAGGGCGAAGCGCCCGCGCCGGCGCCGCGCACGCCGGTCAACGTCCAGATCGATTTCGACGGCTTCGAGCAGCGCATCTTGAACGTGCCCTTGGTTCCGGAGCGCCGCTATTCGCAACTGCGGGCGGGCGCGGCCGGGACGGTCTATTACCTCGAAGCCGCGGAAGGCCCCGCCGGCGGACGCGGCGGCGCCGATGGCGCTCCGGGCCCCGGCAGCACGTTGCAGCGCTATCGTCTGAGCGACCGGCGAGCCGCGCCGTTCGTCACCGGCGTCTCGGCCTACGATGTCAGCGCCGATGGTCACAAGCTGGTCTTTCGCACGGGCGGCGGTGGCGGCGGACGCGGCGGTCGCGGTGCTGCTGGTGCAACGCCCGCCGGCCCCTCGGTCTTCCTGGTGGATGCCGACCGCCAGGCTCCCCAGGCCGGACAGGGGCGGCTGAACTTTTCGCTGCGCATGTACCTGGAGCCGAAGGAGGAGTTCAAGCAGATCTTCTACGAAGGCTGGCGCAACCAGCGCGATTACCTCTACGTGCCCAACATGCACGGCGCCGACTGGCCGAAGATGAAGGAGATGTACGGCCAGTTGCTGCCCTACGTCAACCATCGCGCCGATCTGAACTACCTGCTCGACATCATGGGCTCGGAGATCGCCATCGGCCACTCCTACGTGCGCGGCGGCGACATGCCCACGCTGCCCAATTCGCCGGGCGGCCTGCTGGGCGCGGATTTTGCGATCGAGAACGGCCGCTACAAGGTCACCCGCATCTACGACAACGAGAGCTGGAATCCCGATCTGCGCGCGCCGCTGGCCGGGCCGGGGGTGGACGTATCGGCCGGCGATTACATCCTGGCGATCAACGGAGAAGAGCTGCGAGCGCCCGACAATATTTATCGCTTGCTCGACGGCACCGCCACCCGCCAGACGGTCCTGACCGTCAACAGCCGGCCGGCCTTGGAAGGATCGCGGCAGGTGACGGTGGTCCCCATCGCCAACGAGCAGGCCTTGCGCACGCGGGCGTGGGTGGAAGCCAATCGCCGGATGGTGGACAAGCTCTCGGGCGGCCAGCTTGCGTACGTCTACCTGCCAAACACCGGGCAGCCCGGCTATACCAGCTTCAACCGCTACTACTTCGCGCAGCAGGACAAGCAGGGCGCGATTGTGGACGAGCGGTTCAACGGCGGCGGCTCGGCGGCGGATTACATTATCGATCTGTTGCAACGCGATTTCGACGGGTACTTCAATAACGTTGCCGGGGACCGCTATCCGTTCACCAGCCCGTCGGCCGGGATCTGGGGGCCGAAGGTCATGATCATCAACGAAATGGCCGGTTCCGGCGGCGACTTGATGCCGTGGATGTTCAAGCACCGGAAGATCGGAGTGCTGGTGGGCAAGCGCACGTGGGGCGGCCTGGTGCATACCGCCGATACGCCGGTGTTCATCGACGGCGGTTCCATGATCGCGCCGCGGGGAGGCTTTTTCTCGCGGGAAGGCAAGTGGGCCGTGGAGAACGAAGGCGTGACGCCCGACGTGGATGTGGAGAACTGGCCGAAGGATGCGATCGCGGGGCACGACGCTCAATTGGAGCGCGCGGTGGTGGAGGCGATGCGCATGCTCAAGGAAAAGCCGGTCACCCGGATGACCACCGAGCCGCCGCCGCCCACATGGGGTCAGCGAAAGACGGCAATGCCGAAGAATTAATTAACTGAATTTGGTAAGCCACTGGTTCCACCAGGATTTGCCAAACCGCGGGCCGCGTTGTCGAACAGCCGCCAGTCGATACGTACCAGTCTTCTGATATGATACGTATATGTCCAAGCTGACTTTGAGTGTGGACGATCGTGTGGTCTCCCGCGCGAAGCGCTACGCGAAGCAGCGCGGGGTCTCCGTATCGGCAATGGTCGAAGCCTACCTCGCTGCCGTCGCTGAGCCGTCTTCTCCAGCTACACAGGACGCCCCAATTCTGCGTTTGGTGCGTGGGTCTCTTGGGAAGGCGGATCTCGCGGGATACCAGAAACATCTGGCCGCCAAATATCGATGAAACGAATTCTTTTCGATGTCAACGTAGTCCTGGACGTTCTGCTGGACCGGAAGCCCCACGTCGAGGCAAGCGCGGCAGCGTGGGCTTCCGTCGAAACAGGCATGGCGGAAGGGCTTCTGGCTGCTCATGCCGTCACGACCATCCACTACCTGGTCCGCAAGGAAACCGGCGCCGCCAAAGCCCGGGGAATCATGTCCGCGATTCTGAGGGTTTTTGGAATAGCGGCGGTTAATAGCGCCGTCCTACAGGAGGCCCTGCAATTGTCTTGTTCTGACTTCGAGGACGCGGTGACAGCGGCGGCGGCGCGGCTGGCTGGCTGTGATTACATCGTGACGAGAGACCCAAAAGGGTTTCGCGGATCGCCGGTCCGGCCCTTGACGCCGGAAGCGGCAATACCGCTTTTCATCACGGAATGAGCCCTGCGATAGAGCACCCGGTGAAAACCTCGATTTCGTAGGCCCCACACGCTGCGTAGGGTGTAACCGTATTCGGCGAGCCTCTATGACCCTCCTCACCCGTAACACCGAATCTCGAAGATTCGCGCCAGGCGGTCGCCGTTCGTGCTCTGGACTTCGACGCGCACGGATTGCGCCTCCACGGCATCGAACTGGTGCCGATTCAGCCGCTGGAAATTGCCCTTCACCTCGGCGAGTGTCCGACGGAGCCCAACCGGCGTGCGGCACACCACACGATAATCCTTCACCGTCTCGGGCTGCGCCGCGCGCACCAGGTTCACGTTCTGCGATTCCTGGGCGCTCAGCGTCAACTGGCGCTCAAAGCCGCTGTCGAAGGTGATCTGAATTTGCCGCAGCCGCTGCGGCTTCTCCCACCGCAGCTCGATCCACGCGGGCGACCCTTCTACCATGGGGGCTTCCCAATGGTGAACCTCCGGCATGTCGCGCACGAACCCATCCAGCACCAGCGCCGCCTTGCCCGCCTCCGTTTCCGCGGATGCCGTCACCGTCGCCTGGCGCGCCAGGTCAAGCGAGTCGCGATTTTTTCGTCCCTTGATGGTCTGGTCGTCACGCAGCAGCGCCTCGCGAAGGCGCGAAACCTGCCGCGGATCCCGCGCCAGCTCGCGCGGCAGCAGGCCCGCTTCCACGCACTGCGCGGCCGCCGTTCCCACCGCCTGGCCCTCTACCGCGCAGGTGGCCATGACGCGCGCGGAGGTGAACGCCACATAGCTGGCGCTGATGTTGCGTCCCGCCATCATCAGGTTCGAAACGTTGCGGCTGTACAGCGACCGCAGCGGAATGTCGTACACCTCGGGCGGGCTCAGCGTGGTGTTGGGCGGCAGATCCGGCCGGTCGAAGCCTTCGGGAGGATGCGCATCCATGGCCCACCCGCCGATCGCCACCGCGTCCTCGAAGCTCCCAGTCATGAGATCCTGCTCGGTCAGGACATGGTCGCCCAGCAGTCGCCGGCTGCCACGCTTGCCGGGCATCATCCCCACCCAATCCATGCCCCACATCAAGCTGTCCGGAAAATCGCCGCTGTTTTTGATGTAGTCCCAAACGCCCATCACGATGGAAAGCAGCTCGAAACGGATGCGCTCGTTGTCCGCGATGATGTCGCGGTCGCCGCCCCATTCGATCCACCAGTAGCCGTACTCCCAGCTATCGATATGCCGGTGAATGAGCTGCTCCTTGCCGATTTTGCGCGCCCATTTGGGCGGCGTGAACGGCACGGGGTTGTGATAGAGGCGCGAGGTGAAGAGAATGCTCGATCCCAGCGTCTCGCGATCGGCCTTCTCGGGCGCCAGCGATTCGCCATATTCACCGCGCGCTTCGCGACCGGTGCGCATCTCGGCGCCGGCTTCGAGACCCAAGCGCGAATCGCCCGTCGAATCGCAGAAGATCTTGGCGCGGACGTGGTACAGGTGCTCGCTCTTGTCCGAACGCGCGGCCACCTCGGTGATGCGCCCGTCCTTCACCGACGCGGCGTAAACGGTGGTGTCGAGCAGCAGGGTGATATTGGGCTCGCTCACCACCTTGTCGTAGAGCAACAGATCCCACAGCTCGAAGCAGCGCTGGTGATTGTTGACCGCGTCGGCGAGCCGCAACTCTTCGATCAGGCCGCCTTCGCGCCAGCCGGGGCGCGCGGTGTGCTGGTTGGCGCCCACCACGTGCATCTTGACTTCGCTCGAGGAGTTGCCGCCGAGCCGCGAGCGGTCCTGGATCAGGACGACGCGTGCGCCGTGCCGGGCTGCGGCAATGGCGGCACAGACGCCGGCGAGCCCGCCGCCCGCGACCAGGACATCCGTTTCCAGATCTACCATGCGCATGTGCGGCTCCGACGGAGCGAACGGAGCGTTCACCGGCGCAATGCGATCGAAATCGGACCGTGGGGGCGCAGTCTGGGCGTCCGCGCCTTCGGCCAGCACGATCAGTGAATAGCCACCCAACCCGAACTTGCTGAAGAAATCGCGTCTGTTCACGTTACACCTTACGTTATTCTAGCGAGCGGCGCATTCCGGCGGCCTGGTCCAAATATCTCCCCCTCATGGGGCCACCGGAAAGGCTGCCTTAGCCATTGTCATGAAATAACCAGCTCAATCGGCGGCAACCACTCCCTTACGGTCGCGGCTCTGAGAGCGCATCGGAGCCGCGACCGTAAGGGAGCGGTGGGCACGGTTATTTCGCGACGAGCGCTTAGTGTCCCGGCTCTTCGGTGACCTCAATCGCCTTTAGGGAAGCGTAATTGTTCACAGGGGAGAACGTCAGCAGCAGCTTCCCCTGCGCGTCGGGCTGCAGGTTGTGAAATGTGCGAACGATGGGACGAAACGGCTTCGCCTGCGCGAGCATATCGAAATCCTTGAGCAAAGCGATGCCATTGCATGAGACGTCGAAAACCCGAGAGCCGGGGCCACCCTTGTGGTCGGAATCCGCCTGGGGATCCCAAAACGTCTCCGCGAAGTACAGCGCGACGGCGTAGCGCCCGGGCGGGACCGGAATCGAGTAACTGAAATAGCCGTACCGTTCGGCAGCGTAGAGATCCGGGTCGGGCGTGCCGGTGACATCGCCCTTGTGGGTGGCCAGGCGTCCCCCGATGTAGTAGGCGTCGGGACTCCAGATGTTACCGGCATGATCGGTGAAGGACGAATCGCCGGCACGGATGCGAATCGGGAGGACATGCCCCGCAATTCCCGGCACCAGCTCGATGGCGTTCACGAAAGGCGGCCCGACCACCGCCTGGAAGCGGAGATGGATGAATCCATCGGCTGCCGGGGTAATCTCCCGAAACGCCCGGACGTCCACCGGAAACCTGCCCGAATCGGTGACCACATCGAAATCGTGCAGCAGCGGCATGTCGTTTACGGTTACCGTAAAGTGCCGCTGATTTTCGCCGCCTTCATTACCGACATCGGTTCCGCCGCGGAATGTCGGCTCCGCGAAATACAGGCGCAGCTCGTACACCCCCGGGGGCGCCGGTATGTTGTAGCTGAAATCCCCGTAGCGCATGGAGCGATAGAGGCTCGGGTCTGGAGGTCTACCGGGGAAATCGCTCGGTCCGGGTTGCGGGGTGCCTCCACTGAAGTACTCGTCCGCACGCCAGGGACGGCCGGCGCGATCGATATAAGGTCTTCGGCTGCCCGCGAGGATCCGGATGCTGGACTGCGGAGCCGCCGCCAAAGCGTGGGGGGCGGGGTCAACCGGGCGGATTGCCGCTTTGTGCGAGGCGGAATTCCATCGAGCCAACAGCACCGGGCCGCCGACCAGTATAGCCGACATCGCCACCACCGCCATGCCCGACTTCGGAGTAAGCCGGAAACGGTTTACCCGGACCTGATTTACCGTATCGGCAGCCGGCGCCGCATCCGTCCCGGCAAGCACTGGAACGTCTACCGGAACCGGTTTCGGACCCCGTACGACGAATTTGGGGATGTAACCCCCCGGGGTGAGCTCGATCATCACCCGGTCTTGGCTGCCTTGGGTGGCGTAGTACCTGGCGAGCCGCTGCCGAAGGCGGTGAGCCTCGACGCGTACGATGGCATCCTTCTTATCGTCGAAGCTGGATCGGCGATCAAAGACCTCCAGCGCGATTATGGATTCTTTGATTTCATCCTGCCGCCCCAGCAGAACCTTGTTGCAAAGGTATTCCAGGAGACCGGCATTCCTGGGCGATTGGGTGAACGCCTCGGAATGGATTACGGCCCGAATCTCTTCTTGGATTTCGCCAGCCGGTATCGGGAAAGCATCGCGTCCGTGCATGCCCCCAAACCTTTTCTGGTTGAGTATAGTACGTTTAGAGCCGTTACACAAGCCTGGCTAAGTAACTGAATGTGAAAGGCGATACCCGTTACGAAACGGGAAGGTTCTGGTTTCTCGCAGGTGGTCCGCCATATACTTCCGTTAAGCTCGGGCGTGGACTGCGCTGACGCGGGGGCCGTGTCCGGGTGTGAGTTCGCGATTTTTTTGGGGGTGAAAAGAGTGTCCAAGATGCCACATTCCAAGGATTTCGACGTCCCTGTATCGACTCGACCAGCGAGGTGCTGGTGCGCTCCGCAATGGGCGATCCTCCCCTTAGCCTGCCTGCTGCTCGCAAGCTCGCTATTCGCCCAAACATATCGCGGCCGTGTCGAGGGGATCGTCACCGATTCGTCCCACGCCGCGATTGTGGGCGCCAAGATCACATTACTCAACATAAAGACCGGAATCACGGTCGTCCGGCAAACCAGCGATACGGGTCTCTACTTGTTCGATCTGGTCGATCCCGGCGACTACACGGTAACGGTGGAAGCCACGGGCTTCACCAAGTTCATTCAAGAGAACATCGTGGTCCAGACTGCGGGCGACATAACAGTCAACGCCACGCTGCAACCGGGGGCGGTGCAGCAGAGCATCACGGTGGCGGAAACGCCGGTCGCCGTTCAGTTCAACACCAGCAACCAGGATCTGACCGTCGATTCCACCATGGCTGCCGAGACACCACGCTACGACCGCAATCCGTTCAAGCTGACTCTACTTGCCCCAGAGGCGATCAATACCCGCGGTGAAGTGCTGCCATTTTTGTCCTGGTCCGCCAATAGCGTGGACTTGGGCGGAGACACGAACCTGAAGAACGATTTGCAGATCGACGGCAGCCCGGTGGGAATGGGCCACAAGTTCAGTTACCCGCCGAATATGGACGCCGTCCAGGAAGTGATCGTATCCCAGAACAGTGTGGATGCCGAGTCCGGCCATAGCGCTGGAGGCATTATCTCCATGACCACAAAGTCGGGTACCAACGAGTGGCACGGCGATGCGTTTTACCTGGGGCGGTATCCGTGGTTGAACGCCGAAGCCGACCGCACCACCTTCAGCGCGAATGCCACGCGGCAAAACATCGTAGGCGGCACGGTGGGCAACCCCATCAGGAAAAACAAGCTGTTCAACTTTGCTTCGATCGAGTATTGGAGACAGGGTGCTCCCAGCAGCTACGTCACCACGCTGCCGACGTCTTTGGAGGCGCAAGGGAATTTCTCGCAGTCGTACGGGATTTCGAACGGCACTCCGGGTCTGCGGAACGTCTACGATCCGTACTCGACTATTGTGAGCGCCAATGGTACCGTCGCGCGCACCCCGTTCCCGGGAAACATCATCCCGGCCAGCCGGATGGATCCGCTGGCAGTGTCCTTCATGAAGGATTTCTGGGCGCCCAACAATGCCGGCGACAACATCACGGGGGTGAATAACTACAAGTACGGCTACACCGACTCCTGGCACTATTATAATTTTGGCGACCGGGTGGACTGGAACATCAATAACAAGTGGAAGGTGTTTGGACGCTTCGGACGCTACCATACGACGGATATTTACTCGAACCCCACTCCCAACAAGTCCCCCCTCTATGTGCCGACCGGGTCGTTGCGGAACGCCGACCAGGCGGCGGGGGATGCGATCTTCACCATCAACGAGCGCACGGTGGTGGACTTTCACGGCGACTACCATGACGTGGTCGACGCCTACGTTTCGCCGAGCCTGGGGTCGACCGGCAACGCGCAGTTCTGGCCGAATAACAATTGGTACGATCCTTACCAAGTTAATTCCCCTGGCGTTCCGATCTATTTTCCGTCATTGAACATTGGCGGAAACGTGTTCGGGGGCCGGGGCTTTTACTGGGACCAGAGACCCAAGGGGGAGGCTTTCAGCGGCAAGATCTCGCAGCAGCGCGGTTCTCACTACCTCAAGGCGGGTTTTGAGTACCGCCGCAGTTGGGGTCCGGTGTACGTGTCGAACACAACTCAGTTCAATTTCAGTGCAGCCGGTACCGCCGATACCTTTCAGAGCCCCAACACCGCCATCATGGGTGACCAGTACGCCAGTTTCCTCATGGGTGTGCTGGACCCCTCCACGGAAGTGGTTGGGGGTGGCGTTCCAAACCCCATTACCAACTTCTATGGCATTTTCTTTCAGGACGACTGGAAAGTTAACTCGAGACTTACCGTCAACCTGGGTTTGCGGGAAGAATACGAAGCCGCCTGGCACGATTCCTCCCACCTGCTTTCGCAGGCTATGAACTTATCGGCGGCGGTGCCGGAGATGCAGGCCAATCCGCCGCAGATGCCGGCGTAGGCCCTGGCTCTGGTGGGGAGCAGTAGCTTCTACCATTACACCGGCAATTGGGAATTCACTACCGGCGGCCACCCAGGCATGTGGGACGCGCCGAAGTTGGCCCTGGCGCCACGTGCCGGCTTAGCGTTGCGTATCGACAGCAAGACCGCCCTGCGCGCCGGCTACGCGCGTTATGTCACTCCGACCGAGTACAACTTCACCGCGGCGCCCATCTCCGGCTTCGAAGACATCAACTTCCTGGAACCGCCGTTCTTTGGCATGACGGGATACCAGTTCGTCGCGCCACTCGCCAGTGGCGTGCCACAAGCGACGCTCTCCAATCCCTTCAACGCCACCAATCCGCTGCTTCCGAATTTTGGTCCGGTAGCCGGTAAAGCGCTGGGGACTAGCGTCGGACGTGGGGGCGAAAACCTGCTGTGGTATCCGCAGAATCTGCAGAAGGCCTACAACGACCGCATCAACATCAATTTGCAACGGCAATTGCCGCTGGGCTTCGTAGGCTCGTTCACGTACTTTCTGAATCTCGGCCATCAGCATTACACCCAGGAGTTGAACGCGGTAAACCCGAGCATATACCAGCAATATGCAAGCAATTTCAGCGCGCTGACCGGGACGACTGTCGCCAATCCCTTCTACCACTACCTCAACACAACGCTGAATAATGGTCCCTACTATTACCAGCCGACCATTCCTCTTACATCGCTGCTGACACCGTATCCTCAATACGGCCCGTTGTACGAGATCGGCGTGTGCTGCTCCGGTGAGCGGTACAATCAGTTCCAACTCAAGGCCCAGCGGGCTTTCACCAGTGGTTTCAACTTTCTCTTCACCTACGTGTACACGCTCGAGAGGTCTCAGATCAACAACTTCAACGACCAGACTTACTACAACAACACGTTTCAGTGGCAGGACAGCAACCAGCCGCGGCACCGCATGAATATCGCCGGCACATATGAGTTACCCATCGGGAGAGGCCGGCACTACATGTCGGGCGTTCCGAAGGGGGTCGACGCGGTCGTCGGCGGCTGGAAGATCACGCCCGTGTTCCAGTACACCTCGGGCGATTTTCCGCAGTTCGGAACCCTGATCGTCACCGGGAACCCGTGCATCTCCAATCCTTCGGCGGGCCAGTGGTTCAACACGTCCGTATTCCAGCCGATACCGGCGAATACGTATGTGCTGAGGAGCAATCCCCTGCAGTACAGTTGCCTGACGGGCCCACACTTCTGGGATTTGGATGCGAGTCTGGCGAAGACCTTCAACCTCACCTCAAAATTCCGAGCCCAGCTCAAGATGACGGCTTACAACGCCCTCAACAACCTGAATCGGGGCGATCCGGACACCAACGTCTACGACTCCAATTTCGGGAAGGCGTTGTATCAGGGTTCTCCGGGAGGCACATTCGGTTCGCAGGGCGCTACCGCCGCTTACATCAGCGGCCGCCAGGTGGAGTTGGGTTTTAAGATACTCTGGTAAGGTGGCGATAGGACCGGCTCTCTCCCGGCGCAGCGTCCTGGGGACTTTTGCCCTGCCTGCGGTGCGTCGCCTTTACGGTCAGGCGCGCGCACCCGGGCAGGGCATGGCTTCCCGCGACCTGAAGCCCGTTCCCCGCGGTAAACCCTCCGGGCTGCCCTTCCATGCCAGGTTGACCGACATCGCCCTCCAGGCCGGCCTGAAGAATACAGTGGTCTGCGGGCACCCCGATCACGCCGATTACGTGATCGAGGCGATGAGTTGCGGGGTGGCCTTCCTGGACTACGACAATGATGGCTGGGCCGATATACTGGTCCTCACCGGGTCGCGGTTCGGCGACCCGCCCGCGACCGCCTCCAATCGGCTGTACAAGAACAATCGCGACGGCACCTTCACGGATGTCACCGAAAAAGCCGGCCTGTTTCGCACGGGGTATGCTTATGGTGTGACCGTGGGAGACTACGATAACGACGGTTTCGAAGACCTGTTCATCACCGGTTGGGGCCAGAACACTCTATACCACAACAACGGTGACGGCACATTCACCGACGTGACCAAAGAAGCCGGCCTACTGAATCCGCATGCCCGCTTCGGCTCGGGTTGCGCCTTTGTAGACTACGACCGCGACGGCAGGCTGGACCTGTTCGTGTCCAACTACATCGCCTTCGATATGGACCAGGTGCCGCGAGCGGGACAGAAGAGTTGCAATAATGAAGGAGTCTTTTGCGGACCGCGCGGGCTTCCTTACGGAAGCCACTCGCTATATCACAACGATGGAAAGGGCAAGTTTTCGGAAGTCACGGCGGCCTCCGGTATCGCAAAGACGCAGGCGGGCTACGGCCTGACCGTGGTAGCCGCGGACTTCGACAACGACGGCTGGCCGGACATCTTCGTCGCCTGCGACTCCACGCCGAGCCTGCTCTTTCGCAACAACCACGATGGCACGTTCACCGAGCAGGCCCTGGAAGCGGGCGTGGCTCTCAGCGACGATGGCATGGTGCAGGCCGGTATGGGGGTGGGGGTGGGCGACCTTCGGCTGGACGGCAACCTTCATATCGTGAAGACGCATTTCGCGGGTGACACGCCCGCCGTCTACATCAACGATGGCAAGGGCAACTTCCATGACGAAACGCTTCGCTCGGGCCTGGCCGTGGAGACACGGTTCGTGACTTGGGGCGTGGGGGTTGCCGACCTGGACAACGATGGCAAGCCGGAGATCTTCTCGGTCACCGGCGGCATTTATCCAGAAGTGAAGGAGAACTACAAGACGCCGCGCGTAGTGTTCCGGAACCTGGGGAGAGGGCGGTTCGAAGAAGTGCTGGGGCTGGCCGGGCCCGGTGTGGATGCGCTGCATTCGAGCCGCGGTTGCGCATTCGGCGACTTCGATAACGATGGCGACCTGGACATCGTGATCGTCAATCACAACGAGCCGCCGTCGCTGCTGCGGAATGACGTTAATGCGGCGCACCACTGGCTCAAGGTCACGCTGACCGGCGTGCAATCGAACCGCAGCGCGATTGGCGCCCGGGTGACGGTTCGCTACGGCGATCAAATTCAGGCCCAGGAGCTGCTCAGCCAGTCTTCGTATTTATCCGTGAACGACAGCCGCCTGCATTTCGGTCTCGGCTCGGCGGCGGTTGCCGATGTGGAAATTCGATGGCCGCTGGGACGCATCGAGAAATTTCGAGGGGTCGCGGCGGATCAGTTGATCCGGATAACGGAGGGCTCCGGCATCACGCGCACAGAGAGATTCGGAGCGCATAACGGGTGAAAGGCATTCTTTGGCGGATCGCACTGCCGATGTTGGTCTGCGCGGGTCTTGGGATGGCGCAGCAATCGCCGGTCGAAGCCGCGTGGCGCCTGGTGGCGGAAGGCAAGCGGGCTGAGGCGGTGGCGTTGCTGCGAGGCTTGGTGAAGACGAATCCGCGCGATGCCGAGGCCCGTTTGCTCCTGGGCAGCCTGTTGATGGAGGCAGGCGAGCGTTCGGAATCCATCGCGCAGCTCAGCGAGGCCGTTCGGCTGCGTCCTGGATCGGCCGAAGCGCACAACGCGCTGGGCGAGGCGTACAATACCTTCGGCGAGACGAAGGCGGCGCTTCCGGAATTCAAGCGCGCCGTGGAACTGGACCCCCAGCATGCCCAGGCGCATGTGAACCTGGCGGCGGCTTTGCTGTCGGAGGGCGATGCTCAGTCCGCGATCGCTCACCTGGACCAGGCTATCCGGTTATTCGGCGAAAAGCCGGATGCCGCCTATCCCCGTTACTTGCGGGCCAAGGTGTACAGCCAGCGGAGCGATTCCGCTAAAGCCGCATCGGAACTCGCGCGGGCCGTCGCGCTGCAGCCCGATTTTGCGGAGGCATGGTCGGACCTGGGAGAGGCGCGAAAAAACCTGGCGGACGATGATGGGGCGCTGGCAGCCTTCCGCCGGGCCGTGGAGCTCAACCCCGGCGACGCCGTGGCCCAGACGCGTCTCGGCTCGGAGCTCCTCGAGAGCGGCAAGGCCCATGAGGCTATCCCGCACCTGGATGAAGCCGTACGGTTGGATCCCGAGAACCAATCGGCGCTGAACGGGTTGCAGCGCGCGCTGCGCCAGGATGGCCAGGTGGAAAGAGCCGATGCCGTGAAAAAGACACTGGCTCAACTGCTGCTCGCCAGAGACATAGCCGATCAGAACCTGACGGCCGCACTGGAATTGAACAATCGCGGTGCGGAACTGGAGAAGAGCGGGGACGTGAGGGGGGCGCTCGAAAAATACCGGGCGGCGGCGAAGCTTCAACCCGAGCACGTGGGAATCCAGATCAACCTCGCAGTGGCGCTGCTGAAGCTCGGATATTGGGACGAAGGCATCTCGCAAATGCGCGCCGCGCTGCGGCGGGATCCCGGCAACAGGCAATTGCAAAAGGCGCTTGAAGACGCCCTTGCCCAGGCTCGCGCTAAGGGAATCGTGCTCCGGGAGCAGTGACCGGTGTACCTTCCGCTATTCCAGCGCCAAGTTGACAATCGGCCCCCTCTTGTATAATCGCGTCATGAACCTGCGAGTGACGTCAGTTCTAGCCTTGGCCGCACTCGGCCATTTCACATTTGTGCAGGCCCAGCAGAGAGGCGAGCACTGGGTCGCCACTTGGACAACGGCGCAACTGCTGGCCCGAATGCCGGCGCCCGCGCAATCGACGCCCCCGCCGGACCCAACCGGTCCACCCACGCCACAATCCATCGCTGCCCGGGGCTTCAACAATCAGACCGTGCGCATGATGGTGCGCACCAGCCTGGGCGGGCACCGCGCCCGCGTGGCGCTCTCGAATGCATTCGGCAGCGCGCCCGTCCAGGTCAGTGCGGCGCACATCGCGCTCCGCGCCAAGGATTCCGAAATCGCGCCGCAATCCGACAACGCGCTATCGTTCAACGGCAAACCGGGCTGCACCATCGGGCCCGGGGTGGTGCTGTACAGCGATCCGGTGGATCTCAACGTCCCGCAGGTCGGCGATCTCGCAGTGAGCCTGTACTTCTCCGGCGCCACCGGTCCGCCCACCACCCACGCCACCGCCCTGCACAACACGTACATCTCTACCGAGGGCGACACCACATCGCAGGCCGCTATGCCGGACGCGGTGACCACGCAATCCTACTACTACCTCGACGCTGTGGAAGTGCTGGCTCCGGCCGATGCGGCTCTCATCGTGGCCTACGGCGATTCGATTACAGACGGCGCCCGTTCGACCTCCGAGACCAATCACAGTTGGCCCGCCTTGCTGGCGGCCAGGCTCGCCCGAAAGAAGGAGACCGCGCACATCGGAGTGGCCAACATGGGGATCGGCGGCAACCGCGTGCTGCGCGACGGCAGCGGAGCCAGCGCGCTGGCGCGATTGGATCGAGATGTCCTGAGCCAGGCGGGCGTGCGGTGGCTCATGCTGCTGGAGGGCATCAACGATATCGGCAGGGAGGCCACCGTTCCGGCGGAAACGGTGACGGCCGACGAACTGATCGCCGCCTACAAGCAGATCATCGAGCGGGCCCACACGCACGGCATCGCAGTCATCGGCTGCACCTTGACGCCGTATGAGGGCGCCAACTACCAGCGCGAAAACGGCGAGGCCGTGCGCGAAGCCGTGAACCAATTCATCCGCTCGGGTGGAGCATTCGATGCGATAGTGGATTTTGAAGCCGCCACGCGCGATCCCAACAGCCCCAAGCGATTCCGCGCGGAGTTCGACCCCGGCGACCACCTGCATCCCAACGACGCCGGCTACCAAGCAATGGCCGATGCCGTCAACCTTTCCATCTTCACGGGGAAATCGGCCGCGACTGCCGGCGGCAGGAGGTAGTGCCATGCCGAAAGCAGGACGATTGATCTTCGTCATTTTCGCCGCCGTTGGCTCGGTGATGCTGGCGGTGGCTGTGTTGTCGTGCCTGCGCACACGCAGCCTCCTCCGGACTGCCGCGACCGCCGATGGCGTGGTCATCGAAAACGTCTGGGCCCCTTCGACCCGCGGATCGGGGACCTACTACCCTCGCGTGCGCTTCCGGACCGCGAGCGGGCAGGAGCTGATTCTCGATTCCAGGATCGGCAGCCGTCCGCCGTCGTACCGGGTGAACGAACGCGTCGAGGTGCTCTACGATCCCGCCAATCCGGCGCACTTCACCGTCAACGATTTCGTATCGCTGTGGCTTCTCCCGCTGATCTTTGGAATCCTCGGAGTGGTGTTCTGCTCGATCGGCTTTATCCCCTTCGCCTGGCAGCGCCGCGTCCAGCAAAGGGACGACTGGCTCCGCGCCAACGGACAACGCATCTTCGCGGACTTCGAGCGCGTCGAAGTGAATACCAGCGTGCGCATCAACGGCCAATGTCCCTGGCGCATCGTCTGCCAGTGGCTGGATCCCGCGAGCAACCAGGTCCACGTTTACCGCAGCCACAATCTGTGGTACGACCCCGAGAGGTACATCACCGGGAAGACGATGGAGGTGATCGTCGCCCCGACCAACCCTAAGCGCTACGTCGTAGAAACGTCCTTCCTGCCGAAACTGGCGGAGTGATGGCGCTCATGAGAGGCAGTCCTCTGGCAAGTGACAGTTTGGGGCACGGAGAGTAGAATTGAGCATGTAAAGGCACACGTCCCGAAGGAGCCAGGCATGATTTTCACCCTTCCACCGGAGATCGAGCGACACGTGGCCAATTTGGTCCGGGGAGGCGTGTACCCCAATGCCGAGGCCGTGCTCGTTGAAGCTGTTAAGGCGCTTGTTCGGGAGCAGGAACGGCAGCAGATCGACTTGCTCTTGCAAGAGAACGGCATTGATGACGGACGCCTCGAACAGCTTCTCCAGGAAGCCGAGGATAGTGGCGACTATACCGAGATGACCGCCCAAGACTGGGAGGACATTGAACGTGAGGGTTTGGCGATCGTGAATGCCCGGAAGTCCCGCTAGCCTCGATGCCGCGCATTGTCAAGCGACCGTCAGCCAAGCGCGACCTGACTCTCCACTTCGTTTGGTTCGCCGAGCAAACCGGCATCGAAGTGGCGCAGCGTTTCAGACGTGCAGCGGAGGCGGCCTTTCAGGCCCTCGCTGAGATGCCAGGAATGGGACCGCTCAAAGTGCACGAAGGAAAGTTCGCTGGCGTGCGCATGTGGCGCGTCCCCGGATTCGAGAGCTACCTGATTTTCTATCGGCCCCGAAAAGGCGGAGTGGCCATCGAGCGTGTTGTTCACGCCAAGCAGGACTACCAGCGAGTTCTAAAGTGATTACCGCCGCCCCGCCTCCGCCCCGTCCGCCCGCAGATCCGGCACCACTTTCACCAACTCCCGCGCGGCCATCAAACCGATTTCCTGGCGACCTTTCGGCCCCAAGTGAGTCGTATCCCGTTTGCCATCCGCAGTCCGCGCATCAATCTCCGCGCATCGCTCCGGTCCCAGCCTTTCCGCCTGCACCAGCGTCAGCGCATAAAGATCGATGAGCGGGACTTTCTTTTCCGCAGCCAATGCGCGCACGGCTTCCACGTACGGAACCAGCGAATCGCGCTTGATCTTGGCATCCGGGGCGAACATGCGACGCACGATCGAAGTGACTACCACAGGCTCGGCCCCGGCCGCGCGCGCTTCTGGTCGCCGGATCCGTCTCGCGTTCCGGTCCCTTCCCCGAACCGTCATAGTGCCCGAAACTGAATGAGAATGTAAATCGCTTTCGCCGCCAGCGCGGGCGCCCACAAACCTCCGTCGTGGAAGCTCTTGGAGCTGCGGCCGCTCTGGGCGAGGTTGATGACTTCTTGGAACCGAGCTTTTTGCCCACGGTGAGAAGCCTGCCCCACAATCGGAAGCCTCACCCCCACAGATCCGCCACAACCTTGCCCTTCACTAGCTCGCGCGGCTGATTCAGATGATTCAGGACCACGGTGTCGGGGTCGATGCCCAACGCGTAGTACACGGTGGCCAGCAGGTCGTTGGGATGCACCGGCTTGTCTTTGGGCGACGACGCCGTCTGGTCCGATTCGCCGTACTGCGCGCCGCGCGCGATCCCGCACCCCGCCACCACGCCGCTGTAGCAATAGGGCCAGTGGTCGCGCCCGTCGGGCGCATTCGAGTTGCCGGAAGTGCTCACGCCGATTCGCGGCGATCGCCCGAACTCGCCGATCGCGACCACCAGCGTCTCCTTCAGCATGCCGCGCTCGTCCATGTCCTCCAGCAGCGCCGAAAGCCCGCGGTCCAGCTTGGGGCAGTGCAGGTTCTTCAGGGGAGCGAAATTGGCGGCGTGCGTGTCCCACGAATCCACTTCCGGATTGCCGTTGGCCACGGCCGGCCAGTTCATCTGCACGAAGCGCGTCCCGGCCTCGATCAGGCGGCGCGAAAGCAGCAGCCCCTGCCCGAACGTCGTCAGCCCGTAACGCTCGCGAACCTTGTCCGTCTCCTTGGTCAGGTCGAAGGCATCGCGCGCTTTGCCCGAGAGCACCAGGTCGAAGGCCTTGCCGTAATACTCGTCGATGGCGTAACTTTTCAGCGCCTTCTCCAAGTCGGGCATGGAGCCGTTGATGCCTTTGAGCAGCTCGAAGCGCTCCTGCAATCGCTCCGGCGGCACCTCTTTGCGCAACGTCAGGTCTTCGGTCTTGATGGGCTTGGCCGGATCCTGATAGAGGCGGTATGGATCGTACGCCTTGCCCAGGAACCCCGCCGCGCCGCCCTTGCCGATGACGCCCGATTCCTGCAGCGGCCGCGGCAACTCCACGAACGGCAGCACTGCCTCCTTGGGCGGCCTGATCTTCGACACGTGGCTGCCCGCCGTCGGAAAGTCCGCCGGGCTCGGCGGCTCCAGTTGGCCCGAGGGCGACACGCGGTCCGGCGGATAGCCCGTTAGCATCTGGTAAATCGCCGCCGTGTGGTTGAACAGGCCGTTGGGCGTGTAGCTCATGGAGCGGATGAGCGTGGCCTTGTCGAGCGCGTTGGCCATCATCGGCATATGCTCGCCGATGTGCGTTCCCGTGATCTTTGTGGGAATCGGCTTGAAATCGCCGCGGATGTTGGCCGGCGCGTCGGGCTTGGGATCCCAGATGTCGATGTGGCTGGGCCCGCCCTGCAGGAAGATCATGATCACCGAGTTCGCGCTGGCGAACCCGCGGGCACCATCGAACTTCGTGGCAGCCGCCGCGTTCTTCTGGAAGGCGAGTACGTCGGCGAGATTCAAACCGAAGAGGGCGATCGAGCCGGCGCGCAGCAGTTCGCGCCGCGTGGGGCCTTCGCAGGTGTGACAGCGGCGGCCTGGGATGACAAGCATGAGGACTCCTTTCAAGAGCCGGCGGCATAGACCGCCGGCGTTACCGGTTGTACAGAAATGCTTTGCTGTTGACTAAGGCCCAGAGCAAGTCCTGGGCCCGAGTGGCGAGCCCCGTGCCCGAACGCAAGAACTTCAGGCCGCTTTCGAGTTCCGAGGGAGTGGGCGGCCGGCTCAACGACGCCAGGTACAGCTCTTCCACCACATCGCGATCGGGCCGGCCGCTCAGCACCGCCCGGGCGACGCGCCCGTTGCTGTCCGCCACCGCATCCGAGATGGTTCTGCCGTTCACCAGGTTGAGCGCCTGCGGCAGGCTCAGGTCGCTGCGCCGCTCGCACTCGCAGGACGACTCCCGCGACGGCCTCCCGAACAGATCCAGGAATCCGTCCTTACCGATATGCGGATCCGTCAACTGCTCCGCATTGGTATCCGGCGGCGTCTCGGGAAACGACGGCCGCACCCCTGTGGCCAGCGCCAGCGCGTCCATCAGTTCTTCCGCGCTCAGCCGCCGCGGCACGGCATGCGAGAAGTTCTCCGTGTCGTTCTCGTTCCATTCGTTGGTCGCGATGCTGGCCTGGTAGGTGCGCGAGCCGGCGATCGTCCGCATAAGCTGACGCAGGTCGAACTCGTGCTCCACGAAATCCTTCGTCAGCGCATCGAGGAGCGCTGGGTTGGCCGGCGGATTCGACGCGCGAATATCGTCCACCGGGTCGATGATGCCGCGCCCGAAGAAGTAGCTCCACACGCGGTTCACGGTGGATTTCGCGAAGAACGGATTGTCCTTGGAGGTGAGCCACTCGGCGTAGGCCGTGCGGCGGTCGCCCGGGACAGCGTAGGAGACCGGCCGAAGGGCCTGTCCCACGATGAACTTCGGGTTCATGACGCGCCCGTCCTTGGGATGCTTCATGTCGAAGTCCTGCCGCTGGTCGTAGACGATCTCTTCGCCCACTTCGTACCCCGGCCGGATTCCCACCGCCGAGAAGAACGCCGACATCTCGTAATACTGATTTTGCGTCCAGCGCTCGAACGGATGGTCGTGGCACTGCGTGCACACCATGCGCACGCCCAGGAATACCTGCGTGGTCTTTTCCATGGTGGGCTTGGGGTCGCGCGTCACGCGGTAGAAGTTGGCCGCCGGATTGTCGTAAGAGCTGCCGCGAGCGGTCAGCATCTCCCGGACCATGCGGTCGTACGGCCGGTTTTCGGCGATGGATTCGCGGATCCATTCACGGAACTCGAACGCGCCCTTCTCGCCCAGGTACTTGCGGTTGTTTTGCAGCAGGTCGCCCCACTTGAGCGTCCAGTGGTCCACGTATGCGGGACTTGAGATCAACTTGTCGACGATCGCGGCGCGCTTGTTCTTCGAGGCGTCCGCCACAAACGCCCGCACCTCCTCGGGAGCCGGCAGTTGCCCGGTGAGGTCGAGCGAGACGCGCCGCAGAAATCCCGCATCGTCCACTACGCCCGAGGGCTGGATCTTCAACCGCTGCAGCTTGGCATCGATCATCCGGTCGACATAATTGTTCTGCGGCAGTTGCTTCCACGCGAAACCCGGTTTGGGATTCAGCACCGTTACCGGCAGCGTGGCGAAATTTCCCTGGTAGCGCACCAGCAGCGTGGCCTCGCCCACCCGCGCGCCTTTGACCGACGAGTCCGCAACCGTCGCCACGTCCGGCAGGTTGCTGTCCATGATCGTCTCGCGCGTGACGTCGCGCGAGGCGCCATCGCCGTAGGTCGCGGTCACCTTCACGCCCGCAGTCTCGCCCGGCGCTTTCATGAGGATTTCCGCAGGCTCGAGCGCCAGCCGCTTCACGGTGTCGCTCGCCGGGTCGCCAAACGGCACGCCCTGCGCGATCCAGTTGTAGATCGTCTTGTAGTAGTCGGACGAGATCTCGAAACGCAGACCGCCGCCGTGCGCCACCTGCTGGGTGGGCTTGGCCAGCATCAGGCTGCGCGCGGGATCGGCCCGATTGAATCGCCGCCCCGAGAGGTCGTAGAGCAGCGCCTCGTAATCCAACTGCGGATCGTACCCGCGCAGCGAAAGCTTGAACCCATTCTTGCCCTTGGCCGCGCCGTGGCACGTGCCCGAAGTGCATCCAACCTTGTTCAGGATGGGCGCGACATCGCGCAGAAAGGTCACCTTGGGAACTTCGGCCGCGGACAAAGAAGTCAAAATCCACGCAGGCAGGAATACCTGTGCCACCTTACTTATCGCCATTTGCACTCCCTCCGCTCACTTCGAACGCGATCGGCCGCGAAACAATCGATTCGGTCTCGCCATCCTCCAACCGCAACCGGCCGTTGATGTACAGGTCGTACCGCCCCGGGTCGGTAGCCTTCGTGGTGGTGACCGCAAACGTGCCTTGCATCGTGCCCTGTGCCTTCATATCGATCACGCGGATGTCCTTGGCTCCGATCACATCCACTCCCACTTCCTTCGGCGGAGTGCCGCGCCCGCGCACTGTCCACTTGTATTGGTACTCGTACCGCACGCCCTCGTCCATCGGTTTGAGGTTCGTCTGCCGCACTTCGAGGGTCGCCTCGGGCGGCTCCGCCAACGCCACCGGCAAGCTCAGCCCCAGCCACGGCGCCGTCACTGGACGCTGCCGGTCCACCACTCCCTGCTCGGTAGCGCCCGCCACGTCCACCACCATGCCCGGACCGCGCGCCTGCCTCCGCAAGACAGTGCCATCGGCGAGCACGCCTTCGCCCCACACCTGCAGTTCATCCACCGGCAGCGCCACTCCAGGCTCCGCCGTCAGCATCAGAATCCCGCGCCGGTTCAACGTGCGGGCGTTGTTGGCATCCACGTATTCGCGCGGGATGATGCCGCCTTCCGCGCGCACGCCTTTGGGCAGATTCGGAATGGTCAGTTGAATCGGACCGTCGTAACCCCGCCGGTCGGCCGACACCGAGATCGCCACCGTGCCGCCAGCCGGAACGTTGACGTAAGGCGAACCGATCGACAGCTTGAAATCCTCGGCCTGCTGCCGCGCGATCAGCCGGTAGCCGTAGTAAGGCCCACCTCGGAGTGCCAGATCTTCCACCGTAACCACGATCTGGTGCGCGTCCGGCGGCACGGTCAAGTTGAGAAACGGATCGCTGCTCGTGCGGCTGGTTCCCTGGATCGCGAACACGTCCTCCGGCAGCGGCTTGTCGCCAGCCGAGTCGAGCTTCTTGCCGCTCTCATCGTAGACCGTCAAAATGCCTTCCAGCCGCGACGTGCCCAGCTCGCGAGCCTGCAATTCGAGCAGCAGTTTCTCGCCCGGCTGTACGGCGAGCCGGTAGCGATCCCGCTCGCCTTCTTTCGCGATCCGGCCGTTCACCACGCTGGGCACCGGCACCGCGCCCTCCACCGGTTCCATCAGCTCCGGCAGGTCGCTCACCGCGAACAGGAAAGGCAGCGCCGGGGAATCCGGCAGAGAGGCGGCGGCAAATGCGTCCTGCTTCGCTGCCCAGCGCAGATCCACCGTGGACTCCACTCCCGCGCCCACGCGTCCTCCCGAAAAAGTCACCGGCACCCGCTCGCCGCGCCTCCCGCCTAGCGGAAAGATCCCGTCGGCATAACGGTAGGCGCCCATTTTGAGCCGATAGAAATTCTGCACCTGCGTGCTGAACCGCGCGTCGGTGACCTCCACGTAATACGTGCCTTCCTTGGGAAACGGAAAGTCGATCCGTGCGTCCAACCCCACGCCGAGGCTGTCGTCGCTACGCGCCAGTTGCTTCCCCGAGCCATCCAGAATGCGCAGCACCGGGTCGATGGCCGATCCGCACCGCCGCGCCTCCACCTCGAACACGCGCCGCTCTCCCGCCTTGCCGGAGATACGGTACACATCGCGCTCCGGACCGCGCAGCGTGCCGTTGACCACCACCGGCGTCGCGCGAACGGGCTCGGCCGTCTCGATAGAGTCGTTGCTGTTGGGCGGCGCATTGGGCTGCGACTCTTCCTCGGTCACCTCGGGAAACGTGCCCAGGGTGAACAGCAGGATGTTCGAGATTCCCGCGGGTGTCTGGATGCGGATGGGATAAACCCCCGGCGCGGCATCCGCCTTCGGCTCTACCAGAAACTCGACCGCGCGCCCCGGCGCCGCCATGGTTCCCGGCTTCTGCGATGGCACTACCAGGGTGAACGATGCCGCCAGCGTCGAGATCACGCGCACACCTTCGCCGATGTTGCGGCCCAGGAGCGTCAGCGTGAACGGCCGCCCGATCTCGGCGCCCCGCGGTTTGAGCTCGGTGATCACAGGGGATGCGGCCAGGGCTGCCTGAGCCGCCAGCAACAGCAAGCACGCAGCTCTAATGGGTCGGGGAATCGCTCCCTCACGGTCGCGGCTCTGTAGGAGCGGTTTCGCCCCGGAACCGAATTGCCTGTAGGGCCTACACTCTTGGAGTTCTCCCTTCATCTGGAACCTCGCGTTTCCCCCGCCGTCTGCTCCAGCGGCACCGGCACGAAGGACTTCTTCATCTCTCCCGTGGCGGCGTCATACAACCGCACCATGCCGTCGAACCCCGCGGCGGCCAGCACGGCGCTGTCCGGACTGAAGGTCACCGTGTAAATTCCCGCCGTGTGCCCTTTGCACTGCGACACCCGAGCGCCCGTCTCCGCGTCGTACACGTTCACCTCGGCTGCCGCACCTCCCACGGCAATCTTCCGGCCGTCCGGCGACCAGGCTAGCGCCGCGATCGCGCCATCCTGCCGATCCAGCTTGCGGATCAGCGTCGTATCGTCGGCGATCTTCATGTTCTTGGGGCGATCCATCATGTATATGTAGGGGACGCGCTCATCGCCGCCGATGACCACGATCTCCTTCGACGGATGCCGCGCGATGGCCGCCAGTTCCCCGCGCAGCAGGTTCACGTTCTCCAGGAAGGCTCCCGACGCCGCGTCGGTCAATTTCGCCGCGCGGTCGCGCCCCACCGAGACGATGCGCTTTCCATCCACGCCGAAGACCGTCCCCAGCACCCAGTTCTCGTGAGCGCCCATCTTGTAGAGTTCCTTGCCGCTGGCCGCGTCCACGATGCGCACGGTGTTGTCGAAGCACCCCGCCGCCACTCGGGTGCCATCCGGCGAGAGCGACGCCCCGAAGACCGTATCGCCCGATAACGTCACGGAGCGACGGAGTTTCCCCGCCGCCACGTCCCACAACTGGATCTCGCCGAATCGAGCCGGGGTGCCGCCGCCCGCCAGCAACGTCGATCCGTCCTTCGAAAATGCCAGGGAGAGAATCCGTTCCGACAAACCCGGCAACCGCTGGGGCGGCGCGCGGCCATCCAGCGAATGAATGAGCACCTCGCGGTTGCCCGACACCGCCAGCGTCTTACCGTCGGGCGAAAACGCCAGCGCGGTCACCACCGGAGGCAGCAGATAGACCACGGGCTTGTCGAGCGAAACCGCTTCACGCGCTTCGGCCGGCGTGTCGTCTTGGGCTCCCGCGGCCACCCAACTCCGCAACAACTCGATTTGCCCGGCGGGCAAAGGCGGCTGCCCCAAAGGCATCTGCGGCTTCATCTCGCCCGTGATGTACTTCACGATGAAGCCCGTTCCCGGACCGTGCTTGCCTCCCTTGGCGAATCCTTCGTAAGTGGTCAGGTCCAGATCGGACGACTTGAGGTTGGGCTGGTGACAACCCTGGCACTGGCGCTGTAGTACGGGCCGAACGTCGCGATAGTAGCTTGGCTCGGCGTCCAAGAGCCCGCCGCTCATGCACACCAATGCGGCGATTATGCCAGCGGGCCATGCGGCACGCATTTCCGTCCCCTCCCTTGGTAAACGTATTGTACTGCTATTGGGGGCCGGGGGCCAGGGGCATAAGCGTCATTCCGGTTTTCGCGTTGATCGGTTCCAGGGTGTATCTCCCCATCAGGCACTCGCCGACTGACGGCGAAACTCTCCCGCAAATTCTTCCAGGAATCGATCCATCGTGATCGGAGGCCGTCCGAGCAACCCCTGGAGCACTCCGTCCAGCGTTCCGCCCCTCCCGCCGGTGTAGTACGCCTGTAGTTCGAGCAGCGCCGTCACCTGCCACTCCGGCATTCCCTGATCCATCATCGCCTTGCGCTGCGCCTCGGCTGGGATGTCCACGTACTGCGCTCGAATTCCCGCGTGCCGTGAAATTCTCTCCGCGACCTCCGCGCACGTCAGCGCTTCCGGCCCGTTCAGTTCATACGTCTTGCCGTCATGCTCGCTACTTCGCAGCGCTTCTGCGGCCACGGCCGCAATGTCCCGCACATCCAGGTAGCTGATGCGCGCATTCCCCATCGCGCCGTAAAACGCTCCCTGCGAGCGAATGCTCGGCGCATAGTACGTCAGCACGTTCTGCAGAAAACTGTTCGGGCGAAGAATACAGTGCGCTATCTTCGCCGCCTTCAGCTTGTCTTCCACCTTCCGGTGCCAACTCGGAAACGATTTCCCGTAATCTCCCGCGCCCAGAGCTGAATTCAGCACGATTCGCCGTACACCTGCCTCCTCGCACGCCTCGACGGCGTTTCCTTCGAGTTGCACCAACTCCGGAATTGGAGAACACACCAGATAAACACTCTCCACACCGCGCAGTGCCGGCCGAAGACTTGCCTTATCCGAAAAATCCGCGATCACGGCCTCTGTTCCCGCCGGAGCCTTTGCCGCCTCCTGTTTGGAACGGTACATTGCCCGATGCTTCTCCCCGCCTCGCGCCACTTCCACCAGCACTGTTCTGCCGACAGTCCCACTTGCCCCAGTAATCAAAATCATTTTCCCCTCCTCCTCGGACGGGCACGCCGGGATCGCCGCGGATTCCGGGTTGCGCCAGATTTTCTCGACCTCCCCGAATGGTATAACGATCTCGTGCCCACCGGAAGAACGCACATTTTTGTAAGTCTGGAGGCTGCTTGAAAAATCATTACGGTTGTCCCGTGCAAGGAACCATCAATGCCATCAGCGGGAAATGGAAGGTCTTGGCCATCTGGCATTTAGGCTTCAATCCGCAACGCTTCGCCCAACTTCGCAAGCTTCTTCCGGGAGCGCCTTCGCCATTCATCATGAAGGTCGCCTCCTGGCCGGGAGTTGGGACGGCGGCTCGCCTGGCGGTGAAGCCGGTACGCACGTTGTGGAGGTCACTTCGAACGCCTTCCAGGCGGCGCCCTGTATCTGGAAGACGTAACCGTACCCCTGGCTCCGCCACACGCCATCGAGCGGCTCCGCCGAGGAAGGGGTAACTGGAGCGAGAAATCCCGCCAGGAGCACGGAGAGCCGGATGATCCGAATCATTTGATCCTTATTCTAGACGCTCGTGAGGAACGCGCCCAACCCCCGAGCCCCTCAAAACGTGTAATCCGGCGGCTTGATGCCTTTCACCCGCAGGTACACCTCGGCCTGGCCGCGGTGGTGCGCGGTATGAGTGAAATAGGCCCAGAGCCACTCGAAGGCGGTCATCTTGCGGTTTTGCGGACCGACCACGGCGTCCAACTTCTCGGGTGTCAGCCCGGCGACCGCCTGGTTGCAGAAGTCGAAGGTGGTGTGGAGGAACCGGATGGCGGCAGCCTTGTCCACGTTGCCACTTTCGTCCTTGAGCGACGCGGCAATGGCGGGAGGCACGGCGGGGCGCGGCATGCCACTGGCGTTGGCGCAGGCGCTCATGTTGGCGCCGGCGATCTGGACCATCAATTGGCCGAAACTCAGCTCTTCGGGAACGGGTTTAAAGCTGTAACCGTCGGCCGGCATCTTTTCGGCGACGGCGATGGTGAAATCGCTGGTGACTTTCCAGTGTTTCACGAGCGCGTCCTTGACCGTGGTCTGGGCAAGCGCGGGAAGCGACAGGGCCAGCATCGTTAACAAGTTTTTCGTCATGATTTTGCCTCGGGATATAATTGTTATCGCATACTCAGGAGCACCGATTGGGATCGAGTAATCGTCCTCTACCCATGCGCGGCGCGCCGCCGGTGGCCACGCGCAGCGCCGATCGTTATTTCGAGCTGAAGTCGCAGATTCACCGCAAGCTGATCGGGGTGCTGAACCCGGATCGAGTGTCGTCGATCCCCAAGGACCGCGTGCGCGCCGAGATCGGACGGGTAGTGGAGCGGTTGCTCGACGAAGAGCGCGTCCCCATGACCACGGCCGAGCAGACCAAGATCGTGGAGGAGGTGCTCGACGAGGTGCTGGGGCTGGGGCCCCTGGAGACGCTGCTCAAAGAGGCGACCATATCCGATATCCTTGTGAACCGCTACAACAAAGTCTTCATCGAGCGGAACGGCAAGCTTTCGGAAACCACGGTGCGCTTCAAAGACGACGCCCACCTGCTGCACATCATCGAGAAGATCGTCTCGCAGGTGGGGCGCCGCATCGATGAAGCGCAGCCCATAGTGGACGCGCGCCTACAGGACGGATCGCGCGTGAACGCGATCATCCCTCCGCTGGCGCTGGATGGCCCGTGCCTGAGCATTCGCCGGTTCGGCCGGCACGTGATCACGCAGGAGGAGATGCTGCAATACAAGACGATCACTCCGGGGATGCTGCGGTTTCTGGCGGCGTGCGTGCAGTCCAAGACGACGGTCCTGATTTCGGGAGGAACAGGTTCGGGCAAGACCACCATGCTCAACGCGCTCTCGCGGTTCATTCCCGAGGAGGAGCGGATCATCACCATCGAGGACACGGCGGAATTGCAGCTCCAGCAGCGGCACGTGGTGAAGTTCGAAACGCGGCCGCCGAGCCTGAACAAGGAGGGCGGCATCAACCAGCGGCAGTTGCTGCGGACGGCGCTCCGCATGCGGCCGGACCGCATTATAGTGGGCGAGTGCCGCGGCGCCGAAGCGCTGGACATGCTGCAGGCCATGAACACGGGCGTCGAGGGGTCCATGAGCACGGTGCACGCCAACACGCCGCGCGACGCCTTTTCGCGTCTCGAAACGATGGTGATGATGGCCGACTTGGAAATCCCCACGCGGGTGATTCTGCAGCAGCTCACCAGCGCGATCAAGCTGGTGGTCCAGGTATCGCGGCTGCAAGACGGCACGCGCAAGATCCTGAGCATTTCGGAAGTGTTGGGCGTGCGCGACGAGAAGGTCCAGTTGCAGGAGATCTTCATGTTCGAGCGCGTGGGCGTGACGGATGCGGGCAAGGTGCAAGGCCGCTTCCGGGGCACGGGAATCATGCCGAAGATCCTGGAACGGCTGCGCGTGAGCGGGATCCAGCTCCAGCACAATATTTTCGAAGAAGTGGTCCCCGTAAACCTGTGAGGCCTCTGAAAACGGAAGTGGCGTTTACGACGCCGTGGTTCGACCTGCTGGCCAAAACCATGAAGCCGGGCGAGGCTCCGTATTACTCGCTGCGATTGCCGGACTACACGGCGGTGGTGGCGATCACGGAGGAGCATCGCGTGCTGGCGGTGCGGCAATACCGGCCGGCGGTGGAGCGGTACACCATCGAGCTGCCGGCGGGCCTGGTGGATGCGGGCGAGACTCCGGAGGCGGCGGCGCGGCGCGAGTTGCTGGAGGAGACGGGCTACCAGGCGGGCGGCCTGGAGGTGCTCGGACCGATGCTGCCGGACACGGGCCGGCTGGGAAACCGAATCTGGACGTGCGTGGCTACCGGCGTGCGGCCGGTGGAGGGACGCGCGCCGGAAAGTGAGATCGAGGTGCTGAGTTATTCGCCCCCCGAGTTGGCGCGGGCCATGGCCGAGGGAGAGTTCGATCACGCGCTGCATGTGGCGGTGTTGATGCTGGCGGTGGTGCGGGGGAAGGTGAAGTTGGAGGGGGATTAGCTGGCGGGTTCGTCGAGCTGAGCGAACAGTGAGTTGAAGTCGACCGCGCCCACGATATCTGTTTCCGCAACTCCGGTGGTGCAACGCCGGATTCCCTCGCGATCGGCTTCTACCACCGTGCGCCGATATGGATCGACGACCCAGATGTGAGGAATGCCCGCCGCCAGATAGTCGCCGACCTTGGTCAGCATTTCCGGGATCGTGTCGTCGGGCGACACGATTTCGATCACGAGATCCGGCCTGACGAGCACCGGTGTGACTTCGTGGGGGAGCGCTTTCACGCAGATATCGGGGACACGGTAGCGGGGTTCGTCGCTGGTTTGCACTCTCTGCTCGGTGAACGCCCGGTATCTCCGCTCGATCCGGCGGGCGTTCAAAACCGATACGATCAGGCCTTGCGACAAGCTATGGAAATATTCACCCACGTGACGCTCCACCAATTGTCCGTCGACATACTCCATGTCCGGCTCGTAAGTCGTCCGCAGGTATTCTTCGACGGGAACGATTGCAAGCGTCGCCATGTCTTTCAATTTACCTTACTTCCGGGGACCGAGCCGGGAAAATAACCCATTGAAATCGACGGCTCCCACCAGATCCGTTTCCGCGACTCCCGAGGTGCAGCGCCGGATTCCATTGCAATCGGCTTCGACCACCGTGCGCTGGTACGGATCGATCACCCAAATGTGCGGGATGCCCGCAGCCAGGTATTCGCCGATCTTGGCGAGCATTTCGGGAATCGAATCGTCGGGCGACACAATCTCGATGGCTAGGTCCGGCTTCACCAGAACCGGAGTGGGCTCGTGTGGCAGCGCTTTCACGCAAAGGTCCGGGATGCGGTAGCGAGGTTCGTCGTTGACCTGAACCCGTTGCTCCGTGAAGCCGCGGAACCCCCGCTCTTGCTCCCGCGCGTCGAGAGCCGCGCTTGTCAGAAATTGCATGCGGCTATGGTAATATTCACCCACGTGACGCTCCACCAGTTGTCCATTGACATACTCCATGTCCGGCTCGTAAGTCGTCCGCAGGTATTCTTCGACGGGAACGATTGCAAGCGTCGCCATGTTTTCAGTGTACCCTTACTTCCGCGCGCGCATATGACAGCGGATGTCCAGCGCCGGAAAGATCCACGCGGCGTGGCGCTCGTACCAGTTGAGGGAGCGCTTCGCCAGGAAGCGGCCCGTGTTGTCCAGCAGGAAATTCCCTCCAAACGTCAGCTCGACCTGTACGATGTCGAAGCGATACGGTGGCCCGGCAAAGGTGGGAAAATCCTTGCCCGTGAAGTACTCGAAGCTGCGCGCGGCCAGGTGGCGCTTGTGGGTGGGATCGGTATAGGAATTGTGCGAGCTGAAGTGCGGCGTTGTAATGAAAACGTCGGCGCCATCCATGGCCACGCGGTACACCTCCGCCATGGCTCGCACGGGGTCGTCGAGATGCTCGATCACGTGCGACATGTGGA
>Ga0209517_10001859_pt1 | contig 30934 bp, 25 predicted proteins | sample PeaSoiMetSII2010_FD_187695 | JGI IMG/M metagenome (GOLD analysis project Ga0209517, IMG submission 187695) | Peat soil microbial communities from Weissenstadt, Germany - SII-2010 (SPAdes) (version 2) | ecosystem: Environmental > Terrestrial > Soil > Wetlands > Peat | place: Germany...
TACAAGATTTATGTGGAGAGCTTCAGGGGAACGGACCATCTGCGCCGCATCTTGGAGGAAGCGCAGACGATCGTCAACGACGCTTTGGCTGTGTCGACAAAGCGGTAAGGGCTTGCAAACAAAATAAATTAGGAGGTGAAACCATGATCAAGCAAAAAGCGACTAGCACAAATCTAGAGTCCTTGATGGACATGCTGGAGAGCAAGGACGGCATGACTCGCGAGAAAGCAAGGGAATCATTGGTGGATCTGGGGAAACCCGCTGTCTCTTCCCTCATACATGCCTTGCAGGGTTCCAGGATGGATCAAGTTCGCTGGGAAGCAGCCAAAGCGCTCGGTGCGATCAACGATACCAGATCAATTCCATCGTTGGCGAAAGCACTCGATGACAGCAACCCCGACATAGCATGGTTGGCTGCCGAAGCATTGATAAAGTTCAAAAAGTCCGCCTGGCCTGCATTATTACAGGAGTTGATCAAAAGTGGGTCGGATTCTGTTTTATTGCGCCAGGGAGCGCACCATGTTTTGGTGAACCAGAAAGAGGATGGATTCAACGATTTACTCTCAACGCTCATAAAGGCTTTAGAATCCAGCACTGCTCCAGAGTCGTCGATAGTAGCTGCCCACGACCTCCTTGAAAGAATGAATGCAAACTCATGAGCACTTATTCACGCACCAGCGGCGGCCAGAGATCCCGTCTGAGCAAAGCTGAGAGAGAAACCATGAGCAAATAAAGGAGGTGCAAAAGATGGCCAAAGATTCAGTTTGCGGCATGAGAAAGGATGAGAAGAAGGCGCCGGCCAAATCACCGCAAATTAGGAGAGACCTATTATTACTGTGTTCCAGCGTGCAAAATGGCATTTGATGAAGACACCGCCAAGTACACAGGGACTGGAGGGCATGAAACGGCCGGACATAGACATACCAGTCACAAATTGTAGCTTGGGTGTTTTATTTGCAAAAATGGGGAAGGAACGACACATTGCTCGTTCATAGATGTGACCTGAGAACTCAATCAGACCCGGCAAATAGAGGGAGAAGGGATAAAACGTTTTTTCATGCTTACATTCGATATGGGATTGGGCGGTTAGAATTGCAGTTCAAGGTTGTAGCTGATCTAGAAAAAACGAAAAGGCGGAATGCAAAATGAGGAGACATCTAATAATCATTTTATTGGCAATTGTCGGTCTGTTTCTTGGGATGAATGGCTTTACTCAAGAGAAAAAAGGGCCGGGGGTAGGAGATACAGCTAACAAAACAGCAGAAGGTCAGCTAATTAATGCCTTTATGGTGGAAAAAATCATAGGCTCCAAGGTAATGAATTTGAAAGGGGAGACGTTAGGAAAGATTGATAATTTAGTCGTCGATATAGATACGGGAAGAATTGTGTACGCTGTCGTTGAATCCGGTGGTTTTTTGGGCATCGGTGATAAGCTCCTTCCCGTCCCCTGGCAATCCCTTGCAGCGCTTCCGTCAGAAGGCATATTCTTCCTCAATCAATCCAAAGAACAAATGGAAAAAGCACCTGCTTTTGACAGGAAGAATTTGCCAGACATGGGGGATATGCGTTGGGGGGCTAACGTTTTCAAGTATTATGGCGCCCCCTCCGATTATGCACAATGGGGGCCAGTCGGTTATGATTATGGTTATGACGACTATTATCATTATAATAATCCGGTTTCTTCTGGTCCAGGGATAAATCCTCCCCCGCGGGCAGAAGACCCGTACAAAAAAATCTTTGACTCTAAAACAACTAAAACCATATCAGGACAAGTGATAAAAATAGACCAAGTTCCCGAATTTGGATTTGGTATGCAAATGCGATTGACTGTTTATGTTGACAAAAACGAGATAGTTCCGGTTTATCTGGGTCCCGCCTTCTACCTTGTAGGTCCTTGGCAAGCAAAACATTTTAAATTAGGCGATAAGGTCACAGTGAGCGGCTCACAGGTCACTGTTAGGGGTGAACCTTTAATGATTGCCGTGACTGTGAAGCTGGAAAATGAAGTCCTGCGATTAAGAGACAAGGATGGGATTCCAGAATGGATTGGATGGAAAAAAACGAGTGATTGATCGTTACAGAGTCGGGTAGCTTCAATGGGGACATTCTTCTTGTCCTTATATTATGCCCCCAATACTAGGGGCAGTCACAGGAGATAAGGTGGTGCTCAAGAACACAAGTGCAAGTGGAGGAACCTTGGAGGAGAAACTATGAGCAAACAAATACCTGTCAGCAAGCCGATCTACAGTCTTTTACCCACGGACGTCGAAGGATTCGATTCCCTGGCGGAGCTTGCCCTGGATATGCGCTGGTCGTGGAATCATGCTACCGACAAAATATGGCGGCAGCTTGATCCCGCGCTGTGGGATCTCACGTATAACCCCTGGGCCGTCCTGCAGACGGTCTCCCGGGACCAGCTCCAGCGTGTGTCAGCCGACCCCGCCTTCCGTAAAAGCGTCGATGACCTTGTACAGGCCAGGCATCGGGTAGCGAAATCCTCCGCGTGGTTTCAGCAAAAGCATCCGAAGTCTCCCCTTACTTGTGTCGCGTATTTCAGCATGGAATTCATGTTGAGTGAAGCGCTGCCCATCTACTCAGGCGGACTTGGTAATGTGGCCGGCGATCAGCTTAAATCAGCCAGTGATCTGGGCGTTCCAGTCATCGGCGTGGGGCTGCTCTACCAGCAAGGTTATTTTCGACAGGTGTTAGACAAGGACGGAGCGCAACAGGCCCTTTTTCCCTACAACGATCCCGGCCAATTGCCCATAACACCGTTGCGCCAGGCGAACGGGGAGTGGTTGCGGCTGAAGCTCGACTTGCCCGGTTACCCGGTCTGGCTGCGCGCCTGGCAAGTCCAGGTTGGCCGAGTGCACCTTTACCTGCTCGACAGCAATGATCCTGCTAACATCCCGGCTCACCGAGGCATTACTAGCGAGCTTTACGGGGGCGGGCCGGAGTTGCGGCTGCAACAAGAGATCATGCTTGGGATCGGCGGGTGGCGGTTGCTCCGCGCGCTCGGCATTCAGCCGGAAGTCTGTCACCTGAATGAAGGACATGCTGCCTTCGCTATTTTGGAACGAGCCCGGAGTTACATGCAAGAGACCGCGCAGCCTTTCGAAGTTGCACTGGCTGTCACGCGAGCGGGTAACCTGTTCACCACGCACACGGCTGTAGCCGCCGGATTCGACCGTTTTTTTCCGGCCCTCATCGAGCAATACCTCGGTGGTTATGCCGAGCAGAAGCTTGGGATCACCCTCCGCGATCTACTGGGCCTCGGCCGTCAGAACCCGAATGACTCGTCGGAAAGTTTCAACATGGCCTATCTAGCAATCCGCGGAAGCGGAGCAGTGAATGGCGTGAGTCGTTTGCACGGTAAGGTGAGCCGGCAACTCTTTGAGCCTATTTTTCCGCACTGGCCGCAAGACGAAGTGCCGGTCGGACATGTGACCAACGGAGTTCACATGCCGAGCTGGGACTCGGCGCCAGCCGACGATCTTTGGACGGAAGCCTGTGGAAAGGACCGCTGGCTGGGGACAGCGGAAAACCTGGAGCATTGCATTCGCCACGTCTCCGATGCCAGGCTCTGGCAATTTCGTACTGCCGCCAGCAAGTCTCTTGTTGAATACGCCCGCGAACGATTGTCCCGGCAACTGGCCGCCTACGGCGCGTCGCCCGAGGCGGTTAACGAGGCGAAGCAGCTATTTGATCCCAATGCGTTGACGCTGGGCTTTGCGCGCCGCTTCGCAACCTACAAGAGACCGAACCTGCTGCTGCACGATTCGGAGCGGCTGCTTCGCCTGTTAACCAATCCAGAACGCCCTGTGCAACTCATCCTTGCCGGCAAGGCCCATCCAGCGGACCAGGCAGGGCAGGCCCTGATTCGGGAATGGACTCATTTTATCCGACGGCCCGAGGCGCGTCCCCATGTGATCTTCCTCAGTGACTACGACATGCTTCTGACAGAGCACTTGGTGCAGGGGGTAGATGTCTGGATCAACACGCCGCGCCGGCCCTGGGAGGCCTGCGGAACGAGCGGCATGAAAGTGCTCGTTAATGGCGGCATCAATCTTTCGGAATTGGACGGCTGGTGGGCGGAAGCCTATACTCCTAAAGTGGGTTGGGCGCTGGGAGACGGCTTGGAACATGGCAACGATCCCGCCTGGGACGCTGTCGAAGCCAATGCGCTCTACGACTTGCTCGAACGAGAGGTGGTTCCCGAATTTTACACCCGCGACAAGAAGGGCATCCCAACCGCCTGGGTAGCGCGGATGCGGGAAAGCATGGCACAATTGACGCCGCGCTTCTCCGCCAACCGCGCTGTGCGCGAATACACCGAGCAACACTACTTCCCGGCGGCTATAACCTATCGCAAACGAGCTGAAAATAAAGGGACCGAGGGCAATATCATAGTCAATTGGGAACATACGCTGAAAGAGAAATGGGCCACACTCCACTTCGGCGAAGTGAAGATCAATACTAACGGGAAGCAGCATGTATTCGAGGTTCAGGTCTATCTCAATGACCTCGATCCGAAGGCGGTGCGCGTAGAGCTTTATGCCAACGGCGTGAACGGCGGTGGTCCGGTGCGGCAGGAGATGAAGCTGGCCCGACAACCGGCGAGCGCGTCGGATGGCTACGTTTACAGCGCGTCTCTGCCTGCGGCCCGTCCACCATCAGACTATACGGCGCGTCTCATACCGCACCGCGAGGGCGTTACGATCCCACTGGAAGACGCTCATATCCTGTGGCAGCGGTGATTAGATTTCGCAAGGTAAAAGAATGAATAAAAAAGACCCAATGCAAAAGGCAACAAATACGAAAAGACTTGCACGCCCCAAAGGCCCGATGTCGTCCATGACAGGCCAGGCCGCAGAAAAGGTGGACGCGACCACAGATCTGACTTCGTCCGAACGCCCTTTGCATGATTATGTGGCGGAGGTATCGGAGCGGACTGATGTTCGAGCTGGTGTGCCATTGCCACTGGGAATCTATACACGTGGCGATGGCGTGAACTTTGCGTTCTTCAGCCGATACGCCAGCCGCGTTCGCCTGGAGTTGTTTGATCATCCCGAAGATACCACGGCCGCAAGGGTGATTGATCTGACTCCTGCGCGCAACCGCACTGGTGACGTGTGGCACGTCTGGATTAAGGGGATTCGGCCTGGCCAGCTGTATGCCTATCGCGTGGACGGCCCGTATCAACCCATGGATGGCCATCGTTTCAATTTAAACAAGCTGCTCCTGGACCCATTTGCGACAGCGATCTCACCGTTGCCTGATTGGGATTTTGGCTCGGCGCGGGGATACGATCCGTCGGCGCCAGAGCGAGACTTGGTTTTTTCGAAAGTCGATGATGCCGGAGCCATGCCGAAATGCGTGTTTACTCATGAACATTTCAACTGGCATGACGACCGGCCACTCAGACATCCCTGGTCAGAGACAGTGATTTATGAAACACATGTTCGAGGTATCACCATTCATCCCAACTCCGGTGTGAAGCATCCTGGCACGTATCGGGGTCTCATGGGAAAGATCCCCTATTTAAAAGAGCTGGGGGTGACGGCTGTGGAACTGATGCCTGTGCAGGAATTCAATGAACACCTGATGCCGGGAATTAATCCACAAACAGGCAAACCACTCAGTAATTACTGGGGCTACGATCCCGTGGCCTTCTTTGCGCCGAAAGGATCCTACAGTAGTGCGGGAGGGTTGGGTCAGCAGAAGCTGGAATTCAAGGAAATGGTCCAGGCCTTCCATGGGGCGGGCATCGAGGTGATCCTGGACGTGGTCTTCAATCACACGGCCGAGGGAAACGAACTGGGGCCGACACTCTGTTTCCGCGGGATAGATAACACGATCTTCTACATGCTGGAGTCAGACAAACGCTACTACAAGAACTACACGGGTACCGGCAACACCATCAATGCTAACCATCCCGTGGTGCGGGATCACATCCTGGCCGCGCTCCGTTATTGGATGGTCGAGATGCATGTCGATGGATTCCGGTTTGACTTGGCGTCGGTTCTCGGCCGGGACGGCACCGGCAAGTTGCTATCTAATGCCCCTCTTCTCGAACGGATCGCCGAGGACCCGATCTTGAGAGACGTGAAAATCATCGCCGAGGCATGGGACACCGTCGGTGCATACGAGGTGGGTAGTTTTTCAGAGCGGCGTTGGGCGGAGTGGAACGGCCGGTATCGAGATGATATCCGGCGTTTCTGGCGTGGCGATGATGGGATGCTCGGTTTGTTTGCCAGCCGTATCTGCGGCAGTGCCGACATCTATTCCAAGTCCGGCAAAGGTCCCGAGTGTAGCATCAATTTCGTCACCTGCCACGACGGCTTCACTCTGAACGACCTGGTGAGTTATCGCTACAAGCACAATGAAGCAAACGGAGAAAACAATCATGACGGGACAAACTACAACTTCAGCGAGAACTACGGCGCCGAAGGCGAGACAACAGATGCCGTAATCGAGTCTATCAGGAAGCGCCAGATCAAGAACTTACTGCTGACTCTGTTAATCTCCCGCGGTGTGCCGATGCTGCTCGGCGGGGACGAATTTCGCCGAACACAAGGCGGCAACAATAACGCCTACTGCCAGGACAACGAAACAAGCTGGTATGACTGGAGCTATCTGGAACAGCACAGGGAGATTTTCCGCTTCACTCGTGGCATGATCGCTTTTCGTCGTGCTCATCCGATTCTGTGTAAGGAGCAATTCTACACGGACGCCGAGATCCGCTGGTTTGGCCCGCAAGGAGGATTGCCCAACTGGGCCGACCCGAAAGAAAAACAATTTGCCTGCCTGATCCATGAAGATGAGCAGAGCGCGCTTTGCCTGATGTTCAATGCTGGTACGGAGGAGTCCGACTTTGGTTTGCCGCCTCTGCCGCCAGGGTACAGTTGGCGTCTCGCAGTAGACACGTCCCTCCCGGCACCGCAAGATTTGTCTGTCGCAGGGGAAGAAACGCTCTTGGACAATTCAACGACCTATCACGTAAAAGCCCGCTCCAGCGCGATACTTCTGGTGCGGAAGCAGGGATCAAACTCGGGAGGGGGTTCCGTATGAATCAACGAGCCTCCGGGATACTGCTCCATCCTACCTCCCTTTACAACCCTTATCCCATCGGCGATCTGGGACCTGCGGCAACTGCCTTTGTGGATTTCATGGCAAAGAGTGGACAGCATTGGTGGCAGATGCTTTCCATAGGCCCAACAGGGGAAGGAAATTCGCCTTACCAGTCACTGTCTGCCTTTGGGGGTAATCCGCTCCTGGTGAGTCCCGATCGGTTGGTTGAGCAGGGTCTGCTTGGCCGCCAGGATATCGCGATTCCCATCTCCAAGTGCGAGGGAAAGGTGAACTATCGCGCGGCGGCACGCTTGAAGCTGCAATGGTTAAAAAAGGCATTCGAACATTTCGAAAAAAACAAGCACGGTGACAGGCAATCTGAGCTCGACGCATTTGCACGCGCGGAGTCTTTCTGGCTTGACGATTTTTCGCTGTTCTCGGCAATCCAGGGGAAAGAGGGCACATCGGATTGGACCAGATGGAACCAGGAGCTGCGGACCCGCCAGCCAGATGCCGTCAGTCGCGCGCAGAAATACTTTGCCAATGACATACGTTACCATCAGTTCGTCCAGTGGCAGTTTTCCATGCAGTGGAAAGAGTTAAGGGCTTACTGCACGTCCAAAGGAATACGGCTGATCGGCGATGTTCCCCTGTTTGTGTCACACCAAAGCGCCGATGTCTGGGCTCATCCCGGGCTTTTCAAACTGGATGCCGATGGAAACCCTACAGTGGTCGCGGGAGTCCCTCCCGATTATTTCTCCAAGACCGGGCAGCTGTGGGGTCTCCCCGTGTATCGCTGGGAGGCGCTTCAAGAGCAGCACTACCACTGGTGGATCGAACGCCTGCGGACGGCTTTTGGACGGTTCGATGTCAATCGGCTGGATCATTTCATCGGCTTTGTCCGCACCTATGAAGTGTCTGCACAAGCCAGGACGGCAATGAACGGGCAGTATCAACCTGGCGGAGGCGCTTCCTTTTTCGAAGCCGCCCGCGAAGCCCTCGGGTTATTGCCTTTAATCGCGGATGATCTTGGTGCGACAACACCCGAAGTGGTGGCTTTACTGGATCAACTTCAGATCCCGGGCACACGGGTGCTCCAATTCGAGTTCGGCTCACATCTCGAAACCAATTCAGTTCCACCGGAACAGCATCCGGTGAAATCAGTGATCTATACCGGAACCCATGATAACGACACAACGGCGGGCTGGTATCGAAAGTTGCCAAGCACGCAACGCAAAGCCTTGCAAAAACAGCTGGGAGTAAACGACCGGGAGGTTATCTGGGCTATGATCCGTGAGGCGCTGGCATCGCAGGCCGACACAGCCATCGTTCCTGCACAAGACCTCCTGGAGCTGGGGTCGGAGGCGCGAATGAATTTCCCTGGAATTGCGAAAGGAAACTGGCAATGGCGCCTGAAGGATGGCGCGCTGACCCAGGATCTCGCGCAAAGGCTGCGAAGCCTGACTATAACGTATGAGCGCGCCTGATGAGCGGTGAGCCCCGTTCAACTCCTTGATGTCAGGAAGATGACCCGACGCCACAGATCGCGAAGAGGACCTAGCTAGGCTGCTAAACTAATCAGTCTGGCAAGACTTTCCTTTCTGTTTAATTAGAGTGCGCCCGTTCCGATAGAAATGATTAAACTTTGGAGGGAAAAATGGCAGAAAAATCTCGCACAACGGCAAAGCATCCGGGCATGGGTGCCATTCCCAATGCAAAGATGGTAACCTTTCGGGTCTGGGCTCCCCATGCCGAAAAAGTTTACGTGACCGGAACCTTCAATGGCTGGGGCAAAACATCAACACCTCTCTTCAGTGAGAAGAACGGTTACTGGTCAACTGAAGTGCCGGGAGCAAAAGCTGGAGATGAGTACAGATATATGATTCACACCCCTGTTGATTGGAAGCTCCCTCCTTTTTCTCGTATTGACCCTTATGCCAGAAAAGTGACGAACTCAGTCGGCAACGGAATTATCTACGACACTAAAGCGTTTAATTGGCGTAGTGATAACTTTAAAATGGCCTCGTGGAATGAGCTTGTCATTTACGAGATGCACATAGGCACCTTTAACGTCAGAGAAAAGGGGCACCCGGGCACGTTCGATAGCGCCATTGAAAAACTTCCTTACCTTGAAAAACTGGGTATCAATGCCATCGAAGTGATGCCGATCATGGAGTTTTCAGGCGATTTTTCGTGGGGGTACAATCCGGATCATCCTTTTGCCGTCGAAAGCATTTACGGTGGACCGGATGCCTTTAAGCTCTTTGTTAAAGCAGCACACGAGCAAGGTATCGCTGTCATCGTAGATGTCGTTTACAACCACTTTGGTCCAGGCAATCTTGATTTGTGGCGGTTTGACGGTTGGAGCGAAAATGAGAAAGGGGGAATTTACTTTTACAATGATCGCCGCTCGCAAACACCCTGGGGCGAGACGCGTCCCGATTATGGCCGGGGCGAAGTGCGCCAATACCTGCGTGATAACGCTTTGATGTGGCTCGAAGAGTACCATGTCGACGGCCTGCGCTGGGACATGATTGTCTATATCAAAAGCATCGATGGTAATGGCAACAATCCGGCTAATGACATCCCCGACGGCTGGAGCTTGATGCAGTGGATCAATGTGGAAATCCAAAAAATGTTCCCCGGTAAAATCAAAATCGCCGAAGGGATGCATAAGAACGCCTGGGTCACCAAAGACGTGGGAGCGGGCGGCGCAGGTTTCAATGCACAGTGGGATGCCGAATTTGTTCACTCCGTTCGCCGGGCCGTTATTGCTCGTGATGATGCTTCACGCGATCTGGGAGCAGTCAGTAGAGCTATCGAGCATCGCTACGATTCAGACGCCTTCAAGCGGGTCATTTATACTGAGTCGCACGACGAGGTTGCTAATGGCCGGGAACGTGTGCCCGAGGCGATCTGGCCGGGAAACGTGGACAGCTGGTTTTCCAAGAAACGCTCTACGTTGGGCGGTGCTCTTGTTCTTACTTCGCCTGGTATCCCGATGATTTTTGAAGGGCAAGAGTTGCTGGAAGACCGTTGGTTCCAGGATAAGGTCCCGATCGACTGGTCCCGGACCGAGGGAGAAAACGGTATTCTCAGCATGTATCGGGACCTGATCGCCCTGCGGCGCAATCTGTCGGGTCTGACGCGGGGGTTGTGCGGGCAAAATCTCCATCTTTATCATTTTGACGAGGGGGCCAAGATCATCGCTTTCCATCGTTGGGACAAACAAGGTCCGAAAGACAGCGTTGTTGTGGTGGTGAATATGACGAATCAAAATCGCGATGGTTATGTCATCGGTTTTCCGCGGGCCGGACTGTGGCAAACGCGGTTTAACAGCGATTCCCATAACTACGGCCAAGATTTTGCAAATCATCCCACCCCCGATGTCGAGGCCCATGACGAAAAAACCGATGGGCTGCCCTGCTCCGGCAAAATCAGTATCGGGCCATACACGGTGGTACTTTTTTCGCAGAATGAATAAGAATCCATTATTGAACACAACTTCACGTGGCACAATTATGCTGAGGGGAGGCTGAATGAAAAAGAGCAATTCAATTATGGCATTGTTCCTTGATATCGGCGGTGTCCTGCTCACCAATGGGTGGGATCATCATGCCCGCAAACGGGCGGCCACGAACTTCAAACTGGAGTGGACCGAGATGGAGAATCGGCATCACCTGATCTTCGACGCCTACGAGGAGGGGAAGTTCACGCTGAAAGAATATTTAAGTTGGGTGGTCTTCTACCAAAAGCGACCGTTCACCCGGGCTCAGTTTCGGCGTTTTATGTTCGCCCAATCGAAACCTTACCCCAAGATGATCGAACTGGTCCGCCGGCTTAAGGCACGGTATGGATTGAAGATTGCCGTGGTCGGCAACGAAGCGCGGGAACTGAATTCGCACCGAATTCGAAAGTTCAAGCTTGATGGCTTCGTGGATTTTTTCATTTCCTCCTGCTTCGTCCACTTGCGAAAGCCTGACAGGGACATCTTTCGGCTTGCGCTGGACATAGCCCAGACGCCGGCTGGGCAAATTGTCTATATCGAGAACACCCCGATGTTCGTCCAGATCGCGGAAAGTTTGGGGATTCGGAGCATTCTTCATACGGATTACAGTTCCACATGCGCGAAACTGGCTTCGCTCGGATTGCTGAATGACGAAGGAGTCACCCATGAAGGCAGCTAACGCACGCATCCTTACCATCAACGGTGGCTCGTCGAGCATCAAGTTTGCGTTGTTCGAGACCGGTGACTCGCTCCGACGTATTCTGGAGGGCGCGATTGATCGGATTGGAATGCCGGCGCCCAACTTTGTAGTGAAAGGCTTGGACAGGGCCGATAACTTCTCGCGGCCGATGACTGCGCCGGACCACACGATAGCGGTTAGTACGCTGATGGATTGGGTCGAGGAACGAATCGGACGTGGCGAATTGACCGCGGTGGGGCATCGCGTGGTGCATGGCGGGCCGAAGTATAGCAAGCCGGAGCGAATCACTGCGAAAATGGTTGAGGAGCTGCGCCGGCTCAGTCCATTCGATCCGGAGCATCTACCGGAGGAGATCCTGTTAACCGAGGCGTTTCATCGCCGATTTCCTGACCTGCCCCAAGTGGCGTGTTTCGACACGGCTTTTCACCATGACCTTCCGCGTGTGGCCCGGCTGTTGCCGATCCCGCGCCGCTACGAAGCTCAGGGGGTGCGTCGGTACGGGTTTCACGGGTTGTCGTATGCCTTTCTCATGGGAGAACTGGCTCGCTTGGCCGGAGCGGAAACGGCACAAGGCCGGGTCATCCTCGCCCACCTCGGCAATGGGGCGAGCCTGGCGGCGGTGCGTGACGGCAAACCCGTGGACACAAGCATGAGTTTCACACCGACAGCCGGAGTGCCGATGAGCACCCGCTCCGGCGATCTCGATCCCGGACTGGTTGGATATCTGGCGCGCACTGAAACAATGAGCGCGAAGCAATTCAGTGATATGGTCAATTTTCAGTCCGGGTTGCTCGGGATATCAGAAACCAGTCCCGACATGAACGACTTGCTGGAGCGCGAAACGCAGGACGTGCGGGCGGCTGAAGCGGTAGCGCTGTTTTGTTACCAGATCAAGAAATGGATCGGCGCATTCGCGGCGGCGTTGGGCGGATTGGACACGCTAGTGTTCGCTGGAGGCATCGGAGAGAATGCGCCCATAGTCCGCGCCCGGATTTGCGATGGGATGGGATTTCTGGGGATCGAACTCGAAGAAAAGCGAAACGTGGCGAATGAGGGCGTGATTTCAGCGGTGGCCAGCCGTGTTGCAGTCCATGTCATTCGCACGGACGAAGAACGCATGATAGCCGAGACGGTTTGCGGTGTTCTCGGATTTGGCATGGCCGGTGAAAAAAGGAATTCGGACCATGCGACGAAATAAATCTTTCGGCCGGATCCGGTTTCGGTGCGCGGTCCCCCCATAGCGAAGCCGCCCCCACAGGCGCAATAAGAGTGTTGGCACCGGTGCAGATCGCGGTGAAACCGATTTCTCAAAAACGCTATCAGTTGGGCGACAACAGCGAACAAAATTCGAAACTCAAAGAACGAAAGGAGTGCTGCTATGCTAAACAAAGCCAAAACACTAAAGGGTTATAAATTGAATAGCCTCGACGGTGAAATAGGGAAGGTCAAAGAATTCTACTTCGATGACCAGCACTGGGCGATTCGCTATCTGGTCGCCGACACAGGAAGCTGGCTTATGGGCAGGCAGGTATTGATCTCCCCGTATGCGCTGGGCTTTGTGATGAAAGAAAGCCAACATATCAACATCAATTTGACCAAAAAGCAGATTGAGGACAGTCCACCCTTGAACAGTGACAAGCCCGTCTCGCGACAATTCGAGGAGGCCTACTACGGGTATTATGGATGGCCGATGTATTGGGGCGGTCCATACATGTGGGGACCTTATTCTTCTCCCTACAGTGTGCGTGACCTTGAAAAATTGAGAGAATCCTCTCAACATGTGAAAGCAGCCTGGGATCCCCATTTGCGAAGCACTCACGATGTGAGTGGCCATCACATTCAAGCCACAGGCGGCGAGATTGGCCACGTCGAGGATTTTATCATCGATGACGAGATGTGGGCGATTCGTTATCTAATTATCGATACGCAAAACTGGTGGCCGGGGAAAAGGGTTCTGATTTCACCGAAATGGATCGAGCGCGTTAGTTGGCCTGAGTCGAAAGTCTTCGTCAATCTTTCCCAAGAGGCCGTCAGGCAGTCACCGGAATATACGGAGGGATCTCTGCTAACTCGGGATTATGAGACCGCACTGCATCGACATTATAATCGCCAAGGATACTGGGTTGCTGAACCGGATACCAAGAAACATTCCCGTTGAAGCAAACACGAGGACGGGCTTTCTTACATGCGTGATTTGCTCGACCGTGAAAGGAGGTGCCGGATGCGAAGACTGATCCATCCGATCAAGGACAATTCACTCTCGATCGCTCTGTTCGCGCTTTACGTCATTTGCATTTCAGCGCAAAGTTTTGCCGGCAGGTTGCTGCAAAACGAGACTCTGGCGGCGCATGGGCAGGCATCGATCGGTTATTGGCATTATCTTTCCACAGGCGCCTTCCTGGAGGGCCTCGCCTCCAATTGGCAGGCCGCCGTCCTGCAGCTTGCCTCGCTGATCGTGTTCAGCAGTTTCCTCTACCAGCGAGGCGCGCCACATTCACGCGATCCGCGCAAGGCGAAAAGCAAGCAAAGGCGGCGTAATGCTGGTCGCTTCACCTGTTTCTACCGCAATTCGCTGCTTTTGTCGTTTTTGCTGCTGTTTGTGCTCTCGCTTGCGCTGCATGTCGTCTTCGGCGCCGACGCCTACAATGAGGAACGCGCGATCGCGGGCCAGCCGCAGATCTCCATCGCTGCATTTCTGTTTTCGGCTAAATTCTGGTCCACAACCTTGCAAACTTGGCAGGCGGAATATCTGGTGATCGTGTTCTATGGCGTGCTCAGCATCTTTCTACGTCAGCAGGACACGGCGGAATCGAAGCCGGTCAATCGAAAAACGAAACAACCGGATAGGCGAACAAGTGAGCGACACTGGCTTCTACGATCCTATGCGAATCCGACCGGTCTGGCGCAGCCGACGCCGTTCATCAGCAAGTTCGAGACGGTCATCGTATAGACCGAACACGAAAAAAGGAGAATTAAAACATGAAGACAAAAAAACTTTCCCCGGAACTGCTCCACAAGATGGACGCCTACTGGCGAGCCGCCAACTATCTGTCGGTTGGCCAGATTTATCTTTATGACAATCCCTTGCTTCGGGAGCCGCTGAAGCTGGAGCACGTGAAGCCGCTGGTGGTCGGACACTGGGGTACGACACCAGGCCAGAACTTCATCTATGTGCATTTGAACCGGGTCATCAAGAAGTATGACCTGGATATGTTCTACATCGCTGGTCCCGGTCACGGCGGCCCGGCGATTGTGGGCAACGTTTACCTCGAAGGCACTTGGAGTGAAGTTTATCCGAACATCACACAGGACGAAGCCGGCCTGAAAAAGCTGTTCAAGCAGTTCTCGTTCCCCGGCGGTATTTCCAGCCATGTTGCACCAACGACGCCGGGGTCGATTCACGAAGGTGGAGAGCTGGGGTACTCGCTCAGTCATGCCTTCGGGGCCGCGTTCGACAATCCCGATCTGATCGTTGCCTGCGTCGTCGGTGACGGCGAAGCGGAAACGGGCCCCTTGGCGACCTCATGGCAGTCCAACAAGCTTCTCGACCCAATTACCGACGGAGCCGTGCTGCCGATCCTACACCTCAATGGCTACAAGATAAGCAACCCGACCGTCCTGGCCCGCATCGAGCATGAGGAATTGGAGCAATTCTTTCGAGGCTGCGGCTGGACACCCCACTTTGTGGAAGGTGATGAGCCGGAAGAGATGCACCAACTCATGGCCAGCACTTTGGAAAAGGCCATCGAGGACATACGGCAAATCCAAAGCAATGCTCGGAACAAAAAAGACACCACCCGGCCGCGCTGGCCAATGATTGTCCTCAAGTCACCCAAGGGTTGGACCGGACCGAAAGTCGTCGATGGCCTGCAAGTCGAGGGCACCTTTCGAGCGCACCAGGTGCCGCTCCTGGTGGATTCCGAGCATCCCGATCATGTCAAGCAGCTTGAAAGCTGGATGAAAAGCTACAAGGCCGAGGAGTTGTTCGACAAAAATGGCCGACTCCTCCCGGAATTGGCCGAGCTGGCGCCTAAGGGCGACCGGCGTATGGGCGCCAATCCCCACGCCAACGGCGGCATCCTTCTGCGCGATCTGCGAATGCCGGACTTCCACGTCCACGCGGTGAATGTGCCTTCGCCCGGCGCCGTTGACGGCCAAGATACGCTCGTGCTGGGTAAGTTCCTGCGTGACGTGGCCAAGCTGAATCAGGATCAGCGCAATTTTCGTATCTTCGGTCCCGATGAGACGCTCTCGAATCTCCTGGGCGCGGTCTTTGAAGCAACCAATCGTCAATGGGACGCCAGAGCAGTAAAGGATGATGAATTCCTCGCGCCCGCCGGACGCGTGCTGGACTCGATGCTTAGCGAGCACCAGTGCGAGGGTTGGTTGGAAGGATATCTGCTGACCGGGCGGCATGGGCTTTTTAACAGCTATGAAGCCTTCATTCGCATCGTCGATTCGATGTTCAGCCAGCACGCCAAGTGGCTGAAGGTAACGTTGGAACTGCCCTGGCGCCGGAAGATCGCCTCGCTTAACTATCTGCTCGCCTCCCACGTCTGGCAGCAGGATCACAACGGCTTCACGCACCAGGATCCCGGTTTCCTCGACCACGTCGTCAACAAGAAGGCCGATATCGTGCGCATTTACCTTCCGCCCGACGCCAACTGCCTGTTGTCGGTCATTGATCACTGCCTGCGCAGCCGGCACTATGTGAACGTGGTGGTTGCGGGAAAACACGCTCTACCCCAATGGCTGACCATGGAAGAGGCGGTCGTGCATTGCACGGAAGGAATCGGCATCTGGCAATGGGCCAGCAACGATAAAGGCGCCGAGCCGGACGTCGTAATGGCGTGTTGCGGAGACACACCCACGCTGGAGATTCTGGCCGCTGTTTCCATCCTTCGCAAACATCTGCCCGATCTGAAGATCCGGGTGATCAATGTCGTCGATCTCATGAAGCTGCAACCGCAAACCGAGCACCCGCACGGGCTGAGCGAAACGGATTACGACTCGCTCTTCACGAAGGACAAGCACATCATCTTTGGCTTTCATGGATACCCCTGGCTGGTCCATCGGCTGACCTACCGCCGGACCAATCACAACCTGCACGTCCGAGGCTACAAGGAAGAGGGCACGATCACGACGGCCTTTGACATAAGGGTGCAGAACGAGCTGGACCGGTTCCACCTGGTGCAAGACGTGGTTGATCGGCTACCGCAGTTGGGCGCCAAGGGGGCCTATTTGAAGCAGATGGTGCAGGACAAGCTCGTCGAGCACAAGCAGTACATTGATAAACACGGCCAAGACTTGCCGGAGATTCGTAACTGGAAATGGAACGACTAAAGAATGGAGACCCTCCGAAACGTATCGAGACCGGTCGAAAGAAGCTCTCGTTTCAGGCTCGTCTTTTAAGTTGGACTGAAAGTTTGATACAATTGAAAGAAGGGAACAATGATGTGTGTTGGCATCGCTGCAGACCATGGTGGATTTGAGTTTAAAGCGCCACTGACTGCGGCCCTTAAGGCCGCCGGTTATGAGGTGGCCGGCTTCGGCGCCCATGAGGCAAAATGGGCGATTTGGAAAGAGGGACCTCATAAATAAACCAGCGCGAACAACGCGGCCCGACATACGTTCCATCGCGGATTTGGAGGAGCATCGGTACATGATGCTGAAGATAAACAGAGAAGCCAAGCGCGAATTGAAAAAGAAGAAAAGCATTTTATGCAAAGTATGGAGATAATTCCGTCAATACTCGCGGCCGATTTTACGAATCTCGGCAAAGAGATTAAAAAAGTAGAAAGGGCAGGATGTTCGAGCCTGCACCTGGATGTGATGGACGGGCATTTTGTGCCGAACATCTCTATCGGCCCTGTAGTGATAAAGGCGATAAGAAAATATACCGACCTTTATCTTCAGACGCATCTCATGATCGATCATCCGGAACGATATGTGGCGGATTTTAAAAGAGCCGGTTCTGATTGCATAATTATACATCAGGAAGCATGCCGGAATTTCAGAAAGGCCGTGGAGATGATAAAGGGGCTGAAAGTGAAGGCCGGTATATCGCTAAGGCCGAAGACGCCGCCCGATACCATCAAAGATATCATTGATAAGATGGATATGGTCTTGATCATGACCGTTGAACCGGGCTTCGGTGGACAGACATTTATAAGGGGCTCAGAAAAAAAAGTAGCGGCGGTTAAAGCAATGTTATATCAAAAAGGCCTTGATATATCTATAGGAGTGGATGGCGGAATAAATAATAATACTATACCGCTGGTCGTTAAGGCTGGAGCCACCAATCTTATAGCCGGAAGCGCAGTATTCAAGGGGGATGTTATGAAAAACATACGCGATCTTCGCGAAAAAGCTTATGAGGCAGTACGCGAAACGCTTAGCGTGAAGGAGAAATGATGCGCATCGGCATAGCTGCAGACCACGGCGGGTTCGAGTTGAAAGTGCAACTGACCGCGGCCCTCAAGGCCGCCGGTCATGAGGTGGTGGACTTCGGCGCCCATGAGCTGGTTCCGGGAGATGACTACCCGGATTTCGTGGTGCCCCTGGCCAGAGCGGTGGCGAGGTGTGAGATCGCCCGGGGCCTGGCTATCTGCGGCAGCGGGGTAGGAGCTTGCGTTGCGGCCAACAAGGTGCCCGGCGTGCGGGCGGCGTTGATCACGGATCCCTTCTCCGCTCATCAGGGAGTAGAGGACGACGACATGAACGTCATGTGTCTGGGCGGCCGGGTCACCGGATATGCTCTGTCCTGGGATTTGGTCCAGACGTTCCTGAACGCCCATTTCAAGGGGGCCGAGCGGTTCAAGCGCCGCCTTGCGAAAATAGCGGAGCTGGAAAGCAAGGAGATGAAGTTATGAAAGACAACCCCTTGAGGAAACTGGGAACGCTCGGCCAGTCAATATGGCTCGACTACATCAGGCGCGATCTGATCGTAAGCGGCGAGCTCCGGCGTCTGATTGAAGAGGACGGACTGCGGGGGATGACCTCGAATCCCTCTATCTTTGAGAAGGCGATCGCGGGCAGCCATGATTACGATCAGGATATTCGGGTCATGGCGCTTGAGGGAAAAGGCGTCAAGGCAATCTATGAAGCTCTCAGCCAGCGAGACGTTCAGAGTGCGGCTGATGAGTTCCGGCCTCTGTACGACAGGACTGAAGGAATGGATGGATATGTTAGCCTGGAGGTCAATCCCCACCTGGCGCACGACACCAGGGGCACAATGGAGGAAGCCCGGCGGTTATGGGCCGCCCTGAACCGGCCCAACGTCTTCATCAAGGTGCCGGCGACGGCGGAAGGGCTGCCCGTCATCCGGCAACTCATCAGCGAAGGAATCAACATCAACGTGACATTGCTCTTTGGGATTCCCCGTTATCGGCAGGTTGTGGAAGCTTACCTTGCGGGCGTCGAAGCGCGGGCGACCGAATCGAAGCCGGTAAAGACTGTGGCCTCGGTGGCCAGCTTCTTTGTGAGCCGCATTGATGCGCTGGTGGATCCGCTGCTGGAAAAACAAATCACCCAAGGCGGTGAGGATGCCGACTTAGCAAAAAAGTTGCGTGGGCAAGTTGCTATCGCCAGCGCCAAGACAGCCTATCAAGTCTACAAGGAAATTATCAATAGTGATCGGTTCAGAAAATTAGCTGCTAAGGGAGCTCTCACCCAGCGGCTGCTCTGGGCCAGCACCAGCACGAAGAACCCAGAGTACAGCGATGTGAAATATGTCGAAGCGCTCATCGGCCGGGACACGGTCGACACGGCTCCGGTCGAAACCCTCGACGCTTACCGCAACCACGGAGAACCGAAAGATCGTATCGAACAAGAGGTCGTGAAGGCTCGCTGGATATTAGACCACTTGCCGAAACTTGGCATTAGCATCGACAAGGTGACGCAACAGCTTGAGGATGAAGGCGTTGAAAAATTCAGCAAATCCTTTGATAAATTAATGGCGACCTTGGAGAAAGCGGTGCAAAAGTAAAACCGGGAAATGAGCGGATATATATAAGGGCTCGCTATGCAAAGCGTATCGGAAATGAATGCACAAGAGCTTATGGACACTGCGAGGGCACTGGTCGTTGGCGATAAGGGTCTGCTGGCCATGGATGAAAGTAATCCAACCTGCAATAAACGATTTGCTTGGTTGGGGATTCCCCAGACCGAGGAGGCCCGGCGCGCTTGGCGGGAGTTGATTGTGACCACGCCCGGCCTCGGGGAGTCCATCAGTGGCGCGATCCTCTATGACGAGACGATCCGCCAGCAGAAGAAAGATGGCGCTCCTTTTATTAAAGTCATCGCCGATGCGGGAATCATTCCCGGCATCAAAGTTGACATCCGTGCAAAGGACATGGCAGGCCATCCTGGAGAGAAAATTACTGAAGGCCCTGGATGGATTACGCGACCGCCTGGCTGAATACTCTCACATGGGCGCCCGTTTCGCTAAGTGGCGGGCGATGATTGCCGTGGGCGACGGCATTCCCAGTCAAGGCTGCATCGAGGCCAACGCGCAAGCATCGGCCCGCTATGCCGCGTTGTGCTAGGAAGCCGGACTGGTCCCCGTCGTCGAGCCGGAAGTGCTCATGGACGGCGGGCATACACTGGACGGTACTTCGATGTGGCGGAGGAAGTCCTGCGGACGGTTTTCATGCGAGCCGTCCCCGCCGTCGTTCCGGGGATTACTTTCTTGTCGGGCGGTCAATCCGGTGAATTGGCCTTGGCCTGTTTGAATGCCATGAATGTCAGGTTCAAGTCGCGATTGCCCTGGGCCTTGGCGTTTTCGTTTGCCCGCGCCATCCAGCAGCCGGCTTTGGAAATTTGGAAAGGCGAGGAAGCCCACGTGTTGGCGGCACAGCAAGCTTTGTATCATCGAGCCAGGTACAATCGGGCTGCGCGACGCGGCGAATACAATGCCGCAATGGAAAGGAGCTCAGTATGACAACAGGAACCCCCCAACTCACCACACTCACGGCATGGCAGGCCCTCGAAGCCCATTACCCCAAAGTCCGGCAGTTGCACCTTAGGAAGCTCTTCGCGGACGATCCAAAACGAGGGGAACGCATGACAGCTGAGGCCGTCGGTATTTACTTTGACTATTCGAAGCATCGCATCACCGACGAGACACTCAGACTCCTTTTGCAATTAGCGCAGGAGTCTGGCCTGCGGGCTCGCATCGATGCCATGTTTCGGGGCGAGAAGATCAACGTCACGGAGAAGCGGGCCGTTCTGCACGTTGCCCTGCGCGCTCCCAAAGGGCAATCCATCATTGTGGACGGCGAAGATGTCGTGCTTAAGGTCCACGCCGTGCTGGACAAAATGGCCGACTTCTCCACCCGGGTGCGCAGTGGGGAGTGGAAGGGCCACACCGGCAAGCCGATCAGCAACATCATCAATATTGGCATCGGTGGGTCTGATCTGGGGCCGGTGATGGCATATGAGGCATTGCGGCATTACAGCCAGCGCGACCTGACCTTCCGCTTCGTCTCCAACATCGACGGCACCGACTTCGCCGAGGCCACCCGTGACCTCGATGCTGAGGAGACACTGTTCATCATCTCGTCGAAGACCTTTACGACTCTGGAGACGATGACCAACGCGAACACGGCCCGCGACTGGGCCCTCAAGACTTTGAAGCATCCCGCTGCTGTTGCCAGGCATTTCGTCGCGGTCTCGACCAACGTCGGGGAAGTGGCTAAGTTCGGCATCGACACCGCAAATATGTTCGAGTTTTGGGATTGGGTCGGCGGGCGGTACTCAATGGAGTCGGCGATTGGCCTTTCGACAATGATCGCCATTGGCCCCGAAAATTTCCGTGCCATGCTCGACGGTTTCCACCAGATGGACGAGCATTTCCGTACTGCCCCTTTCGAGCGCAACTTGCCGGTGCTCATGGGGCTTTTGGGCCTCTGGTACAATAACTTCTTCGGTGCACAGACCATCGCGGTTCTTCCGTATGAGCAGTACTTGAAACGCTTCCCAGCTTACCTCCAGCAGTTGACGATGGAGAGCAATGGCAAGCACGTCAAGCTTGATGGATCTGAATTCGTCGGCCAAACCGGGCCAATCTACTGGGGGGAGCCGGGTACCAATGGCCAGCATTCCTTCTACCAACTGATTCATCAAGGGACCAAACTCATCCCCTGTGACTTCATCGGATTTGTTCAGCCGCTTAACCCTCTCGGTCGCCACCACGACTTGCTCTTGGCCAACGTGTTTGCCCAGGCAGAGGCGCTGGCCTTTGGCAAAACGCCGCAGGAGGTCCGAGCCGAGAACACGCCAGCATGGCTGGTGCCGCACCGAACCTTCGAGGGCAACCGTCCGTCCAGCACAATCCTCTTGGAACGATTGAGTCCGGTGGCGCTGGGGAAGCTTGTCGCATTGTACGAACACAGTGTCTTCACTCAAGGAGCCATTTGGGGCATTGACTCATTTGACCAATGGGGGGTCGAACTGGGGAAGGCGCTTGCTGTGCGCATCATCTCCGAACTTGAGACTGGTGCCAAGGGCCAACTCAATCACGATAGCTCAACCAATATCCTGATCCGGCGCTACAGGAGATCCAAGGAGCTGTTGCATGGACAATAAAACCAGTGCCCGGATGTCGGTGTGACCGTGCGGTACGCGGCGGTGTTGCGGATGTAGGGTTTGGCAACCATGAACCATAGGTCAGAAGAGACCAAGGAAGTGGTCGTTGAGAAGGGCCTGGAGCCCTGAAGATATGGTGTGAGAAACGGCTACCCGGCTTTTACGCAGCTTTCGCGGGCCGAGATGGCTTTAACGTGAAATGAACCAAAGGAGTCCAAAGTGTCCATCCAACTCAATGAAGAAAACGGCGGGAAGATTCTCTTCGTTCACGTCAGCGGGAAGTTGGTAAAGGCGGATTACGAGCAATTTGTGCCTGAGTTCGAGCGACTCGTCCAGCAGCACGGAAAGTTGCGCGTGCTGTTCGATATGACCGGCCTCCACGGCTGGGAAGCCGGTGCGCTATGGGAGGATACCAAGTTCTCAATTAAACACTTCGCCGACATAGAGAGGATCTCGATGGTCGGGGAAAAGAGGTGGCAGCACGGCATGGCGACGTTCTGCAAGCCGTTCACGAAAGCGACGATCCGATACTTCGATCACACCGACGCCGCTGCCGCGCGGAAGTGGTTGGGCGAAGCGTAGCGGCTTCGGTCGCGAACGAAACGAATGCAACGCCTCGATGCCAAGGACATGAGCATGACAACAAGTATTCCGCAACTCCGAAACCTGCGGCATAGGAAAGACAGGAGGAATACCCATTATGGAACCTAAGACCGACCAGCCCAAGGCTCCCGAATCGAAGCCGGGATCGAAGCCAAATGCGAAGGACGATTTGAAATCCCTTCCCATGCCGGAACTGCAGGCAAAGTTGGGGTCGTCGCCAGACGGCCTCAGTCAAGCCGAGGCGCAGAAACGGCTGACTCAATATGGGCCTAACGAGATTGAAGAAAAGAAAACCAATCCGTTCCTGAAATTCCTCAGCTATTTTTGGGGTCCTATCCCGTGGATGATCGAAGCGGCGGTGATCCTTTCGGCGGTAGCCCGGCATTGGCCGGACTTTGGAATCATCCTCCTACTGCTTCTGGCCAACGCCGTGATCGGATTCTGGGAAGAACGCCAGGCGGGCGACGCCATCGCCGCGCTGAAGGCCAAGCTGGCAATCAAGGCCCGGGTAAAACGTGATGGGAAGTGGGTCACCCCGGCGTCGCGCGAGTTGGTGCCGGGCGACGTCATCCGCATGCGTCTGGGCGACATCGTGCCTGCTGATGCGCGCTTGCTGGCGGGCGATCCGGTGGAGGTGGATCAGTCCGCGCTGACGGGAGAGTCGTTGCCCGCCACGCGAAAACCAGGCGAGTCGGTGTTCTCGGGTTCGATCATCCGCCAGGGCGAAATTGGCGCGATGGTGTACGCCACCGGTGCGAACACCTACTTCGGCAAGACCGCGCAACTGGTGCAGGAAGCGCACACCGTCAGCCATTTTCAAAAGGCGGTTTTGAAGATCGGCAATTACCTGATCATTTTGGCGGTGGCTCTCGTGGCAGTGATTATTACCGTCGCGCTCTTCCGCGGCGATCCGATCCTCACCACGCTTCAGTTCGCATTGGTGTTGACCGTGGCGGCGATTCCCGTGGCGATGCCGACCGTGTTGTCGGTGACCATGGCGGTCGGTTCGCGCCTGCTCGCCAAGAAGCAAGCGATTGTGAGCAAGCTGGTGGCCATCGAGGAATTGGCGGGTGTGGACGTGCTGTGCGCGGACAAGACCGGTACCCTGACCCAGAATAAGCTGACGCTGGGCGATCCCTTCAGTCTGGATAATGCCAATGCCGGGCAAGTCATCCTAAACGCCGCGCTGGCGTCGCGTGCGGACAATAACGACACCATTGACCTGGCCGTCCTGGGGGGATTGAAAGACAAAGAGGCCTTGAAAGGCTACCAGGCGGTCCACTTCCAGCCCTTCGATGCCGTGCATAAGCGTACCGAAGCCACCGTCAAGGACAAAGAGGGAAAGACGTTCAAAGTGACCAAGGGCGCTCCGCAGGTGATTTTGGAATTGTCTGCCAATGCAGGGCAGGTGAAGCCCGCCGTCGAGAAGGCGGTCAACGAATTCGCGGCGCGCGGCTTTCGTTCGTTGGGTGTGGCGCGGGCCGAGGGCGACGGGCAGTGGCAGTTTCTTGGTGTGTTGCCCCTGTTCGACCCGCCGCGGGAAGATGCCAAGGCAACTATCGCGACCGCGCTTGCGATGGGCGTAAAGATCAAGATGGTTACGGGCGATGCCCTGGCCATCGCCAAGGAAACCGCCAAAAAGTTAGACATGGGCACAAATATCCTCGACGCCGGCGGCTTGGGCGACTCGAAGCATGATGAGACCACAGAGGTGGCCGAGTCCATCGAGAAGGCCGACGGTTTCGCCCAAGTGTTCCCCGAACACAAGTTCCACATCGTGGATGTCCTGCAAAAGCGCGGCCACATCGTCGGCATGACGGGCGACGGGGTGAACGACGCCCCCGCGCTGAAGAAAGCCGACTGCGGCATCGCCGTCTCGGGCGCGACGGACGCGGCACGGGCGGCGGCGGCCATCGTGCTGATGACGCCCGGCCTGTCGGTGATTATTGACGCGGTCAAGGAGAGCCGAAAAATCTTCCAGCGGATGAACAGCTATGCCATATACCGCATCGCCGAGACGTTGCGCGTGCTGTTCTTCATGACGCTGGCGATTCTGGTGTTTAACTTTTATCCGGTGACCGCCGTGATGATCGTGATGCTGGCGTTGCTTAACGACGGGGCGATCCTGTCCATTGCCTATGACAACGTTCATTACAAGGACAAGCCCGAAGCATGGAACATGCGTATGGTGCTGGGGATCTCCACGGTGCTGGGTGTCATCGGGGTCGTGTCCGCATTCGGCCTGTTTTTTCTTGGTGAGCGCGTCTTTCATTTCGATCGTGTGCACGTCCAGACGCTGATGTATTTGAAGCTGTCCGTAGCGGGACATCTGACGATCTTCCTGACGCGCACGCGCGGCCCGTTCTGGTCCATACGTCCCGCGCGGATTTTGCTGCTGGCGGTGTTCGGCACGCAACTGGTGGCGACTCTGATAGCGGTTTATGGGTTGTTTATGACACCCCTCGGCTGGGGCTGGGCACTGTTCGTTTGGGGCTATGCGCTTGTGTGGTTCCTTATCAACGACCGCCTGAAACTGCTCGCGTATCGGATTTTTGATCCCGCCAAAGTCGAGCCTAAGCTTGAAGCCAAAGCTGAACCTAAAGCTGAAACCAAAGTTGAACCTAAGCCGGAAGCCAAAGCTGAACCTAAGCCCGAAGCCAAAGCCGAGCCTACGGCTAAGCTGGAAGCTAAAGCTGAACCTAAACCCGAAGCCAAGACACCGTCAGATTTGACGCAGCAGATCGCCAAGCGAGCATATGAACTCTTCGAGAAGCGAAGCCGCAAGGACGGTCCAGCAGTTCAGGACTGGGAGAGGGCGGAGCAGGAGATTCGGAAAGATGAAGCTAAACCTGCTGAACCTAAACCTGAAGTCAAGGTTGAGCCGAAGCCTGAAGCCAAAGCTGAATCTAAGCCTGACAAAGATGAACCTAAATCCGAAGTCAAAGTCGAAGCAAAGCCTGAAACCAAAACTGAACCTAAGCCTGAAGCTAAAGCCGAACCTAAACCTGAAGTCAAAGCTGAGGAAAAGCCTGAAGCCAAAGCTGAACATAAGCCCGAGGCCAAAGCCAAGACACCGTCCGATTTGACGCCGCAGATCGTCAAACGAGTTCATGAACTCTACGAGGAACTGGGGCGCAAGGATCTTCAAGCAGTTGAAGACTTGGAGAAGGCGGAGCGGGAGACTCGGAAAGATGAAGCCGAAGCCGAGGCTAAGCCTCAAGCAAAAGCAAAGGCTAAGCCTGAAGCAAAAGCAAAGGCTAAGCCTGAAGCCGAGGAGAAGTCATGAGCGGACACTACGGCGAGCCTTCGCCGAAAGATATGCGGAGCGGGGGATTTCCAATCCGTCGTTCGCACCATGAAGGCCGTGGCCGCATTGAGCATCGGACAATACGGGAACTCGGCGCGCGTTTGGCCAACTACTATCGCCCTGTGGAGATGAGGTTGGGCGCATGGACAAAACATGTCGACGCGAGCTGGCAGAACTTCCCTGGCCGACGGGAAACTTGCCCGAGGTCATGGGCGGCGGCACCGCGACCTTGCGGGCGCTCGTCCGCGAATATCTATTCGTCTCGCTTTTCCGGGCGTGCGCCGAATCCCTCGCGAGCGAGAACGCGAGTCGCTTGGCGGCGATGCAACGCGCCGACAAAAATATCGACGAATTGCTGGAGGACCTCAACGGAAAATTCCATCGTTTGCGCCAGAGTGGCATCGACGAGGAGCAGTTCGACGTCATCTGCGGCATCGAAGCGCTGAGCGCGGAGGAAAAATAAATGACTGATTTTAATGATTTTCAAAAGCCATTGGCTGAAGGAGAGGCGGCTCAGTTTAATTTTCTCGACCCCTTGGAAAAAGACGTGGAAATGAACAAGATCCAAACGGAGGCAGCACGAGCTGATCACTTGAAGAATAATCCGGCCATCCCCGCCTACCAGGCCATACAGAAATATGTCGAGAAGTTTGAGGCGCAACTAGACAACGAGCATGAGGTAGGGGTGGCACTTGCCTTTTTCGGCGGTAATGTATTTTTTCACGCTGAAAAAATTGAATGTTCTCCTTCAAACATAATTACGTTCTACGGGACTACCGAAGAGGGAGAGAAACTTCAGTTGATTCAGCATGTGTCTCAACTGAATTTTCTGCTAAAAAAAGCGAAGAAAACGGAAGAAAAAGCGCGCCGTATTGGGTTTATATGGGAAGAAACAGCACAGAGTCGAGAAGGGTGACAACCAGTCGTATGATAAAAATATTCAAACGCCGTGTTTTGCGTTATTTTATTGGCATAGTTCCCACCGCTTGTGCCAGAGCGGCATCGACGAGGATCTGTTCGATGTCATCTCCGGCTTCGAAACGCTGAGCGTAGAGGAAAAATAATGCGCATTGGCATAGCTGCTGATAGTGCTGTGCAGCGGGCGTTGCCGAAAGAATGAAGATGAATATCAATGTTACCAATTTCCGCAAACTTTTCTGGAGAAAATAACATGACTAATAAACAAACACAGCAACAGTATGAAATCGGCATGGTAGGCCTGGGCGTCATGGGGCGCAATCTCGTGCTGAACATGGCCGACCACGGCTTTTCGGTGGCGGGTTACGACAAGGACCAGACCAAGATCGAGGCTCTGCGGAAGGAATCATCCAAGCGCAACATACGTGGCGCGGCGAACGTCCTTGATTTCATTGCACTGCTTCGTAAACCGCGCGCAATAATGATGTTGGTTCCCGCCGGCGCTCCGGTGGATTCGGTCATCAAGGATTTGTTGCCGCACTTGGACAAGGGCGATCTCATCATCGATGCCGGCAACTCCTACTTCAAAGATACCGACTTACGCGCCCGCAACCTAACGGCGAAAGGCATCCAATTCCTCGGCGTGGGCGTGTCGGGTGGTGAAGAAGGCGCGCGTCACGGACCGAGCATCATGCCCAGCGGGCCGAAAGAGGCCTACGAGCGGGTCCGACCCATTTTTGAAGCTGCTGCTGCGAAGGTCAACGGCGATCCGTGCGTGACCTGGCTAGGCACCGGATCGGCAGGTCACTTCGTGAAGATGGTCCACAACGGCATCGAGTACGCTGTGATGCAACTCATCGCTGAGACCTACGACCTGATGAAGCGCGGTCTTGGCTTGAACGACGACGAATTGCATGACGTGTTCAGCTCATGGAATAATGGTGAACTGAACGGATACCTGATGGAAATCACCAGCCATATTTTCTCCAAACAGGACGAGAAGACCGGCAGGCGAATGATCGACGAAATTCTCGATGTGGCAAAACAGAAAGGCACCGGCATGTGGGCCTCACAGAGCGCAATAGAACTGCAAGTGCCGATTCCGACAATTGATTTGGCGGTCGCGATGCGTGACTTGTCAGTGTTCGCTAAGGAACGTGACCAGGCAAGCGCGATTTATCAGCGATCCCCGTGGCGCTTCACCGGCGACCGCGACGTCTTCCTCACGCAACTGGGCCGCGCGCTTTTTACCGGAATGATAATCATCTACGCACAAGGCCTGGCGCTTTTGGCGGTTGCTTCGGACAAATTCGAGTATCATCTCGATCTTGAAGCCGTGTCGCGGATCTGGCGCGGTGGATGCATCATCCGCGCCGCGTTGCTGATAGATATCTGCGCGGCTTTGCACGCAAAGCGTGATCTGCCGAATTTGTTGCTCGACCCAAACCTGTCGAAGAAGGTCATGGCTCATCAGGAAGATCTGCGCAAAGTGGTATGCCAGGCGGCCGAGTCGGGAGTGCCGACCCCGGGGCTAATGGTTTCATTGGGTTATCTCGATGCCTATCGTAGCGCTTGGCTGCCGGCCAATCTCATCCAGGCCCAGCGCGACTATTTCGGCGCCCACACCTATGAGCGAATAGATGCCAAGGGCACGTTTCACACGGGATGGGAGAAAGAATGAAAATCATGAAAATGAATGACCAGCTCGAACCGACAGTGTTCGTCATTTTTGGCGGAGCCGGTGACTTGACCTGGCGGAAACTTGTGCCGTCATTGTTTGACCTCTCCCTAGATCAAAGTATGCCAGCTGATTTTTCGGTTATCGCGGTGGATCGCGTAGACATGAACGACGAAAAGCTGCGCAGGCATCTTCACGACGGTGTCAAGAAGTTCTCGCGCCAAAGAACAGTGAAAGCCGGCGACTGGCGCGACTTTGCCAGGCATATCCGCTACCAGCAGGGCGATTTCAAGAAGCTGCAAACTTATACGGCCCTGGGCGAACAATGCGTGAAGCTGGAAAAGGAATGGGGTGCCAAAGCACACCGCATCTTTTACATGGCTACACCGCCGAGTATGTTCGGCGAAATCCCGAAATTCCTCGGAAAGGCCGGACTGGCGCGTGATCGGGAATGGGGGAGAATTGTGATCGAGAAACCGATCGGCTATGACCTGGAATCCGCTCGCGCCCTAAATGCTATCCTTGCCGCCAATTTCGAAGAATCCCAAATCTTTCGCATCGACCATTATTTGGGCAAGGAAACGGTGCAGAACATTCTGGCCTTCCGCTTTGCCAACCCCCTCTTTGAGCCGCTCTGGAACCGGCGTTACGTGGACTACGTGACAATCACCGTGGCCGAAGAGGTGGGCGTAGGGCATCGAGGTGGTTATTACGACCGCGCCGGAGCCCTGCGTGACATGGTGCAGAATCACCTGATGCAACTGCTCTGTCTCGTTGCGATGGAACCGATGGTCTCCTTCGAAGCCGATGAGATTCGCAACAAGAAAGTGGACGTCCTCCACGCCGTTCGTCCGATTCACAGAGACGCCGTCCATCAAAGCGTTGTGCGTGGTCAATACGGCAAGGGGTGGATCGGCGGCAATAAAGTTCCGGCTTACCGCGAAGAAGAAGGGGTGTCGCCTGATTCCCAAACCGAGACGTTTGTCGCGCTCAGGCTGTTCCTTGACAACTGGCGCTGGCAGGGCGTGCCCTTTTATCTCCGCACCGGGAAACGGCTCACCCGGCATGCCTCGGAGATTACGATCCATTTTCGCGGAGTGCCGCATCAGTCTTTTCCATCTGAGGCCACCCTCGATTGGCAGTCGTCACGACTGGTGATGTCCATCCAGCCCGACGAAGGCATTATTTTGCGCTTTCAGGCAAAACACCCCGGCCCAAAGATGCATCTGCGCTCCGTGGAGATGCAGTTCAATTACCAGGACGCCTTCGCGGCCCGATCGCCTAACGCTTATGAAACGTTGCTCTGGGACGTAATGAAGAATGACGCCACCTTGTTCATGCGCGCCGATCAGGTGGAGGCCTCCTGGCGATTATTGATGCCGCTGCTCGAGGTCTGGGCGGTGTCTCCGCCCATTGATTTTCCCAATTACGCCTCAGGTACCTGGGGACCGGAGGATGCTCAGAGTCTGCTTGCTAAAGGACACAGTTGGCCGTTGCCTGCTGAATTGGTGGTGCATTGCAAGAAGAAGGGAAAGAATTCGTGACTCGATCTAGTACGCAATATTCTATCGCATGAGAATTCTAGGCATCTACATCGGTGGCACACACGTGAAGGTGTCGGCCACCGGCCACACAGAATATGTGGAAATCTCTTCGGCAATGCTGAAAAAGTGATAGGAAATGACAGAACGTGGATTTCAAAATCCTTTTCAGGCCAACGCGCCAGGAGTTGTAAGTACCCGCTTGGCCTAGTACTTGGATGGTTATACAGGCGAAGGTCTGTCCATGGTTTCAGGCAAGATTATCAGTAGGAGATCACTTTCCGGCGGGTATGGTGTGAAAAGAATGCGCCCAGCTGAACTACGGAGATAACAATTTCTGAATGTACTGTTGGTGTTTCGTGGATCTGCAACTACAACAACTACAGGAAGATATATATAGGTAGAGCATGAAGTTAATCCTCCCCATTTAATTATAAGGGATGGTGCACTTTCAATCTACCCAAAACAGAAACCTCCTGCTAAGAATTAGTTTATCCGGAACTAAATTCAAGAGACAGGAGGCTTCTATGAACTGCATTAATGATAGCAGACGTGAGCAGTTTATGCATACAGAAAGGAGAGGATGACCCATGGTAGACCGTGAAATCATGCAGGAAATCGAGGAGTTGAAAAAACAATTGCTGGCACTCGAGGCAGCTAAAGGCCATGCAGGCCCGCAGGACTCCTCGGAGGAGCCAGAACAAAGACCGCGGGAAGAGACCGGCGGTGAGGCGGGGACATGGCTCCGTGACTTGATCAAACAGGCTGAGGGACTGATTGGCGGTCTGGACCTTCAGTTCAAGGACGTGCCGGCTAAGACAGCGCTTATTATCTTTGCGCTTGGTGTCCTGACAGGTCGGCTGCTCAGCCGGAGGGAGTAACCGTATGGATAATTTCCTTGTAAAGATGCGCCTCTTACTGAAGTCAGAGATGATTCTGCTGCGCCTTCAACTGCGTCGCACCGTCCAGCAGGCTGCGTTCTACATCGCCGCCGCTCTTCTGGCCGTCCTGGCCGTGGGCA
>Ga0209517_10001860_pt1 | contig 30928 bp, 27 predicted proteins | sample PeaSoiMetSII2010_FD_187695 | JGI IMG/M metagenome (GOLD analysis project Ga0209517, IMG submission 187695) | Peat soil microbial communities from Weissenstadt, Germany - SII-2010 (SPAdes) (version 2) | ecosystem: Environmental > Terrestrial > Soil > Wetlands > Peat | place: Germany...
CTTTGAGCCGAGGCCGCTCGCTCGAGAGCCGCGTGTCCGCGGCAAGAGAGCTCGCGACCACGATCGCGTCGATCTCGTCGCTCGCTTCCAGCGCCTCGAGCGCGCGCACGCGGAAATCCGTGCCGATCGCTTGCCCCGTGATGTCGATGGGATTGCCGGCGGCGCCGTAGCTCGGCAGGAAAGCGCGGATCTTTGCCTGCAGGCCAGCGCTGAATTCCGGCACGAGAAGACCGTTGGTCTCCAGCGTGTCCGCGAGCCATCCGCCGACGCCGCCCGAAATCGTGATGACGCCCGCGCGCGTGCCCTTCGGCTCCGGACAGAGTGCCGCGGCGGCGGCAACGTCGAGCATGTCATCCTGATCATCGCCGCGGATCACGCCGTAGCGTCGGAACACCGCCTCGTAGGCCGCATCGGAGCCGGTCAGGCTCGCCGTGTGCGATATGGCCGCCCGGCGCGCCGCCGCCGAGCGGCCGATCTTGGCGACCACGATGGGCTTGCCGAGGCGGAGCGAGCGCCGCGCCATCGCGATGAACTCGGGTCCGCGCCGAACCTGCTCCACGAACATCAGCACGACGCCGGTCTGCGGGTCGTCCAGCAGGAACTCGCCGGCATCGACGATGTCGAGGTCGGCCTCGTTTCCGGTGTTGACGACGTAGCTGAACGGCAATCGACGCTGGAGTCCTCGGTTGAAGAACGCAAAAGCGAGGCCGCCGCTCTGCGAGACGACGGCGATGCGCCGCGGCGCCACGGCCTCGCGCAGTCGTGGCAAGACGGCGAGATCGACCGCCGGCGTGAAACTCGCCACCAGCGAAAGGCCCACATTCATGAGCCCGACGGCGTTGGGGCCCGCCACCATCATGCCCGTACGCCGCGCGATCTCGCGGATGCGCGACTGGAGCTCGCGTCTGGCGCCGCCTTCCTCGGCAAACCCGGAGCTGAAGATGTAGGCCGCGCGCACGCCCGCCGCGGCGCACTCCTCGAGCACGCCCGCCACCGCGTCCGCAGGGATCGCGATCAGCGCGAGGTCGACGGCCTCCGGCAGCGCGGCGATCGTGGGATAAGTGGCGCGGCCGAGGATCTCGCCGCCCCTGGGGCTCACGAGAAAGATCCGGCCGGAATAGCCGCAATTGAGGAGCTGCGCGGTGATGCGGCCGCGGACATGGCCGGTGTCGCCGGAAGCGCCGATCACCGCCACGGAGCGGGGACGAAACAACGCGGAGAGATCGCGCCGCTCGCTGCCCGGGAAGCTCATCTCAGCGCTGTGCGAGGAAAGGCCAGATGCCGTCCGCGCCCTGGCTGGCCGCCAAACGGCCAAGCTCCAGCGCCCAGGCGCTCTCGACGCCAAACTCGTCGCGCCACGACCACAAGCGCCGCGTCAGCTGATGCAGGCGATGCTCATGGGTGAACCCGATGGCGCCATGAACTTGATGCACGATGTCGGCCACCTTGCCCGCGGCCTCGCCGACACGAAGCTTCGCCGCGCCCGCGGCAAAGGCGAGATCGCCGGCGCCTGCTGCGACTGCCGAGGCGACCGCGACGCCGGCGGCGGCCACCTGCTCCGCCGCCAGCGCCAGCTGCTGCTGGATCGCCTGGAACTTGCCGATCGGGCGGCCGAACTGCACGCGGTCGCCGGCGTAGGTCACCGCAAGCTGCAGCGCCTCTTCGAGGGCCCCCGTCATTTGCGCCGCCCGAAACAACGCCCCAAGCCGGTAGACCACGGCGGCATCGGCATCCATGGGAGCGCCGGCAACCGACCGGGCATCGAGCTTGAGCTCCAACGCGATATCGTCCCGCGGCTCGCCGGCGAGGTTCTTGCCCTGCTTGATCATGGCGCCTACCGGCGCGACCAGGGCCACCGCCACGCTGGTGGACACCACGAGACCCCTGGCATTGCTGGCCCAAGGCACGCTGCGGGCCGTGCCCGAGAGCTGCCAGTCGGCGCCCATGCGGCGCAGCTCGAGATGGTCCTCCGGTCCCTCCACCGCCAACGCGAGCGGCCCTTCCGGCGGAGCCAATCCGACGCGGTTGGCGAGCCAGCGCGCCAGCATCGTCTCCGCCACCGGCAGCGGCACGGAATAGCGGCCGGCCGCGCGCAGCACATCGACGGCATCGCCGAGCCCGTCGAGCGCGCCGCCGGACGTACCGCCGAGCGCATCGAGAAAGCCCGCCTCCGTCACCGCGGTCCAGAGCTCCGCGGGCCACGTGCCAGCCTCGGCGGCGTTCACAACGTCGGGCGTGGCCAGATCGGCAAATAGGCGCTCCGCCGCGTCGGAGACGAGAGTGTCGGTCATCGGAGACCGAGGCCGCGAGCGATGATGCCGCGCAGGATCTCTCGCGTACCGCCGCGCAGGGTAAAGGACGGCGCGTGCAGCACGGCCTCGGCGAGCGTCTCCTCGAACCGGTCGTTGCCGCCGCTGCGCGAGCCGCGCGGCGCCAAGAGCCGGAGGAGCTCGGGGATTTCGCGCTCGAAACTATTGCCGAGATCCTTCACCAGCGCCGCCTCGAGATTGGGCATCTCGCCCGCCTGCAACATACCCGCAACGGAGAGCGACATGCGCCGGAGCGTCCAGAGGTGGGCGGTGAGGCGTCCCAATGCCTCGGCCGCGCGCGGATCCGGATTGGCGCCGACCCGGCGCGCGAACTCGACCAGAAGGCGGAACGTGCTGACGAAGCGCTCGGGCCCCGAACGCTCGAAGGCGAGCTCGCTGGTCACCTGCTGCCAGCCCGCGCCTTCCGTGCCGACCAGGCGATTTAACGGCAGGAACACGTCGTCGAAGGTCACCTCGTTGAAATCGAGATTGCCCGCGAGGTTCTTGATCGGGCGGATGGTGACGCCCTTCGCCTTGAGGTCGACGATGAACTGAGACAAGCCGGCATGCCGGTCGCCGTCGGCGGACGAAGTGCGGCAGATCGTGATCGCGTAGTGCGAGCGATGCGCGTGGCTCGTCCAGACCTTGCGCCCGTTGAGACGGAACCCGCCGTCCGCCTTGTCGGCGCGCGTGCGGATCGAGGCGAGGTCGGAGCCCGAATCGGGCTCGCTCATGCCGATGCAGAAGTAGCATTCGCCCTTGGCGATCGCCGGCAGGAACTCGAGACGTTGCTCTTCCGTGCCGAAGCGCAGCAGCAGCGGCCCGCTCTGCCGGTCGGCGATCCAATGCGCCGCCACGGGCGCGCCCGCCACCAGCATCTCCTCGGTCGCGACGTAGCGCTCCAGCATGCTGCGCTCCTGGCCGCCGTATTTCTTGGGCCAGGTCATGCCGATCCAGCCGCGGGCGCCGATCGCGCGACTGAACTCCGGCGAATGGTTGGTGGCGAAATCTCCCGCGGGCGCCCAGAGCCCGCTCGCCCGCGCGTCCGCTAGGAATGCACGGACCTCCTTGCGCAACGACTCGCAGGCGGGCGGCAGAGCGACAGGATCGAAGCGGAAGGCGATGGGCACGGGCGACCAAGCCGGATTGCTGGGAGGCGGATCGTATCGACGCCCCCGAATCGGGTCAAACCGGCCGGTCCGTCGCTCGGGCTAGAGATGGACTCCGCGGTCGAGAATGATCGCCGTGTACTCGCGATAGCTCATGCCCAGCTCCTGCGCGCGGGCAAGGCGGGCGAGCGCGATCTCCCGGCCAGGGGTCTTCCACGCGCGGCGATGCGCGCGGCGCCAGCAGTATCCGCTCCAGCTGAGGCCCACCTCGTCGAGCGGAGGGCCCTGATTGTGGCCAATGTCGGCTGGCATCTATCGTTATCCCTCTAACGGAGAAGCTCACCTCTAACGGAGAAGCTCGCACAATCTTCAAGCAAATTGGATGCCAGCGAACACAACCAATCGCTGCAATTCCCACGGGAACATAGCTAACGGGTTCTCAATCATCTACTGTTAACGTCTGGTCCGTCGCGCCCTTGGCACCATTGGGCCTTTACACGTGATGCTCAGCCTCGCCGACTGGACACGCACTGTCGACGCCTTGCCCGAGCCCGCAGCATTGGTCGGCGGCGCGTCCGCCGTCATCGAAACGGTCAATGCGGGTTTTGCCAGTTTATTCGATTGCACGGCGGAGACGCTTGTCGGCAAGGAGCTCGCTTTCTTGTGCGATGACGCCGATCGCTCTGCACTCCTGAGCGCGGTCGCCAGCACCTCAGAGCCGAGAACCATCGAGATCCGTATGGCCCTGAAGGAGAATGCCGGACGGACGCTGGCCCTGAGTCTCGGAACGCCTTCTGACGGAGGCCGTCGCCTCGTGCTCGCGCGCGAGGTCAATGCGGAGGATCGCTCGCAACGGCAGTTGCTGCAGTATTTTCGGGACGCCATCGACAGCGTTGGGCATCTGGTGGCGATCTTCGACGCGAACGATCGCATGATCGCGCACAACCGCAATTACCGCGAGGGTTATCGCGTAGGAGACAGGGACCTGCCGCCGGACGTAACGCTGGAGGGCAAGACCTACCGCGAGTGCATGGAGCTTCGGGCGAAATACAAGTTGCACCGCGAATTCCTGGATCAGCCTGCGAAGTTCGTCCAAGACCGCATGCGCCAGCACCATCAGGACACCGACCAGACGATCACGCTCGCGAATGGGCAAACTCTCAAAGTCGAGAAGCGCAGTCTTCCGGATGGGGTGCGCGTCATCGTCGGAACCGACATAACGGAGATCGCCGAGGGCGAGCGAAAGCGACGGGACCTCGAAGCTCAGCTGCACCACTCGCAGAAGCTCGAGGCGCTCGGCACGCTGGCGGGCGGCATCACCCACGACCTCAACAATACGCTCGTCCCGATCGTGGCCTTGAGCAAAGCCATGGCCCGGCGCCTGCCCGAGGGCTCGCGCGACCGCGCGAGCGTCGATCTCGTCATACAAGCAGCCGACCGCGCCCGCGATCTCGTGGGGCGGATCCTGACGTTCTCGCGAAAGCAATCGGTCGAGCACAAGCCCGTGGATCTGGGCGAGGTCGTCGCCCAGGGCATCAAGCTGCTGCGCTCGCTGGTTCCCACGACGATCGATCTCGCGTCCGAGCTCGCCCCGGTGCCGCTGGTGATGGGGGACTCCGGTCAGTGCTATCAAATCCTGGTGAACTTGGTCTCCAACGCTTCGCGCGCGATCGGCAGCGCCCCGGGCGCCATTACCGTGCGCCTGGCACGCGATACCGAGGCCGACGGCGTCGTGCTCGCGGTCGAGGATTCCGGCTGCGGCATGGACGAGGCGACGCAGCGGCGCATCTTCGAGCCGTTCTACACGACCCGCAAAGTCGGCGAAGGCACCGGCCTCGGCCTCTCGGTGGTCCATGGAATCGTCACGAGCTACGGCGGCCGCATCGACGTGAAGAGCGCCCCAGGCCAGGGCACGACCTTCACGATCCATTTGCGGCGAGCACCCGAGACGGCCGTGCAACAGGCACCCGCCGCCTGATCGGCCGCGGCAGCGCTCAGGGGAATTCGGCGATCCCATAAAAGCGGGCGGCATTTCCGCCCAGCACCCGCTCGCGGCTTGCCGCGTCGAGCGAACGAAGCAGCGCCGCCGTCGCGGTCCACCAGCGATCATAGCCTCCGGCACGCTCGACCACCGGCCAATCGCTGCCCCAGATCAAGCGATCGGCGCCGAAGCAGTCGAGAAGGTGGTCCGTGTAAGGACGGAGATCCGTCGCGGTCCAAGCCGCGCCGGCTTCCGTGACGAGACCCGAGAGCTTGCACCACGCGGCGGTCTCCCCTGCGATCGCGCGCATGTCGGCGGCCCACGGCTCGCGCTCACCGGCGCCGATCCGCGGCTTGGCCGCGTGATCGACGACGAGCTTGAGCCCTGGATACCGATCGAGGAGCCTGCGCAGGTTGCCCAGATGCCTCGGCTGCACCAGCGCGTCGAAACACAGCCCGAGATCGACGACCGCGCGAAAGGCCGGCTCGAAGAGGGCATTCAGCATCCAGTCCGTATCGGGAATATCCTGCATCATCGGCCGGACGCCGCGCAGCAGCGGATTTCGCGCCAAGCGCTCGAGCCGGCGAGGCGCATCGCGCGCCTCGAAGTCGATCCAGCCGACGACCCCCTTGGCGACGCCGACACTTTCGCCAGCGGCTCCCAGCAGAAACTCCGTCTCGGCCTCGGTTGGAGCCGCTTGAACCAGTATCGTGCCGTCGATTCCGGCGGCGACGAGATGCGGCCTTAGATCATCGATACTGAAATCCCGATAAATGGGCGCGAGTTCCGGTGTGAGCCAACCATAGTCGCCGCGGGCGAGGCGCCAGACATGCTGGTGCGCGTCGATCCGCATCAGGGTTTTCCGCCCGGCAGCGGAGCTTCCGGCGCGATGAGCCCGGAGTCTCGCAGCGCCCGCCAGAAATCGCCGGGGATCGGGTGCGCCGCGAAGCGGAGATTCGCCTCGACCTCGGCCGGATTGCGCGCGCCCGGCAAGATCGTCACGATTGCGGGATGACCGAGCGGAAATTGCAGCGCCGCCGCCTGCAAGGGCACATTGAAGGCGGCGCAGACCGCGGTCATCGCCCGCACGCGTTCGAGGATCGCCGGCTCCGCCGGACGATAGTCAAAGGTCGCGCCCGCGATCGCACCGCGGGCGAGAATGCCGGAGTTGTACGGCCCGCCCAGGATCACGCGTGCGCCGCGGCGCTCGCACGCGGGCAAGAGCTCCGACAGCGCCGACTGATCGATCAGCGTGTAGCGCCCGGCCAAGAGAAAGCCGTCGAAATCGCTGTGCCTCAATGCGTCGAGGCAGACGCGCCAATCGTTGACGCCAAGACCGATAGCGCCGATGGTGCCGTCGGCCTTGAGGCGCGCGAGCGCACGATAGGCGCCGTCCATCGCCTCGTGAAACCGCGTCGGCTGGGCCTCGGGACCATGGGTGAAGACATCGATGTCGTGAATGAGCGCGATGTCGATCCGCGCGAGACCCAGACGTTGCAGACTGTCCTCGATCGAGCGAAGCGCACCGTCGTGAGAATAATCGAACCGCTGCCGGAACGGCAGCACGCCGACATACCCATGCTGATCCCGAGGCGCGGCTCGATCGGCGGTCAACAGCCGGCCGACCTTCGTCGACAGCACGAAGCCCGCGCGGCCGATGCCGCGAAGCACTGCACCCACGCGATGCTCGCTGAGCCCATTGCCATAGTGCGGCGCGGTGTCGACATAGTGCACGCCGAGCGCGAGCGCTCGGCGCACAGTCTCCATCGCGTCTTCCTCGCTGACAGGCGCAAAGAGGTTGCCGAGCGGCGCGGTGCCGAGCCCGATCGGCCCCAGCTCCAGAGCGCCGAAGCGTCCCGCCGACGCCGTCACGGCGGCACCACTCCCTTGGTCACGAGGATGTTGCCGTAGAAACGCCGCTCCCCCGTCACCACGACGGCGAAAGCCCGGCGGGCACGCTCGTAGAATTCGTTTCGCTCGAGCGTCGCGAGGCGCACGTGAGTCCCAGAGACGCCGTCAACGATCGCCTGAAACTCGCAGACCGGCGGCGGCACGGCACCGGGATCGCCGACGACCGCCATCACCGAAGCGGGCGTGCCCGTGAAAGTATCGAGCGGCAACAGAGACAGGACGGCGGCCAGGACCGCCGGCGCTCCCGCGCCATCGACGCGGATCAAGCGCCGAGCGGTCGCGGCAACAGGAAAATTCGCGTCGACAATGCCGATCTCGTCGCCGTGGCCCATGGCGGCGAGCGCATGGAGGAGATCAGGCCCGAGGAGCGGATCGATGCCTTTGAGCATGGCGCCTCCGCCCTGACTCAGCTCGCGATGAGCGCGGCGCCCGCCGCCTCGAGCGCATCGAGCACGCTCGCGCCGAGACTTGCGGGCGCCGGCTCGAGCGGCGGGCGCACCGCGAGCCATCTGGGGTCGCCGGAGTGCGCCCCGATCACCGCTTTCATCGTCGCGATGAAGGGATGACCGTCGAGTGCTTGGACCGCTTTCCGCACGATGCCGTCGAGCACGGCGGCCTCACTGGGGTGTGCCTCGACGAGTGAGATCAGCGTGGGGGTCATGACATTCGCCATGCCGCTGATCGCGCCGGCGCCATTCTTGCCGCGCGCCTTCAGAATGCTGTTCTCGTCGCCGACGAACACGTCGAGGTCGGGCAGCGCGTCGAGGTAAGCCGACGTGAGCGGCCAATCGGCGCTGCTGTCCTTGATGGCCACGACCACGCCGGGGAACGCATCGGCGAGGCGCCGGACCAGCCCTGGGGCCAGCGTGACGCCGGTGTGGAACGGAAAGTTGTAGAGGCAGACTTTCGGGACGCGGACGCCGGGCGTGGCGCCCAGCCACTCGATCACCGAAGCGAAGTGCCGATAGATGCCCTCCTCGCGGGCATCCTTGGGATAGAAGGGCGGCAACGCGAGCACGGCCGCAGCGCCTTGGCGCGCGGCGTGGGCGCTGAGCGCCGCCGTGGTCGGGACATCGCAGCAGCCGACCGCTGGAATCAGCCGATCGGGCGGAATTCCCGCGGCGATCACAGCCTCGAGCGCGGCCATGCGCTCGTCGGCCGAGAGCGCCGTGCCTTCGCCGGTGGTGCCGAAGAGGCTGATGCCGCGGCAGCCCGCTTTGAGCAGCGCTCGGCAATGGCGAACAAGCCGTGGAACGTCGACGGCCGACCGGTCGTCGAAAGGCGTCAGCGCGGCGGGCCAGACGCCGCGTAGCGATGATGCGGCAGGCATCGGTTGAGTTCCTATCTTTACAAGACCCTATGTTGGCACGCCCGTTTTGCAATGGATACCGGATTGGAATAACGTTTGCCGGCACAAGCAGCTGAGCTGCACGACCAATATCGTTTGGGGAGGAAAGCATCATGAAGGATCGCAACCAGGGGCCGTCGGCGCTTTCGCGGCGCAGCCTTTTGAAGGCGGGCGCGAGCGCCGCTGGCATCGCGGCGATCGGCTCCGTGGCCGGGACCGCGCCCAGTGCCTTCGCGCAGAGCGGCTTCGACTGGAAGCGCTTCAAGGGCGAGCATCTCGAGGTATCGCTCACGCTCGGACCACGCGGCGAGCTCCTGCAGAAATACCGGAAGGAGTTCGAGGACCTCACGGGCATGACGGTGGGCGACGAGCAGGTGCCGGAGCAGCAGCATCGCCAGAAGGTCGCCATCGAATTCACCTCGGGGAATACCAGCTTCGACGTGGTGACCGTCGCCTACCACGTGCAGAAGCAGCTCTACGGCCGCGGCAAGTGGCTGGTCGACGTCCGCGATTACATCAAGGATCCCAAGCTCACGAGCCCCGAATTCGACTTCGCCGATTTCGCCAAGGGCGCGACGGACTATGCGACCCAGAAGGATGGACGGCTCGACACGCTGCCGCTCAACCTCGACTACTTCGTGATCTACTGGAACAAGGAGCTGTTCGCTGCCAAAGGCGTCAGTTATCCCAAGTCATTCCCGGAGATCATCGAGGCCGCCGCCAAACTCAACGATCCCAAGGCCGGCATTGCTGGCTGGCTCATGCGCGGGCTCAAGAACGCCAACCTGCCGCCTTACCTGACGTTCCTGCTGGGCTATGGCGTCGACAGCATCGACCCCGATCTCACCATCCACATGGACGGGCCCGAGGCGATCGAAGCCGCCAAGATCTATCAGAAGCTCGACAAGGAATACGCGCCGCCGGGCGTTACGGGCTTCAACTGGAACGAGTGCCAGTCGAACTTCCTGCTCGGCAAGGGCGCGATGTGGCTCGACGGCATCGGCTTCGCGCTGCCGCTCGAGGACCCCAACAAGTCCAAGGTGGTCGGCAAGGTCGGATACGGCGTGATCCCGCCAGGACCGAAGGCGCAGCGCTCGCCGCTCTTTGGCGACGGCATCGGCATCTCCGGCTCGAGCAAGAAGAAGGAAGCCGGCTGGCTCTACTGCCAATGGGCCACCAGCAAGATGATGGCGCAGCGGCAGGTCGAGGGCGCCTATGGCGCTCCCGGTCGCAGCTCGGCCTATCAGGCCGCCATGAGCTCGCCGAACCTGAAGGCGCCCAAGGAATGGCTCGAGTGCATGATCGAGACCATCAAGATCGCGCGCGCGGGCCTGCCGGACATCGTGGCGGTGACCGAGTTCCGCGACACCTATGGCGTGGCGCTCACCAACATGATCACCGGCGCCGATCCCGCGACGGAACTCAAGAAAGCGACCGACGCGTTCAGACCGGTTCTGATCAAGACCGAGAAGGGCTGATCGCCGGCGATGACGACCTGGGCGACGCTGCCCGGAAGCAGAGCCGGAGCTCGGGACTCCGGCTCGTTCTGGCTACGCGTCGCCCGTGTCGTCGGCGCCGGACAACGGCGCCCCTACGTGCTGTTCGTGCTGCCGGCCATGGCGATTATCGCGGCCGTCATCATCTTTCCCTGGTTCTTCACGCTCTTCATGAGCGTCCACGACTGGAAGATCACGCAGTCGCGGACCTTCGTCGGCCTGGATAATTACGCGCAGCTGTTCGGCGACGAGCGCTTCCAATGGGCGCTGCTGCGCACGCTCTATTACACGCTGCTCGCCGTGCTGGCGCCGCTCATCCTCGGCACGCTGGCGGCGCTGGTGTTTCACCGGAAATTTCCGCTGCGCGGATTTTTGCGCGGCGTGTTCATCCTGCCGATGATGGCGACGCCGGTCGCGGTGGCGCTGGTCTGGACCATGATGTTCCATCCGCAGCTCGGCGTGCTCAACTACCTCCTGAGCCTTGTCGGCATCCCGCCGCAGCTCTGGGTGTTCGATCCCGGCACGGTGATCCCGAGCCTCGTGCTGGTGGAGACTTGGCAGTGGACGCCGCTGGTCATGCTGATCGTGCTGGGCGGGCTCGCGTCGCTCCCGACCGAGCCCTACGAGGCGGCGCAGCTCGACGGTGCCTCCGCCTGGCAGACCTTCTGGCGTATCACTTTCCCCATGGTGCTGCCGTTCCTGATGGTGGCGGCGATCATCCGCACTATCGACGCGGTCAAGGCCTTCGACATCATTTTCGTGATCAGCCAGGGCGGGCCCGGCACCGCATCCGAGACGCTCAACATCTTCCTCTATCTGCAGGCCTTCGCCTTCTACAACATCGGTTACGCGTCGGCGGTGGTCGTGGTGTTCTTCGCGCTCATCATCGCGCTCTCCCTTGCCCTCCTCTATGTCCGGCAGAGAAGCAAATGGTCGCCCTGACCGCGGCTCAGCACTCAGGAAGGACGAGGCGTCGCCTGAGGCGGATCGCGAACCGCGTCGCGTTCGGGCTTGCGGTTTTCGTGATTGTCTCGCCGGCGATCCTGGTCTTTCTCTGGATGCTCTCGCTGTCGTTCAAGCCCGAGATCGAGAACATCGCCTATCCCCCGATCTTCATTCCGGAGCATCCGACCCTCGCCAACTTCGCGCGCGTGTTCGAAGCCAGCCCGTTCGGGCTTTATCTCGTCAACAGCCTGATCGTCACCGGCAGCGCGACGCTGCTGGCAATCGCAGTGGGCGTGCCCGCGGGCTATGGCATCGCCAAGGCCAAGGCCTATCGCCTCGCGGTGCTGGTGCTGATCGCGCGCATCACGCCGAACCTCTCCTACCTCATCCCGCTGTTCATCCTGTTCCAGATGCTGGGCCTCACCGGCACGCTCTGGCCGATGGTGATCACCCACCTCGTCATCACCGTGCCCATCGTGGTCTGGGTGATGATCGGATTTTTCGAGACGCTGCATCCCGATCTCGAGGAAGCCGCACTGATCGACGGCGCCACGCTCTGGCAGGCATTCCGATACATCGCACTGCCGCTGTCGCGGCCGGGTGTCGTCGTGGCGGCGATCCTCGCCTTCATCTTCTCCTGGAACAATTTCATCTTCGGCGTTGTGCTGGCGGGCCGCGAGACCCGAACACTACCGGTCGCGGTCTACAACGTGCTCACCTTCGAGCAAATCTCCTGGGGCCCGCTCGCCGCCGCGGCCCTGCTGGTGACGCTGCCCGTGCTGATCCTCACCGTGGTCATTCAGCGCGAGATCGTCGGCGGCCTCGCCGCTGGCGGGGTCAAAGGCGGCTGAGCTCGCCGGGCCCGGCAACGGCTACGTCATCTCGGAGAGGTGGATTTTGGCGCCCAGCGCGCGGAGCTCGCTCTGCACGGCGCCGCGATCGAGTTCACGCGGCGACAGCCCGTGGCGGACCGACAATGACGCCGCGGCGCCGGCGGCCTGTCCCGTCACCATGCAAGCCGGCTGATTGCGCGTGTAGCCGTCGGCGTCGTGGTCCGCCGAGATGGCGCGGCCGGCCGCCAATAGGCCCTCGACACCCTGGGGCAGCAGGCAACGGTAGGGAATCTCGTAGGTGAACAGCTTGGCAACGAGCTCACGGTTCTCGGCATCCTCGACCGAGCCCTCCTTGCCATCGGGACTGTGCCGGGGCCCACGGGGGTTCTGACGATTCGAATCGATGCCGATGCTGTCATCGAAATGAGTCCGGTCCAGAATATCCTGCTCGGTGAGCACGTAGCCGCCACGGATGCGGCGCGTCTCGCGGACGCCGATATGGCTCGCGGAGTCCACGATATAAGCCGACGCGAACCCCGGAACGTAAACCCGGGCGAACGCCAGAAGCAGGCGCTGCTGCCGGCGACCCTCCATCTCCGCGCGCGTGACGTCCGCCGGGTTGGTGCCGTCCACGTTGTAGACCCGGATCGTATTGACCAGCGCCGTGCCTCGATCCGGCATCACGGCCTCGATACGAAAATAGTGGCAATCGGGATAGAGCATGCCGCGTTGCTTCGCCTGCTCCACCAGGCTGAAGAAACCGAATATGCGGATGTTCTTGCCCTCGACATCCAGCATCATCTGGTTCGGATCCTTCGAGAAATCCTCTGGGTGGCTCCGAACGTAGGTGAGCAGCGCCGATGTATCGATGCCGCCGAGGCGGAAGAGCAGCGTCATCGGCCGCATCTTCTCGTCGCTGTCGCGCCCCTTCATGATCGGGGCGCCGGCGCGCGCCGCGATATCGGCGTCGCCACTGGCGTCGATCAAAGCGCTGCCGAGCACGGCGCTGCGCGCACCTTTGTTCTCGACGACCAGGCCGCGCACCCGGCTCCCGTCCATGATCACGTCCGCGCAGATTGTATGAAGCAACAGCTCGATGCCCTTCTCCGCCACCATCTCGAAGGCGACCGTCTTGAAGATCTCATGGTCGAACGAAATGATCTCGCCGGGAAACGCGCCGCCCGCGGCGATCAGTCGGTCGAAGATCCGCTTCGGGATGCCGTGGGCGCACCGATAGGGCGTGTAGAAGAGCGTCATCATTCCGGCAGTCGCGGTGCCGCCGAGGCAGTTTCCGCGCTCGATCACCAGCACTCGGCTGCCCCGCTCCGCCGCCGCCAGAGCCGCCGCCAACCCCGCCACTCCGCCGCCGAGCACGACGACGTCGACGTCATGCGAGATCGGCAAGGTGCGCGGATCCTCGGTCACCGCCACGGTGTTTGCGTCCTGAATGAAATGCGCGGGCATGCGAGGCTCCTGGCGGCGTATCAGCGAGGAATAAAGACGGCCCGGCCCGGATCGAAGTGCACGGCGACGGTATCGCCCTGCGCGATCGTCGGCTGAGCGCCACCATGGGTGATATCGAGAAAAACGCGAGCACCGGCGGCGATCTCGACCTCCGCGCGAAGCGTCGCGCCAAGCATCGTCAGCTGGACCACCTTGCCCTCCGCCGCGGTTCCCGGCGGATTCGCGCCGGCTCGGCCGATGCGCAGCGTCTCCGGCCGCGCCACCAGCCAGAGCTCGCGCCCGCCGGGCATCCCCGCGCGAGGGAAGGTCAGCTTGAGCGAGCCCGCCACGAGCATCGAAACGTCGGGCCCGTTGGCATCCAGGACATCCGCGCTCAGGATGTTCGCCGTCCCAACAAAGGAGGCCACGAACCGGGTCGCCGGACGGTTATAGAGCTCCCAGGGGGTGCTCAGCTGCTCGATCTTGCCCTGGTTCATCACCAGGATGCGATCGGAAATGCTGAGGGCCTCCTCTTGATCGTGAGTCACGTAGAGCGCGGTCACGCCGAGCGCGCGTTGCAGCGAGCGGATCTCCGAGCGCATCTCGATCCGAAGCTTTGCATCGAGATTGCTGAGGGGCTCGTCGAGGAGCAGGACGCGGGGCTCGTAGACGAGCGCGCGGGCAAGCGCCACGCGCTGCTGCTGGCCGCCCGAGAGCTGCTTCGGGTAGCGCGATGCAAACTCGCGGAGCCGCACCATCTCGAGCGCGCGCCCGACCCGGCGGGAGAGCTCCGTTCGCTCGACTTTCCGGATGCGCAATCCGAACGCGACGTTGTCGAACACGCTCAAATGCGGAAAGAGCGCGTAGCTCTGGAAGACCATGCCGACCTGGCGACGATAGGGCGGCACTTCGGCCATGTCCTTCTGAGCGATCCGGATGGTTCCGCTGTCCTGCGTGATGAAACCGCCGATGCACCGGAGCGTCGTGGTCTTGCCGCAGCCGGAAGGGCCGAGCAGCGTCAGCAGCTCGCCCTCGGCCACGGCGAGCGACACGCCGTCGACGACGGTCGTCGCTCCATATCGCTTGGTAAGGCCGCCGATTTCGATGAAACCGGCGGCGCTATCCGACATCCTCAGTAGCCCATCTTTTCCGCCCAGACGTCGGAGATGTATTTCAGAGCGGCAGCAGGCGGATCCGGCGCCCGGGATTTCTGAAAGATCTCTTTCGTGGGCATCGAGGCGTAGACCTCGGCGGGAATCTTGTCCCAGACCGCAGTGCCGGGAAACTCGAACATGTCCCTCACCATGCCGACCTGGATGGTGTCCGAGAGCGCGCAGTTGATGAAACGAGCCGCGGCCTGCTTGCGCGCGTCGGGGATGTTCTTGGGTATCGCAAGGTACCCCGCGCCGCCGGGCACGCCGTCTTCCAGCAAGACCGTCTTGATGCTGGGCGGCATCGTGCCGAGCTTGCGCGAATAGAGCGCGAAATCCAGCGCGTGGAAGCCGATGACGATCTCGCCCGTCGCGAACTGCGTGACGTGTGCGCCGCTAGCTTCCGCGTGCTTTCTCGCGTTCGCCTCCTCGAACTCCTTGAGCTTGGCCCAGGCCGGCGCCCAGCTGGCGTCCTCTTTTCCGCCGGGGAGTTCGAGGCTGGCGCCGAACGCGCGCAGAAACGTCGCGACGAAGAAGCGGCCGGCGCCGGACACGGTCGAGCGCGGATCGACGTAGGAGATCCGGCCCTTCCATTCGTTCCGCCGATCGAACAGCTCCTTCCAGGTCCTGGGAGGCTTCGCAACCTGATCGTTGTTGTAGATGAGCGTGTAGCTGTAGCGGAAGAACGCCGCGCCGACGCCCTGCAAGTCCACGCCCGCCGCGTGATCGCTGTCGGGTGGCTCCGCCTTGGCGGCGTTAGGCATCAGCGATGCCTGGGTCCGCAGATCCTCGAGCACGCCCTCCGCCTTGAACGCAGCGATCTTGTCGGGCGCCAGGAACAAGAGATCGATGTCGCCGCCCGCCGATCCCGCCGCCTTGAGGCGCTGCAGCACTTCCGCCGAGCCCGACGAGGTATAGCGAACGTTCGCCTTCGTCTCGGCCTGGCATGCCGGCACCGCCGACGTCTGCCACCATTGCACGAAATTCGCGCCCGACATGGTGTCGTAAAAGCTCAAATCCTGCGCTGAGACACTGCCCAGGGGCAGCGCAAGCAGCAGCGCCAGGAATACTATTCGCCATACAGTCATGATTTCCTCCCTCCCATGATTCGATTTCGATGCTTCAGCCCGCGGCAACCACATCGGCACGCAGGTAACGGGCGATCACATAGGCAAGCATCACGCTCGGAATCAGAAGCAGCATCGCGAGCGCGCTGCTGATCTGGAGATAACCCTCGCCTATCGCCGAGTAGATCTGTACCGGCAGCGTCGCGGTGTCCGGATTGGATACCAGCAGCGTGAGCGTGAACTCGTCCATCGACAGCATGAACACGTATCCCGCCTGGGCGAGCAGCGCCGGCACGAGCTGCGGGAGCGTGATCTTTCGGAACACGGTCCACCGGTTGGCGCCGCAGGCGAGCGCGGCTTCCTCGACTTCCGGCGGCAGCTCTTCCACCGCCGCCGCAACGATCAGCACGCCGAAGGGAAACGTGGCGATCATGTGCGCGAGCACCACCGCCGCGAGACTCCCGTTGAGCCGAACGGCGTAGAAGAACGACGCGATCCCGATGCCCAGGCTGATATAGGGGACCAGGAGCGGCAGGGAGAAAAGCGTGCGCAGGAGATCGCGGCCCGGAAACCTGAACCGTCCGATCGCGATCGCGGCCGGCACCGCGACAACCGCGGTGGAGATCGTAACCAGCGCCGCGACCAATAGGCTCGTGCGCAACGATCGAAAAACGTTGGGCACCGTGACGGCCCATTCGTACCAGCGCGTCGTGAAGGCGCTCGGCAGCAGGCTCGGCCAGAACCATTGCAGCGCCACCGACCACAGCGCGAGCACGAGGAGGGGTCCGAGAATGAAGCCCGCGAAGAGCACCGTGACGGCGAGATTGGCCGCGGACCGCGCGAGGTGCCGCGCGCCGATGGTGCTCGAGTAGGTTTCGGCGGCCATCGGCCATCATCCGCGGTGAACCCAGCGCAGCACGCGGCGCCGGATTCCCACGAGAACCGCGATCTGAATCACCGCCATGACCAGGACGATGGTTGACGCCGCCGGCCAATCGAAGCTGCCGGTGACCTTGCGGTATGCCATGACCGAGAGCGTTTCCGCGCTACGCCCCATCAGGAGCGGCAAGCTGAAGGTGCCGAACGTGCTGACGAAGGTAAGGATCCCTCCAGTGAGCGCTGCCGGCGCGATCATCGGCAGAGTCACTCGCCAGAAGGTCTGCCAAGCATTGGCGCCGGCGCTGGCGGCTGCCTCCTCGACGGCTCGGTCCGCCGATTGGAGCGCGGACACGATCAGCAGTCCCGTGTACGGAAAGAAGCGCCAGACGCAGGCCACCAGCAGGCCCGTCCAGGTGTAGGAAATTGTCAGCGGCTCCGATGCGATGTGAAGGACGCGCACCAGGAGCGAATTGAACAACCCATTCTCGGAATAGAAGAGCGCCAGGGCGTAGCCGGCGATCAGGACGGGTACCGCGAGCGGGAGCGCGATCAGGATCCGGATGATCGTGCCCAATCGCGGCGACAGGCGCGCGACGTATCCGAGGGGAATGCTCAGCGCCAGAGAGACAACCGTCGTCGCGAGAGCAAGACCAAGGGTACGCAGTGTCGCGCGATAGCTCTGACCGTCGGCGAAAAATGCAAAATAGTGCTCGGCGCTAGGGCCACCGGCGCCGAAATCAAGGCTGTAAGAGATCGCGAGCCCGAGCGGATAGAGCACCAGACAGGCGACGATCGCAAGGCCGGGGGCCACGGCGAGAGCGAGCCACACCGGATCGGGCGTCGCGATGTAGCTTCTTCCGGAATCCACCGGCATCCTCGGGCTTCCCCCAGCCTCGGCGAGGCCCGTGGGCCCGCTGATGTTCACGTGAACATAGCGCAGCTTCGCACTTCCGCAAAGAGTGCGAATCGCCCGCGGCGGCGCCTCACAGCACCCGCGGCGGTGCGGTGCTCTGCCGGATCACCAGTTCTACGGGCAAGGTGACGTGGGCGGGATCGCCGCCGGCGCCCTCGCCCATCGACCGCAGGAGCAATGCGACGCTCTTCCGGCCGAGCGCGTTAAAGTCCTGGCGGATCGTCGTGAGCGGCGGCGTGTAGTAAGCGGCCTCGGGAATATCGTCGAACCCCACGACGCTGACCGACCGCGGCACGGAACGTCCCACCTCGTTGAGGGCGCGCAGCACGCCGAGCGCCATCTGGTCGTTGGCGACGAAGACGGACGTAACGTCTACATCGGCCGCCAGCACCTTGCCTGCGGAGTATCCGGATTCGGCACTCCAGTCGCCTCTAAGGACCGGAGGCGCGGGAACTCCGGCGTCGCGCAGCGCCGCGCGCCAGCCTTTCAGGCGATCCTCGGCCCCGACGCGGCCGGCGGGACCAGCGACGTGCCATACCGTGCGATGGCGGAGACCGAGAAGGTGCCGCGTGGCCAAAGCCGCCCCAGCTTCGTCGCCCGCGGCCACCACCGGAATCCGCGAGCGCCGGTGGCCCCAGATCGCGATCGTAGGCAGATCCACCGGCAGGCGGTCAAAGGCGCTGGACACCTCGGCTTGCGGGGAAATGACGATCAATCCGGAGACCGCTTGCTGACGCAGGCGGTCCACGGCTTCTTCTACAGAAGCGGCGTCGAGGGTCTTAAGCCCGAGGATGGTCACGAAGTAGCCGGCTTCGCGCGCGGCCTGCTCCAAGCCGAGCAGTGCGGCGGCCGGACCGTAGAGCGCGGTGTTGTAACAGATCACGCCGATGGTCTGGGATCGGCCCGTGACCAGGGCCCGCGCTGCATGGTTCGGGCGGTAGTCGAGCCGCCGCATAGCGGCGAGCACGCGCTCGCGGGTATCGGCCCGCACGCTCGCGCGATTATTGATCACGCGCGACACCGTGATGTGCGAGACGCCTGCCGCAGCGGCAACATCCATAATGCCCGAGCGCCGCCGGATTCTGCTCCGGACGCCCTTCCGCGCCACGCCCGCTCCGATCGCCTGCCGTCTTTTCTTGCGTTGAGCCATTGCGCTTGCCGTCCCTGACATAGCACGTCCGCGCCCTGCCAGCACCGGCGACTCCAAGAGCTGCGGAGCCAGGATACATTGGCTGATTCCGCGATCTTGACGACGCTGCCGGAGCCGCGTAACCCCTGCTCCGGAGCACCGAGCAGCGAAATTCCGACTGACGCGAGGACCACATGGCCGCCAAGCTCGTCGACCTCTTCAGCGACACCAAGACCAAGCCCACCGCGGAGATGCGGCGGTTCATGATGGCGGCCGAGGTCGGCGACGAGCAGAAGGACGAGGACCCAACCGTCCTCAAACTCTGCAAGATGGTGGCGGAGCTGCTGGGCAAGGAGAGCGCGATGTTCCTGCCCTCCGGCACGATGTGCAACGAGATCGCGATCCACGTGCACTGCCGGCCCGGCGAGGAGGTGATCTGCGACGAGACCGCGCACATCGTCATCGCCGAGGCCGGCGGGCCCGCGGCCCTCAGCGGCGTGATGGTGAACCCGATCCGCGGGACGCGCGGCATCTATACGGCCGAGCAGCTGCGCGCCGCCGTCCGCTCGGAGAGCCGCTACGCGCCGCGCTCACGCCTAGTGGAGGTCGAGCAGACCTCCAATCTCGGCGGCGGCTCGGTCTGGCCGCTGGCGATCATTCAGGATGTTGCCAAGACCGCGCGCTCGCTCGGCCTGAAGCTGCACATGGACGGCGCTCGGCTCTTCAATGCGGTCGTCGCAAGCGGCGTCCCCGCCTCCGCCTATGCCGCGCCTTTCGATACGATCTGGGTAGACTTCACCAAGGGCCTCGGCGCGCCCGTGGGCGCGGCGCTGGCCGGCAGCCGAGACTTCATCCGCGAGGCTTGGCGCTACAAGCAACAGTGGGGCGGCGCCATGCGCCAAGCCGGCATCATCGCTGCCGCCGGCATCTACGCGCTCGAGCATCACGTCGACCGCTTGCGTATCGACCACGAGAATGCCCAGCACCTCGCTCAGGGCCTCGCCAATCTGCGCGGGATCGATATCGACCCGAAGCGGGTCGAGACGAACCTCGTCTTTTTCCATCTGACGCCGGAGTCGGGCTGGACCGCGCCCGACCTCGCGCGCGCCGTCCGGGAGCAGGGTATCGAAATCGGCGCCTTTGGCCCCACTTTGATCCGTGCGGTGACGCACCTCGATGTCAGCCGCGAGGACATTGATCAGGCGCTCGCGGTGTTCGAGCGCGTTCTGCGCAACCCCCACCGCGCGGCGGCTCAGTAGCGATCCGCGGCCTCGAGATAGAAAGCGCCGAGGCCGAAGACAAGCGCGGCAGGGAACACGAAGCCGCCCAGGAAGGGCACCCCGCTCAGCGCCACCAGCGCGATCACGCCCAGGACGAGCGCGGCAAGCCGGCGCCCGATGCCCGTGACCGGGCCGCGACCGAGGAGGCGCAGCACGGCGTCGCCCAGGAAGATCGCCACGGTCAGCACCGCGAGCAGCAGCGAGACGAAATAAGCCGCGAGCACCACCAAGCCCAGGATCGCGCCCAGCATCGTCGCCATGGCGATGACCGCTGCGACCGGCGTCGCGATCAAGAGCGCGAAGCCGAGGCCGAGGCTCGCGAGCGGCCGGAGCGCGATGACATGGGCGGCGTTCAGGGAATAGCCGGGGAACACCAGGATGAACAACAAGCCGGCGGCGACGAGACCGAGGGCAAGCAGGATCTTCGCGGCGTAGCCGATCACATGCGCCGCAGTCATCGCCTGCCGCGGCGCCGTCCACTCCCCGCGCGTGACGCCGCCGTCGATGCGGGCGCGGGCGTCGATCTCCGCCGGCTCGTCCGACTCGTAGGTGAGATGCCCGTGGATAACCGCCTCGGGCCCGATCGTGATCCAATGGCCCCTGAGATGCACGTCGCCGTCGATGGTGCCGGAAACCGCGACGTTCGCTCCGATGGCATTGAGATCCTTGCCAATGCCGCCGTTCACGGCCACATGCGCTGCCGCGATCCACGCGTCTCCGGCGACGCGGGACTCGCGGGAGAGCGTCACGCTACCCCCGGCTGCCGTCAGATCGCGCCCGACCTGGGCAGCGGCGGTGACGTCGCCGCCGGCCACTCGAACGGAGCGCTTCACCGTTCCGCGGACGCCCACGGTGCCACCGGCGGCGAGCACGCTGCCGGCGATATCGCCATCCGTCGCGATGCTCCCGCCCGCGAGGACGGCATCGCCGTCGATCGGACCCTGCAGCTCGACCGAGGATCCCGCGAGATAGACGTCGTGATCGATCGGACCCTCGCGGACCACGCTCGAGCTCTGCTGCGATTGCGCAGCGACGGGCAACGGCTGCGGCAGCAGCAGGGTGAGGCTCAGGGCGAGCAACCACGACATACGCATCGGCGATCCTCCCGGCAGCAAGACGCTGCAGATGGCGCTCGGAAGCGCTTCGTCGAGTTTACCGTGCGTGCTCGCGCTTGGCGCGGGTGACGAGTTGGGTCGGATTGACGAAACGGAGCGCGATGAGGAGCCACACGAGCGTCGTCACCATATAGATCACCGCCATCGCGTCGATCGACTGGCCCGCGCGCACGCCGGCGGCATAGACGGCGTAATAGAGCGCCACCACCAGGGTCTGGCTGGTCGGCCCCGCCGTGAAGAAGGTGAGCTCGAACATGGCGATAGTGCGCACCAGCACCAGCAGCAAGGCCGCCAGCATGCCCGGCGCCAGCAGCGGCAGCAGTACATGGAGGAAGAGGCGCGCCGTGCCGGCGCCGAAGACGCGGGCTGCCGCCTCGATGCGCGGATCGATCTGCTCGATGAAGGGGATCATCACGAGTATGACGAAGGGCACGGTCGGCACCAGGTTCGCCAGGATGACGCCAGACATAGAGCCCGCAAGTCCCGCCCGGTAGAGCACGGTCGCGAGCGGAATGCCGAAGGTGATCGGCGGCACCAGCAGCGGCAGCAGGAAGAGCAGCGTCACCAGCTTCTTGCCGGGAAACTCGCGCCGGGCGAGCGCATAGGCGGCGGGAACGCCGAGCGCACCCGAGAGCACGACCACCGCTCCCACCACCTCAAAAGTTACCACCAACACCTGGTCGAGCTGGAATTCGTTCCAGGCCGAGGCATACCACTTGGTGGTGAAGGCCGTCGGCAGCCACGTGCCGAGCCAACGCGTCCCCAGCGAATTCACCAACACGGTCCCAACCATCGCGAAGAGATTGACGATGAAGAAGATGACGAGGGCCCAAATCGCGGTGGTCCAGAGCCGGTCGGAGAGCGCGGTCTCGCGGCCCATCGTCCCTCAGCCTTTCGCCGAGCCGGCGGGCCCGCGGTAGAAGAGGCCGCGCGCCGCGAGCACGAGCACCACGACCAGGAGCTGGGCGAATCCCATGATCATCGCGATCGCCGAGGCCATGGAATAATCGTACTGCTCGTAAGCCGCCTGATAGGCCGCGATCGAGATCACGCGGGTCACTCCGGCCGGCGCCCCCAGCAGCACCGCCGACGGAAAGACCGAGAATGTCTGCACGAACGACAGGCAGAAGGTGATGGCCAAGCCCGGCGCCAAGAGCGGCAGAAAGATGTGCCAGAAGCGCGCCCGTGCATTGGCGCCGAGAGTGGAAGCGGCCTGCTCGAGGGACGCATCGATCCCGGTGATATAGGAGAGCGTCAGCAGGAAAGTGAAAGGGAAGCCGGAAACCACGAGAGAGAGGAAGACGCCCCAGTAATTGTGCACCAGGCGAACCGGGCTGGAGACGAGTCCAATCAGCACCAGCGTGCGATTGAGCCAACCTTGCGGACCCAGATAATTCAACAGCCCCTCGGCGATCAGCACCGTGCCGAGCGTGATCGGCAGCACCAGGATGGTGGTCAGCAAGCGCTGGCGACGCATGAGCCGCACCCGCATCGCGACCGGGACCGAGATCAGGATGTTCACCAGCGTCGACGGCAGGGCGAGCCACATGGTTTTGGCAATCGTGTCGTAGAGGAACGGCTCGGAGAAGAATCGGCGATAATTGGCGAGCCAATCGCCGACCTTGGGCTCCAGCGACAACACGAGACCGTAGAGGAAGGGATAGACGAACAGCGCAATGATAAAAAGGACGGCCGGCAGCACCAGCAGTGTCACGCCGTCAAGGCCGCGCTGAGCCAGCAAGAGACGCAGCGGCGGCCGGTCCGCCAGTACTTTCGCTTGCAGGGCGCTACCCGAGAGCGTCGTCATGCCGAGCCGCTTCCATAGATGAGCACCCGGGACGCCTCGGCGCCGAGGTATAGCGTCTCGCCGGGTACCACAGGTTGCTCGGAGCGGAAGAAGAGCTCCGTGCGATCCGCAGTGAGCGCCGTGCCGTAGAAATCGCGGCCGCGATATTCCGTCGTCGCTACGGTGGCGGCGATCGGCCCGCCGGGCCGCGGCGTCAGGTCCTCCGGTCGGATCGCGACGATCGCCTCGCCGTCCGCCAACCGCTCAAGGGGCACGCCCGAGAGGGTGGCACCACCCACCTGTACCGTGGCCGTGCCGTTTCCCGAGGCCGTCACACGCGAACGCAGCAGATTGCGATAGCCCATAAACTCCGCCACGTCGGGGTGGGCAGGCCGTCCGTAGAGATCGCCGGGTGTGCCGACCTGCCGCACCATGCCGTTGCGCAACACGACGATGCGGTCGGCGAGCGACAGCGCCTCGTCCTGATCGTGGGTCACGTAGATGGTGGTGGACCCCACGGAGTTGTGGATGCGTCGGATTTCCGCGCGCATCTCCAAGCGAAGCTTGGCATCGAGGTTGGAGAGCGGCTCGTCCATCAGGACCAGGGGCGGCTCGATGACGATCGCCCGCGCGATCGCCACCCGCTGCTGCTGCCCGCCCGAGAGCTGCCCCGGAAGCTTCGCCCCTTGCTCGGTGAGGTGCACGAGCGCCAGCGCGTCCTCAACCTTCTGGTCGATCTCGGTCCTCGGGCGACCCTGCATCCGCAGGCCGAAGCCGATGTTCTTGCGCACGGTCATGTGCGGGAAGAGCGCGTAGTTTTGGAACACCATGCCGAAGCCGCGCCGCTCCGGCGGCAGCCGGTCGATACGCTCGTCGTCGAGCCAGATGCCGCCGGCGGTGAGCGGCAACAGGCCCGCGAGGCAGTTGAGCGCCGTCGATTTGCCGCATCCGGAAGGGCCGAGCAGGGCGATGAACTCGCCCCGCCCGACCTCCAGCGACACGTCCTTCAGAGCATTGTGGGTGCCGAAGTCGCGGCTCACTTGGTCGAGCCGCAATTTTCGGAACTTGCGCGCCGCCGCGATCACGCCGGACGCCCTTCTACTTGGTCTTCGCCGCGCCGATCTGCTCGTCCCAGCGGCTGAAGGCATAGACCAGCTGGTCCGGCAGCAGCGGCAGCTCCTGAGGATTGTCGGCGATGAGCTTTTCGTACTCCGGACGGCCGAATTCCTTGATCACGTCCTGGCTCTCCTGGGGCGCCATGGAGAGTGGCACGTCCTTCACCGCGGGACCGGGATAGAAGTAGCCCGCATCATAGGTGATGGCCTGCGCCGGCTTCGACAGCATGTAGTTCAGGAGATCCACCATGACGGCGATCTTCTCCGGAGCAAGGCCCTTGGGGATGCAGAGATAGTGCGCGTCGAGGACCCAATGGAATCCCTTGAGCGTGCCCACCATTGCTTCCTTCGGCACGATGCCGAGAGCGCGCGGGTTGATGTCCCAGCCCATCTGGGTCGGGATCATGTCGCGCGAGCCCTCGCCCAGCTCTTTCATCGTGGGACCGGTTCCGGAGGGGTAGTACTCGATGTATTGGCCGAGCTCCTTGAGATAGGCCCAGGTCTTGTCCCAGCCATTCTTGGGATCGTGCGGATCCTTATCGCCGAGGACGTAGGGCAGGCCCATCATGAAGACGCGGCCGGGACCGGAATTCGCGGGCCGCGCATACATGAAGCGATTGGGATGCGCCTTCGCCCAGCCGAGGAGCTCCTCGGCGGTCTTCGGCACCTCTTTGACGCGGTCGGGCGCGTACTCGAGGAGCGGACCCGCCTGGCAGAACACAATGCAGATGCCCTGGTTCTGCGCCAGTCCCTGCATCAACTTGGCGCCCGGCAGATAGACGTCGTCGAGCTTCGGCAGGCTCGCCGCATAGTCCGGCAGCAGAGGCACCCAGAGCTTCTGGTCGACGCCCGCCGAGAGCGCGTCGATCCCGGTCAGCACGCCATCGATATCGACGCGCCCTGCATCCTGCTGCGCCTTGATCTTGCTGGGCAGCTCCGGCGCGGGTGCCTTGGTGAAGGTCATAGCTGAGACCAGCTGAGGCTTCATCTTGCGGTAGTTCTCGAGCGCGGGTTGGGTGAGCGCGAGATTGCCGGCCACGTCGACGAAGTTGAGCGAAACCGGCGATTTCGGCAGCTGCAGCGCGCCCTGTGCGAGCGCGCTTGGACCGACGAGCGCGGAACCTGCGAGCCCGGCCATAACCGCGCGACGGCTTGGTTTTAGTTGCATGAGACGAACCCTCCCAGGGATGTTGATGTTGCCGCGAAAGCGCGACTACCAGACGACGAGCCCTTGTCTTCAGATGCGACCGACATGACTGGCGGAGGCGGCAGCCCGCCGCGGTGGACTCGAGGCGCCGCCGGACTCCTCGACGAAATAACCGGGGTCAGTCGCCGCCAGGATTTCCACGGAGCGGAACAGGCCCCTCAGGTGGCTACGCATCGCCGTGACGGCGCCGGCGCCGTCGCGATGGGTGAGGCGATCGACGATGAGCGTGTGCTCGGCAATCACCGAGGGCTGCTTACGCACGTTGCGCATCGAGAGAAAGCGCACACGATCCATTTGCGCCTTGGCGTTCTCGACCTGCCGCCAGGCATTTGCGTGGCCGGCAATGTCCATGATGAGGGCATGCATGCGCTCGTCCGCAAGGAAAAACTCGTCGTAGTCCCCGACCTTGTGCAGGACGCGCTGACGCTGGAGCAAAACGGATAGCGCCTTGATCTGTGCCGCGTCGATCCGCTCGACGGCGCGCTCGATGGCGGAGCATTCCAGGGATTCGCGGACGAACTGGCTGTCGAAGACGGCGCGCAGTTTGATGGGCGCAACGAAGGAGCCGTACTGCGGGTAGATTTCGATCAGGTTCTCGTCGGCGAGCTTGATCAACGCTTCGCGGATCGGGGTGCGCGAGACGCCGAAGCGTTGCGACAGCTCGTGCTCCGACAGCATGCTGCGTGGGAGCAGGCGACCGGCGATGATGTCGCGCCGCAGCAAGGCGCGAACTTGGGCGGCAATGGTCTGACGGCGCAGGGGCACGATACGGGCGCCCGATCCCGTCTCGTGTCTCGGAGCGGCCTCAGGCATCCTCCCGGCGCCACGTTTCATTCGGCTGCCTCTGTTGGCGGCGACCCGCGCACATGCATATCATGTATGCTACCATATTAGCAAAACCGGAGGAGACGAGGCGTCCATGGACACCGCCATCAGCGACGACATCAAAGCGCTGCTCCGCAAGTGCAGCGTCGCGACGCTCTCGACCCAGCTCTTCAAGCGAGGGCTCCGGCAGACCGTCATGCAGGGCGTGCGTCCCCTGAGCCAGGGACCGGAGCCCATGGTGGGCGAGGCCTTCACGCTGCGCTTCATCCCCGCGCGCGAGGACCTCGATCACGTCGGCGTCTTCGCCGATCCCAATCATCCCCAGCGCAAGGCCATCGAGACGGTACCGCCGGGGCACGTGCTGGTGTGCGACTGCCGAGGCGACGCGCGCGCGGCATCGGGCGGCTCGATCCTGCTCACCAGGCTCAAGGTGCGGGGTGTCGCGGGTTTCGTCTCCGACGGCGGCTTGCGGGATTCACCGGAGATCGCCGAGCTGGGATTTCCCGTCTATTTCGGCGGCCCCGCGCCCATGCTCAACCTCGCGCGGCACCATGCCGTCGATCTCAACCAGCCGATCGGTTGCGGCGGAGTCGCGGTGTTCCCCGGCGATGTGCTGGTGGGCGACGGAGAGGGCGTGATCGTGATCCCGCGTCATCTTGCCAAGGAGGTCGCGCACGACGCGGCCGAGCAAGAACGGCTCGAGCAGTTCGTCATCGAGGAAGTCCGCAAGGGCGCGCCGGTGATCGGCACCTATCCGCCAAAAGAGGCGGCGCTCGCGCGGTATCAGGAGTGGCTGAAGCGCCAGCCGAAGGGGTGACCCCTATAGCGCGCTCGGCGGCGTCTCCAGGACCGGCGCGCCCACCGGGGCGGCGGGTGCCGCCGATCGCCGCGCCTCCCGCAGTCTCCGCCTCTCCGCGTGCGCGCGGGTGATCTCGGCGCCGAACAGCAGGATTTGCGTGGAGTAGTAGACCCAAAGCAGCACGATGACGAGCGCGCCCGCCGCGCCGTAGACCGACGCCACGTTCTTGCCGCCGATGTAAAGGCTCAGCAAATGCTTGCCCACCGTGAACAGCACGGCGGTGAAGGCCGCGCCTGCCCAGACATCGCGCCAATCGATCGGCGCGTCCGGCAGGATCTTGAAGATCATGCCGAACAGCACGGTGGTCATGCCGAGCGTGACGCAAACGTTGAACACGCCCAGCACATAGGGCAGCGCGGCATGCACCGCGCTCAGATAGCCCGAGAGGATGGTGATCGCCGTGCTGGTGGCGAGCGAAGCCCCGAGCAGAACGCCGCACGCCAAGATGATGGCGAGGCAAAGCAGCCGGTGCTTGATCGCGGTGATGATCTTGCGGCCGGGCTTCGCCTCGACCTTCCATACAACCTTGAGAGCGGATTGCAGCTCGGCCAGCACGGCGGTCGCGGCAATCGTCATCGTGGCGAGGCTTACCACGGTCGCGATCGGGCCCGAGGCGCCCACTGCCGCCTGCTTGACCAACGCCTGAAGCGCTTGAGCGCCCTCGGTGCCGATGACGTCGCTCAGATTGCCCACGAGCGCCCCCTGCGCCGCCTGGTCGCCGAAGGCGAGGCCGGCGATCGCGATCACCAGCAACAGGATCGGCGCGATCGAGAATACCGTGTAGTACGCGATCGCGGCGCCCATGCTGGCCGCGCGATCCTCGCTCCAGCCGCGCACGGCACCGCGCGCCACCTCGAAGATCTCCCCCGCCAAGAACGGCACCAGCCGGATGTAGGAAATCGGCCCAGCCATGCCTTGCTCCTCTGCCACTCAAGGGGAAGCATAGGCTCGGCATGGCGCTCGTGCCAACGGTGCGCCAGAATGCGCGGACCATGAAACGAACGCACGACCGCGTGGTCATCGTCGGCGGGGGCCCGGTCGGATCGGTCGCGGCGTTGACACTTGCGCTGGACGGCATTCCCGTGACCGTGCTCGAGCGCGAGCCGGCGCCCGTGATCGACTATCGCGCCTCGACTTTCCATCCCCCGACGCTCGATTTGCTGGAAGCATGCGGCGCCACCGAGGCGCTGCTCGCCATGGGTCTGGTGGCGCCCACCATGCAATACCGCGACCGCCAGCGCGGCCGGATCGCCGAGTTCGATTTCTCGCTGCTTCGCAACGACACCCGGTACCCCTATCGGCTGCAATGCGAGCAATTCAAGCTCGTGGACTGGGTTCATCGCCGTCTCGCCGCGATCCCCGATGCGCGCCTGCTGTTCGGCCACGCGGTCGTCGATGTGGCGCAGAGCGAGGACGAGGCGATCGTTCGTGTGGACACGCCCGAAGGCGAGCGTTTCTATAAGGCCGATTTCGTGATCGCCGCCGACGGCGGCCGCAGCACGGTGCGCAAGACACTCGATATCGACTTCGCGGGCTTCACCTATCCCGAGCATTTCCTGGTGGCCGGGACGCGTTTCGACTTCCGGGCCCGCATGCCCGACATCTGCTCCGTCAACTACACCGCGGATCCCGAGGAGTGGTACCTGCTCCTGCAGATCCCGGACATGTGGCGCATCGTGCTGCCCCTCGACACACGCAGGGAGCCAGAGGACGCCGTGCAGGAAGCCAGCATCCAGAACAGCCTGCAAAACCTCCTGCGGCGCGCGGAGCCCTACGAAATCGTCGTGCGCGCGATCTATCGGGTCAGCCAGCGCGTGGCCGCGACCTACCGCAAGGGCCGCGTCTTCCTCGCGGGCGACGCCGCACACATCAACAACCCGCTGGGCGGCATGGGCCTCAACGGCGGCATCCACGACGCCCTCAGCTTGTCGGAGCGGATCGCCAGGGTCTGGCGTGGACAAAGCGGTGAGGACGAGCTCGCGGGCTATGAGCCCCAACGCAAGCCCGCCGCGGTCGATGCGATCAACGCCATCACTCAACGCAACAAGCGCCTCTTGGAGGAGCGCGATCCCGAGATCCGCCTCCGCAATCTGCAAGAATGGGCAGCGATCGCCGCCGACCGCGACCGCGCTTACCGGCATCTGCTGGACGCGTCGATGATCGCTCCGCTACGGCGCTGCGGAATGCTCCGGTAGCGCGCCGGCGCTCCTGGACGACATTTCGCCGCAGGTGCGAACGGCGCGCACCGTCGGCCATGGTTAAGAGATACTTGCGGACCGCCGACCGGATCCGCGTATCCCACGCAATTTCCGCTTGCTGCTTGCCCGATCGACGCACTCGCGGAGCGCCGAGCCGCGTAACCGGCGCCGGCGCGCCGAACCTGTTGCAGTGCACGAAAATCGCACGGACTTAAGACGATGTTCACGCGTCGAGCATAAAGACTGCCATCAACAAATTGGTCGCTGACTCGCAGGGGGTACTCCCCGCGCGCGTCATCATTCGGCCGCGCTCTACGCCATAGGTGCACCATGCCATTCGATGCGAGACCTCCCCGAGAAAGCGACGACGATGCCGGGACTTGCTTCGCCGCCGTCGACCAGTCGGTGCATGGAACGCTCGCCGAGCTGACCTCGGGTCAATCGCCGGTCCACGCAGCCAAAGCATGGCTCGACTGGGCCTCGCATCTCAGCATGTCGCCCGGCAAGCAATTGGATATGGCGCTTCGCGCAAGCGAAGCGGCGCTGCGGCTTTGGAATTACGCCTACTGTGCAACCACGAGCGATGCCAAGAGCCTGGAACCTGCGCCGGCCAACCGCCGGTTTGCGCACGAAGGCTGGCGCGACTGGCCCTACAACGTGCTGCAGCAGGCCTACTTTGCCTCCGAGGATTGGTGGCGCAGCGCCACCACGGGCATTCGCGGCATGTCGCCTCATCACGAGCGCTTCGTGGGATTCGGCGTGCAGCAGATGCTCCACGCACTGTCGCCCGCCAATTTCCTTCTGACAAATCCCGAGCTCTGGCGCGCAACGGCCGCACGCGGCGGCAGTAACCTCATTGAGGGCGCGCAGAGGCTAGCCGCCGACGCCCACGATATGATGGTCGGCCGGTCCGCTCCGGCCGACAGCGAGTTCGCCGTCGGAAAGAACCTGGCCATCACGCCCGGCCGGGTCGTCTTCCGCAATCAGCTGATCGAGTTGATCCAGTACGATCCCGCCACGCCGAGCGTTTATCCGGAGCCGGTGCTGATTGTGCCTGCCTGGATCATGAAATACTACATCCTCGATCTCCAGCCGAAGAACTCGCTGATCAAGTTTCTGGTCGATCACGGGCACACCGTCTTTGCGATTTCGTGGAAGAATCCGACCGACGAGCACCGCGACCTCGGGATGGACGAATACCGCCGCTCCGGCGTCATGGCGGCCTTCGACGTCATCGAGCGCCTGATGCCGGACCGCAAGATCCATGCATGCGGCTATTGCCTGGGCGGCACGATGCTCAGCATTGCCGCGGCGGCGATGGCACGCGAAGGCGATGACCGGATCGCGTCGATGACCCTGTTCGCCGCGCAGATGGACTTTGCCGAGCCCGGCGAGCTCAAGCTTTACATCAACGACACGTCGCTCTCCTGGCTCGACGGCTTAATGGCGACGCGCGGCTATCTCGACGGCAGCCGCATGGGCGGCGCGTTTCAAATGCTGCGCGCGGACGACCTGCTCTGGGGTCCGTTCGTGCGCCGCTACGTGCTGGGAGAGACCGATCATCCCAACGACCTCATGACCTGGAACGCCGACCAGACGCGCATGCCTTATCGCATGCACACCGAGTACCTCCACAGCCTCTTTCTGCGCAACGAGCTCTCCCAGGGGCACTTCGTGGTCGATGGCCGGCCGGTCGCGCTCTGCGACATCCGCGTGCCGATCTTCGCGCTGGGCACCTCCCACGATCACGTCGCGCCGTGGCACTCGGTCTTCAAGGTCAACCTTCTGACCCGATCCGACGTCACCTTCGTTCTGGCGAGCAGCGGGCACAACGCCGGTGTCGTCAGCGAGCCCGGACACCGCGGGCGGACCTACCAGATGCTGACGAAGGCGGCCGATGGCCGCTACGTCGACCCCGACAGCTGGTCATCGCTTGCGCCACATCACGAGGGATCTTGGTGGTTCGATTGGCAGCGCTGGCTCGCGGAGCGCTCGAGCGAGCAGGTCGCGCCGCCGGTGCCCGGCCACG
>Ga0209517_10001864_pt1 | contig 30903 bp, 24 predicted proteins | sample PeaSoiMetSII2010_FD_187695 | JGI IMG/M metagenome (GOLD analysis project Ga0209517, IMG submission 187695) | Peat soil microbial communities from Weissenstadt, Germany - SII-2010 (SPAdes) (version 2) | ecosystem: Environmental > Terrestrial > Soil > Wetlands > Peat | place: Germany...
CCTGCCACACCGTGATGGCGGCAGTGCAAGGCGGCGTCTCCTCTTTAAGTTTCTGCTCGAGCCATTTCCGCTGCTCGGCGGTGAGCCATGCGGCTTCCCTTGGCCAATCGGCCAGAAAGAAGAATGCAACTACTCCCAGCAGAATCGCCGGGGCTCCCTCGACGACAAACAGCCAGCGCCATCCCGGGAATCCCAGCCAGCTGCGGCCCAGAATCCAGCCCGCCAGCGGTGATCCCAGCACCGCCGACAGCGGAATGGCGCCCATGAAATTGCTGGTGGCCTTGGCGCGGTCTTCGAAAATGAACCAGTGGCTCAAATACACGATGACACCGGGGAAGAAGCCCGCCTCCGCTGCGCCCAGCACGAAACGCGCCAGGTAGAGCTGCGAGGGAGTGTGCACCAGCGCGGTCAGCACGGTGAGGCAGCCCCAGGCAATCATGGTGGCCGATATCATGCGGCGTGCGCTCCAGCGCTCTACCAGCAGCGCGCCCGGAATCTGTAATGCCAGGTAGCTGATGAAGAAGATTCCCGCGCCCAGGCCAAACACGTGGTCGCTGAACCCCAGGTCGCGCGACATGCCCACCGCCGCGTAGGCCAAGTTCGTGCGGTCTACGTAATTGACGATGTACAGAATGAACAGGAAGGGCAGCAGGCGCAAGCCGACGATGCGGCGAGTGTGTTCGCCGATTTGTGTAGCGTTGAGCGTCATCATAATGGAGGCAGCTATTGCCTCTCAGTACTCCTCGGGCAGTCCTGAAGGTGCGGGGAAGTATATATCGGAATCAGGTTTTAGGCGCCACTGAGTCGGTCGCCAGCAGCGGGATTTTAGCATTCGGGCGAATCACCGGCTTAGGGGCGCGCGATCCACAGGATTGGGAAGTGGCGTCCGAGTTTTTCAAAGTCGCGATCGGAAGTAACGAGTGTGGCATTTTGCGCGACAGCAAGAGCCGCGGCAATGCCATCCGCATAAGGGATCTTGTGAAGCGCTTTGAGTTCTCCGGCCTTGAGAGCCTGGGGAAGATCAACAGGAATGATCTGGAGCGGAAGGAGCGACAGGTCGTCGATCGTCTGCCGGGATCTCTGCTCGCCCTTGTTCCTCCAGAGCCAATAGAAGACTTCACCCAGGTTAATGACGGAAATCATGAGCGTGGCATCGCGCCGGAAGGCCTCTCGAAGGACGCGCTCCATGGTTGCGGCGCCGGGGCCATCCTGAACGTAGTCCAAGATGGCATTGGCGTCGAGGACGTAAGTTTTTGCCGAAGACTTCAATATCTGTCGTCCCTGTGTTCGCGCTCACGGGCCTCGACAAGAGAGTCACCGCCCTTGCACGAGCCGCGAAGTCTGTGCAGGAGGCTCTCGAACTCAGGAGAGGGTGTTTTCGTGCTGTCGTCCCCCTGAAGGGTCTTGCCTTGGTAACGAACGTCGAATCCTTGCTGCTTTAGAATTGCGACAGCTTGATGGGAGTTGGTTGGGTCGTTCGGAGGGACTCCGGCGGCATCCAGAACGAGAGGCCTGGCGGGCAACTCCCGTCCCTCGACAATCACAGTCCACTTTGGCATCAGGCGGTTCCAGCGAAAATTCCTCGCCGCTGCAGCGATGTCTTGCTTGGTGAGTGCAGAAACTCTGGAACTGGGCATCTTCCTCTCCTCGTGAATTACTCATATTCATCATACTCAAACTAATATTGGAACTCAAGGCCAACTTCACGGTTTTGTGAAAGCGAACAATTGGCGAATATCGGAATTCCGATTACAATACCCGAATGCAGTCCCCTCCTGCCTCGCTGGCCTGGGCCCATCCTCTGGTGGCGGAGTGGTTTGTGCGGCGGTTTGGCACGCCGACGGAGCCGCAGGAGCAGGGCTGGCCGCACATTCTTGCCGGGCGGACGACGCTGATTTCCGCGCCCACCGGGTCGGGGAAAACGCTGGCAGCATTCCTCGCTTGCATTGACCGGCTGGTGCGCAAGGCGCTGGCGGGCGATCTGGCAGACCGCACCGAAGTTCTCTACATTTCTCCGCTCAAGGCGCTGGGCAACGACATCCAGAAAAATCTTGAAGTTCCGCTGGGCGAAATTCTCGCGCTGGCAGGTGAGCGCGGCTTGCTGATGCCCGAGATTCGCACCGCGGTGCGCACCGGCGACACGCTGCAGGCCGAACGACGGGCGATGCTGAAGCGGCCTCCGCACATTCTGGTGACCACGCCAGAGTCGCTCTACATTCTTCTCACGGCTGACCAGAGCCGGGCGATCTTGCGCGATGTAGAGACGGTAATTGTGGACGAGATTCACGCGGTTGCCGATGACAAGCGCGGGGCGCATCTGGCGCTGTCGCTGGAACGACTGGAGGCGCTGCGGAGAGAGACTCTGGGGATGGAGCGGGCGACCTCAGCGGCTAAAGCCGGTTCGCGGGATAGTGAGCTGTTTCGCAGCGCTGAAAGCGCTGCGCCACCCAAAAGCGAACTGGCAGCCGCGCGCTCTCAAAGTAAATCAGCGGAAACCAAGTCTGCACTCGTTCGCATTGGATTGTCGGCGACGCAGAAGCCGATCGAGGAAGTTGCGCATTTTCTGACCGGCAGCGGGCGGGCGGATCCGGTCATCGTCAACATCGGGCACAGGAGGAAACTCGATCTTGGAATCGAAGTGCCGCCGATGCCGCTGGGCCCGGTCGCGTCGAATGAAATGTGGGATGCCATCTACGACCGGTTGGTGGCGCTGGTGGGGCAGCATCGCTCGACGCTGGTGTTTGTGAATACCCGGCGGATGGTCGAGCGCATGGCACATCATCTGGGCGAGCGCCTGGGCGAGGAGAATGTCGCGGCGCACCACGGCAGCTTGTCGCGCAAGCTGCGCCTTGCAGCGGAGAAGAAGCTTAAGGAAGGCCAGGTGCGGGTGCTGGTGGCGACGGCCTCGCTCGAGCTGGGAATTGACATCGGCACCGTGGATCTGGTCGTGCAGATCAATTCGCCGCGGGCGATTGCGGTAGCACTGCAGCGCGTGGGGCGGTCGGGACACTGGCGCGGGGCAGTTCCGAAGGGAAGATTTTTTGCGACCACGCGCGACGATCTCGTCGAGTGCGCGGCGCTGGTGCGGGCGATCAAGCATGGAGACCTGGACCGGCTGATCATTCCGGAATCTCCGCTGGATGTGCTGGCGCAGCAGATCGTGGCCGCGTGCGCGGCCGAAGAGTGGGACGAGGATGAGATGTTCGCGCTGGCGCGCCGGGCGTATCCATATCGCGATCTCAAGCGCGAAACGTTTGACGCGATTCTGGAGATGCTCTCCGAGGGGATTGCGGCGCGGCGCGGGCGGTATGGGACATATCTGCATCGCGATCGAGTGAATGGGAAGCTGCGGGGGCGACGCGGCGCGCGGCTGGCGGCCATCACAAGCGGGGGAGCGATCCCGGAGACAGCATTGTTCGCGGTGGTGGCGGAGCCAGACGGAGTTGTCGTAGGCACGGTGGATGAAGATTTCGCAACCGAGAGCATGGCGGGTGAAGTCATGCTGCTGGGGAACACTTCGTGGCGGATTCGGCGCATCGAACTTAAATCGGGGCGGTTGCTGGTGGAAAACGCGCACGGCGCGCCGCCGGGAATTCCGTTCTGGCGGGGTGAAGCTCCGGCGCGGACAGAGGAGTTGTCGGCGCATGTGGGCGAGGTGCGGGAAAAAATCAGCGAAATGCTGCCGCGCACTTCCCCGGTAGGATTTTCGGCGACGCAGCCGGAAGTGGCCGCGGCGGTGAGTTGGCTGAAAGAAGAGTGCGGCCTGGATGATTCGGGCGCCGAGCAAGCGATTGAGTACATTCTGCAAGGGCGTGCCGTGCTCGGGGCCGTGCCAACCGAGACCACGGTGATCGCGGAGCGCTTCTTCGATGAAGGCGGCGGGATGCAGTTGGTGATCCATGCGCCGTTCGGCGGGCGGATCAACAAGGCGTGGGGTCTTTCGCTGCGCAAGCGTTTCTGCCGCGGATTCAATTTCGAACTGCAGGCGGCGGCGACCGACAACGGGCTGAACATCGCGCTGGCCGAGCAGCACAGCTTTCCGCTGGGCGATGTATTTCATTTTCTGCAGGCGGATACGGTGCAGCCGATTCTGGAACAGGCGGCGCTGGACTCTCCGATGTTTGGCACGCGCTGGCGCTGGGACGCGAACCGGGCATTGGCGCTCTTGCGTTTCCAGAACGGGAAAAAGGTGCCGCCGCAGATTCAGCGGATTCGGTCGGATGATCTGCTGGCGTCGGTGTTTCCCGATGCGGCGGCGTGCTTTGAAAATATTGAAGGCGACCGGCAGATCCCGGACCATCCGCTGGTGAGCGAGGTGATGAAAGATGTGCTTACCGAGGCGATGGATGTGGAGGGTCTGAAGAAGCTGCTGCGCGGAATGGCCTCGGGCCGGGTCCGAGTGATCGCGGTGGACACACCGGTGCCGTCACAGTTTTCACACGAGATCCTGAACGCGAATCCGTATGCCTTTCTGGACGACGCGCCGCTGGAAGAGCGGCGGGCGCGCGCTGTAGAGATGCGGCGGGTGCTGCCCGAGTCGGTGCTGGAGGAAGTGGGGAAGCTGGATCCGGGGGCGATTCAGCAGGTGCGGGAAGAAGCCTGGCCGGATGTGCGGGACGCGGATGAACTGCACGACGTGCTGCATACGCTGTTGGCGCTGCCGGAGGAGTTCAGTATTTCTGGAACAGAAGGGATGGTGGGCGCTTCCCAGGGAAGCCGAGCTCCGCTCGGCTGGGCGGGCGAGAGCGCCCGCCCCTACACGAGTCGTGGCGGCATCGAGTGGCGTGGTTTTTTCGAGAGGCTCGTCGGCGAAGGACGAGCAGGAACTGCTTTTTCTGGAGGACGGCGCTACTGGGTGGCGGCGGAGCGGGCGCGGGGTTTTGTTGCCCTGTTCCCTGCGGCTGAGTTTGTGCATACCTTGGCGGACGTTGAGACTGCGGAGGTTTCTCGCGACGATGCTTTACTTACGCTGGTGACTGGTTGGATGTCGCATCTGGGGCCGGTGACGGCATCTGGGTTGGGGGAGATGCTGGGGCTGGCTGCTTCGGAGGTTGAGAAGGCGCTGCTTCGGATGGAAGCCAGCGGGACGGTTCTGCGGGGAAACTTTACCGGCGGTACAGGCAAGCGGACAGGAGTGCCCGCTCCACATGAACCTGTCGAGCTTCGCTCGACCGGACAACCGAGGGCGGCTGTCCCCACATCTGCACCTGAAACTGAGTGGTGCGAACGGCGGCTGCTGGCGCGGATTCACCGGCTTACGGTCGGGATGCTGCGCAAGCAGATTGAGCCGGTCACCGCGGCGCAATTTATGCGCTGGCTGATGCGATGGCAGCATGTGGCTCCGGGAACGCAAGTTGCCGGCGAGCGGGGAACGCTCGAAGTTTTGCAGCAGTTGCAGGGATTTGAGATTCCGGCGAATGCGTGGGAGCGGCAGGTGCTGGCGCGGCGGATCGTGGACTACGATCCGAAATGGCTCGACCAGCTTTGCCTGACCGGGGCGGTGGGGTGGGGACGGCTGTCGCCGCATCCTGCGACCGTGGAGTCGACCGATGGTCCGGTGAAGGACGGAAGCACGCCTCGGCAGCGGCGAGTGATTCCGACCAGCGTGGCGCCGATTACATTCTTCGTGCGGGAAGAGGCGGACTGGATGGCAATACCCGAGGCCTACCTCTCGCAACACCGGCGAGACCCTTCGACTCCGCTCAGGGCGGGCGTGGGGCACCCCACGCCAGACGTCGGACACGGCGATGCTTCGGATGGCCGAGGGCTCAGTCATGGAGCGCGGTCGGTGCTGGAGTTTCTGCGGCAGCGCGGCGCGTCTTTCTTTGCGGACGTGGTGCGCGGGACCGGAAAGTTGAAGGCGGAGATTGAGACCGCGTTGTGGGAACTGGTGGCCGCGGGGCTCGTGACGGCCGATGGGTTCGACAATCTTCGTTCCCTGATCGATCCCAAGCGGCGGGCGGGACAGGGAAGCGGACGCAGCATGCGTCCTCGGCACAGCGCAGGACGCTGGGCGTTGCTGCATGCCGACGTAGCCGTGGAAAGGCCGCGCGCGGTCGAAGCGGCCTGCTGGATGCTCCTGCGCCGCTATGGGATCGTGATGCGGGATGTGCTGGCGCGTGAATCGAACTTGCCTCCGTGGCGCGAATTGCTGATGGGATTCCGGCGGCTCGAAGACCGCGGAGAAATTCGCGGAGGACGATTCGTGGACGGATTTCTGGGCGAGCAGTTTGCCCTGCCGGTGGCGGTCGAGTCGGCGCGGGCGACGCGGAGCCTGCCGTTGAGCGGAGACACGGTTACGCTGTCAGCGGCGGATCCGCTCAACCTGGCGGGCATTCTTGTGCCGGGCGAAAGGGTGCCCGCGATTTCGGGCAAGACGGTGAGTTATCGGGATGGAATCGCGTTGACCGCCTCGGAACCAGCAGCTTCAAGCCAGGCCATGGCAGGCTAAGGTAGCGGCAACTCGATCAATCGTGCCGGGTCAAGATTCACGCCTTGCCAGCGGACGGCAACATGGAGATGAGGGCCGGTGGCGCGTCCGGTACCTCCGCTCAAGCCGACTATTTCGCCGCGCTTGACCACGTCGCCTTCCTTCACTTTGAATTCGGAAAGATGCAGGTAGAGGGTGAGCAGTCCCTGACCGTGGTCGAGGACGACGAAGTTGCCTTCGAAATATAGAGGTCGCGCCAGGAGAACCGTGCCGCTGTTCATGGCCGCGACCGGGGTTCCCGCCGGCACGCGGAAGTCGAGGCCCAGATGCGGGCTTTGGGCCTTGCCATTGAAAATGCGCTGCGAGCCGAACACATCGGAGATGGGCGCGGCGGCAGGCGTGGCGAACTTGCCCGACCATTGGCGATTGGGAGTGACCCGGCTGAGGTAATCCTGCTTAATCCTCTTGCCTTCTTCGATTTGTTGCAATTGTTCCGGCGTAGGCTCGGTGAACTTTTTCTCGACTGTGAGTTCTACCTTGATTTTCGGATACGTGGCGCGAGCGACTGTGAACTGGCGAGTGAAGGTCAGGGGCGGCTTGGTCGCTGTGCTCGTGCCGGTTAGTGCGAGCGAGTACTTGCCGGGGGCCGTCTCAAGACTGACGCCGGCAAGTGCAAACCATGTCTTGGTTGCGGCGTCATAGCTGAAAGCAAGTTGGTGGCCCAGCCATGAGCCGGTCAGGGAGTCGAGTCTGGCTGGCGCTTTCACCTGAAACAAGACCGGGCTGCCATTGACCAGACGGGCGGGCTGGGCATGTACGGTCCAAGTGGCGGCGGAAGCGCGGGCGAGACTACAGACCAGGAATAACCCGCAGGCCGCTACAAGTTGAATCGTGGTGATGCGGCGCGCTCCCAACTTCCGCACGAGGTGTCGTTGCAGCTTCACACCACCAGCGTAGCATCGCGCCGAATCAGCGCGGATATAATCGCGGGCATGCGCATCCGGATTCTCACTGGCATATTGATTTGGCTGCTGTCAGGACTCAGCCTAGCCCAGACACCAGCCACGCCCGCGCTGCACGCCGACCGGGTGGTAGTCCTCAAGAAGGAGCGGACGCTCGAGCTGCTGAGCCTGGGAAAAGTAATCAAGACCTATAAAGTCGCCTTGGGCGGCGATCCCATCGGGCCGAAGACGCGGCAAGGCGATCACAAGACTCCCGAGGGAGTCTACGTACTCGACTCACGCAACGCGCACAGTCAGTTCTATAAGGCCATCCATATTTCGTATCCCAACGCGCGCGATCGCGCCGCGGCGAAGAGGCAGGGAGTTTCGCCGGGTGGAGACGTCTTTGTGCATGGGTTGCCGAATGGCTTCGGTTGGGTGGGCGCTTCCCACCGGCTGAAGGACTGCACCGACGGCTGTATCGCCGTCACCAACGAGGAGATCGACGAGATCTGGCAAGCCGTAGCGGATGGGACGCCGATTGAGATCCGGCCATAGATGGGAGCGGCAAGATGGTGGCGACACCTTGGATGGGACCAGCTCACAATTTCCGGTGTTCACTCGCGCTTTAGTTTGCTCAGAACGGCATCGCAGTGCAGGATTTCACGCTCTATGCGCTCCAGTTCAGAGATCTGCGAATAGGGTAATGCGCCAGCCTGGCGAAGGTTCTGGTAGATTTCTGATGCCTTTTGATAAGAAGCAAGCGCCTCTTTCAAATCAGAGGCCCGCTGACGGCGTCCTGCAGAAAGCTGCGCGGCTCTTGCCTGGTAAACGTCACCGAGCAAGCCGTAAGCCTGGCCCAGCTGCCCTTTCACGTCGGTGTTCACTGGATCGAGGGCGCTCAAGCCGGTGTCGATCTTTATGATGCGTTGTCCAAAATCGAGCGCCTTGGCGAAATTGCCCTGGAGGCGGAACGCTTCTCCCATCGGGTAGTAAGAGTCAGCCATATCCTGCTTGGCGCGCTGGTCATTCGGGTCCGCCGCCGCTGCTGCCTCTGCGATCGCTTGTGCCTGACGCGCTTCGGTCACGGCCCTGGCTGGATCACCTTTCCTCCAAAGCGCTTCCGCAAGCTGGGTATAGGTATCGGCAAGATCCAGTTGGGCGCGAACGTTCTTGGGGTTCCACCCCAGCACCGTCTTGCGGATTTCGAGCGACTTTTCGCTGCACTCCAGAGCTTTGGCGTAGTCGCCTTGATCCCGCAGCGTCTGCGAGAGCCAGATGTAAGTAACGCCGAGGTTGTAGATGGCGTTGTGAGCGTTCTTTGTGATGCTCGATTCGCGGGTTCTGCCGTAGATTTCGGCGGCTTTGCCAAAGTTGTCGATGCTCGCCTGAAAGTCTCCCAGGAACTCTTCGTGCTGGGCCAGGTTTAGGTGGCTGATGGCGAGATTGTTTTGCAAGCGGGTGCTGGACGGGTCGCTTCTCACGAGCTCCGTCCAAGTATCTAAACCCTTGCGATCCTCCTCAATCGCCTTGGCATAGTTGCCCATGCTCCCCAGTTGATGGCCCAGCCGCAGATAGAGGCCAGCGAGCGTGAACTTGTAACCCGACTCGCGCGGGTTGTTCTTGACCAGAGCTAGCTCGATCTGTTCGCCCTTGCGGAAGCTGGCCAGGGCGCCCGAGGTGTCACCAAGGTTTTCCGTCCCCGGTCTGCCCTGGATATCGCCGATCTTTTCATAGGCGACGGCGAGTTCCTCTTGCAGGGAAGGGTCCCCGCTCGACTCAGCCGCCAAGCTGTCCAGATAATTCAGGGACGTGCTGACGATTGTCTTGCGAGCCGCCACCGTCCCGGGCAGGTCGGCGATCTGGTCGTGAATGTCGAACAATGAACTGGCGAGTTTGCGCACGTCGTTGAATCGTCTCTCCGCCCGGGCCCGTTGCGCCCGCTCCAGTTGGGACTCACGCACAATCGCAACCACACCGGCAATCAGCATCAAAGCAACGAAGACAGTGCCGGTCACTCCGGCCTTATGCCGCCTGACGAACTTGGCGGTGCGATAGCTGAGCGTGGCTCTGCGTGCCAGGACCGTGCGGCCATCAAGGTAACGGCCAATATCTTCGGAGAGCTGCTCGACCGAGGTGTAGCGCCGGCTTTGCTCCTTGCCAATCGCCTTCAGCACAATCTGGTCGAGATCGCCGCGCAGCCGCCGGCGGAGTTTCTCCGGCTGCCCCTCGCGCGTGCTGCTGGCCAGTTCCGGCGTCAGCCTCACCGTCGTGCCTGATGGGCCGGGTACATCCTCGACGCGGTTCACGGCGGTGCTGGGTTTCTCGGGATCAATTTCGCAAATGGCGCGGGCAATTTCGTGCGGTGCGCGCGTGGTCAGCCGGTAGGGAAGATGGCCGGTCAGAATGCAATAGAGCAGAACCCCGAGCGAATACACGTCGCTGGTCGTGGTGATCGCCTCGCCGCGAATCTGTTCGGGACTGGCGTATTCCGGCGTCATCACACGCATGGCAGTGGCGGTGGGCTCAACCGGACGGGGGAAATGTTCAGGGTCGGTGATCTTTGCGATTCCGAAATCGAGCAGCTTGGGCACGCCTTCGGCCGTCACCAGGATGTTGCTGGGCTTAATGTCGCGATGCACAACCAGGTGCTGGTGAGCGTAATGAACGGCAGAGCAGACGGAGCGGAACAGCTCCAGTCGTTGAACCGTCGAAAGGCGGTGAGATTCGCAGTAACGGTCGATGGGCTCGCCCTCGACCAGCTCCATCACGAAGTAGGGAAGGCCGTCTTCGGTCGTGCCGCCGTCAATGAGCCGGGCGATGTTGGGATGCTCCAAGCCAGCCAGAATCTGCCGCTCATTCTTGAAGCGCTCGAGGATGAACTGGGAGTCGAAGCCGGCTCGCACCAGCTTCAGAGCAACCAGTTTCTGGTACTGGTCGTCGGCTCGAACCGCCCGGTAGACTTCGCCCATGCCGCCGTGGCCGAGCCGTTCAATGATCCGGTAATGGGAAACCATCCGTCCGACGAGACGAGAGCTGACGCCTGGCCGCAGCGATTCCTCCTGGCTGGCCAGGGCTTGTGCTGCCTGATCGAACGCAGGAGTCTCGATGAATTTATCGGCTCGCTCCTGATGAGCCAGAAGAGACTGAACCTCGCGAAACAAGGATTCATCTCCCGCGCAGGCAGACTCCAGGAACGCGGCACGCTGGTTCTCGCTCCGCTCCAGTGCCTCGTGGCACAAGTCCTCGATTCTGTTCCAGCGATCAGATGTCATGAGAGGGCCGTTCGCCGCTCATTTCCCGCAGCAGCCACAGTTTTGCCAGACGCCAGTCGCGCTTTACCGTCTCTTCGGAGACTTTCAGCACTTCGGCCGTCTCCTGCACACTCAGGCCGCCAAAGAAGCGCAATTCCACGACCTGGCTTTTCCTGGGGTCGACTCCGGCCAAACCGTTCAGGGCATCGTCGAGGGCGACCAGGTCGGCGGAAGGTGCTGAGGAGACAACCATCTGCTCATCGAAGGTGACCTGTTGGGCGCTGCCGCCACGCTTCTGAAAGTGCCGGGAGCGGGCAAAGTCGGTAAGAATGCGGCGCATCATGCGGGCGCAGACGGCCAGAAAATGGGCACGGTCCTGCCAGGTTACCCCACGAAAATCCACTAGGCGCAGGTAGACCTCGTTGATAAGTGCTGTAGTTTGAATCGTATGCCCGGGGCTTTCCCGGGCTAGGTAGTGCCGCGCCCGGCGGTGCAACTCCTGGTAGACCAGGGGAGTGAGCTTCTCCAGAGCTTGCGGATCCCCGCCGCTCCAGGCTCGCAATAACTGCGTCACGTCCTGAGGCGACTCTGACGACATGCGATTCCTCGCGGGGGCAGGAGGGCCCGGTTCGGCGGAGATTATCACATTCCGCCCCGGCCTGCCAGACGTTAGAGGCACGCGTAGGTGGTCGAGAATTCCTTCCGGTGGCCTTACCCTTTTGCGCCCGGTTTCTCGCTACTGATAGCAGAAGGCCGAGAACACTGGCCGGAGGGCGGATTCCAGCTTGGAAACGAGAAACGCCCTGCCATGCGAACTTGCACATCTTCCTGGGGGAAAATATGAAGACACGGGTTGGAACTGCGATCGTTGTCGTTTTCTTGCTCACACTGGCCGCCGTGGCTCAACAGGCCGATAGCAATGCCGCGGCCGGAATCGTCCAAATGGTTCCGCCGCCGCTGATCCAGTTCTCCGGCATCGCCCAGGATGAAGGTGGCATCCCGTTTACCGGGACGATAAGAATGGCCTTTGCCCTGTATGCCGCCCGACAAGGCGGAGAGCCTCTTTGGACCGAAGCGCAGGACGTGCAGGTTGATGGCACGGGCCACTACTCGGTGCAGCTGGGTGTGACCAAGACGGGCGGAGTGCCGGCCTCGTTATTTGCCAGTGGCGAAGCCCGCTGGCTGGGAGCGCAAGTGGCAGGGCAGGAAGAACAAGCCCGAGTTCTGTTGGTGAGTGTGCCGTATGCACTGAAGGCCGGGGACGCGGCAACCTTGGGGGGATTGCCGCCCTCGGCCTTTTTGTTGGCCACGCCCGGCAATGCCAGTGCGGCCGCGGCTGCGGCTGCCAGTTCTGAAAACGTCACTCCGCTCGCCAACCCAGCGGTCACGGGGACGGGCACGGTGGACTATCTGCCGCTGTGGGACAGCACGTCCGACATCGTCAGTTCGGTTCTTTACCAGTCGGGTTCAGGAGCAACGGCGAAGATCGGAATCGGGACGACCACGCCGGCGACGACGCTGGATGTGAAGGGCGGCGCGACCATTCGGGGTACGGCTTCGGTAATCGGGGCGCTTGCACTACCCGCCACAGGCACAGCCACGGCCACCGGTGGCAAAATTTCCGAGCCCCTTACGGCGGCGGCCTCGGCATACAACAGCACCAGCGCCGCGGCCGTGGCGCAGAAATTTCAATTACAGGCCGAGCCGGCGGGAAACGACACAGCGACTCCCTCCGGGACTCTGAATGTGTTATTCGGCTCGGGCACCACCAACCCGGCCGAGACCGGGCTGAAGATCGCCAGCAATGGCCGGATTACATTCGCCTCGGGCCAAACTTTTCCCGGAGCCGGCACGCTGACGGGCGTGACCACGGCCGCTGGCAGCGGCCTCACCGGCGGAGGCACGACCGGCACGCTCAACCTCGCCCTGACCAACACCTGCGCCGCCAATCAGGTGCTGCACTGGACTGGGACGGCGTGGGCCTGCGCGTCGGCGGGAACGGGAACTATCACCGGCGTGACGGCGGGCACGGATCTCACCGGCGGAGGCACCAGCGGCAGTGTGACTTTGAATCTCGATACAACCAAAGTCCCGCTACTGGGCAAGGCGAACACTTTCACGGGCAATCAGACGGTCACGGGCGCAGTAACTGCGACTTCGTTTACAGGAAACGGTTCCGGCTTGACCAACGTGAATGCCAGTCAACTGGGTGGCTCGGCGGCGAACACATTTGCCACTCTGTCCAGCAACACTTTCAACGGGACGCAGTTCATCGGCGGCTCGGGAACCTCGGCCACCCTTCAAATGGACAACAATGGAGTGAATCCCGGCAGCCTGCTTCCTGGCATCCGGTTCGGCGCCGGCCCCAGCGGTGAAGGAATTTCCTCGCAGCGGGTCGGAACGACGAACTTGAATGGCCTCGACCTCTACACGAACTCCACGGCCCGCATCTCCATCACCAACGGAGGCAGCATCGGAATCGGGACCAGGACCCCCGGTGCCGCGCTCGACATCGCCAGCGGGAGCGTCCTCATCGAGGGAACGGGTGACGGCAGCGGGACGAGCCTGATCCCGAATCAAGTCCTCTTCCAGGATAACGGGGAGATTGCAAGTCTGGACGCAAACCATCGCATCATCTTCGACCGGTCGAACAATATCCTGGAAATGAGGGAATTCGGAACCATTATGTTCTCTCCGGGAGCCACCGGCGCGCAAAGAACCGCGGAGGTTTGGTTCACCCCGGTGGCCGCAGATATTTTCTACAACCTTAACGTAACCGGCTCAACGAACTTGACCGGCTTGACGACAATGGGCAGCGCTAGTCAGACCGCGCAGCTGGCTGTGGCTTCGGACACTCCGTTTGACGGGCTCGACGTAACTGGCTACAGCTCACCTTCCGATTCCGGCGGCGGAGGTACCAGGGGCATTCAGGCGATCGGTGGCAACGCCGACCCGGCGTCTCAGAACGTCCTTACTGCCGGCGACGGACTCGACGCCCTGGGCGGGAATGCGACGTCCACGGCTGGGACGGGCGGGCTCGGTGTGATGGGAGTAGGAGGCAACGGTGGCTTCTTCGGCGGCGATGGCGGCTACTTCGTCGGTGGTAACCCGTTGGGAGACGGCATTTACGCCGCGCCTGGGGCCGGGGTCGGCACTTATGCCGGGTATTTCGACGGAGATGTTTATGTCGGCGGCACGCTGACAGCGGGTGTGAAGGACTTCAAGCTTGACGATCCACTCGATCCAGCCAACAAATACTTGGTTCACGCTTCGGTCGAATCCTCGGAGATGATGAACATTTACACCGGGAATACCGTTCTCGATGCGGAGGGTGCTGCCGTGATCGAGTTGCCGAGGTGGTTCTCGGTGCTGAATCACGATTTCCGCTACCAACTTACTTCCATCGGCGCCCCCGGGCCCAATCTGTATGTCGCGGAAGAGATTGTCGAAAACCGGTTCAAGATCGCCGGCGGCCATCCTGGAGCCAAGGTTTCTTGGCAGGTGACAGGCGTGCGTCAGGATCCCTTTGCCCAAGCCCATCCTCTGGTGGTCGAGGAAGCAAAGGTTGGGCGAGAGCAGGGCCATTACTTGCATCCCGAGCTTTACGGTGCTGGTGAGGAGCGGAGCATCTCGGAGGCACGGCATCCCGGAATGCTGCGGCTTGCGCGGGAAATGCGGGAGCGGTCTTCGGCTCAGGCGCCGCACACGTCAGAGACACCGAACCAGCAGCTTCTGACCTTGCGCGCGGAAGCCATCGCGGCCGCGGCGGCGCAGCCAGCCAGTACGGCGCGACCCTTCGTGGCACCCGACAGACCGGCTGGTTCGGTGGCATCGCCACGCAGGCCGCAGCCTGCCGCGAGTCCAAGCGTGCCACCCGCACCCACCGTTCCGCGCATTGCGGCGCCGACGCCGGTTTCCAAGGCGAGGCCAGCGAGCCCGCAAGCGAAGTGATGTTGGCCGGCTGTAACGGCTTCTCTGCAGACATAGACGGGCGGAGTGCGAGCAGGCTGTCGCCAGATTCCGCCCCTGCACCAGTAAGGTGTTTCTGAAGTCGCACGAGTGGCAGGTCATCACGGAAGAAGGAGCGAAACGATGAAAAAGAAACTATTCAACAATCGGATATCTAAACCCGTTTTGCCGAACTGCTGTCTTCGGAACGCTGGTCTTTGGCTGCATCGGCGTTCAAGCGCAAACGACTATACGGTCGTTCTCGGCCGACCAGGTTCAGATTACCGGCAAGCGAACCAAAACCGGCAAAGTCTATAGCGACGGGAAAGCCGTTCGAGTCGAGGCCCTGGACGCCAAAGGACAGCAGAGCATCACCATCCTGCGACCAGATCAGAAAGCAGTCTGGGTTCTGACGCCCGCTTCGAAGACTTACATGGACATGGGCGGGATCGGCAGTGCGTCCATGGATTTGGCTGCCAGCGCTAAGGACGCAAAAATACAGCGCGAACCGCTCGGCAGCGAGCAGGTCGGCGAGTACCACTGCGACAAATACCGCGTGCAAACCGCCTGGGAGGGGCACACCTACATCAGCGTGGAGTGGGACGCCAAGGAATTGGACGGTTTCCCGGTCAAGCAAGCGGACGAAAAGGGCGGTTGGTCCAAGGAGTACCAGAACGTGAAACTGGGTCCGCAGGATCCGTCGCTGTTCGAAATTCCCTCTGACTACAAGAAGATCGACCTTGGCCTGGGCGGGTTGTTCAAGCAGCGCTGAGTCTGGTCTCGGGGCCCTTCGCAGGAGCTAAGACGTGGATTAAATTGGTGGACCTGGTCGGGATCGAACTTGAGGCGTTCAGCTGGCGTGAGCGAAGCGGGAGCCTGCTGCCGAAATCCTGAGCGAAGCGAAGGACCTCAAGAGCCGCGAATTGTGGGGGATTTGGTGGACCTGGTCGGGATCGAACCGACGACCTCTTCCATGCCATGGAAGCGCGCTCCCAGCTGCGCCACAGGCCCACTCGGAAGACACTACAGCCGTCCGGTGCAGACAGCCTATAGTATTCTCGCTGACTGCGCACGGATAGTCAACGCGCCGGTAGTGTCTGAAATCTGCGTTGGTGAAAAACTCTAGGCGCTTGCCTCGCCTTCGGAATCGCCGTATCGTGAAGCCATGCCAAGCCAACAAGAACTGACGGCACTCAAGAACCTGCTTTCCCAAGCCGATCACATCCTTGAAACTACGCCTGCCTTACCAGAAAACCGTACTGCCGCATGTCGTGAGCTGCTGGCCTCTGCCCTTGCTCTGACCGACGATCTCATCAAGAATGCGCCTACTCCCGCCGCTAGCCTTGGGCACAAAGGCGGGAGCGCGACAGCCCGAAGGCATGGCCCAGAGCACTACCGCCAGATGGCCGCACGGCGCAAGACACACAGCGGAGGCAGACCGCGCAAGAAATCCGACTAACTTGTTTCTATGCGGTTTATTTGAATATCTTCAGCAGTCCCTCGGTAATGTTCGGCAGAAGAACGCCAACCTGATCTTGCAATTCTTTGTTCGCGGCTGTCTCAGCAGCGACGATGCTTTTAAGCTCCGCAAGCAAGTAGGCTTTAGCCTCCGCCTCATTCAGCTTTGCAAAGTCCTCGCGTGTCACCCAGCCTCCTCGATCCTTGAGAAATAGGTAGAATGAAGCATTCTAAAAGAGAAAGCCCGGCACGATGGCCGGGGCATTTCGACGAGCGACTAGACACCCTCATCGTAAGCCCTTCATCGCGCCGAACGCAAGGGCGCGAATGTCAGACGACTATCCGCGAAAACCATCGGACGACATCGAAATTGTATGGGCCGGGCTGTCGCCGCAAGAGCGAAGGCGGCTTGAACTTGAAGAACAAATCGCCGCGATTCACGCACGATCACACGCCCTCGTTTGGACTGGCACGCCGGAAGAACTCAGCGGAACAATTAGCCGCTGGTACGAGTCCGGCTTCCTTGTGGCCGAAAGCCTTCAGGATGCGCTGCAAAAGGCCGCTATTCATTTCGTGAAAACGGACGGGACAACCGTCATAAAACCGCCCAGCGCCAAGCCAACTAAGCCAGAACCACAATCCCGTAGAGGCTACGTCACGCCGTTGCTAGACGCGAAGGGATGGTCGCCTCTGGATTGGGCACTTGAAGCGATAGTAGCTCCAGCCACAGTTAATGACTATCTAGATGATAAGACAAATCCATATCGCTCAACACGTCTGAAACTTGCGAAAGCTCTAGGCGTGCCCGTTGAGCAGTTGCCAAAATAAAACTCCCCAACTCTCCCCAACTCTCCCTGAAGTCTCCCCTACTCTCCCTTTTGCAAAACTCTCCCCAACTCTCCCCAAGAATTCCGCCTGTCTTTGATGACTCTTCCACGTCATCTCCCTCATAGTTGGCTGCGTCAGGCCCGTCACAGCACTCGGATAAGTGGGGGGGGACAGAGATGACCTACATTCGTGCTCCACCACACGATAGCCCCATTTTGGGGCTAAAATCTCGCATTTCCTACATTTCAACGCACTTTTCTCTTGACAAACAACTAGCGATAGCTGTATATTCTAACCATGATGAACGAGACAAAAGCCGATAAAACAATGACTTGCAAGGCTTGCAACGCAGTTTGCCAACGCTACGGCAAACACCGCAACGGCTTGCTCCGCTTCCGCTGCCCGAAGTGCGGCAAGACTTATACCGAGCCGCATCGCCGCACCCTGGATACGATGTACATTCCCCAAGAAAAGGCCGTTCTCGCACTGCGCCTGCTCTTGGAAGGCAACTCGATTCGGAGCACGGAACGCATTACCGAACTGGACCGCAACACGATCATGTCTCTGCTTGTGAAGGCCGGGGAGCGCTGCCAAGCCCTGATGGACTCCAAGCTCCGCAACCTTCACATGGAGCATATTCAGATTGACGAAATTTGGACGTTCGTCCAGAAGAAAGCTCGCCGCGTTCGCAAAGACGATTCCCCGGAAATCGGCGATCAATGGGTATTCGTCGCAATCGACGCGGACACGAAACTGATTCCCGCGTTCCATATCGGCAAGCGCCACTACTCAGACACGCGCACTTTTCTTTGGGACTTATACGGTCGCATCGAAGGCCGCACGCAGATCACGACTGACGGACTGAATCACTACCGGGCTGGCGTCCCTGACACGTTCGGCCTAGACGTAGACTTCGCGCAAGTGGTGAAGATGTTCGATCACGGCCAGTACGAGAGTTCCGAAGCGAGGTACTCCCCATCCCCAATCGTGGAGGTCATCTCCAAGGTCCGTTCTGGCGATCCTGATCCTGACCACATCTCGACTAGCTTCGTAGAGCGCCAGAATCTCACGATGCGTATGGCAATCCGCCGATTCACGCGCCTAACGAACGCTTTCAGCAAGAAGCTCGTTAACCTGAAAATGGCCGTCGCACTCCACTTCGCTTACTACAATTTTTGCCGCGTACATTCCAGCCTTCGCGTTACTCCCGCGATGGAAGCACGCTTGACTGATCATGTCTGGACGATTGCAGAACTACTCGCGTAACTATGGAAGTCCAAGCTGTTTCTTAATTTCGGCTTTGGCAATTTCTCCAACGATCATTAGCCCAACACTTGTAAGCCCGCTGATTCGTTGCTTCGTCTTGCCCCAGATGCCGGGATCGCGAATATTGTCGAGGAACTCATGCCCTTCCCATGTCAATTTTGAGATCGCAGGCATTCCGAAGCCGAGTTGTCCTCTAACAAAATCAGCCTCAACCAGCATGGCAAGATGGTAGCCTAGTTCTTCTGTCGAATGGCCGCTGCCCAACTCATCTTTTTCTGTGAACGTGAACCAACTAGTTCCGTCGAAGCGAGGGTCTTCCTCTATCTGTAAAAGCAAATCGCGGACGTAATCCATATCACGTTTCACGTCGGTATATCTCTGGCATTCTTGTATTTGCACGGCGCACACTCCCGTATTACCATTGGAATTGAGCGCCGATGGTTTCAGCGAAGCCCGCCTGCCAGCGGGTCTTTTGCTGTTTGGCCCGTTTTCTCTCGCAGTATAATCCTCAGTTCCGACAATCGATAGTTCAAAGAGGCAAGCCGTGCTCCCTGACGAAATTCCTGTTTCCTTTGGCGGTCCGTTTTCTTGGCCCGGTACCCCAGATGTGCCGTCCATCTTCGACGTAAATGAGGGCTTGGCAGCGGGCATCTATCTTTTCACCATTCCGCTGCCTGACGGCAACCTGATCTATTACGTTGGCGAAACGGGGCGCACATTCCGCGCACGCCTGTTTGAGCACTACACAGAGCACGCCTCTGGCATGTATCACGTATTCGCGCCCGCTGAATTTGCCCGTGGCGAAAAGGTGATGCTCTGGCCGGGTCGCTTCGATATGGCATGTCGCAAACCTAAGAAAGATTGCATCGCAGCCTATCCGCAACTGGCCGGGCCAGTCTGGGAAATGACGCGCATGTTTCAGTTATTCGTCGCTCCGCTTACTTGCGATCAGCGCGTTCGGTGCCGAATCGAGGCTGCCATCGCAAATGCTCTTTACGCCACGCCGGGAATCGTTGGGAGTTTTCAAGATAAGGTGAACTACTCGCCAAGAGCGGACGGCGAAGCACCGATTCGATGCGTAGCGAATTCTCCGGTGAAATTTCTTGGACTGCCAGAGAGTTTCGAGGCGTAGGGCCGCAGATTTAGTTTCCTGATTTCTCCTGAGCCTTAACTACAGGAGCTATGACCCATTCAAATCCGCCGCTGCGCGTGATTCTTGCCACGTGGGTCCGTCCGCCTGTGATTCTCCACGATTCAGGGTCGAGTTCGCGGCCAAGATCGGACGAACAGGCTGCAATATAGCCCGTGACGCATTCCTCCGCATCTTTCAACGACTGAATGGGGTCTTTAACGTACCGCTGAAATCTTGGGTCAGGAGCCGGGGCCGGATACATCGCACGCCGAACGATGTCAGAACCCAGCAGGAGCATATAGCGGTAATCACGATAGACGTTGACATCACATTTCGCCTCTTTGCCGTTGCCGTGCGTAATCTGTGCGATACAGAGCGATGGGACGCCAGAATAGTACCCAGCGAGAAGAATATCGGCGATCTTCCAATTGTCTCCGTCTTCCGTCTTCCGAGAGACAGGAAACTGCTTGATCTTGTTAGCGTGCTTCGCTTCGTTTATCGCATCGGTTACTTTCTCGGTGACAGCGGCAAGGTACTTTTTACAGTCGTCGAATGTTCTCTTGAAAAGCCAACTCATTTTTAGCTTCACATCATCAAGCACCACGAAATCATCCAACATCACGAATCCAGAGACGGCATACGCAAGCGTTTTATCAGCGTCCGTGAGTTGAAAAATCTTTTGCGCCTCTTCGCTTATCCGTTCGCTCGCAGAAGCGGTCAGTCGCTGGGCCTCTTTGTCGCCCGTCATCCGGCCATCAGCACCGAGAACAAATCCTTCGTCTAGTCCCACAAGGCCAATCGCCGTCATACAAGAAACCTTCAACGGAAATCGTTCAGATATCCACAATGGCGGGGCATCGCCGATAAACATTGGAGCACACTCCAAACGTAGTGGTAAAATTGAACTGCGCTTCCGGCGCGAATTTTGAGAAACTCAACAGGGCCCCAAGTGACGTTGGGGCTTTTCATTTGGAGGATCGATCTAATGCGTTATGCCGAGAGCGTTACCTTTCTCACGACCGTGTACCACAGTAAGCCAGCCTTTGAGGTTCCAAAACTGATCGCTAGGGCACTCGGTGTGAAATCTCGCAACCCCAACTCTGTCAGTATTACGCGACCGACCGGCGAGCTTCTCTATCATGGCCTTGCACGGTTGACTTCAGACTTTGAGGTTTGCAGCGGCGATGCCATAAAGCCCCTTACGCAAGGCGAGGCGATTCGAGTCTGGATTACGCGCCCACCAAAGCCATAACGACTCAACGCACCTTTCAGACACTACCAACGCGCCGGAAAGCCCATTTCTAATGTTTCTTTCCACAGGCTTGTTCTGTCATAATTGATTGTGCACGCCACCTGCACAAATTTCCAAAGACAATCTAGAGCGAGGACGAGATGCCGGCGAAGTACATCTTTGTGACGGGCGGAGTTGTGTCTTCTTTGGGTAAGGGACTGGCCGCGGCTTCCATCGGCTGCCTGCTGGAGAGCCGGGGGATGAAAGTCAGTCTGACCAAGCTTGATCCCTACCTGAACGTGGATCCCGGAACGATGTCGCCGTTCCAGCACGGTGAAGTGTTCGTGACTGACGATGGCGCCGAGACCGACCTGGATCTGGGCCACTACGAGCGCTTCACCCACGCCAAACTCTCGCGCGACAACAACTGGACCACGGGACGGATCTACGAGCAAATCATCGCCAAGGAGCGGCGAGGCGATTATCTGGGGAAGACGGTGCAGGTGATTCCGCACGTCACCAACGAAATCAAAGCGGCAATGAAGAAGGTAGCGCAGGAGGTGGATGTCGTCATTGTTGAGATCGGTGGGACGGTGGGCGATATCGAATCGCTGCCGTTCCTGGAAGCGATCCGGCAGATGCGGCAGGAACTGGGACGCGAGCACACACTGTTTGTGCATGTCACCCTGGTTCCATTCATTGCGGCATCGCAGGAACTGAAAACCAAACCGACTCAGCACTCCGTGAAAGAACTGCTGAGCATCGGGATTCAGCCGGATATCTTGCTTTGCCGCACCGACCGTTTTCTGGCCAAGGAGATCAAGTCGAAGATTGCCTTGTTCTGCAACGTCGGCGAAGAAGCGGTCATTACCGCCAAGGACGTCGCTTCCATTTATGAAGTGCCGCTGGTGTTCGCCAATGAGGGCGTGGATTCCTTGGTGCTGAAACATTTGCACATGGAGGCCAAAGAGCGCGATCTGTCGAAGTGGGAAGACGTTGTCCACCGCGTTTACAACCCCAAGGACACGGTCACGATCGGTATTGTGGGCAAGTACGTGGAGTACGAAGACTCGTACAAGTCGCTGAAAGAGGCGCTGGTGCACGGAGCGCTGGCGCACAATCTGAAGCTGCAATTGAACTGGATTGAAGCGGAAGGACTGGAAGGCGCGGACGAGAAGAGTGTTGAATCCCAGCTTGAAGGCTACGACGGCATTCTGGTTCCGGGGGGATTCGGCAAGCGCGGCATCGAAGGGATGCTGATCGCGATTCGCTATGCGCGCGAGAAGAAAGTTCCCTACTTCGGAATCTGTTTGGGAATGCAGACGGCGTGCATTGAGTTTGCCCGCAACGTGGTGGGGCTGCAAGATGCGAATTCGAGCGAGTTCGATCCGGCGACGCCGCACCGCGTAATTTACAAGCTGCGCGAGTTGCGCGGCGTGGAGGAGTTGGGGGGAACGATGCGGCTGGGCGCGTGGACCTGCAAGATTGAGCCCAACACGCTGGCGCACAGGATTTATGGCGCGCTGGAAATCAGCGAGCGGCACCGGCATCGCTACGAATTCAACCGTGAGTATGAAGAGCCGATGACGGCGGCGGGCCTGCGTATCTCCGGCTCCACGCCGGATGGAACGTATGTGGAAATGATCGAGTTGCCGGACCACCCGCATTTCATTGCGTGCCAGTTCCATCCTGAGTTCAAATCGAAGCCGCTGGAGCCGCATCCGCTGTTTCGCACCTTCGTGGGCGCGTCGTATGAATACGGCCTGAAACGGAAGGCCGAGAAAGAAACGGCCGAGGTCGAGATGTTCCACCGGCCGGAGCGGGCAAGAGTCTAAACCTGGCCACGGATTGTCACAGATCTCGACGGATTTTTCTCTTTATGATCCGTGAGAATCCGTGTATATCCGTGGCCAGAGCTTTTCGATGCATTCTTCTTTCCAAGTCGGCGAAGTCCACATCGGTTCGGGTGACTTGTTTCTCATCGCCGGGCCGTGCGTGATCGAGAGCGAAGAGCACGCCATCCGCATGGCGGAGATCATCAAGGGAGTCACGCGCTCGCTCGATTTTCCGTTCATCTTCAAGGCCAGCTATGACAAGGCCAACCGCACGTCGATCCGCAGCTTTCGCGGGCCGGGGCTGAAAGAAGGGCTGCGCATCCTGAAGAAGATCAAGGACGAGCTGCACATTCCCGTGCTCACCGATGTGCATGAGACGGCGGACGTGGGGAAAGTTGCCGAGGTGGTGGACGTGCTGCAGATTCCGGCTTTCTTGAGCCGGCAGACCGACCTCGTGGTGGCCGCGGCACTGAGTGGACGCGCGGTGAATATCAAGAAAGGGCAGTTCGTCGCGCCCTGGGACATGCGGCATGCCGTCGAAAAGTGCCGCCAGGCAGGCAATTCGAAGGTGTTTGTGACCGAGCGTGGAGCCAGCTTCGGCTACAACAATCTGGTAGTGGATATGCGGTCGCTGGCCATCATGCGCAAGTTCGCGCCGGTAGTCTTCGACGCGACGCACTCGGTGCAATTACCGTCATCACAGTCGGACGAGAACGGGCCCGCGACGAGCGGAGGCCAGCCGGAGTTTATCCCCGTGCTGGCTCGCGCCGCGGTTGCGGCAGGCGTGGACGGCGTTTTCATGGAGGTCCACGACAATCCGAAGGAAGCGAAGTCGGATGGAGGGAACGCGCTGGAGTCCACCAAGTTGCGCGGCGTGCTGAAAGAATTGCTGGCCGTGAAGAAGGCGCTAGCTGAAGCGCACAAGACACCATAAGGATGCTGGCGTTTCCGCGATGGGAAATGAAGTGACAAGAAATCAGGGGCGGCGCCCGCCGCCCCTTTTCAATTTTAATCAATAAGCCCGGCTATTCCAGCACGAGAATGTCCTTCTTGGCGCACATCTCCTTCAACACTTTCGGCCACACCGTGACGCTGACTTCACCGAGGTGGGCTTTACGCAGCAGCAGCATCGTGGTGCGGGACTGGCCGATGCCGCCGCCGATGGAGAGTGGAATCTTGTTATTGATAATGGCCTGGTGGTAGGGGAACTTGAGGTTGTCGAGGAGGTTCGACATCTCGAGCTGCCGGCGAAGTGTATCGGCGTTGACGCGGATGCCCATGGAGCTCAGCTCGTGGCGGCGCTGGGTGACGTAATTCCAGACCAGGATGTCGCCGTTCAATCCGTGGGTGTCGCGGTGAGTCTCGCCGCTGGTGTCGGTGATCCAGTCGTCATAGTCTGCCGCTCGCATCTCGTGAGGATAGCCGTCTTTGAGCGGCCAGCCGATGCCAATAATGAAGATGGCGGGATACTTTTGCAAGATAATGGTCTCGCGCCGTTTGCGGGGCAGATCCGGATACATGGCCAGAAGTTCTTCGGCGTGAATGAAAGTCAGCTCCTCGGGCAAGTTGGGATAGCGAGGCTGGCGCAGTTCAGGGAACATGTCCTGGACGAACTTCTCGGCGCCGACCAGAACCTTCCAGATCTTGCGCACAATGGACTTGAGAAACTCCAGGTTGCGCTGATCGGCGGTCATTACCCGCTCCCAGTCCCATTGATCCACATAGGCGGAGTGATCGTGATCGAGGAAATAATCCTTGCGCACAGCGCGCATGTCGGTGCAGATGCCTTCCCCCGGCCGGCAGTCGAACTGCTTCAGGGCCATCCTCTTCCATTTCGTCGCTGCCTGCACGACCTGGGCGTCAATCGGGTGCTTGTCGCGGTCGTTGGAAATGTGGAACTGGATCGGCGTGCGCGAACCGTCGCGGTCGAGCATATCGTTGACGCCGCTTTCCACGTCCACGATCAACGGCACCTCGACCATGATCAGGCCGAGTTCCTTGCATAGATTGTCTTCGATATAACGCTTCAGATGAAACAGTGCTTGCTGGGTTTCTTTGGCAGTCAAGAGCGGGTGGTAGTCGGCAGGCAGGATCTTTTCCAATTCCTCGTAGTTGCCGATGCCGGGACCAGCGAGATCGGCTTTTTTGCTGGCCTGGGTGTCGTTCAGAGCGGCACTGGCCTTTTCCGTTGCGACAAGCGAAGTAGTGCGGTCATCTGAGTTACGAATACTCATTATTAGGCTCCTTATTAGGCTCCTTCGACAGCGGAACGGGCCGCTGGCGTAGTGGCGGATGCTCATGAATATTGGAGTGCCTGAGTAAACCATGGGCAGTGACGGCGGTCACAGTAGAGCGTGCGTATGAATAACCGGTCTTCGAAGATCGCCGGCGTCACGGGAGTTGGGATCGGGTCCGGAGCCGGTGTGGTAGATTGAGACTCTTCCCATGAGGCAGGTTGCAAACTGGGCTTTGGATATGGCCGCTCGGCGCGGGGCGAGCTACGCGGACGCACGAATTGTCGCGCAGCGAAGCCGGGCGCTGGCCACGAAGAACGGCAAGGTCGGCAGCGCATCCGATGCAGAATCCGTGGGGATGAGCGTGCGGGTGATTGCCGATGGGGCCTGGGGATTCGCCGCATCCGCCAAGTTGGACCGCGGCTCCGTCGAAGCAACGGCAGGACGTGCGGTCGAGATCGCGCGGGCTTCGGCGCGCGTCAAACAGCACGATGTAAGACTTGCTCCGGAGAAGCCCGTGGTCGCGGAGTGGGCGACTCCGTACAGGATTGATCCTTTCAGCGTCTCCGTGGACGAAAACATCGCACTGCTGCTGAAGATTGACGCGGAACTGCGCTCGGTTGCAGGAATCACGCTGGCCGAAACTAATTTGAATTTCAATCGCGAAGAGCAATGGTTTGTGTCGTCGGAAGGAGCGGATATTCATCAGACCAAACTTTCGGCGGGCGCAGGATATGCGGCGTACGCCTTTGCCGGGAACGAGATTCAGAAGCGGTCGTATCCGAATTCCTACGGCGGGCAGTGGCAGAACAAAGGATACGAACTGATTGACGAATTAAAGCTGGCAGAAAACGCCCGACGGATCGCGGAGGAAGCCGTGGCGCTGCATGGGGCAGACCAGTGTCCGGAAGGAAAGTTTGACCTGATTCTCGACAGTTCGCAGTTGGGACTGCAGATTCACGAGTCCATCGGGCATCCGATTGAACTCGATCGCGTGCTGGGCATGGAAGCAAATTTTGCGGGAACGTCATTTCTCACCCTCGACAAACTGCGAACGTTGCGCTATGGCAGCGACTTGGTGAATGTGGTGGCCGATGCCCGGCAGGAGCATGGTCCAGGGCTGGGGACGTTCGGTTTTGACGACGAGGGCGTGCCGGCGCAGTGTACTCCGATCATCACGAATGGCTTGTTCACGGGATATCTCAGCTCGCGGGAGACCGCCCACACCATCGGCGAGAACCGGTCGGGCGGAACGTTGCGGGCGGAGGGCTGGAACCGGCTGCCCATGATTCGCATGACGAACATCAGCTTGCTGCCGGCAGAGAAACCGCTTTCGCTGGAGCAGTTGATTGCCGCCACCGAGCACGGAATTCTGATGCAGACCAACCGTTCGTGGTCGATTGACGACAAGCGCTATAACTTTCAGTTCGGATGTGAGATCGGATGGGAAATCAAGAACGGCAAGCGCGTGCGCATGCTGAAGAACCCGTCGTACTCGGGGATCACGACCGAGTTCTGGAATTCGCTGGATGCGATTTGCTCGCGCGACGAATGGACCTTATGGGGCACGCCCAATTGCGGGAAGGGACAGCCACAGCAAGTGATGGGCACGGGGCATGGGGCGGCACCGGCGCGCTTTCAAGGAATCAAGGTGGGGAGCGCGTATAAGAGCAGTTAGCAACTAGCAGTTGGCAATTAGCGATTAGTGGTAAGCGAGGTGTGGCATGAAGGACTTCAGGCGATTGAAAGTTTGGGAGAAAGCCCACTTCTTAACCTTGGATGTGTACAAAGTGACGGCGCGGTTCCCCCGGGAAGAGCTATACGGGCTTACGAGCCAACTTCGCCGATGCAGCGCATCGATGGGAGCGAATATTGCCGAGGGTTGTGGAAAGGAAGGCAACCGAGAAATTCACCGCTTCCTGCAGATCGCTTCCGGATCAGCGAGTGAATTGGACTACCACCTGCTCCTTGCCCGGGATCTGAACTATCTGACAGAAACCGACTACCAGAGAGTGGGCAAGCAGTTGCTCGAATTTCGCCGCATGCTTACGGCGCTACTTCAAAAAGTTGGGGCCGACCGATTCAACGCTAGTTGCTAATTGCCAATTGCTAAATGCTTACGCGCGACCAAGCCGGCGAGATTTTCGACCGCATCAAGAAGCTCTCGACTGCGGATGAGGTCGAGGTGCTGTTCTCCGGGGGGCGGTTTGCGCTGACTCGCTTTGCCAACAACACGATTCATCAGAACGTGGCGGACGAGAACCATGTTGTCTCCGTGAGGACCGTGTTTGGCGGGCGTACGGCGCGGGCTTCGACCAACCAATTCGACGGCGACAGCCTGCGGGAGGTTGTGAGGGCAGCGGAGAATCTTGCCAAAGTACAGCATCCTGATCCGGACCTTTTGCCGATGCCGGATGCAGACGAAGCTGCCGGCAGCGCGGACAGGAGTGTCCGCTCCACACCCGCCATTCCTTCCCGATATTTTGAGGCGACTGCCGGCATTACGCCCGAGCAGCGGGCCGAGGGCGTGAAGAAGATCGTCAGCGTCGCCGGGAGATACAAGCTCACGACCGCGGGAGTTTTCTCGAGTGCGGAGTCGTGCGAGGGCATCTTCAACTCGCGCGGGTTGAGCGACTGGCACACACAGACTCTGGCCGAGATTTCCATCACCATGCTGGCCAAGGATTCTTCCGGGTGGCAGAAGGCGAATTCGCCGGATGTGGCGAATCTCGATCCTCTGGTGCTAGCCGAAACCGCAGCGAAGAAAGCTGTCGACTCCGCGCGCCCGCGGGAGATCCCGGCGGGAAAGTACACTGTGATTCTGGAGCCGGCGGCCGTGCTCGACATTGTGGGATTCATGCTCTGGGATTATTCGGGCATGGCCATTCTCGATCAGCGCTCGTTTCTCACGGGACGGATGGGCACGAAATTGTTCGGCGATAACATCAGCATCTGGGACGATGTGGGGCATCCTCTGCAGACCGGGGCTCCGTTTGATGGAGAAGGCGTGCGGCGCGAGCGGATTGGACTGGTCGAGAATGGAACCGTAAAGCGAGTGGTCTTCGCGCGGGCGACGGCGGAGCGGGTAAAACGCTCAGAGGATCGGGAGAAGGCCGGTCCGATCGCGGCCACCGGCCATGGGTTTCCGCTGCCCAACGAAATGGGAGAGATGCCGCTGAATATCGTGTTTGCCGGGCCGCGCGACCCTCAGAGCATCGAGCAGATGATCGCCTCGACCGAGAGCGGCGTGCTGGTGACACGGCTGTGGTACATCCGCGAAGTGGATCCTTACGAGAAGTTGCTGACGGGAATGACGCGCGACGGCACGTTCCTGGTGGAGGGCGGGCGTGTGCAGGGCGGGGTGAGGAACTTCCGTTTCAACGAAAGCCTGATTCACACGCTGTCGAATGTGGAGGCCATGGGCGTACCGGCCCGGGCCTGCGGGGAAGAATCGTTTGACATGGTGGTGCCGGCAATGAAGGTCAGAGAATTTAACTTTACGGAAGTGACGAAATTCTGACCCCTTCCCACTTCGCCATCAGCCTTCGCGACCCGATCCCGGCCCCTCGATTCGGGGTCCGGCGATTCCAGGAATTCACCCGGTTTTGACCGCGAAATGACCGTTCGCGAGGGGCAGTTTCCGGCCTCCGATCGGCCTTGGCAAATCCTTCCTAATTCATTCAAAGAAAAGCAGTTAACCCCTATCGTTCCATGACTTCGGTAACTTTGCAAGCTAGATTCATGGGTGTAGCCTGCCCTTAAGTTCGGCAAGTCTCAGACAGTTCTGAAAGGCTAGGTCGGTGCAGAACAGCAGCACAGGCGGGAACCCGATGACGGAGGAAACGGTGAGCGCGAAGCAGTTCGAAGATTTGCAGAGCGCGCCGCGGTTTCCGCTGCATTTGTCGGCATCGGTCAAGGCGCCGGGCGGGGCGTACGCAGCGGAGACGGAGAACATCTCAGCCAACGGCGTGCTGCTGGCGATGGACAATGACGTGCCCGTAGGTTCGATGGTGGATTTCACGATTGTGCTGCCGGCCGACGTAGTGGGCGCGCGGCGCGACGTGCAAATTGACTGTCGCGGCCGGGTCGTGCGCAGCTTCGAGGATCGGGGCCGGCGCGGCGTGGGCGTAGTCATTGACGAATACCGCTTTGAGCGGGCATAGGCGCAAGGAACTTGCATGGCGACCATTCCGGTTAGCGTTGACGAAAATCCGGGAGCAGGGGAAGACGGCGGCAAAGGCCACTTTATCCGAGTGATCGTGGCCGACACCCAGGCGATCTTCCGGGCCGGGCTACGCAAGGTTTTCGCACTGGAAGACGACATTCGCGTGGTCGGGCAAGCCGAGACGCTGGCGCAAACGCAATCCGCGGTGAAAAAGTTCTCCTCGGACGTGGTAATTTTCGAGGCAGCGCTGGCCCCGAATCCAGTGGAAGCGGTGGCCGATCTGATCCGCCAGAATCCGCAGATGCGGATCGTGGTGGTGACGCCGGGCGCCGATGAAGAGTTGACCCTGGAGTTGTTCCGTCGTGGCACCCACGGGATCGTCTCGCGGGAAGTCGAACCGGAGTTGCTTGTTGACTGTCTGCGCCAGGTGGCCGCGGGCGAGACCTGGCTCGAGAACAAGGCAGTGCATTGGGTCATGGAAGCCTACCGCAACCAGAACAACAGACCGGCAGGGGCGCGTCCGAAGGTGCAACTCACACCGAAGGAGACGCTGATCGTTTCCTGCGTGACCCAGGGCATGAAGAACAAAGAGATCGCGCTGCGCGTGGGTACGACCGAGCAGGTAGTGAAAAATTACCTGCGCAAGGTGTACGACAAGCTGGGCGTGGCCGATCGTCTGGAACTGGCGCTCTATTGCCTGAACCATCACGTGGTGGACAACACCAAAGTCCCCCCGTTGCCAACTTCTGCTGTCAACGGCAATGCCAAGGCCGCAGCAGCGGGCGCGGGAGCGTCAACTTCGTCTTCAGTCTCAAATTCAACGCCTGATCCAGCAGCAAATTCCCCCGAGAAGCATTCCTAGCGCAAGGCAGTCCTGCCTCCGGCATTCTTCGTTTCAGGTTGCGGTCTGTGTGACCTCACCCATAGAATTAAGAAGAAGCGAAGAACCGCGTCCCAACCGGTAGCGGATAACCCAGAAGCTTCGCAAGGAACTCCGATTCGTAAGGAACTCCGATTAGGTATCCGAGGCACAGCTAAGGCTCAAAGTAGAGGTCACGGGGCCACCGCGCGCTGAGTCAGAGTTTCCTTGGAAGCTGTTCCTTCCCGAGTGTCTTGCCGGAGAGATGGCCGAGTGGCTGAAGGCGCACGCTTGGAAAGCGTGTTTACTCGAAAGGGTAACGTGGGTTCGAATCCCACTCTCTCCGCCAGACTTTTTGTTTTCAATAGCTTAAGTGCTTTGGTGTCTGTCGTGGTGTCTGTAATCCGTGGGATTTGACCGAAAGGCGATCTCAGGAGACAACAGCATCCATGAATCGGCACGCCTCGAACCCTCAAACCCTTCGCGTCAACATTCTTAAAAAAATCAAGGTCGATGGAGCCTGGCAGCTCCTGCCCGCCGTTCTCGAGCCAAACGGCAGATTGAAAGACAAGGTCAGAATTGGCGGCTCAATCGAGGTCCATTCCGAGGGCACCTATTACTTAGAGTGGTGGGAGGGACCCAAGCGCAAACGTGAAGCCATCCCCGACCGCGCGCGCGTTCCGGATCTTGCCAACAGAAAGGCTCTTGCGCTGGCGGCCGCAAGGGCAGGACTCGAAGTCGGATCAGATGCCCTGAATCACAGCGAAACGGTAACGCAGGGAATCCCGCTCGATTTAGCGATTCAGCACTATCTGGACGACATCAAGCCGCCGCAACGCGAGCCCAAAACGTATACGGCCTACAAATATGCCCTGAATGCTTTTCTAAGAGGTTGCGCGAAGTCCTCCATCGAGCACATCGCGCGCGCGGACCTGCTCCAGTTTATCCGTGGCCAATACGAATCGGGCTGCTGTGCCCGTACTGCCTACAATCGTGCCAACATCGTGGTTCAGTTCCTGAAGCTCAATGGGGTCAAGGGCCTCTTGCACAAGCGTGACTGGCCGGACTATGTGGATGCCATTCGAAAAATATACGAGCCTGACGAACTCAAGACTCTGTTTGCGGCCTGCCATGAGCATGAAAGAGTCCGTTACCTGTTTTTCTTGTTGACCGGTGAGCGCGACAAAGAGGTTCGCTTCACCGCCTGGAGAGACATCGATTTCCGGCGGGGCACGGTTCGTGTCACGGCCAAGCCGCAGCTAGGGTTCAAGCCAAAGAACAAGGAGGAGAGAGAGATCCCAGTGCCATCTGCATTGCTGGGA
>Ga0209517_10001866_pt1 | contig 30865 bp, 21 predicted proteins | sample PeaSoiMetSII2010_FD_187695 | JGI IMG/M metagenome (GOLD analysis project Ga0209517, IMG submission 187695) | Peat soil microbial communities from Weissenstadt, Germany - SII-2010 (SPAdes) (version 2) | ecosystem: Environmental > Terrestrial > Soil > Wetlands > Peat | place: Germany...
GGCGGCGAAGGCCGCGGACGAGCCGCTCTCCAGTGCCCTGATACGTGACCGCGTACACCCGGGCGCGGGGATTCATTGGGTGATGGCCGGCGGCGTCTTGAAAGCATGGGGAGCCGACCCGGTGGTCACCTCCACAATTATTGATGCGACCAAGGCAAAGGCCAGCGCGGGCACTTCCGTGAACACAACGATTACACAACTCGGACGCACCAAGACGGAAGTGGCCTGGGCGCAGACCGATACCGCGCTGCCGCTGCCCTTGCCGCCTGCGGAAACGGATCCGATGGCCGCACTGGCGTTGCAAGCCGCCAAGTTTAACACACAGTTCAACCAGGAAATGCTGGTGGTGCAGGGGTTGGCGGAAGGCAACTACGAACTGCAGATTGACGAGCGCGTGGTGGGGCACTGGAGTTCAGCGGAACTCGCGAAAGGCGTGAACCTGGCCAACGCTGATACGCCCATGCTGGCGCAAGCGCGGCTGGTCGCGTTGGACACGGAGCAGAAGAATGAGATCGAGAACATTCATTTCTCGCTGCTGGCGGATGCCAAAGACGCGGAGAAGAGCGACACATTGAAGAAGCTGGAAGCCGCATTGAAGGTAGCGGTGGAAAGGCAAAGAAAAGATGCACAGCCGGTGCCGCACCGGTATTTGCTGGTGCGCGCGGAGAAGAAAGCCGGCTGAACGCGATAGGATTGACTACCTATCTCATAAATACTTCGACCTCTTATGCTGCCTCCCTCAGGGGTTAAAACCCCCTGCATTCCGGGAGCTTTTCGGCACGGCTGAAGCCGTGCCCTCCCGAAACCTTTTTTTTTGAGATGGCTTCTAGAAAAAACGCGCCCGCTTCAGAAAGCGGCCGCTACAAAGGCTCGGAAAGGACACTACGGCGGAACGGGATTGCCTAGATGGGGCGCAGCGTGCTGCGCCCCTACCGGGACAGGAAAAGAGAAGGACGGCTATTTAAGGACAGAGAACTTGTAGATCGTCTCAGACGTAAACGGTGTTCCCGGATGAACGATGGTGCTTGGGAAAGTGGGCTGATTCGGTGAATCCGGGAAATGCTGGGTTTCCAGGCAGAGCGCACCGAATTTGGGATAGCTGATGCCATTCTTGCCCACGATTTTGCCGTCGAGGTTTAGAGCAGAATAGAACTGCACGCCGGGCTCGGTGGTCCATAGTTCCATCTGGCGGCCGGTGGTGGGGTCCGAGGCGCGCGCAGCAAGCCGCAATTTTCCGGCTTTGCCATCAACAACCAGGTTGTGGTCGTATCCGCCGACTTCCTTGAGTTCATTGATGTGCGCACCGATCAGCGTAGGCTTGGTGAAGTCCAGCGGCGTGCCCTTCACGGACTTGAGTTCGCCAGTGGGGATAAGCGTGGCGTCCACGGGCGTATATTCGTTGGCGTTCAGAAAAAGAGTTTCATCAAGGATGTTCTTCCCAGGGCCGCCGAGCTCGAAGTAGCTGTGATTGGTGATGTTGAGAGGGGTGTCCTTATCCGTCTCGGCGCGATAGGCGAGCTTGAGTTCGTTGGTGTCCGTCAGAGTGTAGGTGACCGACACGTTCAGGTTGCCAGGATAACCTTCTTCGCCGTCTTTGCTGAGATAGGTGAAGCGAACAGCGGCTGCGGTCATTCCAGGGAGGATTTCCGCCTTCCAGACTCTGCGGTTGAAGCCAACCTTGCCGCCATGAAGCGAATTTGGCCCGTTATTGAGGAAGAGGCTGTAGTCCTTGCCATCCAAAGTAAAGTGGCCCTTGGCGATGCGATTGGCGTAGCGACCGACGGTGGCGCCGAAATAGGGATGGTCGGTCAAGTATCCGTCGAGGTTGCTGAATCCGAGCACGATATCGCTGAGCTTGCCGTTCTTGTCGGGCACATACAATTCGGTTAGCGTGGCGCCATAGGTGATGACTTTGGCCCAAGAACCGTGGGCATTTTTCAATGTGAAGGCTTCAATGACCGTGCCGTCGGGCAATTTACCGTACACCGCCCTATCCACGTTTGCGGTGGCTTGAGCGAAAACCGGGGCGGGTCCCAGAACGCCAACATGGGCACAGGGCAAGATGCAAACGAAAAGACCTAGAACGATGGCAGCGATTCCTAGCAGTCGGGACTTATTGCAGATCATGATTGATCTCCCTCGATCCTAACGAATGGACAAACAGATTCCTTCCTTCGAGTTTTATCACATCTGGCGCCTCTTCGACAGGCTGCAGAACGGAATCTTCGCTAATTCTTCCCGCGCGGGATGCGACTGCGTGTGGAACAACAGGGCACCGAGAGCGCAACAAGGAACAAAGATGGGTAAGGAGCGCACTTGACTTCCCTGATGGCGGATGCCACATTCGCGCAGCGGATCATTTTGCGCAGATTTACATGCGGTTGTGGAGTTACCGAGGAGGCGTTGTGATGCCACGTCGTGCTTCTTTTCCGATAATGATAGGAGTTTTGTGTTTGGCCACGAGTTTGTTTTTTCCTGGCGTCGCGCGAGGACAGTGGGTGCCGATTAATCCCGTTGTCAGCGTGCAGCAGCAGTCCGATGGAGCGCTGCTGCAGTTGCAGCACGGTTATTTGCGGTTTCGCGTGTGCACGGATTCCATCGTGCGCGTGATCTATTCCCTGGAAGCTACCGTACCGGAGCACACGGATTTTATTATTGTAAAAACGGAGTGGCCGCATACGGCGTTCACGCTCGAAACAACGGACCCTAAGACGGTGACATTGAGTACGGCGAAGTTGAGGATTCTGGTTACGCGCGAAGACAGCGCGCTGCAATTCCTTGATGCGGGCGGCAACGTACTCGCAAAGGAGAGCACGCGCACACTGACGCCGGTGGAAGTGAACGGCGAGAAAACGCTGCATCCCGAGCGTTTCGTCAACATGTGGAACACGCAGGAAGCGTTCTACGGCATGGGCCAGCATCAGGGAGGAGTGTGGAACTATCGCGGCGAGTCCGTGGATATCTCGCAGGAAAACACGAACATTTCGGTGCCGATGGTGCTATCCAGCAATGGATACGGAATTTTCTGGAATAACGGGTCCCGCAGCCGTTTTAACAACCGGTTCGTTCACGCGTTCTTTATGAGTTCGGAATTTGCCGATGCTATGGATTACTACTTCATTTATGGGCCGGAGTTCGACAGCATTATCGCCGCGTATCGCCAACTGACGGGACCCGCGCCGCTTTTCGGGAAGTGGGCGTACGGCTACTGGCAGTGCAAGAATCGCTACGCTTCGCAACAGGAACTCCTGGACATCGCGGGAAAATACCGCAGCCTGCAAATCCCCTTGGACAATATCGTGCAGGACTGGTTCTGGTGGAATGTGATGGGCGAACCGGTGTGGAACAAGAATTACCCCGATCCCGCCGGTTTGGTGAAGGAACTGCATAACGAAAATGTCCACTTGATGGTTTCGGTGTGGCCATTTTTCCGGCCCGGCTCACCGGTTTATGACGACATGGAGAAGCGCGGCTACTTCATTGCGCAGAGTATTACGGGCGGGTTTCATCCCAAAGGCTCGGCACTGTATGACGCGTTCAATCCGGATGCGCGGAAATACTACTGGAACCTGATGAACGGCGCGCTGTTTAAGATCGGCGTGGATGCGTGGTGGCTGGACACGACAGAACCGGAGACAGAAGGGCGCGAAGCAAACCTCCTTGTGACCAACAAGGTGGCCATCGGGAACGGCGCGCGCTATGCCAACGAATTTCCGTTGCTCACGACGACTGCCGTGTACCAGGGGCAGAGAGCCGCGTCCAATCAGAAGCGCGTGTACATTCTTTCGCGCTCCGGTTTTGCCGGAATCCAGCGCAATGCGGCTTCGGTGTGGTCGGGCGACATCTATCCGAACTGGGAAACGTTTCGCAGACAGATTCCCGCCGGATTGAATCTGGCACTTTCCGGGATTCCCTACTGGACGACCGATATTGGCGGATTTGTGGACGCGAATCCGGATGATCCGGCTTATCGTGAACTGTATGTGCGCTGGTTCGAGTTTGGCGCGTTTTGCCCGATCTTCCGCGCACACGGCACGCGCACGACGAACCAGAACGAAATCTGGGCCTACGGGCCGGAAGCGCAGAAGATCCTCACGGATTACGACCGGTTGCGCTACCGCTTGATGCCCTACATTTATTCGCAGGCGTGGAAGGTGACCAGCGAAGGCGCCACGATCATGCGGCCGCTCGTGATGGACTTCCGGACGGACGTTCGCGCACAGAATGCCGGGGATGAATTCTTGTTCGGCCCTTCGCTGCTGGCGAGCCCGGTGACGGAACCTGGCGCGACGGTCCGCCACCTGTATCTGCCCGCCGCGGGCTGGTATAACTTCTGGAATGGAGCGTTGGTCAAGGGTGGACAAGCCATCGACACTCCCGCTCCGCTGGAGCGTTTGCCGCTTTTCGTTCGTGCCGGCGCGATTCTGCCGCTTGGCCCGGAGGAGCAGTTCGCCGCCGAAAAGCCTGCCGATCCACTGGAGATTCGCGTGTATCGCGGCGCGGATGGTGATTTCACGTTGTATGAAGATGAGAACGATACGTACAACTACGAGACGGGCGCGTACGCCACCATCGGTTTTCACTGGGATAACGACAAGCAGACGCTCACCATCGGCGAGCGCAAGGGGACATTTCCGGGAATGCTGAAAGATCGCACGTTCCGTGTGGTTTTCGTGCGCGAAGGCCACGGCATCGGCGGAGGGGTCACCGAAACCGCCGATAGGAATGTTCCCTATGCGGGCAAAGCGATCAGCGTGACCCCGTAAGTGGATTCAGACGAGTCTGGTGAATCGATGATGCGGCGGGGAGGTATCCTGGCTCCGCGCGCGTGCGCCTTAATGATAGAGAGGCGCGACCGCAATGGCGGCCAGCCCGATCAGGAAGAAAACAAACATCAGGGGGATGAAGCGGCGTGAAGCGGCGGGAGCTTTGGCGAACTCCTTCCAGATGAACACGCCCCAGATGGCGGAAATCATGGTAGCTCCCTGGCCAAGCGCATAGGAAATCGCCGGTCCGATCAATTGCGCGTGGGATGCGACAAAGTTGAAGGTGGTCCCCGTGCACCAGATAAGTCCGCCCAGAACGGCCCACAGATGGAAGGCAGGCTTAGTTGCGAAGAACTGGCGCATGGTAACCGAAGCGGCCCCGGTCAGCGGCTTGCGCATGAAGTAGAAGTTCAATGGCAAGGCGCACAGAACGGCGCCGATGCAGAAGAAAAGCGCCACGGCGTACGGTCCAAGCGCGGCCTTGCCCGTGGTGGCCTTCACGATCAACGGATAAAACGAGCCCATCAAAACCCCGCAGACAATGCTGATCTTGATGCCCCGCGCGCTGACCGATTGCTTCTCGACTTCGCGTTTTTTGTAGGCCATGGCGTCAAACACGATTGCGAGCAACACGAGGGCGATGCCGCCGAACAGCAGGAACGGGTTCCCTTTTGGCGAGATCAAGTAGTTCATCAGAGCGCCCACAACCAGAGCCAGGCCGATACCAATGGGAAACGCGACGGCGAGGCCCGCAATTTCGATGGCGGCCACAAGGAGCAAGTTCGCAACGTTGAACACAATTCCCGCGGCCAGCGCGTAGAGGATGTGTTCCGAGTGCGCGCCCTTGAGGTCCGCAAGAAATGGCAAGCCAGCGCTTCCGAAACTTCCGAGGGTAAATCCCCAGAGCAAAGCGCCAAGAACAATGCCAATCAGGTAATCCCAATAGAACAGCGGAAAGGCGAAACCCGGGGTGAGTTTCATGGTGTTGGCCCAAGAACCCCAACAAACCATACTGACGATCATGAAAAAGAGTGCGGCGGCGTACGCTTCGGGTTGGTACATGAGTTCTCCTGAAAAACTCTGGCGCGGAAATTTCCCCGGGCAGTATCCTCGGCAAGGTTGCGGGCCGCGAAGGAAGATTCTCCGTGCGCTTTGATGGCAAGCATACTCGCGATTGTTCATTGTGGGAACAATTTTTCTATTGGACATCCGCGAACGGGGCTCGTAGCGGAGGCATTACAAGAATCAGTTCACAACATCTTGGCGAGAAGTTCGACGGGATGGAGAACCACACGCCCTGTGGCGCCCTGGAGTTGTTCGATGCAGGAAATGCCGCTTGCCAGAAGCGTGTGCGGACCGTTGGCGCTTTCGGCGGCCTTCCACTGCTCGACCAGTTCTTCGGAGACAGCCTGGCTGACATCGTAGAAATCTTTTTTGTAGCCGAAGCTTCCGGCCATCCCACAGCATTCCACTTGGGAACAAGTAACCTGGAATCCCAGGCGTTGCAGAAACTCGACCGTGACGGAGGGATCGCAAACCGCGCGCTGCTGGCAGTGCGCATGGTAGAAGATCTTCGGGCCAGGCGCGAATTTGCGAATGTCAAAGATGGCGCGCGGGTCGCCTGCCTGCTGCGCAAGATGGCGCGCAAGAAATTCCATCAGGTCGCCCGTGAAACTCCGCAAATTGGCGAATGACTCCGCGGAAAGAAGTTTGCGATATTCGCGCAGGATCATGGCAAGAACGCTGGGCTCAACGACGAGCAGCGGACGGCCTGCTGCGTTTTCGGCTGCAAGATACTTGGAAAGAGTTTCCGCCTGGATGCGGGCGGTTTCGATCATCCCTTGCGACAGAGCCGCGCGACCATCCGGGAGGGATTTCGTTAAGCGAACGCGCGCACCAGCGGCGCGAAGGCAGCGGATAGCGTCCACGCCACGTTGCGGCGCGCCATAGTTTGTGAATACGTCCGCGAGCACCAAAACATCCGGGCCCCGGTGCGAGTCTGCCATTGCCGTCAGCTCCTTCGCGGCAATTTCCACCCACGTTTTCTTTGGAAACGCGGCAAGATGACGCCGCCGGTCAATTCCAAAAGATTTTTCCAGGAACCAACGCGCGCCGGGAATTCTGGTGGCGAAATTGGATAGCGGGGCAAAGAAGGTTCCCCAGCGGGCCACGCGATCATAGTGCGCAAAAAAGATCTGCTGGGTGGAAGCGTTTTCCACCGGCGGCACACCCAGCAGCAAATGCAGCGTTCGCGCTACGATGGAAAGCGGAACCAACTGATTGAGCCGCGAGCGCAGCTCCACGTTCAAGCCGGGAATATCAATGCGGACGGGGCATTGCGGAACGCAGCGCGAGCATCCGGTGCAAAGATCGCTGAAGCGCGCGAGCTTCAATTCGCCCGTGGTTGCCGCTTCCCACGTGGCGCCGATTCCGCCGGAATAGGTGGCGCCTCCGAAGCCATGGCCTCCCAAGACCTGGAAATTCGCGCAGGAATTCAGGCAAGCGCTGCAGCGAATGCAATAGAGCGCTTCGCTCAGGCGAGCATCCTGCGCCAAAGCTTCGCGCCCGTTATCCACAATCACCATGTGGAATTCACGCGTGGCCGGGCCCGCGCCGCGAAAATCAGAAACGGGGACCGGGAGCGGCGGGCGAAACACAGAGGTATAGCTGCTGAGAGGCTGGCCGGTGCCGCTGGCCGCAAGGAGTTCGATGAAGGGGGCAAATTCGCGGCGCGAGGGCACAATTTTTTCGAGGCCCGTCAGGGCGATATGCAGCGGTGGTGCGATGCAGGACAAACGAATATTCGCTTCGCTTTCCACCAGCAGCAGGCTCCCACATTCCGCGGAGACAAGGTTGGCTCCGGTAAACCCTGCGTCGGCCGCAAGGAAATCGCTGCGCAAGCGCTCGCGGGCAAAGCGGGTGAGCTCCTCTCCGGTGTCCAAGGGCAAATCAGTTTGAAATTTCCTGCGGAATAATGCGGTGATGCGCTCTCGCGAATAGTGAATCGCTGGGCCAACGATATGGGAAGGCTGCTCGTCCGCAGCCTGGAGGATGAATTCCGCCAAATCGGTCTCGACCACCCGGATGCCATCGCGCTCGAGCGCGGTGTTCAGGTGAATCTCCTCGGAGGTCATGCTCTTGCCTTTGACCATGGAACGCACCTGACGACGCTTGCAGACCTCTTGAACGTATTGGCACGCTTCCCGGGCATCGCGGGCAAAAAAGAAATGGCCGCCATTGCGCATGACACTTTCCGATAGCTGCTGAACGAGCGCCATGCGATTGGCCAGCGAAGCTTCCTTGATGCGGCGGGCTTCGTCCTTCAGGGCATCGTAATCAGGCAGAGAGCTCGTGGCGCGATAACGGCTGCGGTTAAAAGTCCGGGTATTGTGGCGCACCGCCGAGGATTCCGTTTCCAGCGCGAAGTGAATGGCACGACGCAGGATTTCCTTCGTCCGCTTCGCGGCGATCTCCCTCGGCGATTTCATCTGTTTCGACATGATTTAGGAGAGCACCAGAATGTGAAGCTCATGCGGTCCATGTACACCGCGCACCAGCGGTCCCATATCCGCCGTGGCGCTCGGCCCACTGATGAAAACGAAATTTTCCTGATACGTTGGGCGGGCAAAAGGCTCCAGCCGGAAAAGATCCGAAGGGCGAAAAACGAGTTTATGGATGTCCACCACGGCGATGTGGAGGCGCGGCAAAAGGCTGACATATCCCGCGATGTCCGCGCCAATGTCCACGCATACCGAACCTGTGCGCGCCACCGCGGCAAACGCGTCGGTAACACCTACTGGAGCGGTGCGGTAGTCGTCAGGCCGCGGGCGAGAGATGACCCCTTCCACGCAGAGCAGCGGCCGAAAGAAATCCAGGGAAAGATAATGCGGCTCGGCAAGGAGGATCGGGCGTTTGCCGGACGATCTGGCCAGCACGGCATCGCGCACAGCTTCCGGGGAGCGGCCCACCACCTCCATTGTTCCTCCGGCCGTGGACAGTTGCTCGCGGAACTGATCGAGGTGGGATTGCAGAGTTGGAGAAAGAACACTCACGGGATCACCCTGGCGATTCGTATTATGTAGCAATTGCCGCCGGATGGCGCAGGGGCAAAGAGCAACAGGGTGTTGATACCCCAGATGCGGAATCGGCGACAGGAAAAAGAATGACGAGGGCTCCGAGGCAAGTCAAGAAATAATTTTGCATTTGAAACATCAAGCGCTTCGGCGTACTCTTGCCGTGGTGAAATTTTCCACGCCTTTCGTGGCCGCACGCTTTTGACCGCGTTAAGGCCTGTCGCGAATCGCTTCCACGACCGCAACGTACCGCACTTCGGAGGGTTGTTTCCATTCCCAACATTCGGACAGCTCTGAGTTCCCTGCTTCTCCTGGTTCTGGCCGCGGGCTCTGCCCATGGGCAAGATACACTGAACGGCCACGCCGTGAAACTCGACGCGCAGGGAAAGCTCGTCTCGTGGGTGCAGCCACAAGACCAAGCGTACAGCCGTGTAGTTCATCTGGCTTGGAATTTTCTGCTGAACAAAGTGCAAGTCGAGCCGAACGGCCTGAAGACTTTTTATAGGTACTGTTGCATTGACCCGAAGACCATGCACGGCACGGGCTGGCCTCACAATCCTGCCGGGCTCAATGCCATGCTCGTTGATTCGGTGACCGCGTATTACGCCTTCTCTGGCGAGCGGGCTCCCGTGGATTTGGTGCGCTCCATGGTTGATTATCAGCTTACTCATGGAACGACGCCAAAGGGCTGGGCCTGGCCACAGGTACCTTACGCCAGTTCCAATTTTGGCGCCCTGGAATATCGGGGTGCAGACAGCACGTTGTACACCGACCAGCAGGGCGTGGGTGATGGGTACGGATACATTGAGCCTGACAAGGTCGGCGAACTCGGACTCGGTTATCTAAAGCTCTATGAGATGACGGGGGACGAGGTTGACCGCGAAGCGGCTGTCGCCTGCGGGGATGCGCTGGCCCGCCATGTCCGCGAGGGAGATGCCGAACATTCCCCCTGGCCATTTCGCGTCAACGCTGAAAACAATGTGATCCGGGAAGAGTACTCCTCCAACGCCATCGGCCCGATCAAGCTGTTTGACGAATTGTTGCGGCAGAAACTGGGCAATCTGGAGGCTTATCGAAAAGCGCGAGAAACGGCATGGGCTTGGCTGATGAAATATCCGATGGAAAACAACGCGTGGTCCGGGTATTTCGAGGATGTCTACACTTTCGCGAAGCCGATCAATTTCAATCAGTATAGCTCGCTCGAAACCGCCCGCTACCTGTTGCAGCATCCCGAATACGATGCCAATTGGAAAGAGCACGTTCCTGGATTGATCGAATGGGTGGAAAAAACGCTCATCTTCGTGGATGTCCCGAATGAACCGGGCGTGCAATGGGGCGCCAACGCCGTCTCTGAACAACGAGTGGCGGACATGAACAAAATGGGCAGCCACACGTCGCGCTATGCTTCGTTGAACGCGATGTGGTACGAGGCATCGGGTGATAAGGCTGCGAAAGAAAAGGCCTTTCGCTCTTTCAATTGGGCCAGCTACATGTGCGGCGAAGATGGACTGGTGAAGGTCGGGCCAGTGGATCAATCGTTGTGGTTCAGCGATGGCTATGGCGATTACATTCGCCACTTTCTGGCCGGCATGGGCGCAGTGCCCGAATGGGCGCCTGCGGGGGAGTCGCATCTTCTGCGGTCCACGTCGATCATCCAAAACGTTCGTTATGAGCAAATGGATATTTCCTATACGGCGTTTGATGAAAGTGGCACGGAAGTGCTGCGGCTGGCGTTTACGCCACGCCAAGTCCGCGCGGACGGCAAAATACTTCCGCCAACCGCCGGCACGGCGGAATCTGGCTGGTCGTTTGACGCCAAGAGCCGGGCGCTGCGTGTCCGGCGGAATATGGCCAGGACCGTCCAGATCGCGGCGGAATGAGTTTCGTCCACCCGCAGACGCGGCACAGTGCACCTGCGGGAGGGTCAAGCGGTCTTTCTTTTGGAGGTTTCTGTATCGAAATTTAGATTTGGGACACGCCTTTCGGAACTGGTACACTCTCCCTGTCCCCGAAGGTTCGCTCCCCTGAGACACTCCCGTGACGCGAACAACTAAAGCAATTTACCTGATTCCGATTCTCTCCAAGAGCCTGGACGTGCTGGAACTCCTGGAGCAGCACAAAACTCCCTTGACGCTGGAGGAGATCCATCATCGCACGCGGATTTCCAAGACCACCGTTTTTCGAATCTTGCGGACCCTGGTTCACCGGGGCTATGTTTCGCGCCCGGAGGACGGACGGTATCGCCTGGTCAGCCGTCCGCGCAAGATGCGTTTTGGCTTTGGCGGCCAATCGAGCGCGCTTCCCTTCTCCAATGCGGTTACGGAGAGCCTGCGATCTGCCGCAATGTCGACGGGAATCGAACTCATCATCCTGGATAACCAATACAACGGGGATATCGCGCGGCAGAACATCGAGGATTTCATCCGGCAGCAAGTGGACCTGGTGATTGAATTCCAGACGGATCGTTTTGCGGCGCCCATTATTGCGGACCGTCTTGCCGCCAGCGGAATCCCCCTGATCGCCGTGGATATCCCCCATCCGAGCGCCGTTTTCTTTGGCCTGGACAATTACCGCGCAGGACTGGAGGCCGGCGACCTCCTGGGTGCGTATGCGCAGAAGTATTGGGGCGGCGAAGTGGATCTCGTGGTCGGCCTGGAACTGACGAAGGCTGGCACGCTGGTGCAGAGCCGCATCACGGGGGCATTCGAAGGCATCCGTTCGCGTATCAGCACTCTCCAGAACGATCAACTGGTGCGCGTGGATGGGGCGGGCCTCGAAGAGGAAAGCAACAAGGCTATGCATGCGCTGCTGATGAAATACCGCAATGCCAAGCACATCCTGGTCGCACCAAGCAACGACACCAGCGCGCTGGGCGCCTTACAAGCCGCGAGAGTTTTGCGGAGGGAACATCAACTGGCCATCCTGAGCCATGATTGCATTCCGGCCGCGCTGGAAGAGATGAAACGCAAGAATTCGCCGCTGATCGGATCCGTGTCGCATGAAGTGGCCACCTACGGGCCCCGCCTCATCCACCTGGGCCTGTCCCTTCTGAAGGGAGAGAGTGTGCCGCCCTACAATTACGTGGAGCACAAACTGGTAAGCCGGTTTAGCAATCTGATTGCCGACCGCGAGAGGTGAGGATGGTGAGCTGCCACGAGGGGAGAGCAGCGGAAGCGGGCAGGGTGGCGGCCAAAGAAGAGGTGGTCGAGCAAAATGTTTTGCAATCGAAATTATTTCAGACTAGAGTGAGGTAGGGTCGGGACAGGAGAATTTGCCATGCCCAATAACTCAAACCATGTTTTGGCAGCGTTGGATACATTTCGCATCGAGGTGCCTTCCTGGGGATTCGCCGATACCGGCACGCGTTTCGGGAAATTCCTTCAGGATAGCGCTGCCTCCACGTTGGAAGAGAAGTTCGCAGACGCCGGCCAAGTACATCATTATACGGGAATATGCCCCACGGTCGCTCTGCACGTTCTGTGGGATATTCCGGCCGGGACGGACCTCCGCGAACTTGCCAAGTTGAGTGACAAGTTCGGTGTTCGCGCCGGTTCCATCAATCCCAATGTGTTTCAGGATCAGGAGTACAAGCACGGCTCGCTTGGCAATGAGCGCCCGGAGGTTCGTCAGCGCGCGCTGGACCACATCCTGGAGTCAGTTTCCTATGCCAAACAGTTAGGTTGCCGCGACCTGGCCCCGTGGCTGGCCGACGGTTCGAATTATCCCGGCACGGCGAACATTCGCCACCGCAAGCAGTGGATTGCCGATGCCTTTCACAAGGTGCACGAAGCGTTGGGGCCAAAGCAACGCCTTCTTGTAGAGTACAAACCCTTTGAGCCGGCCTTCTACCATTCGGACATCGGGGACTGGGGGATGGCGCTATTGCTGGCGCGCGCCGCGGGCCCCAAGGCTTTTGTGCTGGTGGATACCGGCCATCATTACCAGGCGCAAAATATCGAGCAAATCGTCGCGTGGCTGCTGAGTGAAAACATGCTGGGCGGATTCCATTTCAATGACCGGCGGTACGCGGATGACGACCTGACACTGGGCTCTATCGATCCGTACCAGATTTTCCGTGTGTTCGCGGAAATCCGGCACTGGGAATGGGAATCGCGCCAACTAGCGGACATTGCCTACATGGTGGACCAGAGCCACAACCTGAAGAACAAAGTTGAGGCCATGATCCAGACGGTGATGACGGCGCAATTGCTCTATGCCAAGTCCGCTCTGATTGATCACGAGGCCTTGCAAAAGGCCCGCACGGAGCAGCGGTTGATTGATGCGGAGAACTGCTACAAGGACGCTTACGAAACGGATTGCCGTCCGATCCTGCGGGAATGGCGAAAGAGCCATGGGCTTGCGGAGGATCCGTTGCAAGCATTTCGGGCCAGCGGATACACGGAGCGCGCTTCCCGCGAGCGTGGTGTTCGCAAAAAGGGGGCTTCCAGCTACGCTTGATCCGCCCCAGTTCCCTTCGGGAGCGCCCGCGGCGTATATCGGGGAAGCATGAAACGTCTGCGCAATCCGCCAAGCGCGTGGGATTCCCGCGTCGATTCGGGCCTGCGTGAGTCCGAGAACCTTCCTTATCGCTCGAATCCAGATCGCCGGGCGCCCGCAAAAGTGGGCAGCCTGAAAGAGGTTGTCCTACGATGAGCGATTCTTCCAATTCCGGCACAAAACCGCGGCGCGTGATTGCGGTGGATTTGGGAGCGGAAAGTTGCCGCGTCTCACTGCTGAACTGGCAGCCAAAGGGCGCAACGCTGCGCACCGTCCACAGGATTCGCAATGGCCCGCAGGAGCGCGGTGGGCATCTCTACTGGGACCTTTCCCGCCTGCGCGAAGGCATCGTTGAGGGCCTGCGCCTTGCTGCGCGCGAAGCCTCCGGCCCGATCGATTCCATCGGGGTAGATGGCTGGGGGGTGGATTACGTTCGGCTAGATGCGGACTTGAAACCCCTGCACGATCCATTCTGCTATCGCGACACGCGTACAGAGAAAGTTCCGGGAGAGTTTTGGAAGAAATTTCCCGCTGAACGCCTCTACGCCCTCACGGGCATTCAATTGTTGCGTTTCAACACGCTGTATCAGTTGATTGCCGATCGCCAGGCTGGCCTACCTGAAGGCACTTGCTGGCTGAATTTGCCCGAATACATACTTTGCAGCCTGGGTGCGCGTCCCGTTTCGGAGTTTACGCTGGCAACCCACACGCAACTCCTGAGTGCCACACGCCGCGTCTGGGCGCCGGAAATTTTTCAAGCAGCGGGCCTCGATTTAGGCAAGGCGCCCGAGCTTGTGCCTCCCGGTTCGATAATCGGAGTACTCAAGGGAGAGCTTGCGGAACTCGAGGAATTTCGGGGCACCAAGCTCATTGCGCCTGCCACGCATGACACGGGCTCCGCCGTTGCGGGCATCCCGTACTCGGGTGATGATTCCGCGTTCATCAGCTCAGGAACATGGTCGCTTGTGGGCACGGTGCTGGAGCGTCCGTGCCTCAGCGATGAGGCGTTTCGGCAAAATGTCAGCAACGAAGGCGGGCTGGAAGGCACTGCGCGCTTTCTGAAAAACGTTAACGGGATGTGGCTGATCGAGGAATCGATACGGCAGTGGCATTCGCTGGGCAAGGACTGGAATATCACGGAACTCATCGAGGCTTGCCGCGCGCTCCCCGCGCCAAGGGAATTGCTTGATGTGGAACATCCGGAGCTGCTCCTAAGTGGGCACATGCCGCAGCGCATTAATTCGGTCCTGAAGCTTGCGGGTCACGCACCGCTTCCTGAAGAACCGGAGGCCGCGCCGCAATATGCCAACCTGATTTTCCATAGTTTGGCGAAGCGTTACACCGAGGTATTCCGCATGCTGACGGAAGTCACCGGCAAGAAATTCCGGCGTGTTTACATCGTGGGGGGCGGAAACCGAAATACGTTTCTGAACCAGCTTCTGCAGGAACGCTCGGGACTGGAGGTTATTCGAGGGCCAGTCGAGTGTTCCACGATTGGGAATGCTGCGATCCAGCTTGCCGCGCTCGAAGGGAGAAGCGATTCCAACTTTGGCGTTTCGCGCGCGGCCGTTGCCGAATGGAGCCGGCGATTGGCTGCACTTGAGTCCTGAGGCCGCTGCGCGGAGTTTGGCGGATTCAGGACCCACCGCTGTTCTGCACTATACTTGCCGAAAGATCTGCCCGGAGGCATCAATCCATGTCTTTTTCGCTACGAAATCTCGCGCCTCGCTTGGTGATTGTTTGCTGCGTTTTATTTGGAGCAAGCGCGTCCGTTACGGCCCAAGTAGTGCCCAACGAACGCAAAGAATGGCACGCAAGCTGGATTGCGCATCCGACGGCGCCGTTGCGCGAGCCCGGGGTGTACCACTTCCGGAAAACCTTTCACCTGGACGCGAAGCCGGAACATTTTGTGGTTCTGGTCAGCGCCGACAATCGTTTTCAACTTTATGTGAACAGCCAGCGCGTTGGGGAAGGGCCTGCGCGCGGGGATCTGGCGCACTGGCGTTACGAGACGTTTGACCTGGCTCCATTCCTGCGCGCCGGTGACAATCTGATCGCGGCAGCGGTCTGGCAATTCGGTTTTCGCGCGCCCCTGGCGCAGATTTCTGCCCGGCTGGCGTTTCTCGTTGAGGGCGATACGAAGGCGGAGTCCATCGTAAATACCGACCTCACCTGGCAAGTGGAAGAGGTGAAGGGGCATACGGTGCACCGGCCCGTGCCTCCGGGTTTGTGGAACTATTACATTGCTGGGCCGGGCGAGCAGATCGACTTCAACGGCTACAACACGGAGTGGAATATTCCCGGATCAACCTTGGGCAATTGGATTGCCGCCGGGCCGGCGATGCGCGAATCCATTTACCCGCAAGGAAGTATTCCAAAACCTCCGAGCACCGGTGACGGCCTGAATTGGGAGCTGTATCCGGACCCGCTGCCACAAATGGAATACAAGGAAGTTGCGCAGCCGCGCGTGGCCCGAAGCAATCTGCCCTCCGTGAAAAGTTTCCCGCAATCGCCCGTCGTGATTCCGGCCAACACGCAGGCGGAAGTTCTGCTGGACCAGGGCGAAATTGTTTCCGCGTATCCGCAACTCATCGTCAGCGGTGGGAAAGGGGCGCGGATCGAGCTTGTGTACACGGAAGCGCTTTATGACAAGGACCAGAAGCGCATCCAGCGTGACGCCGTCGGTGACCTGGTTGCCCTTGGCCTGACGGATGTGATTCTCCCCGATGGCGGATCCGCGCGATCCTTCATGCCGCTGTGGTGGCGCACCTGGCGTTTTCTTGATCTGAAGATTCAGACCGGCGCCGAACCTCTGCAACTAGATTCCGCGTACACTTTTTTTACGGGATTCCCGTTCGTTGATCGCGGCAGCTTCCAATCCAGCGACGCAGAGCTTGCGCGAATTCGCGAGATTTCCTGGCGCACGGCGCGCGTGGATGCTCACGAAACATATATGGATACGGCCTATTGGGAGCAATTGCAATATACGGGGGACACGCGAGTCCAGGCTTTGATTTCGTATACCGTTGCTGGAGACGACCGGTTGGCGCGGCAGGCGCTCCAAGCGACGAATGATTCTCTTATCGCGGAAGGCTTGACGCAGAGCCGCTACCCATCTTCCCTGGTACAGCTGATTCCGACGTTTTCGCTGATTTATGTAGATATGTTGCACGACTACTGGCTGTACCGCTCGGACCCGGCGTTCGTGAAAAGCCTTCTTCCTGGGACGCGCTCCGTGCTCGCTTGGTTCTTACGCCATCAACGAGACGACGGATTCCTCGGCCCCATTCCCTATTGGAATTTCGAGGACTGGACATGCGAAGGCGAGAAATTCCCGCCGAAAGACAAGGAGGGACGGTCCGCCAACGTGACCTTGCAGTTGATCGGATCGCTGCGGGATGCCGCGGAGATGGAGGATGCTGTCGGAGATCCCGCGCTTGCGGCTGCATATCGCAAGAAGGCGCAACTTGCCGCGGACAGTGTTTATCGCGAGTGTTGGAATCCTAAGCTCGGACTGCTCGCGGACACTACGGAGAAGAATCATTACAGCCAGCAGGCGAATGCGTTTGCGGTGATCTACGACGTGATTCCGGCAAAAGAGCAAGCGGGAGTCGTGCGGCGCATTTTGGGATTGGAAGCGCTGCCCGATGGAAGCAAACCAGACCTTACCCAGTCTTCGTATTATTTTCAGTTCTATATTTCGCGAGCGCTGGATCATGCCGGTTTGGGTGAACTTTACCTGGATACGCTGAAGCCCTGGCGAGAGATGCTGGCCAAGGGTTTCACCACCACGCCGGAAACACCGGATCCCTCGCGATCCGATACGCATGCCTGGAGCGGGCATCCGGCTTACGATTTCAATACGATCGTTGCCGGAGTGCGCCCCGGCGCGCCCGGCTTTGCCACTGTGCGGATTCAGCCCGCGCTCGGCAAACTGGAGTGGGTGGAAGCGACAACGCCGCATCCTGACGGCCTGATTCGCACATCCTACAAACGCAACGGCGACATGGTTGACGCCACTATTGAACTTCCCGGAAAGCTTGGCGGCGTGCTGGTCTGGAAGGGCAAGGAATACCCGTTGCATCCCGGAGAACAGAAATTTGAATTGAAGTGAAGTTTGGTTTGTTTGTAACGCGATGTGGTGGCAGGACACAAGGAGTGCCCCAATGATGAAGAGATTTTTGTTGTTAGGCACGGCTCTGCTGGGGGCTGGTTCGTTCGCGAATGCACAGATTAGCGGCGCGGATTTGTTGAAGAAGATGGGTTACCCCGCCGACAGCAAGCTGCTGATTCTGCATGCGGACGATCTGGGAATGTCACACTCCGCGAACCTTGCTTCGTTCCAGGCGATTGAAAAAGGCTGGGTGAGTTCCGCCAGCGTTATGGTTCCCTGCCCGTGGTTCGATGAGGTTGCCGAATTTGCCAAAGCGCATCCCGATGCGGACCTCGGACTGCATTTGACGCTGACCAGCGAATGGAAGAACTACCGCTGGGGCCCGGTGAATCGGGAGCATTACAAGTCGCTGCTGGACGCGGAGGGATATTTTCCAGAGGTGAGCGGTCCCGTGGGCAAGAATGCCACAATCGAAGATGCTGGTGCTGAACTTGCCGCGCAGTTGGCTAAAGCCAAAGCTTCCGGCATCCATTTCTCGCATCTCGACAATCACATGGGTTCGCTCGCCCAGAACGCTGATCTCTTCCGACTGTACTTGCAAACCGGGCGCAATGCAGGCGTGCCGGTCTCCATCAGTGCTGGCGAGATAAAGGCCTATCCGCAGACTTTTGTGGGATACGAGAATCTTCCAGTGCCAATGTTTATCGGGCCGGCAGAGGGGATGAGCCAGCTGGAAGGTTTCCGCAAGACGTTTGCTGCGCTGAAGCCCGGGGTCTATATCACCATCGTGCACCTTGGACTGGATGACGTGGAGCTGCGCGCGATCATGTTGGACCGCGCCGGTGGCGCGATCGCGCGGCAACATGACTTCGACCTGGTCAAAAGCCCTGAATTTCAGGCGCTACTGAAGGAAAATGGCATCAAGCTGATTCGGTGGAAGGATGTGGCTAAGACGATGGATGCTTCGACCAGTTCTCCGGTTCACTGATTTTCGCGGACTCCAGGACAGCTCTCTCTTGCGGAGCCGGCCGTTTCTGGAGATTTATTTTAGAAAGGCACATACATTCCAATGATTCGTCATTCCTGCTTCGCTTCCCTGTTGCTCGGCGTCCTGATTCCCTTCTCGTCCAATCTTTCTGCTCAGGAAAACAAAACACCTCCGCCGCCTGTAATTCTGCTGTGGCCTTCGGGCGCGCCGCTGGCACAGGGCACGGCCCCGGAAGATCAACCGCGCATTACCGTTTATTTGCCGAAGGAGCGTAGAACGCAGACGGCCGTGGTGGTTTGCCCCGGTGGCGGTTACGGCATGCTGGCGGTGGATCACGAAGGCAAGCAGATTGCGCAATGGCTGAACAATCTGGGGATCGCGGCGTTCGTGCTGGAGTACCGCTTGGGGCCGAAATACCATCACCCGTCGCAACTGCTCGATGCGCAGCGCGCGCTTCGCTACGTTCGTTCACACGCGGAGGAATACCATCTGGATGCGCACCGCATCGGAATTTGGGGATTCTCCGCGGGAGGGCATCTTGCCGCGATGGCGGGCACGATGTTCGACGCGGGGGATTCGACCGCCAAAGATTCCATTGATCGGGGCAGCAGCAGGCCCGACTTCCTGATCCTCGATTACGCGTTGACGGATCGCCTCGGCAGCGCCTCCGACTATTGTTATGAGAATTTGTTGGGGAAGAATCCCGATCCCAAGCGCGTCGCGGAGGTTACGCCGGTTTTGCACGTCACGCATGAAACGCCGGCGACATTCCTGGTGCACTCCGATGATGACGACGTAGTGTTGCCGCAGAACAGCATCAATTTTTATCTGGCGCTGAAAAAAGCAGGCGTTCCGGCGGAACTGCACATTTACCGCTACGGCGGCCATGGCTACGGCCTCGCGCCCTTCGACCCCGTTCTATCTTCTTATGCGTTGCGGCTTGCGGACTGGCTGCGTGGTATTGGCGTGCTGTAGATCTGGGTAGACCAGCGTGGCAAGTCGTTGTTTAACTATGCCTGACGGCAGACTTGGCGCGGCGTTCCGGTTCCATCGATCGCCAGGCACTGATTTTGTTCTTTTGGCGAATGGGTTTCTGCTTTTATAGCAACCATCTGAGAAGTTTTTCGTTGAAAATCTTTCTTGGTGTATGCCTATTCCCCGCTACAATCTTCTTACCATGCGAAATTCACTTTCGAACTGGCTTGCTGCTGCTCTCTTTCTTTCCTTGTTTGCTCCGCTTTCGACATCCGCTTCGCCCGCTCCGCCGCAGAATTCAGGTTCAATGACACTTTCGCGCCCTATTCGCAACTGGGAATTTCTGCCGGTCATCGGATCGCGGGCCGCCCTTCTTGGCAATGAAGCCGGCCACATGGAAGCATGGACATTCCCTCTAAAACTGGTGCGCGATTTTCATTTGGTTTTTCACGTGGACGGACAAACCGTGCCCGCGGAGGATTTTGCGCGGACGCTGACCGTTCGCCCCGAATCCTGCACGATTCTATATTCCGGCGACAGCTTTCAGGTTCGCGAGACACTATTTATCCCCGTGGATCAGCCCGGCGCCATTTTGCAATTTGAAATAGAGAGCGAGCAGCCGATTGAAATCGAGGCTGTTTTCCAAAGCGATCTGCAATTGGAGTGGCCGGCAGCGATTGGCGGTACTTCCAGTTCGTGGTCGCCAGAAGTTCACGGGTTCGTTCTGGGAGAGGAGCGGAACAAGTTTTCGGGGATCATCGGCTCCCCAACAGGGGTTGCGGGCCAGTCTGAGTACGAGACCAACTATTCCTCATCCGCCGCAAACTCATTTCGCCTGGGCATTACGCCGAAGGGCACCGACAGCAAACTCATCGTCCTCGCGGGCTCGCTCGATGGGGAGAGCGCTGCGATAAAAACTTATCAGACGCTCGTCACCACGCACGAGCAACTCCTGCGCGATGCTGCCGCGTTTTATCAATCGTACCTGAATCGCACGGTAAGCCTGGAACTGCCCGACTCCACATTGCAGCAGGCATATGACTGGGCGCGCGTGAGCGTCCTCCAAGGCCTTTCCCGCAATCCCGATCTGGGCGCAGGCCTCGTTGCAGGATTCCGCACTTCGCTGGAGGGACAGCGTCCGGGATTCGCGTGGTTTTTCGGGCGCGATTCGTTGTGGACTTCCCTTGCGCTGAATTCCGAAGGCGATTTCGCGACCACGCGGCTGGCTCTGGATTTTCTGAGCCGGTTCCAGCGCGAAGACGGGAAAATCCCGCACGAAATCTCGCAGAGCGCGCAATTCGTCAACTGGTTCAAGGATTATCCGTACGCCTACGCATCGGCGGATGCGACGCCGCTGTACCTGATTGCGATGAACGACTACGTCAAGCGCAGCGGCGACATCGCATTTGCGCGGGAAAAGTGGGACTCGCTGTGGAAGGCCTACGAGTACATGCGCACGACGTACGACGCGCAGAATTTTCCACAGAATCATGTGTATGGCCACGGCTGGGTGGAAGGCGGCCCGCTCCTGCCGGTCAAGACGGAGTTCTATCAGAGCGGACTCGGCGCGGAGTCGTTGCGCAGCCTCGCGAATCTCACCGGCCTCCTCGGCAAGGCCGACGTTGCGCGGGAACTGCGGCAGGAGTTCACGGCGCAACGCACGAAGCTGAACGATGCCTTTTGGAGCGCGGACAAAAACTACTTCGTATTCGCCTTGGACAAGGACAATCATCGCATCGAGGAACTAAGCGTGCTCACCACCGTCCCCATGTGGTTCGGCTTGGTGGACGATTCGCGCTCGAACGCCACCATCACGCAACTCGCGGATCTCGATCATCAGACCGACTGGGGCATGCGCATCCTCTCGAATCGCTCGTCCATTTACAGCGCGCAAGGCTACCACTTCGGCTCGGTCTGGCCACTTTTCACGGGGTGGGCTTCTGTGGGCGAATACCGGTATCACAGGGCACAGTCTGGTTACGCGAACCTCCGCGCCAATTCCCTTCTCGCACTGGACGGCTCACTGGGCCACGTCACGGAAGTTCTTTCCGGCACGTACTATCAGGGCCTTTCCACAAGCTCGCCTGATCAGATCTGGTCCGCGGCAATGATTGTGAGTCCTTTTCTGCGTGGAATGTTCGGGCTGGATGCCGACGTTCCGGGCAACACGCTTGCCTTTGCGCCGCACGCACCCGCTGACTGGGCAGCATATGCAGTAAAGAATGTGCCGCTTGGAACTTCCAGCTTTGAATTGAGCGTCAGCAAGACCGCGAATGAGATTACGCTGCAGGTGAAAAAAACCGGCAACGGCGCACCCATGTTTAATTTTGAGCCTGCCGTCAGCCCTCGTGCCAAAGTGCTGGGAGTCGAATGCAATGGCCGCCCGCTGGCATTCCATGTGGTGGCCAGTTCCACTGACCAACACGTGATTACGCAAGTGACGCCGACTGCAGAGACGAACACGATTCGCATCCGGCTTCAGGACGATTTCGGCTTCACTTATGCCCCTAATTTGCCGCCGCTGGGCAGCGAAAGCCAGGGGCTCCGCATTCTTTCGGAGGCGTGGTCCACTTCTCACGATCTGCTGACCTTGAACATTTCTGGAGTTGCGGGAAGCAGTTACGATCTCACGCTGTGGAATCCTGCTCAGATTGCGTCGGTGGAGGGCGCGGAATTGATCCGTGAAGGAAACAGCGGCATCCTGCGGGTTCGTATTGCGGCGGGAAATGCAACGTCGCCGGTTCATCAAGCGATCAAGATTCGCTTTGCCGAACACAAGGGCAGCGGCGCATCCAAGGGCCAATGACAAGCAAAGCCGTATACACAATTGACGTATAGTCGTAGGTTCCTCGCTCCAACTTAATTTCTGGACTTCATCGGGAGGCACTGCACATGCTCACACCCTGGTTCGGAGAATTCATGGGCACATTTGTTCTGATCCTGCTAGGCAATGGAGTCAATGCCGGCGTCCTCCTCCGCAAGTCCAAGGTCGAAAATTCGGGTTGGCTCGTGATCACAACGGGTTGGGCTCTGGCGGTGATGTGCGGCGTATTCACCGCCATCGCTTGTGGCAGTCCCGGGGCGCACATCAATCCGGCGGTGACTCTCGGATTTGCCTTCAGAACCCACGATTTCTCGCAGGTTCTGCCGTTCTTTGCCGCACAACTTTGCGGCGCGTTCCTTGGCGCAACGATAGTATGGCTGCACTTCTTCCCGCACTGGCGGGAAACGCCCGACGTCGCTACAAAACTTGGCGTCTTTTCCACGTCTCCCGCTATCCGCACATTCCCCGCAAATTTCCTCAGCGAAGTCATTGGCACCTTCGTGCTTGTGTTTGTTGTCAGCGCCATCTTTTCGAAAAATGTGGCTGTCGCTGGACCCGTCGCGGGGCTCGGGCCGTACCTGGTTGGCAGTCTCGTCTGGGGCATCGGGCTTTCTCTCGGTGGGACCACCGGCTACGCCATCAATCCCGCCCGCGACCTTGGCCCACGCATCGCGCACAGCTTGTTGCCAATTGCGGGGAAAGGCGCGTCGGACTGGAGTTATGCGCCCATCCCGATCTTTGGCCCGCTTGTTGGCGGCGCGTTAGCCGGCCTGCTGGTACGATTCCTGGCTATGTAGCAAAATGCAGAGCCGCTTTTCGTTACGTCAAAGCAAGTTAGTTTTGTTTTTTCCGGGAATTAAGGAGTGTCCATGCCGTCTTATCTAGGCGCAATCGATCAGGGCACCACCAGCACGCGTTTTATTGTGTTTGACCATGGTGGGCGCATCGTTGCGCAAGCCCAGGAAGAACACGAGCAGATTTATCCCGCGGCGGGCTGGGTCGAACACGATCCCGAGGAAATCTGGCGACGTACGCAGAGCGTGATTCGCCTGGCCCTGGAGCAGAAGCTCCTGGCGCCAAGCGACCTGGCAGTCATTGGCATCACCAATCAGCGCGAGACCACCATCGTGTGGCACAAGAAAACGGCGCGGCCGGTGTACAACGCGATTGTGTGGCAAGACACGCGGGTGGACGGCATGGTCGCCGAATTTGCCAAGACCGGGGGCAATGACCGGTTCCGTGCGAAAACTGGCCTGCCGATTTCTACCTACTTCAGCGCCCTGAAAATACGCTGGATTCTGGAAAATGTCCGCGATGCGCGCGCGCAAGCAGAAGCAGGCGAGCTCCTTTGCGGCACGGTTGACACCTACCTTCTGTGGCGCTTGACGGGCGGACCTGACGGCGGCGTTCACTTTACCGATGTGACCAACGCCAGCCGCACGCAGCTTATGAATCTTGCCACGCTCGATTGGGATCCTGAAATCCTTATTGCCTTCGAGATTCCGCGCGCCCTCTTACCGCGCATCGTTTCCAGCAGCGAGATTTATGGCGAAGCGACGTTCGACGCCATCGCGGGCGTCAAGATTGCCGGAGTCCTTGGCGATCAGCAGGCGGCGCTTTTCGGCCAGACCTGTTTCCAGCCGGGCGAAGCCAAAAACACTTACGGCACGGGTTGCTTTCTGTTGATGAACACCGGCGAACGGGCCGTGCCATCCACGTGCGGATTGCTAACCACGCTCGCCTACAAACTAGGGAAGCAGCCCGCCGTGTACGCCCTGGAAGGCAGCGTCGCCATCACCGGCGCGCTGGTTCAGTGGATGCGGGACAACCTCGGCCTGATCGAAAAAAGCGCTGATATCGAAGGCCTCGCGCGGTCCGTTCGCGACAACGGCGGCGTCTACTTCGTTCCCGCCTTTTCTGGTCTCTACGCACCGTATTGGCGCAGCGATGCGCGTGGCGTCATTGCCGGGCTCACACGCTTTGCCAACAAAGGCCACATTGCGCGCGCCGCACTGGAAGCCACCGCCTATCAGACGCGCGAAGTCCTCGAGGCCATGGAGAAGGACTCCGCCATTCATCTTTTTTCGTTGCGCACCGATGGCGGAATGGTGGGCAACGAATTGCTCATGCAATTCCAGGCCGATATCCTCAACATCCCTGTTCTGAGGCCTTTTGTCCGCGAAACCACCGCCCTCGGGGCCGCCTACGCTGCGGGCCTCGCGGTGGGTTTCTACGCCAGCCTGGATGATCTGCGGTTGAATTGGGCGGTCGACCAAACCTGGGAGCCGCGCATGGATGCCAATGAGCGTGAAACGCTGTTTCGCCAGTGGAAAAAGGCGGTCACGCGTTCCTTCGCATGGCTCGACTGAAGTACAGCTAATTGCAAGGTTACACCGCGACCCGCGCACTTGGCCTCCCCACCCGTTTTGTGATAATCAGGAAGAACCGGGTCATGCCATCCAAAGTCAAATGGGGAGTTCTCGGCGCTGCGTCCATCGCCACGCGCAAGGTTATCCCCGCAATGCAACAGTGCGAATGGGCTGAAATCACCGCGATCGCTTCCCGTTCCATCGAAAAAGCAAAGAGCGTGGCCGCGCAGTTTTCCATTCCGAAGGCTTACGGTTCCTACGAAGAACTTCTCGCCGATCGTGAAATCGAGGCAATTTACAATCCGCTTCCGAACCACCTTCACGTCGAGTGGTCCATCCGCGCTGCCAGCCAGAACAAACATGTCCTTTGCGAAAAGCCCATCGGCTTGAATGTGGCAGAAGCGCGCCGCCTGATTCTAGCGCGCGACGGATATGGCGTGAAGATTGGCGAAGCATTCATGGTGCGCACGCATCCACAGTGGCTGCGCACACGCGAACTGATTCGTTCCGGCCGCATCGGGAAGTTCCGTTCGGCTTGCGGGTTTTTCAGTTATTTCAACACGGACCCGGCGGACACGCGCAACATTGCCGAGTATGGCGGCGGGGCGCTGCTGGACATTGGCTGCTACCCGGTGAAAACTTCCCGTTTCGTTTTCAGCGAGGAGCCTGCGCAAGTTTTTGCGTGCATCGAGCGCGACCCCAGCTTCAAGACCGACCGGCTTACATCGGCCATCCTGGAATTCCCCATCGGGCAGAGCATCTTCACCTGTAGCACGCAGATCGCGGACTACCAGAGGATGCAGTTTTTTGGCACCGAAGGCCGCATTGATGTCGAAATTCCGTTTAATGCGCCGCCGGACAAACCTACGCGGATTTTCATCGATAACGGCAAGGAACTCTACGCCGGCGGCAGTGCGATTACGGAGTCATTTCCCATTTGCGACCAGTACACGATTCAAGGCGATGCTTTCTCGCAAGCCATTCGCGAGAACAAGGAAATCCCCAACCCACTGGAAGACGCCATCTGCAACATGACAGTGATTGACGCACTTTTCCGTTCCGCGGAATCCGGCCGCTGGGAAGTCCCCGAGTACCTCTAAGCTCTCTTGCTTTTCGTTACGAAGTTCGTCCCGCGGAACTAATCGTAATATTCCTGCCCCAGGTGGGTGATCAGATCCTCGCCCATCATCCAGCGCAGCGTGTTCTTCAATTTCATGAGTTGGATGAACAGGTCGTGCTCCGGATACAGTTCCGGCGCAGTCATCGGCGATTTGAAATAAAAGCTGAGCCATTCCTGAATTCCCCGCATGCCAGCGCGCTGTGCCAGGTCCAGGAAAAGGACGAGGTCCAGCACAATGGGCGCGGCCAGAATCGAATCGCGGCACAGGAAATCCACCTTAATCTGCATCGGGTAGCCCAGCCAGCCGAAGATATCGATGTTGTCCCAGCCCTCTTTGTTGTCGCCGCGTGGCGGGTAGTAGTTGATGCGCACCTTATGGAAAATCTTCTTGTACAGCTCGGGATAGAGGTGCGGCTGCAGAATAAATTCCAGCGCACCCAGCTTTGATTCTTCCTTCGTCTTGAAGGAGCCGGGATCCTCAAGAACTTCGCCGTCGCGATTTCCCAGAATGTTGGTCGAAAACCACCCGCTCAATCCCAGCATGCGCGCTTTGAACGCGGGTGCCAAAACCGTCTTCATCATCGTCTGCCCGGTCTTGAAATCCTTGCCCATGATGGGGACATTGTGTTCCAAAGCCAATTGCTGCATTGCGGGCACGTCCACGGTCAGGTTGGGCGCCCCGTTTCCATACGCGATGCCACTGGTAATCGCGGCCCAGGCGTACAACATGGAAGGCGCAATGGCCGGATGATTCGTCTTCATGGCCTCTTCGAATTTTTCGGGCGTGGAGTGGACTTCGTGCGGCTTCATATACACTTCCGTCGAGCCGCACCACAGCATCACCATGCGCGAACAGCCGTGTTTCTTCTTGAACTTCGCGATGTCGTCCTTGACTTGCAGGGCGATGTCGTACTTGGTCTTGCCCTTCTTCACATTCTTGCCGTCCAACATTTTCACGTATTCGTGATCGAATGCCGCCGTCATCGGCTTGATTTTCGAGAGAAACGACTTCACGAGCGAGAGGTGGTGTGGATCCAACACGCCCGCCTTCGCCGCCGCCTCGTAAGCGCTGTCGGGGAAAATATCCCATCCGCCGAACACGATGTCGTCCAGCCTCGCCAGCTTCACGAAATCCTTGATTTTCGGCGAACGCCCGTCCGTGCGCTTACCCAGGCGAATCGTGGCCATCTGCGTGAGCGAGCCGACCGGCTGGGCTTGTTTCTTGCGCACCAGTTCGACGCCAGCCATAAACGTAGTCGCAACCGCGCCCATTCCTGGCACCAGAATCCCAAGTTTCCCCCGCGGCGCAACAATCTTCGTTGGTTTTTCCATGAAATTCCTCGGTTGAGTTTTGGATGGAGCTGTACAGGCTAGAGCAACATCGTTCCCTGGCCATAGCCCAAACATTCAATTTTGGGGGAAGCGCCAGAGATATGCAAACGAAAAGCTTACTGCGCGGGAGGGGATGCCCTGATTGGGGGCTTTGTTAGAACTACTCAGACACTCGCGCAAAGTGCCTCAATGCGTAACGCGATTGGCCTATTCTCCGGTCTTCCACGTACCCACCAGATCCAGATTCACCTGCACCGCGGGCTTCACCTTGAGGAGCCAGTTGCTCGGATCTTTTAGTCCCCACTTGATGTAGGGGATCTCGAACTTCGTCTCGCCCTTCCATGTTCCGTTGCTCATTTCGGCGTGAACCGGCACGATCAGTTCGTGCTCGCTTCCATGCAGGACAAAGACTCCGTGCAACTTCACATCGTTGGCCCCCGAAGTTGCTACTTTCCCTTCCACCTGCGTTGGGCGGAACACCGCGTCGGGAAACTTCGCGCTTTCCAGGACTACCTTGTGCATTCGTTCGTCGCGAGAAGTGTTGTCGCTGTCGCCGCTGGTTGCCAGCACAATGATTTCACCCGCGGCTCTCCCCGTGTCTTGATCCAAGTGCAGGGTTCCACTCTTGAAAGCGAACGTGCCATGCACCGTATGCAGCGTGCTGTCCACCGTCCAGCGGACTTTCGATTGGGAGGGATCCAGGACCAGGGAGAGCTGCGAAGATGCCGCAGGAATTGCCTGCTCGACGTACACTTTGGGTGGCGCGGCGCTCGCCGAAAGAAACACCGCCAAGCCTGCAAGCGCGCCGGCGCTGGTCCCCAATGACTTCCAGTCCAGAATTCGCATAAGACTCCTTCTTCTTGTGATCAGGCGGACAGGAATCGCCAACCAAGTTGCACGCCGGTACTCACCACCCGTGCGGGAGTCGCCCGGCCCACGTGAACCGCCAGCAGATCCTGAAACAACTGTGGCTCAGATGCCAGTGCGCCGAACGATCTTTTCCGCAATGCCTCGTTGCGGCTCAGGAGCAGCAACAGTTTCCCCATTCTCATGGGACGCCGCGCCAGTTCCCGGTGAACCTCTTCGTAACCCTGCATATCGTTGGCTTCCATCGCATCGGCGAGCGCCAGCGATTGCCGGAATGCCAAGCGCAGGCCTTCTCCGGTGATGGCATCGACTCCCCCAGAAGCGTCGCCGACTAGCGCCGCGTTTCCACGAACGACATTCTTGAGCCGGTACATCATCGTGATCGCACCGCGCTCCCGGCTTGCCAGTTCCGCCCCGTTCAGCCTCTCACGCAACTCCGGAAGTTCGTCCAGCGCCCTCGCGAAGTCCACATCCTCCTGCTTTTCGGCCATCACCACAATGCAGACTTCTTCCGGCCCAATCGGGGTAACGTACGCCTGCGTCTCTTTGGCCCAGTGAATCTCCATGTACTCCGACCAGGGTTGCACACGGTAGTGCCGCCGCATGGCGAAGCGCTGGGTGCGCCGGGCAATATCATCCAGTCCGCTCCAACGCCGCACGCGAGAACCGCTGCCATCGGCACCCACAATCCAGCGCGCTGGAACAAAATCGCTCTTCAGTTGCACGCCCTCGGGAGTAATTCCCGATACCGGGGTCTTCCAAAGCAATCGCACGCCGCTCTTTTCCGCGCTGGCGACAAGCAAGGCGTGAAGGATGGGCCGCCGTAGTCCTATTCCGCGTCCTTCGGAAAAATCCGCCGCGAACCTCTTACTTTCCTGGATAAATTGAATTCCGCGGAAGTCATAGCCCTCGCCGCTATCCAGTGTGATGTCCAATCCGCGCAGCGCCGCTTGCGTCTCTGGCATCAGCCCTTCGCCGCACGGCTTGTCGATGGGAGGCTCCGCGCCATCCGCCAGCGTAACCGTGAAGCCTTTCTTGCGCGCCGCTATCGCGGCCACCAGACCTGCCGGCCCGCCGCCCACTACAAAGACATCTGTCTTAGCGTTCTGCATCACAGTTTCCGGCGCCCTCCGCGCCTTAAGTATCGGACCATTCGGCCTTGAACCAATCAAAAGGGTGTCAACAATCTGTCAGATTTTGACTGCGCGCTTTGCCAGACCCAGCGCTTCGCTCCAAAATCCCGCTGAAGTATGCGCCAAGGCCACGACATCGCGAATCGCCGCCACGAATTCGTTTAAGTGCTCCTCTTCCACCACCAGGGGCGGCGCGGCTTTCAGCACCATGAAGTTGTTCCCGCAGATCTGCGTGAGAATATTTTTCTCGCGGAACATGCGCATGACAACGATTTGTCCGAACATGGCGGGATGAATTCTGCGGAAAGCTTCGAACGGCGCCCGCAAAGAGAGCTTTCTGGGCGCGGTGAACTCGATTCCGGAAAGCAGCCCCATGCCACGCACTTCCTTCACCATTTCAAAGGGCGCCAGTTCCGCGCGCAGGCTGGCACGGAATTTCTCGCCCAATTGCAAAGCTCGCGGCCCCAATTTCTCCTTTTCGAGCACGTCGAGGGTGGCGAGTCCCGCGCGCATGGACAAGCTGTTCTCGCTGAAGGTGGAGGTGTGCACAATGGCGCGCCGCAGAGAAGAGTACACGCCGGAGTAGACCCTGTCCGTCATCAGCACGGCACTGACGGGCATGAGGCCGCCGCTCAGCGCCTTTGCCAGCACCACCATGTCTGGCCGCACGTCGAATTGATGCGCCGCCAGAAAAGTTCCCGTGCGGTACATGCCGGTCTGCACTTCGTCCAGAACGAACAGGCTCCCGTAGCGATGGCAAAGCTCCTGCGCTGATTGCAAGTACGCACGCGATGGCACGTGGATGCCCGCTTCGGCCTGGAGAGGTTCCACGATGAAAGCCGCATGGTGTCGTGTGGCCAATGCCTTTTCCAACGCGCTGATGTCCCCGAACGGCACGCCGGTAGTGTCTGCCAGCAGGGGGCCGAAGCCTTCGCGCCAGAAGGGATCGTCCATCAGAGATAATGCACCCGCGGTAAGTCCGTGGAAGCTGCTCTTGGCGAAAACGATGCCCGCCCGGCCGGTGTTGGCGCGAGCAAATTTGATGGCAGCTTCAACACCCTCGCTGCCACTGCTCCCAAAATAAACTTTCTTTAATCCACCGCCTGCCAGTTGGCACAAACGTCGCGCCAGCTCACCGGCAATCTCCGGGACGTGACTTTGCAGCATCGCCGGCCCGCTCTTGTCCAACTCGCCCTTCAACTCCTGCACAATATAAGAATGATTGTGGCCGGTGTTGTGGACACAATAACCCGACAGGAAGTCCAGAATTCGCCGGCCGTCGCGCGTGAAAAGCTCGGTTCCGGCACAGCGTTCGTATTCCACATTCATGTCCAGGAGGTTGAGCAGTGAGACCCACTGCGGGTTTACAAATTCTTCGTAGCTTGAGGTAAGAGCTCGGGATGGGAGTTCGACTGCGCGCACCGTCGTCATATTGCCTAATGGATGCCTGCCCCGCTCCACGGGATGCACCACCAGCACCATTTTTCTGAAATTGCGAGCAACGCGATCACAACGGGCTTGAGTTTTTCGATGGCCCGGGCCTGTGCAGCGGCAATGCTCCTTTGCTCATAATCTATTCTTATTTTGTGTAGCACTTCTATTAATTTGACTCATCGGCCCGTATCCGTCAATCTAGAGCTTGTCGGGGGTGTATCCGCGCTCGGTCACTTCCTCGAGTGATTTTTGTGTCTGGCAGCTCTGGAGTTTTTAGGGGCCATCCTCCAGACGGGGTGATGGCCCAGATTTGTTTTCGCTGCGTGTGTTGAGTTTGGAGGTCCGCCTCTGTGACCGAACGTTCGCTGAAGTC